>Ga0187863_10001011_pt1 | contig 23086 bp, 23 predicted proteins | sample June2016WEW_11_1_FD_132975 | JGI IMG/M metagenome (GOLD analysis project Ga0187863, IMG submission 132975) | Peatland microbial communities from SPRUCE experiment site at the Marcell Experimental Forest, Minnesota, USA - June2016WEW_11_10 | ecosystem: Environmental > Terrestrial > Soil >...
CCCGTGCTGATGGTGACCGTCCTCGACGGCGAGGAAGAGAAAGTCGAGGCGCTCGAGCTTGGCGCCGACGACTACATCACCAAACCATTCAGCATACGTGAGCTTATCGCGCGCATTCGCACCGCCCATCGTCGCGTCCATGCGCCGACACGCGTGGAAGATGCTCCCATCGAAATCGGCGAAATCCGTCTCACGCCGGCACGTCGCAGCGTCACCAAGCGCAGCCAGCCTGTCCACCTTACACGCAAGGAGTACGACATCCTGTATTGCCTGATGAGCCGCGCCGGCCGAGTGATCACTTACGCCCGCTTGCTCACCGCGGTCTGGGGCGCAGATTGCCGAGAAGAGGTCGAATACCTGCGCACTTTTATCCGTCAGTTACGCAAGAAGATTGAAGACGACCCGTCCAGCCCAATCTACCTGCTCACGGATGTGTACGTGGGTTATCGCTTCGCCGATGCGCAGATGCTTGTTGAGAACAGCGAAGGTGCATCGGCAGAATCGACAACGCATGAGACCGAGGCAGACGGTGCGCTGAAGAGCATCGCCGAATAATTCAGTCGGGTTCTTTCCCAGCCACGAATGGCGCGCGCAGCGCGCATCGGCTGCCTGCAATGCTATTCGTCGTAGTGCAGCAGGCTGAAGACGTCGTATTCTGAAAAGCGATCGCGTCCCTTTAGAAAATCGAGCTCCACCGCGAATCCCAGTCCGGCAATCTTGCCGCCCAACTGCTTCACCAGCTTTACTGTCGCCTCCATCGTGCCGCCCGTTGCAAGCAGGTCGTCGACCAGCACCACACGCTGACCCGGCTTGATTGCATCCATGTGGATTTCGAGCGTGTCCGAGCCATATTCCAGGTCATACGTTACGCGCGCCACCGGTGCAGGCAGTTTGCGCGGCTTGCGCACAGGAACAAATCCGGCATTCAACCGGTAGGCGAGCGCTGGGCCAAAGATAAATCCGCGCGCCTCGATGCCCAGCACCAAGTCGATTCTTTCCTCAATGTAGTGCGCCGCGAGTGCATCAATCAGTTGCGCAAAGCCGGTTTTGTCCTTCAATAGGGTAGTGATGTCGTAAAACAGAATCCCTGGCTTGGGAAAATCGGGCACCGTACGCACCAGTGCCTTCAAAGCTTCTATATTCACTGGCGGTTTCTTTTCTGGCATGCTTCTGCTCTCTCCTGAAATGTAGACAGACTTTGATTGAAGTAGTGTTACTGGGAAGGGAACAGGTGGGTCGGCGGTTCGGCTTCCCTATCGATTATAGAAGGCGGAAGGGCAGGGAACAGAAGAGCAACAACAAACTTGAACAGTTTCAATAGGCGGTTGTCAGCGATCGGGTGCAGGGCAGCAAATGGCTTGCGTTTTCCATTCCCTGTTCCCTGTGTTCACCACGCTCCCTCAATCCGGAATGACTGCAAGTCGCGTGCCTCCGCCTCATCGAGGTGGTGTTCAACCACGCGATCCACGCGACTCCCGCGCGGTCCCTTTTTCAGACTGGCGCGCAACTCGGCAATATCCTCCGCAGTGCCCGAAGCCACTACTTCCACATCGCCATCCTCGGTGTTGCGCACCCACCCGCGCAGGTCGAGCTCACTGGCCTCCCGGTGCACAAACCATCGAAAGCCAACCCCCTGCACTCGACCCTGGATTAGAAAGTGAAGAACCATCATTCGCGAACCATCGTCAGTTTTGCAGATGCGCTCGCATAAGCGCAACCGCACGCAATCTTGCCCGCCGCTAAGCCTTTTCCAGCAACTCCCTCAGCCGCTTCACCGCATCCCCAAGGGCTACTCTCTCTGCCGGCTTCAAACGCTCCAGAGCCGCCTCCAGAGGCCCGCGCGTAAGCATCGGAATTTGATTCCGCACAAACTCCCGCACCACCGCAGTTGGGTACACGCGGCTGATCCGGCCGTCTTGCGGATCGGGTCGCCGCGAAAGCAGCCCGCGCTTCTCCAGCCGATCCACAATGCCGCTAACTGTCGAGTGTGCAAGGCTCACCTCCTTGCTCAGGTCCTTCAGGCTGATTCCGTCTTGCCGCACGACCACTTGCATCACGCTTGTCTGCGGCGCCGTCAGTTCGCCCTTCGCAACCTCCGCATCGAGCGGTCGACGCAGCGCTCGGCGGATTCCGCTTAAGTCGCGTTCCATCTGCTCGGCCAACGCCGCAATCGTCGTCTTTTTGGCGGATGCTCCTCGCGCACCCATCAAAATACACCAGGGATCAGCGCCTTCACGCGCTGCCGATAGGCGGGATATGCCCCCGGAAATGCCTGCATCATCAATCGCTCTTCCTGGCTCATCTTGATCATCAGCGCGAGCAAAATTACGACGACCGCCAAGATGCCATGCCACTCGCCAATTGCAAGGGCCGTTCCCACTACGGCCACCATCAGGCCAGTGTAGATGGGGTGCCGCGCAACGGCGTACGGTCCACTTGTGACAAGTTGATGATCGGCCTTGACCGTCGCACGCCCGCTCCAGTTGCGGCCCAGTGTCATGCGCGCCCAGATCGCAAACAGGCAACCGGCAACCGTGAGCACGAATCCTGTGAACGCGATCGAATATTCATTGGGAACAAACCGCACGCCTAACCAGCCTAGCGTGAACCCACGCTTGCTCAGCAAGGCAAACCCGAAGGCCGCAAGCGCAAGATGAAACAGTCGTGTCCCCGTAGATTGCGAGCGAACTGTCCGCTTTGTAAATGCCAACCCCACCAGCCAAACCAGTGCCAGTGCATACCAGGTGTATCCAATCGCCGATTCCACGTCAATTTGGATCATGCCCAATCTCCGTCGTATACGATACGTCGTATACGACATATATTGCGCCAGGATTCGGCTCTTGTCAATCTTCTTGCAGCGTTATTCTGCTTTGCGGTATTGTCGGCAGCCACGCAGGAATTTCCCATTGAGCGGTTGGTTCGCAGGCCAGGTCCCGCGCTTGGGCAGCCCAAGCGATACACTGGTCTCACCATGGTTTTCGTGCTCGACAACTACGACTCCTTTACCTACAACCTGGTCCAGTACCTGGGCGAGTTGGGGGCAGAGGTTGTGGTCCGCCGCAATGACGAGTTGTCCATCGACGAAGTCGAAGCCCTCAAGCCCGAACGCATCCTGCTCTCCCCCGGTCCCTGCACGCCGGGCGAAGCGGGGATACTGGTTCCGCTGATCCGTCGCATGGCCGGGAAGGCCCCGATTCTTGGCGTCTGCCTTGGTCATCAGGCCATCGGTGAAGCTTTCGGCGGTCAAGTCGTCCGCGCGCATCAGCTGATGCATGGCAAGACCAGCGCGGTGCAGCACGACGGCCACGGAGTCTTTTCCGGCCTGCCGACCCCGCTCACGTGCACCCGCTATCACTCGCTCATTGTTTCTGAAGAGTCGCTGCCCGCCGAACTCGCCGTTACCGCGCGGACCCCGGAATCGAACGGTGCAGGGGCCGCCGGGGGCACAGTCATCATGGGCCTGCGCCATCGCAAGTTTCCCATCGAGGGTGTCCAGTTTCATCCTGAGAGCGTGCTGACCGAGGGCGGCCACCAGATGATCAAGAACTTCCTGGAAATGTAGCGTGAAGCAAGCGGCCTTCTCAGCAACTCCGTCCCCAGCCATCTGTACGATTCGTATAACCGCGCTCGTGACCCTCATTCTCGGATCGCTCGTACCGCACCTTTATGCGCAAGCGTCCGCCAATCCCTCGGTCATTCCCGTCCCCGCCGCGTCGGCCGCGGCTAGCCCAATTGCAATCGTGGCTCTCGATAGCCGTATTCCGGGCAGTGCCGCGGTCGTCACAGGCGCCTTGCAGGTCATGGGAGGGAAGGCGATCATCGCCGCCAATGGCACCGTTACGGCCGGGGCAACCACCACCGACGTTGTCCTGCCGCAGCGAGGCACGCTGCACGTGTGCGCCTCCACAACTGTGAAGCTGGCCGCCGATTCGAGTGTTCCCGCGGGCGAAGCTCCTGGTGTCATGATGGCCATGGATCACGGTGCAGTCGATGCCAATTTTGCCACAGGGCGCAACGCAGACATTGTGCTCACACCCGACTTCCGCATCCTCATCGGCGGTCCGGGTATGGACAACGTGAAGGTCAGGCTCGGCGACGGTGGCGACACCTGCGTCGACAATCCAGCGGGCAACGCTCCTTACGTGCTCGTTACCAGCGTCTTTGATGGAAGCGTCTACCGAGTGCAGCCCGGCCAGCGCGTCATGTTCCAGCATGGAAACTTGCACGAAGTCGTCGATCAGGAGAAGGAGCCGTGCGGCTGCCCGCCAGCTCCCGCTCAAGTCCAGGGGAACGAATTTCCACTAGCGCAAAGCGAGGGTCTGGCTCCAATCACTGGCGGTTCCCCCGGCTCGACGCATGGCGGCAAGGCAGGGACGGCCGTCCAGCCCCTGACCTACAACGCCAGCGATGTTGCGGCCGCAGCGGGCACGCCTTCAGACCAATCGCCGAGCGCCGAGAGCGCGCCACCACCCAAGCCGGCGCACCATAAGAAGAACGGTCTCTTCGAGCGCATCGGTCATTTCTTCCGCCGCATCTTCGGCGCTGAATAACCCGCTTCCTCCCGAGTTTTCATCTGGCTCTCTTCCGCCCCGTGACGTTCTCTTCCGTCTCCCGACCGTAGATGACCTGCCCATACTCCAGAATTGTCACCAGCCCCACGCCGCCGCAAATATTCCCCGCCACTGCTGGAAAGAACCATTCCGGAAAAGCAAACCACGGTGCGCGATGATTGAGAATCGTGACGAAAACCTCGCAGGAGGTCGCAATGCAATGCGCAAAATCCCCCAGGCCTACGATAAATGTCAGCATCCAGATCACCATCACCGAGCCGGTGATGGAATGCGATCCCGACACCAGCCACGCAGCCAGCGCAATGATCCATCCGCCAATCACGCCGGACCAGAAGATCGAGGAAGCCGGATGAGCAAGCGCATTCGCGCCGAGCTGGCTCAACGATTCGGTGAAAGCCGGATTCAAGGCTGGTGTCAGCGCCGCAAGAAGAGCGAAGGCAAAGGCACCGGCCACATTCGCGGGCAGCACGACCGACCAGAGCCGCATCGTGTTCCAAAACTCCCGCTTCTCCGCCAGCACCAGTGCGACGGGGTAGAGCGTGTTCTCAGTAAAAAGCTGAGAGCGCCCGATGATCACCACGATGAAGCCGATGGGGTAGAACATGCGCGAAATCACATTTGTCGTGGGTGACGGCCCCAGCAGCGCGATTGCAATCGCTGTTCCGAGCGCCGACAGGCCCATGAACGCACCGCCTCCAAACCCCGACAGGCAGAGCGACGTCGTACTGCGTCCCAGCTCCTGGCGCGCATTCGTTGCTACCTGCCGGTAGATTTCTTCCGCCGACGGCCGGGAGAGATTCTTCTGGCGCGTCTCGTCCTGGCCGGTCCGGGTTTTCTCCTGTGCGATACTCGTCCGACTTGCTTGCGGACCCATGCGTGATTCCCCTTTTCTGCGATGAGGCCGTCGCACGGCCTGTCTTCCGATAGATGCAAGTTTGCGATTTGAGGGGTTCGGCAAATGGGCATTTGAAGAAGACTGGGAACCTACTGCTCGAATTCGGCGTACCACTCCCACCGGCATTGAGAATGAGACAACGTGCCATTGAGGGCTTGAGCATGATGCAGCTAAAGGCGGAATTAGGAGCCAGGGCAGTTGAGGCCTCGGACGAACGAATCACCTGGTGGGTGCAACTGATCGTTGTTCTCGGCGCACTTCTCACCGCTGCGGGCGCCGTGATCGCGCTGATTCACCCGGCCATGCTCGCTTCACCGCAGGATGAGATCAACGGAGCAGTTCGCATCTTTGCCGGCTATTTTGCGGCTCGTAATCTTGGATTGGCCGGTGCTCTGCTTGCCCTGCTCGCAATTCGCGCCAAGCGAGCACTGGGCTATGTTCTGGCCTTCTCTGGAGTCATTCAGCTCATCGATACTGCGATCGACTGCGTTGAGGGACGCTGGCCCATCGTGCCCGGCGTGTTCATCCTGGGACTCGTCTTCTTGTTTGCGGCAGCGAAGCTCTGCGGTCATCCGCTCTGGAAGCGCCAAGCCTGGACTGAATGAGAATCTTCAGCAGCGCCCAGGGTTACAGTTCCTGCGCCTGTTTGATTGCGCGAATCACGGCCTGCGCCTTGTTCAGCGACTCCTGGTGTTCCAGCTCCGGTACCGAGTCGGCGACGATGCCTGCGCCGGCTTGCACGTAGCCTTTGCCGTCCTTCGCCAACAGCGAACGAATCGCAATGCAGGAGTCGAGATTTCCTGAGAAATCGGCATACAGGACCGCTCCGCCATACGTCCCGCGCCGCGCCGGCTCGAGCTCCTCGATAATCTCCATTGCGCGGACCTTTGGTGCACCGCTCAGCGTCCCGGCAGGGAAGCACGCGCGCAGCGCATCCACCGCAGTCAACTCTCGCTTGAGTCGACCCTCAATGGTGCTCACAATGTGCATCACGTGGCTGTAGCGCTCTACGAACATCAGCCGGTCCACCTTCACGCTGCCAAATTCGCTCACACGGCCGACGTCGTTGCGTCCCAGGTCCACCAGCATCACATGCTCGGCGCGTTCTTTCTCATCGCTCAGCATTTCCTTCTCAAGCGCCAAATCCTCAGCTTCGCTTGCACCGCGGCGCCGCGTCCCGGCAATCGGCCGGTACTCTACTTTCCCGTCATGCACGCGCACCAGGAGTTCCGGAGACGACCCCGCCAACTCAATCGCACCCGCGGGGTGTTTTGACTTTTTGGACGAGTTCTTTGGCGTACCGCCCAGCGCACCATTCGGCGTGAGGCGCAGAAAATACATATACGGGCTCGGGTTTACTGTGCGCAGCGCGCGATACACCTGGAAGGTATCCAGCCCCGGCTCCATGTCGAATCGCTGCGACAGCACCGTCTGAAACACATCGCCCGCGGCGATGTATTCTTTGGTCCGCTCCACGGCAGCCAGAAAGTCCTTCTTGCGGGTGCGGTAGTTCACTTTCAGCTTTCCGTCGTCTTTCGCGGATCGAAATTTGGGCAACGGGCCGGCAAGCCGCTTCTCCAGTTTCGCCAGCCGCTTCACAGCATTTGCGTAAGCCTTGTCTGGAGCGAGCAATGTCACATCTGCAGTGACCATCAGCCAAATCTGCTTGCGCACATGATCGAACGCCAACACTTCGTCAAAGAAAAGCAGGCACGCATCGGGCACGCCTAATTCATCTTTCGCCAGCTCTGGAAGCCGCTCAATCTGTCGCACCGCGTCATAAGCGAAAAAGCCCACCGCACCTGAAGTAAAGGGCGGCATCCCGGGCAGCCGTGCCGGCTTGTGTCCCCCGAGAGCTTCGCGCAGCACGGCAAAAATATCTCCCTCAAGATGCACCGTCCGTTTGCCTTCGCTGATTGCAATGTTGCGTCCGCGAGCGACAATGCGTTTGTAGGGGTTCAGGCCGATGAATGTGTAGCGGCCGACCTGCTCGCCGCCTTCCACCGACTCGAGTAGAAAGCATTCGCGCTCCTGCCATGCTGCGCGCAGAAACGCCGACACGGGCGTCTCCAGATCTGCCGTGAGTGTGCGATAGACGGGAACCAAAGAGTGCGCTTTGGCGAGCGCCAGGAATTCTTTGCGGCTGGGCTGGATCAGATTTGCAGAGGCGTTCACAGGCACCAGTGTACCTGTCCAGCTCCTCTTAAGATGCATGCAACAATCGATCGGGAAATCACTTGAGGCTATAGCACTTTCGGAATTGTTGTAGACCGAACGCACTCACTTAAGTGGCTTATTCCTCAAGAAAAAGCCACCGTTCGCGGCCTTCAAAAGGTCAACGTGTATTCCGAAAGTGCTCTAGATCCGATGGGCTGGCCCAAGGATGTGCCAGTGCACTGCGAACCAGCTCAAAAACACACAAGCGAGTCCCACCAGGGTGAACTTTACCTTGGTTATCCAGCGCATCCCTTCACGCCACCAGATCGTGATTGCTGACGCGAGCGCAAAGACGCTCATCACAATAGCCAGGGCGGTCACCCAGTTCAAAAGCGCAAACCAGGGATACCATTCCGGCGAGGGAATCGCGATCTCATTTCGCGTGGCGACCTGCCAAATCACAATGGTCGCGCTGAGGACGACCCACGTGAATGCTGCCATGCGCGGTCCCCAGGGAATCCACCGGGTGCCCGGTTGCGGACCGAGCCGCGGACGCCTGCGCCAGAAAATGCGGCGGCCGATCCGCAGCAACGTCGCGATAACGACGAGCAGGAGCGCGCCCAGGCTCGCCCAAAGGGCCGTCAGCACGAGCCTGCTGTTCTCATACCAGGGAACTCGCTGCAACTGCATGCCGGGAAACTCAATGGCCAGCCGAACAATTCTCTTCCCACCGTCGCGGATGGCAAAGACCCTCTGCTGGTCATCTTCGGCTTGCCACAAATCTTTCCCGATCGGTTTCCATTTGATCGGGTGCCCTCGCAGGTCTTTGAAGTCCTCAACAGTGAGAATCCCATCCTTATCGACGGTGGCCTTGCGCTGACTGAAGAGGCTCAGCACTTTCAGCTTGGTGGTTTCTCCACGCCGCGACGCTTCGTACTGTCCGTTGATCTCGCTCAATTGGCTGGCTGGTGTCTTCAAGAATTCGACCTTCGGCGCGCCTGGAAAATAGCGGTCCGAGAAATAACGAATGATCTCCGGCCGCGGCTGGGCTCCGCCGCCCGCCGAGTTGTACGCAACGAACAGCACAATTTTCTGCTGCGGCTCGACAAAGAAAAGACTGTGAAAAGCGATTAAATCCCCCTCATGTCCGATCCACCGCAGGTCATTGCGCCAGTCCTGGTAGAAGCCCATGCAGAGTGCCGGCAGTTGGTCGCTGGCGCGGAACTGCGGCGTCCACATCGCCGCCAAGGTTTCCGGCTTCAGGATCGACTTGCCATCCAGACTGCCGCCGTTCAGCAGCGCTTGCCCGAACCGGCCCATGTCCGCAGCGGTTGAAGAAATCCCGCCCGCTCCCACGGGATTGAAGAACTCGAAGCCCACCGTGGGCTTGGTCGTATCGCTGCGATATCCCTCGGAGGGTAGGTTGGCGAGAGGTTTCTGCAGCGGTTGATAAAACGAGGAATGCGTCATGCCCAACGGCGCAAAGATGTGCTCCTGCACATACTGCTCAAAGGGTTCTCCGCTTGCGCGCTGCACGATGTAGCTTGCCAGCCCCACTCCATAATTTGAATACGCAGGAACCTCGCCGGGAGGAAAAATCCGCATCGGTTGATTGGCAATCAGGTAGTCCCGCAGCGAGACGGTCTTTTTCGGATCCCTGAGAATGATGTCGTCGACCGTCTCTTCAAACCCGCCGGTGTGCGTCATCAGGTTGCGCAACGTGATCGGCTTGTTGAACGCAGGCCGGATCTGAAAATCGAGGTAGCGATTCACATCGGTGTCGAGGTTCAGCTTCCCCTGCTCCTCCAGTTGCATGATAGACACCCATGTGAATAATTTCGAAATCGAGGCGAGTCGGAAGATGGTCGAATTCGGATCGACGGGCCTTTTGGATTTCAGGTCGGCGTAGCCATAGCCCTTTTCCAGAAGCACGTTCCCGTCTTTCATCAACAGCACCGAGGCTCCCGCGATGTCACTTCGTTCCAACTGCAGCGGGAGGATGCCATCGAAGAATGCTTCCAGGTCAGCCGAATCGAGCGGATGCGCTCCTGGCTGCACGGTGGGACTCGCAGCCATCGGCTGCAAGGATGGGCTCGGCGCGGATGTCTGTGCCTTCGGAGCGATCTCAGGCGGCGAAATGTCGAACGGGACTTGTGCCCGGACAGTGGAAACGGCGAGTCCTAGTGCGGCGGCCAAGACCACTTTGTGAAGCTGCCCCATCCTTATCCCCACGATCTTCGAGAAACGGCAACCGCCTAAGTTTCTATGAATTGTCCGCGGTTTGACAATAGAGGAGTTCGAAGACGGCGTCCAATAATGATCGACGAGGCTGCCGGTGAGCAGTGATCGTTTCTGCGCGCCTAACGCAGTTCGTATGTCGCCAACCATTTCTTCATCGCATCGGCAGGGAGCGGATAACTGAACCAATAGCCCTGCGCGCCATCGCAGCCTTTGGTTCGGAGCATTTGAAACTGTTCCTGTGTCATCACCCCTTCGGCGATCACTTTCATCTTCAGCTCATGGCCCATTTCGACGATCTTTTCTACCATCACTCGATCGCTGTCGTTCAAATGCATCTTCTCTACAATGCTCTTGTCGATCTTGAGCTCCGTGGCCGGAACGTTCTGCAATTGACGCATCATCGCGTAGCCGCTGCCGAAGTCATCAATGGAGAGTTGAAAGTTCTTCATGCGCAACCGGGTCAGAACATCGAGCGTACGTGAGAGCTCGCTCATCAATACGGATTCAGTGATTTCGACAGCAATCATCTCCACCGGGAAGTCGTACTTTCGTGCCAGCGTCACCAGCGCATCGGGAAACTCGAGGTCGCGCAGGGAGCGCATGGACGCATTGATCGAAACCCGCAACAATTCGCCATTCCGTTTCGTAAACTGCTTCGCTTCTGCCACGGCGAGTTCCGCAGTGCTCCAGCACAGATCGTCCATCAGATCGAGCGCCTCGAGACGCGCAAGGAAGTTCTCGGGCAGCGTCATCCCTCTTTCCGGGTGACGCCATCGGGCCAGGGCCTCCACGCCCATCACATCTCCGGTTTTGAGGCTGATTTGCGGCTGATAGTAGTTCAGGAATTCGCGGTTCTTCACCGCATTCCGAACCTGCTCATCGGAGACCGCAATGGCCGGAATTGCTTTGACCGACGCCGGCGCCTCCATTGCAGCCACTGATTCCAAAACATCTTTCAACTCCGGGAGCGGAAATGGCTTTTGCAGATGCCCGACAACTGCCAGGCCCAGGCTGTGCGCCAGCTTCTCGGCCGTCTCCAGCACTCTCTTGTCCATTCCGCTCATCAACAGGATCCGGGCCTTGCATCGCCGTTCTCCCAGGAGCCTCAGGACCTCGATGCCATCCATTCCGGGCATCATCAGGTCCAGCAGAATTAACGATGTCTCCGGCGTGACTCGATCAAGAAAAGTGGCCGGGTCCTTGGTGGCGTCACAGTTGAGTCCCATCGTCCTTGCCAGCGCGGAAACGAGCTCGCAGACGGTGTTGTCGTCGTCGATGACGAGGACCCTATAGGCGTTTGCCATCGCTTCTCCAGGCTTCGCGGGCAAATCTCTGGTCGGCTTACCTGCTCCAAGGCGAAGACTTGAAGACTGGACTCAGTCTGCAAGAGCTATGCCGAGTGTAGCTTAGCCCTGAACCACCGCGTCCGCGTTTCGTCGCTCAACTGCTTTAACGTCATCCACTAGTAACTTTCCCCTATGTTACCTCTCCGGGTACGGAGCCCACATCTCGGCCGAAAATCGGGGCCTCTCAGCGACGTTGCATGATCGACTCACCCGCTCGGCAAAAAAGGGCGAGAGGCAGCCAGAAGCTTCGAGGATACACAGGCCTGAAAGTTGGACGGAGTACGGTCACATTGAGCCGCTTCGCTCTTCAATTCCGGGGTTGGTAGACAGGTTCCAAAAGGATGCAGTCGAGGCCCTGCAAGGCTTGACGGAGCTACCCGGCGGGCCTAGACTCACATGGGTTTGGGCAGATGACTATCTGGGCCTGCACGGAAGCAGGTCGTATGCATTGGGTGTGTTCATTGGATGGATGTGTCACTCCCATCCATACGATTCAGCTCACGTCTAATGTGTGCGAAGGTAAGCCTTAGCAGGACCTGGATGTTCGGAATGAATTGGAGAAATATATGGCAATCGCAACACAAACCGTGACTCTGGACCAGGAGATCAATCCCTGGGAAGCTCAGAGCGCGCGGTTCGATTTCGCGGCACGCAAGTTGAATCTCGATGAAGGCCTGTGGAAGTTGCTCAGGACTCCGGCCCGCGAAATCATAGTGCATTTTCCCGTGACCATGGACGATGGTCGTATTGAGGTGTTCACCGGCTTTCGCGTTCAGCACAACATCGCGCGCGGCCCGGCTAAAGGCGGAATCCGTTACTCTCCCGAAGTCACTTTGGACGAAGTACGCGCACTGGCCAGCTGGATGACCTGGAAGTGCGCAGTAGTCAACATACCCTTCGGCGGCGCCAAGGGCGGCGTGATTTGCGATCCAAAGTTGCTCAGCCAGGGTGAACTCGAGCGCATGACCCGCCGCTACACATCGGAGATCATCGACTTCATCGGGCCCGAAAAAGACGTTCCCGCGCCCGACATGAACACCAACGAACAAACCATGGCCTGGATTATGGATACCTACTCCATGCACATGGGCCGGACTGTCACCAGCGTGGTTACAGGAAAGCCGCTGAACATCGGCGGCTCCCGGGGCCGGATCGAGGCTACCGGGCGCGGCGTCATGATTGTGTGCGATGAAAGCCTGCGCTATCTCAACCTGCCCATCGATGGCTGCAAGGTTGTGATTCAGGGCTTCGGCAACGTTGGTTCAAATGCCGCGCGCCTCATGATGGAACATGGCTACAAGATCGTCGGTGTCGCCGAGAAGGATGGCGGCCTCTACAATCCGAATGGCATCGACATCCATCAGCTGGCCGAATACAAGTACCGCAATGGCACGACTCTTGGATTTCGTGGGGCCGAGGCGACGCCCAGCGAAGAACTCATCGTCACCGACTGCGATCTGCTGATTCCCGCGGCCACTGAGAACGTCATCACCAGCCGTAACGCCGATAAGATCAAGGCGCGCATTATCGTCGAGGGAGCCAACGGGCCTACCACTGCCGTTGCCGATGAGATTCTTGCCGAGAAGCGGATCTTCATTGTGCCGGACATCCTCGCGAATTCAGGCGGCGTCACGGCCAGCTATTTCGAATGGGTGCAGGATCGTCAGGGCTACTTCTGGAAAGAAGCCATCGTCAACGAGCAGCTTGAAACGATTCTCCGCGACAGCTTTGACGACGTGGTGCGGTATGCCGAAGCTCACAATGTCAACAACCGCATCGCGGCCTACATGCTGGCCATCGACCGCGTCGCCTTCACCATCAAGCAACGTGGCATCTACGCGTAGTGACTCTCCTTGCATCCGCCGCATTCGCCACTGCTTCGACAACAGAGATCCGGGGACCCTCCCCCCGGACTCTGGGTGGAAATTCCTTATTTTCTTGGTTTTCTGTCGCTCAACGGCGACGCGATCCAATCCAGGTTAAAAGCCCCCCTGCCACCACTCCGGCAGCAAAAACTATGCCCAGTGCCTGGAATGGCTTCTGCCTGGTTGCGTGTCGCGCTTCCCCAATCATGTCTTCGGCGACATGGCGCCCCTGCTTGATTGCCTTGAGTGCCGTTCGAACACCGTCCTCAACTGCATCGGCGACCATCGACTTGATCTTGGCGGCCTCTTCAAGAGCATCCTCAACCGCCGCCGGTACTTTCAATGTGTCTGCTGACATGAGCTTCGTCCCTTCGTTTGAAGTTCTATATCGCGGTTCGCTTAGACCGGTGGTACAAAATGCGCATGTGGGTGTGATGTAATCTGGTCCGTCCCTGTTGCACAACATTCCCAGACCCGACTTCTGACGCACCAAAGGCATTTCTGTTCTTTAGGCCATCGGTCCGCCAACCACACCGCGGAGCATACACCCGTTCGCAGTTGCGGAGATAGCAGGAATTCAGGTAGGCTCCTGGGCCCGAAGACGTTTCGGCTGATTGATCACGCCGTGCCGACAAAGTCGCATACCAGCGCCGTCAGATCGTCTTCCTGCGTTGCCGCCCAATGCTGCACTTCCGCAATAATTCGCTCCACGGCGTCAACGGGTGTGAGCGCAGCGGTGTTGCGCAATGCCGCCGCGAGCGACTCGTCGCCAAACAGTCGGCCGTCCCCGTTCTTCGCCTCCAAGAGCCCGTCCGTGTAGAGAAGGAGCCGGTCGCCTCGCTCCAGCGTCATCGACTTTTCCGTGTAGAGCGCGTCGTCTGTGGCCGCCAGCAGCAGTCCATTCTCCGCGATCTCGATCACACGTCCATTGCGCAGAAGCAGCATGGCCGGATGCCCCGCAGCCGCATACCTTAGTTCGCGCCTCTGCGCGTCGAGGTGTACGTAGGCTGCGGTCACGAATTGCCCCTGCGTATTGCCGCACAGGGCGGCGTTCATCCCCGCCAGCAGTCGGGCCGGGTGAGCCGCCTGATCGCGCTGCGAAGTCGCTGCCATCTTCACCATGGATGCAATCAGCGCCGCCGGAACTCCGTGCCCGGAGACATCTGCAATCAGCAGCCCTGCGCGTCGCGCGTCGGTCATCAGAAAGTCGTATAGATCGCCCGCAACCGCCGTCATGGGAACATAGCGTGCAGCCACTTGAAAGTCGGCAGAAACAGGGAACGCTCCCGGCAGAATCGAGAGCTGAATGCTCCGCGCGACCTCGAGCTCCTTTTGAATCTCCCCAAGTTGCTGATCTCGTTCCAGCGTGCGCCTTGCCGCCACATACCCAAGACAGCCGAGAAGGACCGCGAAGCCGTAGGGCTCAATGTCAAACCGGAGCCACGCAGCGCCGCCGAGGTTATCCCATAGGGCGAGCGCGACGAAGACGGATAGCCCGCGCCGCAGCACCACAAAATCGTGGTCCCGCTTGCCGAGAAGAAATGTCCGCACCAATATCCACGGTAATGCGGCGATCACGAGCACGTTGTTGATTATGTGGAGCAGCGGCAAACGTCCAACCACAAAGACCGCTACAGCCAGGCTCAGAAACACGATCGAGAGAATCGCCGTGACAAGCTTGCCGCGCCTCGGCATTAACCCCGCTGCTTGAAAAAAGAGGAAAGCCGGTATCGGAACGACGAAGTCGACCGCCCAGCGCAACCGTGAAAAGAACTCATTCCCGGCGAGCGTAACGTGCAGGATCCCCGTGTCAAACCACATGCGTTGTCCGTAGAAGAACGCGAACACCCCCAACCAGATCAGGAGCGCATCGAAGCGGCGGCGCAGCAGGCAGAATGCGCCGGTCACGATTCCAACCGTGGTAAACGCCGAACCCAGAAACAGGGCAGGCTCATCCTGATGAAAAATCCGCAGAACTTCACTTGCGGAGAGCTCCGCTTCAGCGAGAAACATGGCAGTTCATCGTACATGATGGAACGAAAGACACGGGTCCAACCGAGCGAATCAAGCGCGGCACCGACGCTCCAGTGCAATAATGGACCCTATCCGGGCTTGTTCGTCCGGCAGGGCGACGCATGTGAACCTCCCCAACTCCATTACGATGAGCCGGATCGTGATGATCCCGCTGCTGTTGTGGATCCTGTCGCCGCACTTTCCATGGCAGAGCTCCTGGGGCGAAGCTGAGATTCTCGCTTCTGTCCTTTTTGTTCTAGCCTCCATCACCGACGGCCTGGACGGTTATCTTGCCCGCAAGCGTGGGCAGATTACCACCATGGGCATGCTTCTCGACCCCTTGGCCGACAAGATCATGGTCACTGCCGCCCTGGTTGCCCTCGTCGCCTACAATCCGGCCGTGGTCAAGGTCTGGATCGCGGTGGTTATCATTGGCCGCGAGTTTCTTATTTCCGGCCTGCGCTCTATCGCATCCTCAGAGGGCTTCACCATCCAAGCCAGCGAACTTGGCAAACTTAAGACCGTCACACAGATTGTCTCGGTAGTCTCCGCGATCCTGGCGCATCACTGGTACGACTGGCAGCTCGGCCTGCTTGTCATTCCGGTGCGTTGGATTGCGGTAGCCGCAATCTATTTCACGGTGCTCGTCTCTACGATCTCTGCGATCGATTACTTCGTTGGCTTTTGGAAGAAGATCGACCACGCTTCCAACGATCGCCGCAGCACTTTTGTCCTGACGCGCGGCAAGACGCCCCCAGCCTCCAGCACCACTCGCTGATTCTTCATAAACAAAAACCCCGGCGATGGCCGGGGTCTTCGATTTCTAAAGCGTGAAATATTTCTAGGCCATCGCAACCAACTGGTCCGGTGATCCCACGGGGATCGCAGGAACCGCTGCTGGCGCCGGAACAGCTACTGCGGCAGGCTGCTGCGTGTGCGTATTCCGCGTCAGACGATGGACAAAGTGATAGGGTGGCCACGGGCCGGAAACTTGCAGATGGCATTCCCGCATCATGGCGCTGGTAGTGGCGAACTTGTTCTGATAACGCTCCACGTATTTGCGCTCGATCAGATGGGCGATATCAAGCACCATCTTGCCGCTCTCTGTCAGCCGGCAGCTGACTTCTTCATCTAGCGGCAGGAAGAGCTTGTGCATCTGGAAGCTTACCGCACGCGCCCTCGTCTGACGCTCACGCTGCCGTGAAGCAGTCTCGCGCAGGTTGGTGAGATACTCGCGTCCGACGGTTTCAGTCGGCAGGCTCCGCGTGATCTCCTTAGCACAACAATCGTCTACGAAGATCTTCAGGTGCATTTCGGTCTTCCCGCGCAGCTTGTCAATGTTCGACAGGAACTGGCGCTGGTTCGACCGGATGGAACGCCGCAGGCTCTCGTCGTCGTTAAACACTGTCCCAAACCGGAAAGGCAGCACCGTGGAATGCTGGAAGCAATCCGCGATGACCCGGGCATGATCTACGCCCGCTTTCTGACTTAGTGCTTCGGATGGGTTGTGTTCGCTGACGATAATGGCGAGATCGCTGGCGGGGTAGAGGAAAACCTGGTTGCCGCTGACTCCATGTACGGATTCCATGGGAACAGGTTTGCGATGACGGGCTAATTCGGGAAATGCTTGTTTTTCACCGATGCAGTAGGCATACCATGCCATGACTTTGCACTCCGTGTGCGCACGCCGGTAAGCGGCGCTCGTTAGTGAAGCTCTGTGAACTCAGGAACAACTGCATTGTGGACCGGGCAACGAAAAACCAAATCGGACTGTGGGGAATACTAGCCCTCGGAAAAGACGACTGGCAATGTCTGCGAGCACGAACGCCGTAAAAGGTAGCAAAAAACTACGACTTCGTATTCATATTACGATAATACTATTTGGCTATATGAATTTTTGGATCTTTTTCGGGCCAATGTTGCTTCAGACCCGAAGATTTGTGTCGGGCGCACTATTCACAAGTTCCCCGAATCTTACCGTAATCCTCAATGCGAAAGCTGCTGCCCTCGGAGAAGCAACACCGCTTCGACCCCGATTGAAGCGATCAGCAAAAGGACCATCACCACCGAAAATACAGTCATTCTCGTGCGAAGCCGGCTCACTTCCTGCGCCATTTCCTTCTGCTCAAGGGAGGTGCGTTCAAGCGCATCCTTTAGCGATTCGATGTCCTGACCAATGCGTTTGAAGGCTGCCTCATTCTCCGTATTCTTGTCGCGAAGGTCTGTGAACCCCGCCCGCAGCTTGGCGAGCTCAACCTCGATCGGATGGATGTCCACGGATGGCCCCTGCAGCCTGGATGCCAGCAGATTGGCTGCAACCAAGGCAACATTCCCATCCAGCAGGGGCAATACCTTTTGAACCAGCGGAAGCAAGGTGCGAATCGCCGATGCCGTGCGTTGAAAACCGGAAGCCGGCTTCGCGGCGGATTGCCCCGGCCTACGGAGCCCGCTGCTCGGCGCTTTGCCCTGTCCGTTGACGGTGGCCTCCATATGCCCGACATCCTCGCTTGTAGCTTCCCGAGGCGCCTTCGCCTCCACCACCGACCCCACCTTGGCCTCGCTCATCGGCTGCCCTTCCTTATCGAATACAAGACTACTCCGTGCACTCATGCTGCATTGGATGCACAGAGGGTCGACAGCAGGCGCCGCATCCCTCTGTGTGCATTGGGCTCGCGTATCCTCGATTTCAGGAGAAACCCGTGCGATCAGTTCTCGGAGAGTTGTTGCGCCACTTGCAGCGCTACATGCTGGCTGGCCTTATCACCATTGGACCCCTCTTTGTCACCTGGCTCGTTTTCAGCTTTGTCTTCACCAGTCTGGCCAATGCGGGCTTGCCAATTGTCCGCTTCCTCGGCAACGTCGTCCCCGGCGATTGGATCGATCAGCCATGGCTCGAATCCGTGCTCGCCGTGGGGCTGACGCTCATCGTCCTTTACGGGGTCGGTCGTATCACGTCGCTGGTCGTCGGCCGCCAGGCATTCAATCTCTTTGAGACTGTCCTCGAGCGGCTGCCCGTGGTCGCCAAGGTCTACACCTCGGTACGCCAGCTCCTCGACACCATGATGGCCAAAAAGGAGTCCAGCCAGCGCGTCGTGTTGGTCGATTTTCCTATCGAGGGTCAGAAGAGCGTCGGCTTCCTCACCCGTACGCTGATCGATTCGGCAACGGGCAGGGAATTGGCGGCTGTCCTGTTGCCCAACGCCATTAACCCGACGTCAGCTTTTTTGCAGGTTTTGCCGTTGGATCGCGTGACAGAAACCGATCTGACCATGGAGCAGGCAATGAGTATGCTCATGACCGGCGGAGCCGTTTCGCCGGAAACGATTCGCTTTTCGCAGCCTGTCGGCACCCCAACCAGCTGAGGTGCCGGCCTACTCCGTGGCTCCCGCAGCTTCCAGGTCTTCCTCGGCATGCTCGCTTTCCACGGTCACCTTGCGCAGGCTCACGTGTTCAAACTGCGCCCAGATCAGGCCCACGGGCACGATGCACAGGAACGTGACCAGCAAAAGGGTCGCGGCGCCAGCAGTTGCGGCCTCTTTTGCGACTCCGAATCCTGCTGAGAGAACCGCCGCCACCGCGATAATCTGCGTGAACCAGCCGAATACGGGCAGTTGGATGATACTTGCTCCGCCACTGGCGATCATCAACAGAACGCACTTTTGAGGAGTAATCGTTGCTAGTTCTGGAGACGCGACAAAAGCTCTGCAGCAGTCGAAGTAAGCAAATGCAATTAGGAGCCACATAGCTAGTGAGAGGGAGGCAACCACCGCGAGATCCTTGATGGATTGCAACGCGTCCAGGCCGGTGCGAAAAGCATGAATCTTCTGTCCGATGGAGTGGCCCAATTTCTTGGATATCAATCCGAAGGTGCGTTCGAAGAAGGTTGCGACCATGTCGCCGCTGAGACGGACAACCAGCAGAAACAATGCGCCTAACACAGTCAGCACCAAGCCGCTGTATCGCGCGATGAAGGAAGCCAGCAAAGGATGGACCGCGCCGAGGCTCGAAACCGAACTGGAGTGTGATGTCGTCTTTATGATCTCCGCGGTTGGAATCCATAGCATGGCGACCGAAAAAACCAGCGCCATGGTTCCCGCATCGAAGAGCCGTTCGACGATATAGACTGCTATCTGATTCGCGAGGGGCAGCCCGGTCTTCTTTGAAACAAGGTATGGCCGCACGGGATCTGCGACTCTTCCGATCAGTGCGATCGCAGTGAACCCAATGACCTGCGTTCCCAGGAGTGAAAACGGACCCAGCTTCTTGCTGTGGTGCAAGAGGTAGGCCCATCGCACCGATCGGAATACGTAGGCGACATAGATACAACCGGTGGCAATGCCAATCTTGCCCCAGTCGGCATGCATAAACTGGGCGATGACTTCATGCCAGTCGAATTGGTATCGGTGCTGTGCATAGACGCCAACTGCTACAAGAACGACGAGCACAACGAGACCGACGATCAACTGCTTTTTCTTCAAGCGAACTCCGTTCCGCCTAGATACATTCCGATTCTATGTTGCCGCCTGTGCGGAACGAGTTGCTTATTCTGAGGAGGACGCCCTCGAGGTAACCCGCGGGCTTGGGGCGCGCGCCGCCTGCGCCCCGCGGGACTTCACACGCTGATTGAATTCATGAATTACTCGCGCCACGTACACGCGCGTTTCATGATAAGGCGGCATTCCGTGATACTTGTCGACGGCTGCCGGCCCCGCATTGTATGCGGCCAATGCGAGCGCGAGATTCTCGTGATACCGGGTAAGAAGCGCGTCCAGATACGTTGAACCCCCGCGCACATTCTCTCCCGGCTTGAAACTGTCCTGCACACCCAGATCGCTCGCCGTCGACGGCATCAGTTGCATCAGGCCGCGGGCTCCGGCTCGGCTTACGGCGCGAATATTGCCACCGCTCTCAGCCTTCACCACGCTGGCCAGCAAATCTTCATCGAGATTGTGCTCCTGGCCGGCCTCCGAAAGCATCTCATGCAAATCCGCAGGGCTCAGCTTTTCCTCTACCGGCGGCTGTCCATTCTCCGCGGCAGCTGCCTGCGGCATGGGGTCCGGCACCTGCTCGATGCCCAGGACCTCATCCGGCCGCATTTCAATGTAGCTGCTCTCGCCTGAACTTAAATAGAGCCGAACCTTGCCTTCCACTTGCGCATGGTGATTGCACTCCATCGCAAAACCATTGCTCAGCGTCACGTGTTCGGCCCCATCGACAGGCGTAGTCGCTGCTGCCAAGGCAGCTAGCACGATCGCGAGTGGCAAGCTTCGATGCAAATTCAACTCCGCGCGGTGGTGGCCCAATGTTTGGGACGCTCGTTCACCTGGCTCCGTCGCGCCACTGCAGCCTCCAGCACCATGGCCACACCGTCGTCATCGTTCGGTTGCGTCTGCTTCCATCCGCGCATTTTGGCCATGCTGCGCAAGTCCTTTGCTGCATTCCCCATCATCACGCTCTGTCCGGCCCACTCCAGCATATCCACGTCGTTCCAGTTATCGCCGATTGCCATCGTCTCTTTCTGATCGATGCCCAGCCGCCGCGCCAGCCGTTCCAGCGCCCATCCCTTTGAAACCCCCGGAGGCAGCAGGTCTAGAATCGCAAGGTCCCGCGCCGGATATTCGGTCCGCATGCATTCGCACGATGCGGCCCAGACGCTGGCCTTCAACGCCTTTTCCGCCTTCTTCATCGGGCCTATACCACCGGCCACCATGCCCTGAATTGGATTGTCACCGTCTACCAGCGCTTTTTCGAGCGGTTTCACCACTTCGATGCCGTCTCGATTCGCCTCCACCCAGAGCGAAATCCGTCCGTGGGCCTGGTCCAGGTCTTCCAGCACTAATTCTCCCCGGCCTATTCTGTCGAATGTAAACACCATGGCGCCGAACTTCCGCAGCAATCCGCAAAGGCCGCGTGCCACACGCGCGTCCAGTTGGCTCCGGTCCACCGGTTCGCCGCCCAACGTACGCGTCACTGCTCCATTCGACGTAATCAGAGGGGTATCCGCTCGCAGCCCAAGTCCTTCGAACAACGGCGCCGTGTAGGCCGTCCGCCTTCCCGTCGCAATCGCCACTACGATTCCGGAATCCTGCGCAACCTTCAAAGCCTTCGCGTTACGCGGGCTGATGGCCTGGGAAAACGTGGGCAGAAGGGTGCCGTCGATGTCGATTGCCACCAGGCGCACAGGGCGGAGCATATCTTCAAGTGTACCGGGAGAGTCGCGCCGGCACCGAGGCGCGCCCGAGCCTCGATGCACACCAAAGTGTGATCGTTGGCACAACCCTAGTCGCTGTCTGGGCGCACAATCGCGCCAACGGGAGGGATACATATGCCAGCCTCCATCCTGATCGCTTACGCCACGCGCAGCGGATCAACGGGCGAGGTCGCGAATGCTATCGGAACCGCCTTGCGCGAAGCCGGCCTCGACGTCGAAGTGCTGCCCGTGAACAAGGTAATTTCGCTTGCCGGAAAGCGCGCTGTGCTTCTTGGCGCACCGCTCTACATGGGTCGCTTCCCGAAGGAATTTCACAAGTTCCTTACCTCTCATCGAGCGGAGATCTCATCCTTGCGCCCCTGGTGCTTTGTCCTCGGGCCGACACGCACCGAGCCCGCCGACTTCGAGGCGGCCCGGAAGATGGCAGACATCGAAGTCGCGCGGCACGCCTGGCTTCATCCCGTCGAGGTTCAGGTCTTCGGCGGCAAGTGGGATGTGGAGACACTCCCGTTTCCATTCAGCCTCGCACGCTGGCTGCCCATGAATCCGATGAACAAGATTCCCCCTTCGGATATTCGTGATTGGAGGGCAATACGTGAATGGGGGAAGGGAATCGCGCGGCAGTTCAAGTCAGCGGCTTGAGCGGAGGGTCTGCGCCAATCCGGTAGACTTTTAGTATGGAACGGATCTGCAGCCAATGCCACGCCGTGCTTGCGAAGGAAACGAAAGCCGACTGGTGCCCGGCCTGTGGTGGTGCGCTTATCGACCGTCCCGAACTGCCTCAGAACCGCTCCGAAAGTCCGCTCCATGCAATGGCAGTGGACCATCGCGGAATTGTTCTTCCTCGACGCCACGCCGTCGGCGGCGTGATCACTCCGCAATAGCGCCTTCCCATGATCACGCTTGGACGAATTACACCTGCCAGCGCACTTGTCTTCAAGACGATTCGCCTGCGCGCGCTGCAAAGCGATCCGACCGCATTCGGCAGTACCTACGCAAAAGAATCGCAGCTGTCCGAAGAGGACTGGCTCCTGCGCTCGCGTCGCTGGAACGACGATGGCTCGATCGGCTACCTCGCATTCGACAGAGAGAATGCATGCGGTCTGGTTGCCTGCTACACCGACGAACAGGATCCCCAACGTGCGCATGTCATATCCATGTGGGTCGATCCTGCCTGGCGCCGCGCCGGAGTCGGAACCGCGCTGATCGAAGGCCTGCGATTGTGGGCAGCGTCGCGCAAGATGCGCGAGTTGAAGCTGATGGTCACGAGCGTCAACGACAACGCGATTCGCTTTTACGAGCGCCTGGGATTTCGCATGAGCGGCAAAACCGGGCCTTATCCCAACGACCCGGCAATCACGGAGTACGAAATGCTGTTGCCTCTCACGCCGTAGGTCAAGCAGCAGGACTTATTCGTAGCGCAGCGCCTCAGCCGGAAGCACGTGCGATGCCGCGAACGATGGATACAGCGTCGCCAACAGCGAAATGCCTATCGACACAGCGGAGACAATCACGCCATCGAGCGGGCGTGGCGCGAAAGGCAACGTGTCAATCGAATAGACATCGGGCGAAAGAGGGATGTGGTAATACCCGCCAGCCCAGGCGGCGACGTATCCAAGCACCAGCCCCAGAGCGGTCCCGACAATGCTGATCAAAAATCCCTGCATCAGAAAAATATTGCGCACCTGGGTGGGCTCCACACCAAAACTCATCAGCACCGCGATATCGCGTGTCTTCTCCATCACCATCATGGTCAGCGCGATCAGAATATTGAGCGCGGCCAC
>Ga0187863_10001012_pt1 | contig 23082 bp, 13 predicted proteins | sample June2016WEW_11_1_FD_132975 | JGI IMG/M metagenome (GOLD analysis project Ga0187863, IMG submission 132975) | Peatland microbial communities from SPRUCE experiment site at the Marcell Experimental Forest, Minnesota, USA - June2016WEW_11_10 | ecosystem: Environmental > Terrestrial > Soil >...
ATTTGCCTTTTCGAGGACAGGGTCAGCAGCAGCCGTGGCAGGTAATGGCGACGATTGATCAAGCTGATATTCGCGGGTCGGAACCGCATAATCATGATCCGTCGGGAGCTGCCTCTGACTACTCACGCGAGTCCGGCTGGCAGGATGTTCGGGCTGCGCTGGAGCAGCCAGGCGAGCGCGAGTTGCATGGGCGCCCCGATCCTATGCGGGAGGGCGATGCGGAAATAACCTCCGTTCCTCCGTTTCGGGGTTACTTGGGACCCTCTTCGTTCCGTGAGGTCAATACAGCAACACAGCCACGCGATAGATCGTGAAGGCCCCATTTGCGCCTTGTGCCGGGCAACTGCCGACTGCTGCCTTGTGATAACCATATGAATCGCGAATGTTGAGACTGATTTTCAAATTCTGTACGGATCGCCGGTTCGCTGTTTCGAACCGGCGTGCACACAGCAACCGGCGTTCCTTTTTTTGATTGTTAGTAAGTGATGTGGAACCCCATGGTGAAGGCCCTGGAACCACCGATTGTTCCGGTAACCGAGCCAAAGTTGGCGGCATTGTTCGGGCAACTGGTTGTACCCGAAGTGTAGACATTGGCATTGCAGTAGGAGTCGCCGTTGCCCAGCGTCAAGGGAAGCTGCGTTGACTTTCCCGTTCCGGTTGCGAACGGTACCTGATCCAGGTTGGCCAGGGCCGTCTGTTGATCCGTTGGTTTGGCCGATGTCACAATCTGGCCGTAACCGAGAAAGCTGCGATATTGGCCGCAGTTGTTCCCACCGCCAAAGGCAGCGATCGCAGTCGCAGAACATCCGTTGTTCTGGCGAATCTGCGCCTGATCCTGCGGAATGTCGCGACTCGTAGTGTTGGTCACATTGAAGGCGTTGAGTTCGTACTGAACGCTGATCTTGTCGCTGATTCTGAAACTCTTGCGCACGGAAAGATCAAGACGCTTCTGAGCATCCTGCCGGAAGATGTTGCGCTGTCCGACATTGAAAGCAGTTTCGTAGATATCCGACGGATCGGTGCCCGTAGAAACCGGAATGCCATTGGTGCCCGGCGCAAGGTAGTTGATGGCGATCTGGCTCGGATCGACGTACGGAATGTAGTTCCCGGAGGGATCACGGAACCGGCCCGAGTTGCCGGTCAGCGCCGTCTTCGGGTGCGAAGGATCCTTGATGCCGAGAACCGGGTTCATCAACGTTGGAAAGTTTCCAAAATTGATACTGCCCACCGCACCGTAGAACTCGTACAGAGACCATGGTTCGCCGCTTTGCAGAATGCCGATTCCAGTCAGGTGCCAGTCGTTAGTGAAGTAGGACGCGAACGAGTGTTCCCGCGTCGCATTAGGCATATCGACATCGAAATTGGCGCTGAACACATGTTTGCGGTCGAAGTCCGAAGAGGCCCATGAATCGTGGAGCTTATTCGGGTTGTCGCCGGTAAAGAACAGGCCGATATCACTCTGTTCATCCAGCGAGTGGCTCCATGTGTAGCTGCCTCCTACCTGGAAGTGATGCGAAAGCCTCTTCTCAGCGTGCGTTTCAAGGGCATCATAGGCCGAAAGGCCCACCGTCTTGAAGTCCGCGGCGTTTGGGCTGAACCCGACATATGGCGTCCTGAAGTCGGTGTTGCCGGCGTCAAACGTGGCCCACGGCTCAACCGCAATCGGGAGATAGTCGTAGTCGGGGGCACCACTATCCTTGTTCTGGTTCATGACCTCCATTCCATAGCTTGAGGTCTCGCCCCAGATCGGATTGGTCGGCGTTGCGATACCCGGCTCATTGATCGGAATCGGGATCACAGAATGGCGGCCTCCGTTGCCCGTAAACCCAACGGAGATTGCAAGGGTGCTGACCGGTTGCCATTGCGCATTCAGGGTGTAGTTGATTGTGTACGGCAGCACATTTCTCTTGTCGTAGATGCCGAAGTTCAGCGGCGTGGTGCAGAGGAAGTATCCTTCTTGGGCTTGGAGGCCGCTGCAATTTTTGCCGTACTGCGCGTAGTAACCGGACGTGGGTGCCCCCGTCATCACGTTCAACTGGGACTGCAACGCCTGGGTAATGACACCCGGGTTTGAACTCGGCGGAACATAAGCGCCCGCTGGAGCCGACGAGAACGCCAGATCTCCCATGGGGTTCTCCAGCGTGAGACCCGAATCGGAATTGCCATTCGCCAGGCTCACCAACGGCGAAGACTCCGTCACGCCAAAAGGACCGCCGATCGAACTGCCGGCGGGCTGTGAGAGATAGGTAAACAGCTCCCCTCGATCGTAGTAGAGGCCCGCTCCGCCACTGATCACGAGATTGCCGTGGTGGGCCTTGGGAGAAAACGCGAAGCCGACACGGGGTGAAATGCCCCACTGGCGTCCATCCAGAGTCGACGCGGAGACGCCGGCCGTCGGGTTCTGCTTGTTGTTTCCTGCAATCACGAATCCCGCATTGTTCACGGTAAAGCCGGTCGTGGTCGTACCGGTTACGTTGTACAGGGCCGGATCGAAGTTGAACATGTCGCCATACTTCTCGGTCATGCCGCCGTGGTAGTCGTAACGCACACCAGCGGTAATGCTGAGGTTGGTGAGGGCTTGCCATTTGTCCTGCACATAGCCACTGATTTCATTGGTGCGGTAGTAGCGATCTGCGTTGTTGCGGTGGGTGGTCGGATCGATGCTCTCTACAACGCTGGAGCTTTTCACTGCGCCCTTCAGGAAACCGTCAAATCCGCTGACGACCACCTGCGCGTGACCGGTACGGTTGTTGGTGATATTCAGTTGCGTGTAGCTATAACCGCCACCCGCGATGATGGTGTGCTTGCCCGCCGTGAAGATTACGTTCGTCGATGGGTTCACGCGGTTCTGGTAATACCCCATATCCACAAATGCGCCGGGAACTCCGGCAGGGCCAAGGTAAAGACGAGGTGCATACGTATCGTTGTCGGCAAAGTTGTTGATTTGCAGTCCAGGTAGAAGATTGGCGACCAGGTTATCCGGCTGCGCTGCCCCAACTCCCAGGTTGCCCCCGGCAAACGTCTGCTTGTAGTCACTGAATGTACCCATGCGCACGAAGCCGAGACGCTGCTCCCAATTCAGCTTGGAGCCGATGGCGATCGTGTTGCCCAGCGAAAAGACCTGCGCGCCATTGTGCGCGGTCACCGGGAAACCAACCGTATTCGAAAAGCCAAAAGGACGGGTCACCGGCGCATTTTGATAGAAGTACTTCGCCGACACGCGATCTTTTTCAGTCGCATCGTAATCAAGGGAGATCGTGGCCTGATCCGATTGCAAGCGGGAGGTCCCGATAAGGTACGCGTTTGGAAAATTCGGGTTATAGGCCGCGGTCGATTGAGAGGAAGGAACCAGATACTGCCCGTTGGGCATCTTTGTCTGCATGATTGCGACTGCTACTGGATCGATAGTGGATGCAGTTGCGCATTTGGAGGTACAACCCCACGAGGCATCGGCGCTGAGCAAACCTGTGACCGAACGATCGTCCGTCAAACCGCTGGGCAGGTTGAGTTCTGAAACACCGGTTGCCTGATCTTCGTTGACACTGCGCTGATACGCAACAAACAGGAAAAGCTTGTTGGTTTTGAGCGGACCGCCCACTGTAATTCCAGCGGTCGAGCGGCGAAGCCAGGGGTTGACGAGCGACTTCGGAAACACGCCAATGCCGTCCTGGTGTAGTTGATAGGCCTGATTGAAGAAGAACGGCGAAGCATTCAGTAGATTATTCGCGTAGTCACCGTAAAACTGGCCGTGCCAGTTATTGGTACCAGTGCTGGTGTTGACGTCGATCTGCGCACCGCTTGTGGCGCCCTGCTGGGCGTCATACATGGAGGCGTTCACACGCAATTCCTGCGTGAACTCAGGCGGAGGAGAAGGAAGGCTGTTCCCGTTTGATCCGTAGACTGAAGTGCCCACCGAAAACGTTCCACCCGCTGTGGCTGCGCTTCCGATGTTGAAGTTGTACCGCTGCGAAGAGTCTCCGCTCGAACTCTTTCCGTTGAACAGGTTCGTCGAATCGACGCCATTCACCTGGAAGGTGTTGGACGTGTCGCGCTGTCCGTTGGCCCAGATAGGCTGGTTTCCCAATCCCGCATTCGAGTCGAGGTTGGACAGAAGTTCGGCGTTCACTCCGGGCGCGAGGACCGCAATTTGAGTGAAGCTGCCTGTGGCGAGCGGTGTGAGATCGATCTGCGCGGAGTCGAGCGTATAACCGTTGGTGGTATCCGTGGCATTGAGCAAGGGAGTCGAAGTGACCGTCACAGACTCCGAAACCTGTCCGATCTTCAGTGTGGCATTCGCCGTGGTCGCGCGGGCCTCCTGAATCGGAACACTCGTCAGATTCGTCGTATCAAAACCCTGGTGGGTTATTTTCACCGAATAGGTGCCAATCGGTAGATTGAATATCTGAAAAAATCCAGTGTCATGGGTTGTCGTGGTCGTCGAGAAATTGATGGCGTGGTTCGTCGCTGTCACGGTAGCTCCGGGTACCGCGGCGCCAGATGAATCTACGACTGTGCCGTTTAAAGAACCGAGAGTTTGCTGCGCGAAGATGGGAACAACGAATGTGCTTGTGAATAAAACCGACACACAGATTCGACCGAAACACCTCCCGTAGGTTCGATTCATAGTCTCCTCGCAAATTGCCTTCTTTTTGTGGGTTGAGTTCCGTGGATAGCAGCGAGCCCTCTGCTACTTCAACAAGTCTCACCTTGGGCAGGGTTGCACGATAAAACTGAACGCTGAAAACTCCCGGGGTTGAGATAGTTTGCCTGAGCGACACACGATTTCCAAGCGAATTCTACGGACCGATGTCTTCGGACTCCATTGAAACGCTGACGGAAAGGGGCACATTTATGAAGAACTACAGATTGATGGGGTTCCTTCCGGGTTGCGGGTCATCCAGGCATAACGAGCCTGAGGCGCACGGTTCTCCATTTCGACTAGGCCGAAATAGCGCAGGCTCGTTTGAAGGGCAAATGCTCTCTATCAGCCGGCCTGGCAAAGTGTCACCTGCCTGGGGCCATTCACACTTGCTTTAACGTCGTGACGGTGATGTACTGCATGGGTCATTCCAACAGAGCGAACGGGCCCACGGGTTGATTCAGGTCGTTGAGGGTCCTGCTGTCTGAACATCCCGCAAGGTGGACAACCCATCGATGAACGATATCGAACTCAAATCTCTTCCAGAAAACGCCTACCAGACCCTGAAGACCGGCGAAACATACAAGCCGATTGTTCCTGCCGAAGCGAAACAACCGGAACTCACGCTGCGCTCTGTCTTTTTGGGGGTCCTGCTTTGTGTCATCTTCACAGTTGCTTCGGCTTACTCGGGTCTGAAAGTCGGTCAAGTGATGGAGGCTGCAATTCCCATCTCCATTCTGGCCATCGGGCTCGCTCGAGTTTTCAAACGGCGCTCGAGCCTGCTTGAGAATGTCATCATCACGGGAATCGGTGGCGCCGCGGGTGGCGTGGTTGCCGGCGCTGTTTTTACTCTTCCCGCACTTTACATCCTCAATCTCGATCCTCACCCGGTGCAGACCATCTTCATCTGCCTCGCTGGAGGCTGCCTCGGTGTTCTGTTTCTGATTCCGCTGCGGCGATACTTTGTGCGCGAAATGCATGGGGTGCTGCCCTATCCCGAGGCAACCGCGATCACCGAAGTACTCGTTACCGGAGAGAAAGGCGGCTCCCAGGCCAAGCTTTTGCTGCAGGCGACCAGCATCGCGGGCATTTACGACCTCTTCGTCACTACATTCCAAGTATGGAAGGAATATGTTGATTTTCAGTTCCTGCCCGTAATGCATTCGCTTGCAGACCGGGCCCGGATGGTATTTCGATTCGATGCTATCGGTTTCATCCTTGGCCTTGGCTACGTGATGGGTTTGCGCAGTTCCATGCTTCTGTGTGCAGGCGGCGTTCTTTCCAATTTCGTCCTTGTCCCATTGATCTGGTTCGTCGGCAGCCACATTGACTCAGCGGTGTTCCCCGCCTCGATTCCGATTTCGAAGATGACCGCAGTCGATATCTATCGCAACTATGCGCGCTTCATCGGGGTGGGCGCCATCGCTTCTGCAGGAATCTTCGGCATCATCCGATCGCTGCGAGTTGTCGCAGGATCATTCGGGATCGCGCTCCGCACGTTTCGCCACGGTGAAGTTCCTCAGCAGGCGCGAACTGATCGCGATGTGCCGATGATTTCAATCCTTATTGGCGTCGTGATCGGCGCGATCGCAGTGGCGGCTTTCCTCGGAAACCTTCCAGGCTCATGGACCGCCGTCGCAGTGGGTCTGATACTGACTCTCCTTTTCTCATTCTTCTTCACCTCGGTGGCGGCAAACGCCATTGCGACAACGGCGCGTAATCCTGTTTCGGGCATGACGATGCTGACAGTCATTATCTCGTCAATCGTATTGCTTCGCTTCGGGGTATCAGGAACAGCCGGTATGTTCTTCGTGATGGCGATTGCGGGCATGGTATGCACGGCCTTGTCGGTCTCGGGCCAAACTATCACAGACCTGAAGGCCGGATATTGGCTCGGATCTACTCCGGCAGCCCAAGAGAAAGTGAAGTTTGTGGGCGTAATTGCATCGGCGACTGCCGTCGGTTTAACCATCGTTATGCTGGCCCACACGTTTCAATTTGGCGAGGCTCTCATCGGCGATGCGCGGCCGGTTCTGGCATCACCGCAGGCTTCCATTATGAAAGCGCTGGTGCAGGGGTTCATGAGCCACCAACCAGTTGCCTATGTCCTGTTCGGGGTGGGGGCAATGGTTGCGATCATCATGGAAATGCTTGGCCAGCCGTCCTTGATCTTTGCCTTGGGCATGTACCTGCCACTTGAACTCAACACTCCGGCCCTGGTCGGAGGCTTCCTGTCTCATTTCCTGAACAAGCGCTCAGAAAGGACAGGTGGTGCGCCGGGCAGGAAGATTCGCGAGCGTGGTGTGATCATTGCTTCAGGGCTTATGGCAGGCGGTGCGCTCGGCGGTGTGTTGGGGGCCGCCATGCGACTCTTCCCCTGGTATCGAGAGGATCTGGTCAAGACTCCTTTCTATTCTTACGACCCAATTTCGCAGTCTATCTCTGCACTATTCTTTTTTGCACTCTGCATGTACGTCTGGTTCGGCGCATTGAAGAAGGAAAAGGAAATTTGATGGACGAGGTTGGACGGTATGTCGCTGACGCAGTCCTCGGGATTGACACTCTCTGGGGCGGCGACGTCATGTGCCCCTCGGGTACCGGGCGATTCATTGCTGATTCGTGGTTTTCCGACGAACCTCTCCCCAATGCTTACACGCATCCCGCTGCGAAAAGAGTGCGGGAGTCCGGCGGCGTGTCGAGCAAAAGCCTCGATCAAGAGGCGTTGAAGCAGTATCTGCTTGAGGTGAACCTTCCAAAAGCGATCGCCGGAATTCGTGATGAAGCGCAGAAACTGGGCAAGACGCGTCGGTCTTATCTTGCAGGCCTGGCGCTCTCCCTTGAGACAATGTGGGACCTCGCCATGGAAGTTTTCGGCAAGGGCGATCCGGTGTCGTACGCGCGAGCAGTCGAGGCATCCACGGGAAAGCCACCCCAGCCTTCTACTCCGCAGCAAAAACGAGAACGCGTTGCCGAGTTGTTGGGCCGTGCCGGATACGCCAGCACCGCTGCCCGCGGGTTGCTGGCTGCGGTGGATGACTGGCGCCGGGAGCGCGTCGTTCCGATGGCATCGGTGCGCGGCTTGGGTGCTGCAGTGATTGCACATTTCGATCAGCTCAGCGCGAAAAATCTTCTCCCCTACCTTCCCAGTGAACTCGCGCATGTTCCACGCGCCAACATTAGCTTCCTCGCCATCAAGGACGCATGGTTCTCCGGCTCAATGAACTACATCGGACGGGCGCGCAAGGAGGACGGTACTCCACAATACGAAGCCTCTTACGAGATCAATGCTTCGTTGCAGATTTCGTTCCCTGAGTTCGAACAACTTGTGAGCCACGAAGTTGTTCCTGGGCATGTGACAACGTTTGCGTATTTGCAGAACTTGTACATCCGAGGCAAAGCGGGCTTCGAGGCTACGGTACTCACCATGAATACGCGAGCCGCCACGCTGTTTGAGGGAATCGCCAACAATGCGATCCTGATCGCACATGGCGTCACCGAAGTCGAACAGTTGCCCGATGAAGACTTGCAAATAGGCATGCTGCTGGCCTTGTTGCAAGATGATGCCAAGAACCAGTCGTCATATTTGACGTGGGAGGTGGGAAAACCGCAATCGGAAGTGGCTGTTACTTTGCGGCAAGATTTTCTTGTGACGGAAGAACGCGCCGATAAGCTGTCTGGCGCATGGGGGCAGCATCCCCTGTTGGGCCGAATGTATCTACCTGCGTACCGTGCCGGCACGGAAAAAGTTGCGGAACTTCGCCGAGCATACTCCCCCGATCGCTTGCTGCTAGCAATATACGGATGCAGCGGTTTAGTCGATATTCAGACCGTCGAAGAAGTTCTAAAAGGTCAGGGTCTTTGACGAGAGAAGACCCGATACATGTATCCGCCCAAGGGTCTCACGCAGACGGTTACGAGCACAATAAACAGGAGGTATTGAACCGCACTAAACACGGCACGATTCGTACCTAGCCTTTCGGGCGAGCGATGGCGTCACGGCTGTGCCTATCTAGCCTGATCTTCTTCTCCAGCGCCCAAACCACCCAGAGCATGAATGCCAGAGCCGGGACCATGGGAATGAGTAGCAAGATGAAGTCGGAATCGAACATGACTAATGCCCTCCGATGCCGCATCCAAAAGGCGCGACAAGAGGCTGCCGTGCGCGCCTCGGAACGGAAGACTCTCTTTCCCTATTGGAGATCGCCGCACGTAAAAATGGAGCAGTCAACTTGTAATGACTTTCTAAGGGGCGAAGAGAGACAATGCGCTGGCGGCGGTGTTCTTCCCCCTGCTTACCATTGTGGCTGCCAGCCACATTCTTTTTGATCGTTCTGACCGGGTGCATCTGTGAGTGGCGGGTGTACTGCTGACGTCGTTATTTGATGCAACCCTTCCACTCGCCAATTTGACGGAATGGTTCGATAACGGATCCTGCTTCCTATTCAGGAGGACTTTTTAGCCCACTGCTGCTGGCCGAATGGGTGATGGTGGGTTCGTTCCAGTTGCGGCGTCCCGCCAGTGCGCCCATCGCCATCGCCATGCTGACGGCGCACTGGAATGGATCGCCCGTTCTCCTGCCTCCATCCTGGTTCGTCTACGGGCCGCCGGTCACGTATGGTTCGAATTCTGAGATCGCGCTGCTGGACTCTCCAGCTTGGTTGCTGGACTGCCTCGCTGCCACCGGGCAGCAGCCCTTCGAATTGAATTTCGCCCGAAGCAACCGCTCGATCACTCACACACCACTAACGTCTGGGCTCGGAAGAGCCCAGGCAGCAGACAATACCGGGCCGACGGTCCTGATTCAGGTTTGAAATCAGGCTCCGATCCAATCGTCGCGGGGTGGAATATAGGCGCCGGTAAAATCTGTCGTTCATGTCGAGCTCCGCTCCCGCAGCTCTACACTCCAGGACCGAAGCAGTGCGAACAATGCGCTGGAAAACATCTCGTCTCTATGGAGTTCTTTCGCACTTTGAGATGGCATTGCCGGTTTTATGAAGCGGTTCGGAGACGGCTACCGAAGCGTTTGACCTTCCGAGACTCGGCCAAGATCTACGAGATGGTCCTGCGCGGCCATGCCCGGAGCGACAAGGCAGCCCGGGAGGCGCTCGATCTCGCCATTGAGATAGGGAGGGGGGCATCTGGCTGCGGCTGACCGACGAGCAGTACCGGTGTACTGTGAGGGCCTCAACCAATCCCGCACAAAATCGCCGCTCTCGCAATGCCCTGCTGACAATGGCAATCGCGTTGGACACGGAAGAGGAACCGCGGAGGAAGTCGCGAATGGCCAATAAAAGCGGCCGGTAGTAACTAAAACTAAACGGGCCCGGACCTCAGAGTGAGGTCTGAGGTCCGGGCCAAATCGCCTTGGCATCGCGCGATCACAAATAAGTGATACTTCAAAGTTACGGGTTGTTATGAGGTTCATGCCGAAATCGCCCAGGGAAGAAAGAGATGCCGATTCGCCGGAAACCGCCTAGCAGTTGATATCGTCCTTTATCATGCACAAGGCTCAGCGCAAGCCCGCAATAGGTCTCTGAGTCACATGTCCGACAAGCCGCCAAGTCGTCCACTTGTCAATGCGATGTTGGAGGAAAGGCGTTATACATCCACACGAAATAGAGCGGATCGGTAAACACAAGTCGACATGCAATAGGACTGGCCGTTCCTGATCGGATGTTGCGGTGGAGATCGGCGGAGTGGGAATAAGTGCAATTCACTTCACGAACGCAGGGTCGATCCCATCGTGAAGAGCCTGACGAAAAGCTTCCCATCCGCAGGAACCGTCAGCCTGGCCGCAAGCCGGTAGAAACACCGGCATCCGTTCGGGAGGTTGGGCAAGGCTCAACGGCGTTGAATCACGCATCTGGTCGAGCGTCTGCGCTATGTAGTAGGTACGCACCGAATGGGCTGAAGTGCTTTGACTCTTCCACATTTCGAATACCAATGCTCCGCCTGGAGGGGTATCATCCCGACGCCCGTCGACGATCCAGGAGAGGTTCAGCACTCCACTGATGTTGGCAATGTCCGTATCGTGCCCGACCAGAATAAGAAGACGGTCGCCCGGCTTGGTGAGTGCGCCCGTCACCAGATGTTCTTGAACCGCTTGCTCCATGGACTGAAGAACGTGGAAAAGCAGATTCGAGGATTCCACTTGCGCTACATATTTGGCGCGCGCCGTGATGTCCTCGTTGGCCGTGTGGAGTTGCATAAGGTCGCGCAACTTTTGAAGGTCGACACCCCCCCAGCCGACGTTTGATGCATCCATGCCTTCGGCATATTCCAGCAGCATGTTCTCGGACATTGTGGAGGCAATACCAAGGGGCGTGCGCAAGTCCACCAGATGCTCGCCTTTCCCGATTGCAATCGCGGATGGAATCTCGAAGATCGACCGAGGCGCAGGTTGTGCAGCGCCCGTGCAGTCGGAGCCTGGGCTGCAACCGCCCAGTACGGTTTCGAGCGCCTCGAGCTGCAGGCGATACGCCTGCGCCAAGGACTGCGGGTTGCCTCCGATGCGTCCTGTAATCGCCGCCACTGCCAGCGACTGGTCCGGATGGCCAACCCCTGCCGCCAGCGCATGAAAGAGGGGATCAGGAGTTCCTTCAGGAAGGGCGCCTACTTCGATCGCACACCCTGGCGCCAGACCGGCAGCAAGCGCTTTGCCCGTTTCGCGCGTGCGTTGGTCGGAGTCGGCGATGATCCGCACATGTTGTGCATCAGCACAGCCGCCAGGTGCGAACAGCCCCTCGGCGGCGAGTTGCTCCCTGTCGTAAGCGCCAACGAGCGTCATCAGCCTCGCGCCATGCTCGGTTAAGTATCCCGGAGCGACGCTCCATTTCGGCCATGGCTTGCGAGAGTACTGGTTGAGCAGGTCGGTTTTGCCGGTTGGAGAGCGCACTCCATGGCGGGTGATGACGACAACGAACTCCAGCTTCGCTTCATTCTCCAGATCATTCTTTGCCTGGAAGACATCATCCGACGTCTGAGCACGCAGAGGACACCCGCTGCTCAATGCGATGCAGGAAATGATAGCGAGGAGCCAGCCAGGATTCGGAGGCTTCATTTCTTGGCCTCGACTTCAGCAGTTGAATACTCTCGAATCTCCACGGCATGGCCGGCCGTGCCGGGAACACCCAGATAGACCAGGTTCTGCGATGGCACGAACAATGCAGTCTTCGCTCCAGGCACGGTTTGCAGGACGCTGAGCGAGCGTACGGTGCGTCCTTCGTCCACCTGAAACAAGTCTACTTCGCCAGCTCCGCTGATCAGATAGACTCGCCGGAGCGCTGGGTCGTAGAACAGATCGTCAGCCTTTCCGGCCGCAGGCAGGCTGGCAATCTCCCTGCCAGTCAACGAATCCAGAGCGATGAGAGTTCCGGGAGTTCGACAGGCGACGAAGACAAGGTGATGTTCGCGATCGAACGCCATCGGCACATTCTCAGCGGCTTTGGTGACCTTCCATTGAGAGGAGAGCGCTTTAGCTGCCGTATCAATCACAGCAACTTCGTTCGAATCCGCGACGTTTACAAAAAGGCGCCCTGTCTCTCGATCGAAGTCAAGCCCTTCCGGATGAGAAGCCACGCCGACGTTTGCAATCAAGGCGAAGTGATCCGTATCGATCACGGCGACCCTTGCCGCATTGGCCGTATCGCTGCCCCCGTGACCCACAAAGAGCATGTGATTGGCGTTGTCATACATCATGTCGTCCGCGTCGACAGAAAGCTTAATTGTCCCTGCGACGGAAAATGGCTCCCCTTTGTACGCTCTCAGCTCTGCTAGCGCACCATCAGTGACGTAGAGGGTTCCGGTCGACGCATCCCAAGCGAGGCCGTGGGGCTTAACCAGGCCTCCAATGCTCTCCCGCACTTTGTCAGTCTTCAGGTCAATCACTTGCACGGAACCGCTGCCGGTTGCGGCGAGAAACAAGCGATTGCCTGCAAGATCAATGGCAAAGTGATCGAGTTTCCCCTGCACGCCGGGAAGCACGATCGTCTTTGTGAGACGCATTGCCGGCGCGAGCGTCTGCGATGTCGCAGAAAATGGAATGAGACCAAATGCGAAAACAACTAGAGCTTTATCGAGTATCAGGCCGGTTTTTTGACAAGACGCTTTCCAGCTTCTGCTCAGGTCTGCATGAGTGAACTTCACCGATATTCCTCTTTCTATTTTTCGAAATGGAGAATCGTGCCGCCTCGCTCGTTCTTCTGTCAGCGAGGCGGATGATGCCAGTCGGTGTGTTTGTTTGGAATTCTATTCGTGGTGAGAAGTCCAGCGAACCCCGCCGCCGTAAGTTGGGTGATAATACTCGCGCTGAACAACATACTGCGGGCTGCCGAAGTAGAAGCCGAAGACTTCATTGGTCAGATTCAACCCTTGAGCGTACACCTCGAATCCTTTTGGAAGCCGGTAGCTCACCTGTGAGTCCACCTGAAGATGAGCATAGAGGTAGTTATCGCCGAAGGGGCCCTTGACTCCCCCGACCTGTGGGGATGACGACGTAGTGCCGTCTGAATTCAATGTCAGATTCTCATATTGATACGAGTAGATGCTCGCGCCGTTGTACTCCAATCCCAGATGAACTGACACCGGGCCGCGGTCATAACTGGGGCCAAGGTTCCAGGTAGTTGGGGTCTGTCGCAAAAGTGCAGGGCTATCTGTCCGTAATGGATCGACGTTCTTTGCCTGCGAATCGCTGTAGGTGTAGTTCCCGGAGAAGCCGAGACCCCCCATTGCACCTGGAAGAAACGAGAGCCTCTCCTGGTATCCAAGCTCGATGCCGTAAACCCACGCGCTGCCCGCATTGATTGGCTGCGTTTGTCTAAATCCCGCATAGGGACTGCTCGCCGGCAAAACCGTCTGCTGAACGACCAATGGATCCGTAAGGGACTTATAGAAGAATCCTGCCTGGATCAGTCCGAGGGGATTCAAATAATGTTCGTACAGCAGGTCGTAGCTATTCGCGTGTTCGGATAACAGCGCGGGATTTCCGATTCCAATGAGACTCGGCGTCTGCGACGTGTCGAGCGTGATATACGGAATCAAATCCTGAGGGTCGGGCCGAGCGATTCCTCGTCCGTAGGAGGCGCGGATGTCCGAGTTGTTCGTAATCGCGTAGCGTGCCTGTACGCTGGGGAGCACATCAAGATAGGATTTCGACCCATTCACGGGCGCAGTTCCACCCCATGAGCCATCGGGATTGGTCGTAACCTGGTGGCCGGTTGTTTTGATGTTCGTGTCTTCAAACCGTAACCCGGCCTGGAGGCGAAGCTTGCCAAACTGCGTTGTGTTCATGGCGTAGCCAGCAGTGATCCGCTGCTCGAGATTGAAGTTGCTGGCATCGGAACCGATGTGGGTAGCATCGACATCCAGAGGGAACAAGGTCGGATTCGACTTGGAGAAAGCTACGATAGAGTCGTAGTCGGTGAGTGGTCCGAGTTTGTAACTTCCGTCGTAATAGCTATTGTTGTGGATTGGGCTGAGGAATTGACTCATCAGGATTCCGCCCGGTTCATTGTCATAGGTCGGAGAGTAAGCAAACTGTCCTTTGTGCTGATTGCGCACCTTCGCTCCGAATTCGAAGGTCGAGAAGTGACTGCCCAGGTGGTAATTCAAGGCATAGGCTGCGGAGCCCTGCAGGTTGATCTGGGCGGTTTGACCGCTGGTTAGGTCAAGTTCTGACAGCTTCCATTGAGTCGGGTCATACACTGGCGAGCCGATCCCCGTGCAAGCCGCGTTCCATTCCGGTCTGTATTGGCTTGGATTCGAGCCCGGAGCGTAATAGCAGTTAGTGGCTGCGAAATCTTTCAGCGTCGAGGTCGCCGCCTTGAATTTTGCTCCGGGGTTTCCCGCGGCGGCAAGCTGGCGCGCCCGCGAGACGTCCGCGTCCCACTTGAACCATGAATTCGTGAACAGGTGATTGCCGCCAATCGTCAGAACTCCAAGACCATAATCCGGCGAACGCTTTGACGTGCTGTATTTTGGCGTGTCTCCAGCGAATGTTGCGGGATCGCCCGATGGGTCGTTTGGATTGGGTGTAACAACGTTGTTCAGCGTGTACACCCACTTATCCCCGTAGTCCTTGAAGTCGGAATAAAAAACCTTGGCGAAGAGAAGCGAACCCGCCGACAGTTTGTAATCGAAACTGCCTGCTGTACCCCAGCGGGTGCGATCGTAGCGGTATTCCCGGAGGTCGATGCTGTCGTAGCTTGGCGTGAGCGTTCCCGGATCGGGCGACGGTTCGATATCGTCGATTCCGCGGCCGTTGTAGTCGTATGTAAAGTTCCCAAGGACACCGAGTTTCTTGTTGGGCAGATAGCGCCGACCCATCGTAATGCCGTACTGGCTTGCATGACGACCGTCAATGATGGGTGTGTAGCCGCCATTTCCGAAGGCGGTAATCGAAGGTGTATCGCCTGCGGTCTTCGTCACCAGGTTGACTGAACCACCAATTGCATCCCCATCCTGATTCGCCGAGAGCGTTTTGTTGATTTCGACGGACTCAACGAGATCCGCAGGAATGGTATCGAGCTTGATTTGATTGACTTGGGCCTCGGGAGATGGCGCAAGAACGCCGTCGATGGTCGTGTTGCTCAAGCGTGGCTCCGTGCCGCGAATCTGCACATACTTGCCTTCGCCTTCGTCGCGCTCGAGCGTGACGCCCATCAGACGACCCAGAGCGTCCGCGACGTCCGCATTCGGCAAGCTCATAATCTGATCGTTCGTTAAGACGTTAAGGATGTTCTCGGAAGTATCGATACGGTTAATCGCTTCCGCATCTCCGTGAACGTCGGTCGCCGTGACCAGAATCTCCTGCGCCTCCGATGCCACCTGCATCGTGGCATCGAGGCGGCTCGATTGTCCTGTCGCAACGACAACGGTTTTCGCAAATGGTGCGAAGCCCAGAAACGAAATCCTGACCTCATACGAGCCCGAAGCAAGATTGGAGATCACGAATTCGCCTTGCTTGTCCGATACGACTGACCCGGTGCTTGGCGTGAGTTCAATCTGTGCTCCCTGGAGCACGGCGCCGGCTGTGTCGGTCACGCGGCCGGCAATAGTTCCTTTGGCTGTTTGACTCAAACTGGCGAGCGGCAGCGCAAACAGCAATAATAGAGAGAAAAATGGCAAGCGTCTCATGTGCGGTCTCCTTAAACCTACGGTTCTCAACCCGGAATGCGAATCGACATTTCCGGATGGCCTTTAGAGGAACCTTAGGCGGGTTCGTTATAGCCGCGTTAACAACGCGGTGAATATTACCTAAGGTTGGTCACACACGTGATCGGCATCACAAATCCTAAGCAAACAACTGATTTTTCTGTAATTGGCCACACAAATCGAGCTTGACCGATCGCTTCCACGCGCCAATATCGCGCGGAAAGGCACTCTTTTTCATCTTGCGTTATTCAAAGCGGCGTTAGCGTAGAGCCTGATGCGAACCCTGGTGATCGAAGACGAGCCGCGCATGTTGGACCTGTTGCGTAAGGGTCTCTACGAGCAGGGGTTTACCGTGCTTACTGCAGCCGACGGGGAAATCGGTCTGGAACTCGCGATGGCGCATGAGTTCGATTCGATCGTTCTCGATATCGGCTTGCCGCGAATGGACGGTTATGGCCTGATTACAGCCCTGCATGCGCGCGCGCGGATGACTCCAGTGTTAATGTTGACCGCCCACGATTCCGAAGATGACATTATTCGTGGACTTGAACTCGGCGCGGATGATTATCTGACGAAGCCTTTCTCCTTTGCCGAACTGGTGGCGCGACTGCATTGCATCACTCGGCGTCCCTCCAGGGAAAACGACAGCACGATTCGAGCAGCGGAGGTCGCGGTTGATCTGACACGGCGTACGGTGATTCGCGAGATGCAGAACATCGGCCTGACCCGTCACGAGTTTCAGTTGCTGGCTTGCCTTGTACGCCGCATGGGTCAATGCGTACCGCGACAAACACTGATGGAGTCTGTGTGGGGCCGGGAGCATTCAGTCGGCGCGGGCGCTCTGGATGTCCTGGTGAATTCGCTGCGCGTCAAGATTGATACTCCTTTTCGAACCAAGCTGATCGGAACTGTACGTGGCACCGGATATGTCTTCAAGGGCGCAGCGCTTCAGAAGTGAGATTCATGCAATGAATTCAATGCCAATTCGTCTTCGGCTTACGTTATGGTACTTCGCGATGTTCGCCTCGGCTGCCGTGATTCTGTGCCTTGCCAGTTTCTGGATGCTGCAGCGCGCCCTCGAAGAAACCGAATATCACGGCCTGCAGGAGCGCGCGGATGATGTTCGAGTGCTTCTCAGTCAGGAAGACCCGGGCCGAAGTCTTGAGCAACTCAGCGACGATCTTGCTGCAATCTATAACCTGAAGGATGACGGAAAGTACCTTCAGATACGCGACGATCGAGGAGACTGGATCTTTCGTTCAAAGCGCATGAGCGCCGCGAACCCCGATCTGCCTGCACCCCGCGACCTGCCAAGGGGCGGCAAGATTATCGAATTCCGCCAAGGAATTCACACTGTAAGGACTCTCGCATATCCGATCGAAGCGAATGGGAAGCATTTCTCGGTGCAAACGGGCATCGCGCTGGACAAATCCATCGTCCTGCTTTCGAGTTTTCGCACCAGCCTCTTGCTCTTGATGCCGATCGTGATCCTGCTTGCTGGAGCCGGAGGGCACGCCATGAGCCGCAAAGCGCTTCTGCCGGTGACGGCTCTTGCAGCAGAAGCTCGCCGCATCAACGACCGAAATCTCGACATTCGGCTTCCCGTTTCGCGAGCGCAAGATGAAATCTCGGACTTGTCCCGGACGCTCAATCAGATGCTTGAGCGTATCGACAAAGCATTCGCAAGCGTGCGATCGTTCACGGGCAACGCCTCTCATGAATTGCGGACCCCGATCGCTCTCTTGCGCACCGAGCTTGAGGTTGCCCTTTATCGACCTCGCGCCGCAGAGGAGTATCGCGAAACTTTGATCCGGATGCAGGAGGAGACTGTGCGGATGACGAGCCTTGTGGAAAACCTCCTTTCGCTCGCGCGCGCCGACGGAGGAGCTGAGACATTACCGCTTGCTCCTGTCAATATTCATTCTCTCGTTCGCTCGATAGCCGAAACATGGAATGGGGGGATGCGTCAGGCAATGCTCGAATTCAATATGGCGATGCCTTGCGACGACCTCTTCGTTTTGGGAGACGAAACCGGCGTGCTGCGGCTGCTTTCAATTCTTCTGGAAAACGCCTGCAAATATACGCCTCCTGGAGGCTCGGTAGAGCTTTGCGCGGCCGTCGATGGGAAGCGTCTTGCTTTCCACGTCAAAGATACGGGCGTTGGGATTGCGTCGGAGCACCTGTCTCGAGTCTTTGATCGCTTTTATCGCGCACCGTCGGATAAGACGGCCGAAGGCTCCGGTTTGGGTCTCGCTCTCGCAAAATGGATTGCGGAACGCCACGGCACGGAGTTGACGATTGAAAGCGAGTTGGGCCGCGGCAGTTGCTTCTCCTTCAAGTTGGAACTCGCCGATGCAGCTGACCTCACGAAAAATACACGCCAGCGAGCTCTTCAATCGCCGAAAGTCGGGTGACAATAGCTTCTTTTTTCGCGAGCAGGCGGGCTCCCACGGCCATCGTCACCGAGAGCACCGTGGGCATGGCTACCGGAATGGCGGCAACCAGGAGCACAAGGCAGAATTCCAGCGTGGTGAGAACCTTGTCGCCACGGAATAAAGCGACGATCAGGATTAACACCACGAGAGCTACTGCAAGGACGATGAGGTAGTCACCTATCTTCAGCACCGCCTTTTGGAAATGGCTCACTGTATTCGCCTCTTGCACCATCTGCGCGGTCTTGCCGAAATAGGTGTTCGTTCCGGTGGCATACACCATCGCGTCGATTTCGCCCTGACGGACGATCGATCCCGAGAACACAGCACTCCCCGGCTTGGCGGTTACAGGCAATGACTCGCCCGTCAATGCGGATTGATCCACCTCGATCGAATCGCCATCGAGCAAGCGCGCGTCGGCCGGAACGATGTCGCCGAGACGCAGTCTGACAACATCTCCAGGCACGAGTTCACTTGCTTTGGGATTCTGCCACTTGCCGTCGCGCTTGACTTTGGCCAGGATCGCCAGTCGAGCTTGCAGAGATGCGATTGCAACTCCAGCCTGATGTTCTTCCCAGAATCCGACCACTGCGTTGGAACAGAGTAGAAGAAGGATGACGAAGAAATCCAGCCAATGCTGGACCAGCGCGGACAAGATCATGGCGCCTTCAATCATCCACGGAATGGGGCCCCAGAAATAGGAAAGAAACTTTAAGATCTGATTGGTTTTCTTCTCGGTAATCTCATTATGCCCGTATTGGCTAGCGACTTGAGATCGTCCTCGGAATCAGGCTTCGACCGGGGCTTTGTAGAAATCGATGTCACTTGTAATCGTTCTCCGGACCGTGCTCCTCCACCAGGGCACCTGTATCAAGGCAGACAAGACCACGCCAAATTGGTAATTGATCCAAGTGATGCCAATTCGGGGCGGAGTCTGTGCGAATTGTCACTTTGTAAAAAGAGAGTGATCCTTGTCGTAGTTATTCTCTGTTTTCGAGGCTTTCTCTGCGGCCTTCTCCGCGAGGTGCTCAACCCTCCTCTCGGCTGATGCTTCCGAGACTGTCTTGTCTTCTAGTTTCGTTGCTTCAGAGTTCTCAGATTGTTCCGGCATGTCGGTTTTCTCCTGGTGTCACCATGAACCTTCACTCGTACATAATGCTGGTCAGTTTTGCTCGCAAGCTCGAATCTTGGAGCCCAGATTGTCTTTCTGTGAGGCGGCAGAGAATATTAGCTGTACAAATTGCTCTGCATACTCCCCATTGGTTCTATGCGTCACGCCAGCTGTTACCAGTTGGGATTTGTTCGTCAGGAGATGCGCAGATAAGCGAAGACCGGTATCTTGATCACGTCCAGCAACACACCGAAGACAATCGCAGCGGCAAACTCACTGGCGATCACTGCGAGGGGCAATGGCGTCATGGCGATTCCCAGTAGGGCGAGGGTCGAAATGATAAGAACGTCGGCCACCGAAGAAAGCACAAGCCAAACGCTGGGGCGCAATCCCCAGAGATGCTGACGCCCGCGAATAACGTAGGTTGTTGCCTGGCTGCCGAACACAATGCCGACCACGCAAAGTGTTTGGAGCGCCTCGACACCGAAATGCAGTTCATATTTGCCAACCGCCAGGATTGCCGTCGAGAACGCAAGAAAGCAGATCCCGAGGACAACTCCTGCGACCGTAATGCTGCCGATTTGCCACGAATTCGGCGTCTTCGAGGGCCGCACTCTATCCGTTGTCAGAGACATGGCGAGGAAGTCGCCGGTGATCATCACAATCACCATCAGCATCGGCGTGAGCACCGCGTGTCCGGTCATGACCAGGCCGACTGCCAGCAGGAGCACTTGCAAGATCTTTTTCATTACAGAGTTCAGCGTGTAGGTCAGGATACGCTGAAACGTGATTCTGCCTTCTTTTACGGCCGCCACAATTCCGGCCAGGCCCGCTTCGGTCAATACGACACCCGCAGCCGATTTCGCCACATCGGTTGCCGACGAGACAGCAATACCGATCTGCGCCTGGCGAAGCGCAGGAGCGTCATTGGCGCCATCGCCGCACATTCCTACTGTGTGTCCATTTTTTTGGAACGCTTTGACTAGATCGTATTTTCCTTCGGGAAGAACGTCTGCGAAAACCGCGAAGTCGTCCGGTTTGATGTCGTCGGGAAGCTTCCCGGGTGAACAGACAGAGCCATTTAACCCAACTGCCTTGGCGACGATCGCCGCTGTGACCGGCGCATCTCCTGTGACCATCACGGTTCGTATGCCGAGGGTTTGCAACTCCGATATGAGATCGATCGAATCTGTGCGCGGTGGGTCGCTCAGCGCGATTAGACCGATGATTTGTACGCTGGCCTGAGGGCCTTTGGCTACTGCCAATACCCTGAAACCCTGCTTTTCCAACTCGTCAGCGATCGAAGCTGCAGCAGGCGACGGAGCCGTCAGGGCCGCTACCGCAGTAAAGGCGCCCTTGATGATCCGTTCCGTGTCGCCTTTCTCGTCCGTGGCCGTAGCTTCCGAGGTTTTCTTGACTGGGTCGAATGGTACAAAGGTGGCGAGTCTTGGCAACTGCGATGCGTCCTTGTGTGAAGCGGCGGCGCGAATAGCCGCATCAACGGGGTCCTGACCGCCCACGGAGCTTGCCTGAGCCGCTAATCCCAAGACGCAGGCTTCGTCGAATCCCGGCATTGGACGCACGCTGGTTACGGAGAGCTCATTGCGTGTCAGAGTTCCCGTTTTGTCCGAACACAAGACATCGATCGACGCAGCTTCGTCCACCGCGGTAAGCCGGGTAGGCAAGACGCCGAGCTTGGCCAGAGCCTTCGCTCCGATCGCCGCCGCAAGAGTAAATGTCGCGGGCAATGCCACGGGGATGGCCGCCAGAATGGACGTGAGCAGCAGTGGAACAATCTCGCTCCAAGGCATGGCATGGGTATAGGCAAATATACCCATTGCGAGGATTATGAAGCTGTTGAAGATCGCCAGGTTGCGCACAATTTTGAGCACCGCTTTCTGTTGTGTGCTCACCACGTGCGCAGTGCGGACAAGCTCCGCCGTCCGGCCAAATTTCGTGCGAACGCCTGTGGCCGTCACCGTCGCTGTTGCTTCACCCCGCCGAACAAGGGCTCCGGCATACGTGTCGGCACCTGCACCAGCTTCAATTGGAAGTGATTCGCCTGTAAGCATCGACTGATCGAGCTCGACTGATCCGCCGTTCACGTGCACATCGGCAGCGACCACTCCGCCGAGCGATAACTTCACCAGGTCGCCACATACCAGTTCCGCCGCCGGCACGGTCTTCCATTCACCATCGCGCTGGACCGACGCGTTGAGCGCAAGGCGAGATTTGAGAGCGGCGAGAGTAGCTTGGGCGCGGCTCTCCTGGAAGTAAGCAAGTGCCGCATTGAATACCAGCAGGGCAGCGATAACTGCAGCCTCGTAGTATTTATGCAAAACGATCTCCAGCACAATTGACGCTTCGAGCAGCCACGGAACTGGAGCCCAGAATTTGGCCAGCGCGTTACGCAGCGGATGAGCCGATGTATCAGGCATTGCGTTGCGGCCGTCTATTTTAAGGCGGACGGCCGACTCATCACTCGTGAGGCCGTTAGGTGCAATTTGCTGAACCTGCTCTACGGTCGACCTGTCTGGAGAGGGCACGACAACGCTGCTTGCGCTCAAATGGCCACCCGTTCCTATACTTTCGCCGCCACGATTTCGGAGTGCGCCCCATTCTGAGCTATTGCACTTGTCTCGGGGTTGGCTGAGCGAAGAAGCAAGAGCGGGCATTGCACTAGCTTGACTACCTTTTCGGCAATAGAGCCGAAGACTAGCGGACGCCACCCGGAGATGCCGTGCGTGGAAATGACGACCATGTCGATATGTTCCTGCTCCACCACTTCCATGATGTTTCCCGCTACGTCATTGCCAACTTCGATACTCGAAGTCGACTTCACACCCTTGGTCCTAAGAGTTGCCTGGCACTTTGCCAGATGCCCTTCTGCAAATGTTCTCGCCTCCTGAAGGAATTCGCCTTCAGGAACGAGGTCAGGGAGAGTTGTGGTGGGAAACATTGGAATCACGTTCAGAAGGTGGAGTTCGGCATGAAAGTGCCGCGCCAGATCAGCCGCCATCTCCAAAGCCGCCTCGGATGATGGACTAAAGTCAATGGGCAAAAGGATCTTCGTGGGGATGGATGGGAAAGCCCGAACTTCAGACATGACAGTCTCCCTGGCCGCGTGAGTTAGGCGGCTGGAATCTCATTTTCCTCCTGGCACAGCAGCAAAGGCTGTGCTCTTTTGGCCACTTAATGGCTGAGCGGACCCCACATCTGCGAGCAAATATGACCATCAATTGAGAATCCAAGTCTGACACTATCTGTGTGGACATAGCAGAACCTGTTTGAACAGCACCTCAATCGACCTCAGACAACCGACCAGCATGGAGAAGAAAATGACCACGACCAATTCTGTAGTAGCAATCTATGACACCCACGAGCAGGCGGAGCACGCCATCAAGGAACTGCAGCAGGGTGGTGTCGACATGAAAAGCCTCTCGATTGCCGCGCGAGACACACACACCGACGAACATGTGGTCGGCTACTACAACGCCGGCGACCGTATGAAGTACTGGGGCAAAATAGGCGCGTTCTGGGGTGGATTTTGGGGACTGCTGTTCGGATCCGCGATGTTCGCTATTCCCGGTCTCGGGCCGATTCTCGTGGCCGGCCCGCTGGTGGCATGGATCATCGCCGGTCTTGAAGGGGCCGCAGTTGTCGGAGGAGTTAGTGCAGTGGGAGCAGGCCTCGTAAGCATCGGCATCCCAAAGGACAGCGTCGTGAAGTATGACGTTGCCTTGAAGACC
>Ga0187863_10001013_pt1 | contig 23071 bp, 13 predicted proteins | sample June2016WEW_11_1_FD_132975 | JGI IMG/M metagenome (GOLD analysis project Ga0187863, IMG submission 132975) | Peatland microbial communities from SPRUCE experiment site at the Marcell Experimental Forest, Minnesota, USA - June2016WEW_11_10 | ecosystem: Environmental > Terrestrial > Soil >...
ACCATCTTCCGGCTGCTGGGATTGCCGCCGCTGAACCTGTTCGATGCGGCGGCCAGCGATTTGAGCGATTGCTTCACGAATACGCCCGACTACGATGGCTACCAGGTGAGGCGGGAGGATGTGCGGCTGTTCGATCCGGCGGCGGCGCGGGAGCCGCTCGATCCGCGGCCGTCGGTGAAGATGGACGATCCGGCGGAGGTGGTGCGGTAGGGCCGCTGCTGAGCGGGCGAGGGGGCGAGGGGGCGGGGGGGCGATCCGGGTTGGCGGATTTTGTGCAGTTTTATGCACTTTTGGGCTTTTTTGTGCATTGACTTTGGTTTGACGGAAAATGTGCCGGACGAAACCAAATTGGGATTTGAACAGGGTAATGCATTGCGGGCAAATAGGTTATATGGTTACACCCGAAAGTCCACCCGCGCGGGTGAAATTTTCAAAGAACTGGCAGGCTGCGCCTACAGGACACCGATGGCGAGTGCATGGCGCCTGAATTTCGGGCGTGGCTGTTTGGCCACCCGGAACGACAATAGCACGAGCGCCGGCGGCTGGAGGGAGACTGCGGCGGCTTCGTGTATTGTTTTCAGTCGATTAGGCGGGATTGGTGGGCAGTGATTGGCAGCGCTGGTCGGCTCGGGGGCGTCGCCGCAACCTAGCGGTGGCAAACGCGATCCGCCGTTTTCGGATGTCAATGGGTGATATTGGCAGTTGTTTCGCCGGAGAAATATGCGCTTTGGCCGCCCCGCAGCCCGTAACTCTTCCACGTAGCAAACCCTGATGATCTGCTCGCCGCTGAACTGATCGGCATCATTAACGCGGCCCCGGCTTTTAAGTATCCATCGGACCGAAAAGGGGGCTCTATGGCACTAACGCGGGAGCGGGAGCGCCCGACCGTGAGGCAGCGCCTCCGTCAGTGCACGGCCTGTACGCCCGGCGCTATCCACCGAAATAGAAACTGCGACAGCGATGGAAATAGATGTGCCAGCACGCCCAACAGGGGCAATCCGCCTAGGGTCAACAGTTGCACCCAGAATTCCGAGTTGAGTTCCCCAGGCTTGGTGCGGCTGATGATGCTTAGGGTGGCATTCCGCTCCATGGAAGCGAGCACGCGAACGATCAGATAACCGACCATCACGAATAACACGGCCAGCGTGCGTGCCACGGCTTGCGGGCCTTCGGGCGAATATGAATTGAAAAACACCAGCAGCAGCAGAAACGTCAGTGAGATGCACGACGCAATTCGCTGCACGTGCTCCACGTTGTGCGCTACATAACGGCAGCACTGCAGGGCCACGAAATCCTCGCAGCAGTGCAGATACGTGGTTTTCTTTTTCTCTTCGCCCATTTCGGTATCTTGCGCTTCTTCCTGTTCCAGCGACTCGCGCCAGAACGGCCGCAGATCCGACTGCAGAATCCGGGAAGCGATCTCCTTGCTGGCTGTCTGGCATTTGTAAATGCGGGTCATTTCATGAGCGGCCCCGGGTAGCTCTTGGCCGCGCAAAATGGCCCTAAGATCGCCTCCGCCCTTGGAGTCCTCCGCGGTAGCGTAGGTTACCTTCAGAAAATCGGCAACGTCCTTTTGCGCGGGAGTGAGAGCAGGTGGCGCTGAAATTATGCCGCCACCCTGAGCGCCCTGCTGCTGGGACACGCCGGCTGTCGCCGCCATAGTCAGTTCCGCGGTAGGTTTATCGGGCGGCGTTTCGCTGACCACGCGTCCATGCAAGGCGTATATCATTTGCCGGTTGAGCAGATGTTTCGAGACGGATTGCCGGAAGGCCCAAACTGGGCGCCTCGGCCAGTCGCGCGAGACCCGCTTCAACGCGGCTTGCAGGCGAAGAAGCTCCAGCAGATCCAGCATGCCCCGCACCCGCCTCCACAACAGCACCAGGTCGTAGCAACCGATGGATACCCAGAACAGCACGAAGCTTAGCAGTATCTCGAGTGTCACATTGTACAAGTTGGGCTCAAACGCCAATGGGTACCTGCTCAGCACCACCAGGAAGATTGTCAGCCCTAGAAGTCCAACTCCGGTCCGGCGCATCGCCGCTGTGCCAGCCAGTTCGGCGGGCGCCATCACGCAGTGTTCGATGCCTTGCATGGCGGTCTGCAGTTTGGTTTGAAACTCGGCAGCCGGTCCCGACTCTTGCTTATTCAGTCCAAACTCAAAGCCGGGCCGATTGGGTCCGCCGGCGGTGTAGCGTTTGAAGTAGAAGACGGCCACCACGAAAAATGCCATCGCCAGGATTGCCAGCGGCGTGGCAGGCGACGATCCCGAAAACAGATCCAGAGCGCGGAACCGCAGAAAGAACCCGTCCGGCGAATTCGCCGGCGACGCGTAGCAAAGAGAAGCCCACGCGCTCAGCACATAAACAAACACGGCCAGTATGATGAACGAATAGACAGTGGCCCTGGGGCGAGAAATCGGTCCGCGCTTCTCCAGTAAACCGTTGCGGCGGCGTGACAGCTGCAAAAACAAAACGTACGCGACCGCCGCGAGCGGCGCTAAGAGTCCGGCTAGCACCAGTGCGCCGAATGCCACCCCGGCCAGAGGCGCAGCCGGGTTGGAGAGTATTCGGTCGAGAGGGAACAATGCGGGACAGGCCAGAAACCATTGCTCCGCCACCAGCGACAACCCGGCAGCGATTAAGACCATCAGACGCGGCCCCAGCCCCTCGGTGACCGCCAGCCAGTAAGGCTTGCGCGCTGCCGGCGCCACATTGCACCAAACCAGCAGCAGTGACAACAGCAGGCACGCGCCGCTGGTGCAGAATACAGTGATGCGCCAGCTTCGCGGTGGAAAGATCGCCCACGAAGAGCGCGGCTGATTCAAGTACGGGTTCTTACGAAGCCAGCCGCGATCCTCCGGTGCGGCGCCGCCTTTGGGCGGCAGCGCCGCAGTCTCGCGCCACTTCCGCTGGTAATAAGCCAGCGGCAGAAAACCGGTGCGCGTCAGCGAGAGTGCCCACACGCCCGGATACGCGCTACCGCCGTCCAGCGGAGAGTATCCGCGCAGTTGCAGCTTATCCGCAGGAAACGCGCCGAGATCGCGCAACAGCAGTTGCGTCACATTGAACAGACCTTGTGCCGACGGGTCTGGAAAGATCATGCGTTCTCCCGATTGGTCCAGCCATAACTCCCCATCGGCAAACATTGGATAAGTGGAGAGCACCACCGTGCCGGATAACGGATCCTGCGAGGCCAGCGGCACCATTAGGATTTGCGGGTTATCCGTCACCATGCGCACATCGGGCGTGACGCGGCGGATGGCCCGCATCAGGAACATGATGTCCAGCGGATTGCTGGCGGCGATGAACACCAGGCGCGTTTCCCTCTCGCTCAGTTCCCGTGCAATCGACTCCACGATGGCATCCTGGGCCAGCGGCGTCTGGACCGGTGAGTAGGTCGGGATGCTATCTTCTCCGCTATCGGGATCACGAATCGAAAAATTCAAATTCCGCCCCGGATCGCTGTAGGCTTCGCTCGCCGGGATTGCGCTCGCATCCTGCGCGGCGTTGCGCAGATGGGAAATGTCGCGGGGAAAGACGTACTGCCGTACGTGGCACCCTTTTTCCTCAAACGCGCTAGCAAATCCGGTTTCATCCTCTTTCAGCAGGGCAGCCTTGTGCGAATCAATGTTGTAGTCGGCCAAAAGCGATTTGCAGAATACATCTTGATAAATGTCCGGCGTATCCACCACGCCGCCGTGGAATTCCAGTTGAGTGGCTTGCTTGAAGGCGTCCGCATAGGAGAAACTCGAAGCCGATCCGCTGTAAACCGCATGCGCCAACGGCGCGTCCTGGGGGTGTGCCGCCTGCCATTCCTTCACCAGCGCGGTGAGCGAGGAAAACGATCCGGAGAAAGAGGGCGCCAGCAAGCCGATAGGCCTGCCGGGCGAGGCGAGCACCGCAGCCAGATTCAAGGCCGAAACGAACGGCCGCCATGCAATTCCGGACGTGGCCGTTTCCGGCGCCAGCAGCACGAACAACAGCCGTTTCGCTGGGAAGCCGCCTTCCGCGGGGTGTGAGCGAAAGATCAGGATTCCCGGTATGGACTCGCCAATGGCTTGCAGTTCGCGCTGCCGGTGCCTTTCGGCGATGTCCTTTTCCCGGCCGTCAAAACGGTCATTCCAGGGCATCCACTGCCCAGCAAACTCCCATTGGGCGCTCTGCAGGGAACGTTCGATGGCTTCCACCTGCCCGTCCAGCGTCAGCGTCATGCGCGTATGCAGCGGGTCGGGAACCGTGACAATGATGCTCCACATCTGGTCTTTCCTGGTTTCCGGCGAAGCGTGATCGATGCCCAGAAACCGGCTCAGGGCTTCCTGGGAAATGGAACCGCCGGCCGGATGCGATAGCTCTTGCAGGTAAGAAACTACGGCCGCGGGATGGAGACACGTATCTTCGGCGTGAAAGTAGTCGCGGGTGGCCATCCATGGCCCTTCGATCAGATCTTCGCCATCCTTACCGTCTTTGCCGGATGTCGACGCGGCGGCATGTGTTTTCTCTGTCGAACTGACCGGCGGCGCTTCTCCCGTGGGAGCCGTCTGCACGTGCAGCACGACGGCCAACAGGGCCAATAATCCAGCCGCGGTACCCGTTGATTTGCGCATATCTCCCCTCGTGCGCGGTTCATCAGGCCGCGCCAATCATGCAATCCTGCCCTTAATTCCCCAAGCGGAATCTCCGCGGAAAAGGGGACACTTCCCTGTTAGTGAACTGAGCAGGACTTTCGTTTCAGACAATCTGATAGATGATTATTGCTCGTGTCAAAACTCCGTGATTAGGTGGTTCCACCCGCGAGGGGTCGACTAAGCGGGATGCGCAAGGGCGTGACCGATCTCTCTTTTGGGGAAAACGGGTGCAAGCTGGCGATGCCTTTATGGGCGGGGGTTGACGGGGACAGCAGGTAGAACGAAAGCTCGGAGGGACGCTCGCGCCGGGAGCTTGTAGATTTGAGCGGTAGGAAAGTGGACGTGTGTCTGCCAGCATGGTCGCCGCCTGGAACTCCTGGCCCACCGGTTGAGAGGCCCCGCGGCGCGAGGCCTTTCTCAACCAGATTGTGCGGCGTGCGGAGCGGCAACGAGGGAAGCTGGCGCGATCAGTTGGCCGGCCCCTCATCGTAGAACCACAAGGTCTGGCCCCCGTACAGGTTCGCGTAAGACAAGCCGGTAGTGGCCGTACAAGCGGTACTCGGATTCCACGGAGGGCACGTCATGGTGATGTCGTGGATCGTGGTACCGGAGGGGCTGGAGCCCGGGTAAAAGAAATAGGTGCCGTTGAACCCGAAGGCGAGATTCATGGGGATGGAAATGTAATTGGCCAGATCCGCGAGGGTACTGCCGATTGTGGGCCGTTCCACTATCCACTCAATGCTATTGCCAACGTAGGCACTGCCGCTCGAACCCGACGGCTGGCTGAACCCGATCGAGACGGATTGCCCGGAGGTCCCGTTCGAGAAAAAGGCATGGCCGTTGGGCGCCGCGGTCGTATACCAGACCTCCACCGTCACCAGGTCGCCTGCGGCGATAGGCAGGCTGAAGTTCGTCTGATAGCAAGGGTAGTTCGCCGAACTCGCCGTACAGCCGCTGGTATACCACTCGTACCAGGCCACGAAAGTAGTTCCGCAGGTTGTGATTGCGGTGCCGGCCTGCAAGACGTCGCTGGAGCCATCGCCATCCAAACCCACCCACTGCGAAGCCGCGTACGGCGAATAGGCGCAATTGTCACTGCCCGGCGCCGGCATGATCCACTGCCCATATACGAAGCTGTCGTTCGCCTTAAACGTGCCATTGGCAGCGGTCACGGCATAGCCGCTCCAGTTGCTGGAGTTGGTCGCAGTGGCATTGCCGACATAGCCCTGGTCCTGGCGATCCAGGATAATACCGTTGACCACGTTAGTGGTTTCGACGGTCAGATTCGTGAGGCGTGTGGTGGGCGCGGTCACCAACTTTTTCCAATGGTCGTACAGGGCCGGCTCGCTCCGATCCGGGTGGGGCGGAAGCCCGTATTGCGCGAGCTCCGCGTCGGAAACTGCCTCCGGATCAAAGCCTGCGGGCGGCCCTGGATAGAAAACTGGGCCATTGCCGTTGCTAGTGGCGGGTCTCACCGCGCCGACGGGCCTGGCTTGCGCCATTAAGCTTGCCGGGACAGCCAATACACAAGCTGCCAAACAAGCTGCGAATCGAGTAGAAGTCTGTTGCATCGTCATGGTAATCTCCTTTTGTTTCTGAATCGCTGTTTTTGGTTTGGACCGCGTATCGGCCCTCATTCAGGAAAGCGACGAAAAACAAAAAACACCTACATGCGGCACGCAGATTCCTTGGCCGGGCATGCGCGATTTTGCTAAGATCGGGAAAACGTATGCGCTCAGACCAGGCGGTGACGCAACTCCTGCGGGAGTCGCGCGCAGGCAGCGCAGAGGCGACCAACCTCCTGCTTCCAATCGTCTACGAACACCTTCGCAGCCTGGCGGGTTACTACATGCGCGGGGAGCGCAGCAATCATACTCTTACGCCCACGGCCCTATTAAACGAGGCGTACTTGAAACTGGTGGGAGCGGACGTCGAATGGCAGGACCGCTCTCACTTCCTTTTTATCGCTTCCAGGACGATGCGCCAGATCCTGGTAGATCATGCCAAGGCCCGCCAGCGCGTGAAGCGCGGCGCGGGTGGGCAGCGCGTCGAGTTGGATGAAATCGACATCGCCGATGCGCGGCACGATCCAACGATTATCGAAGTGGACGAAGCCTTGACGCGCTTCGCCATGCAGGACGAGCGCAAAGCCAAGCTGATCGAGCTATTGTATTTCGCCGGCTTAACTTATGAAGAAGCCGCCGAGGCCCTCAATATTTCGACGGTGACCGTGCATCGCGACGTGAAGTTCGCTAAAGCTTGGTTACGAGAAGCCATGGGCACATAGTATGACCGCCGGCCGCCTGATGACAGCCGCGGATTGGGCGCGCTTGCAGGAAATCTTCGCCACCGCAAGCGATCTACCGCCCGAGGCCCGGCCCAAGTTTCTGGACGAAGCGTGTGGCCGCCAAACACGGCTCCGCGCCCAGGTGGAGTCACTGCTCGGTTCGCTCGATGAGGACGGCGGTATCACCTCGGCGGTGGAGAACGCGGTAACGCTGGCTTCGAGCGGCGGCCCGGCGCCGGGAGAACATATCGGTTCCTATGAAATCATCAGGCTGCTGGGCCGGGGCGGCATGGGCGCCGTGTACCTGGCCTCGCGAGCCGACGATCAGTACCGCAAGGAAGTCGCTATCAAGCTGATTCCCGGAGGCGTCGCGTCCCCGGACATGATGCTGCGCTTTCGCGCCGAGCGGCAGATCCTCGCGAATCTGGAACACCCCAACATCGCCCGGTTACTGGACGGCGGCGCGACCAGCGATGGATCGCCCTACGTGGTGATGGAGTACGTCGCGGGGAAGGCGGCCGACCGGTATTGCGCAGACAAACACCTGGGGATTCGCGACCGGTTGCGGCTCTTTCAACCGATCGCCAGGGCGGTTCAATATGCGCATCAAAACGTGATTGTGCACCGCGACATCAAACCCGCCAACATTCTGGTGACCGATGCCGGAGAGCCCAAGCTTCTCGACTTCGGCATCGCGAAACTGTTGGCGCCGGATTACGCGCTTCCCGCCGTGACCCAGGCCGGCGACCGGCTGATGACGCCCGAGTACGCCAGCCCGGAACAGATCCGCGGAGAACCGATCACCACCAGCACGGACGTGTATTCGCTCGGCGTACTGCTCTATCAACTGCTGGCCGGGCAGCCCCCGTTCCGGTTGACCGGCACGTTGGGTCAACTTGAATGGGACATTTGCGAGCGGGTCCCGGAGAGGCCCAGCCGGGTGGCGCGATCCCGCGAACTGGAGGGCGATCTGGACCGGATCGTCCTGAAGGCGCTGCACAAAGAACCCAACCGCCGCTACGTCTCGGCAGCCGAATTTTCCGCCGACATCGAGCGCTATCTGACCGGATATCCAGTGATTGCCCGCCCCGATTCATGGCGCTACCGGGCCAGCAAGTTCATTCGCCGCCATCGCATTGGCGCGGCCGCATCGGTAGGTTTCCTGGGGTTGGTCATCGCCTTTGGCATTGGCATGGCGGTGCTGGCGCGCGAGGCTCGGGAAGAAGCACGAACCGCCAGCCAGGTGACCGACTTCCTGATAAATCTCTTCCAATCCAACGATCCGGGCCAGACAAAAGGCGATGCCATCACCACGCGTGAACTACTCGACCGCGGCGCGGCCCGCATTGAAGGCCAATTGCAGAACGATCCGGTGGTCCAGGCGCGACTGTTGGATACCGTGGGCGCGCTCTACGACACGCTCGGGATGTGGCCGCAAGGCGAGAGCCTGTTGAAGAAGGCCCTTGCCCTGAGGGAACATAAGCTTCCTCGCGACGACCTGGCCATAGCCAACACGCTGCATGAATTGGGCAGCGTCTCGTCCGATCTGGATCAGTTCGACCAGGCGGAGCGGTCCTACCAGGAAGCGCTGCGTCTTTACCAGGCAAAATTGGGCAGGGAAAACCTGAAGGTGGCGGAGTCGCTCGACGATGTGGGGACCATGCTTTTCCAACGGGGCCGCAACGAAGAAGCGGAAAAGCTGTTTCGCCAGTCGCTGGACATAAATTCCCGGCTCGCGGGCGCGAAGGCTATGGAGTCGATGCGCGCGCTCAACAATCTATCGGTAGTCCTGAGCCGGCGAGGGGATTACGTCGAAGCCGAGCGCCTCACGCGACAACTGGTCGCGCTGGCCACCGAAACAGGGGGCCGCTACCAGGACAGCGTGGGCTATGGCTGGCACAACATGGCTGTACTGCTCGATTCGCTGGGGCGGTTTCCGGAGGCGGAAGCGGCCATCCGCGAGGCGATCGCGATTCGCACCAGACTCTACGGAAAAGACCACCCGCTGACAGCCGCGTCCGCGGCGGTGATGAGCCATATTCTGACGCGGCTCGGCAGGTTCGACGAGGCCAAAGCGCTTGCCGATCCGGCGCTCGCCCACGAGCTGAGGAGCCTGGGTCCGCGCAACCTGGATACGGCCTACGCACAGGACTGCCTGGCTTCCGTGCTTCTTGCCCAGGGCGACGCGGCTCAAGCCCGACAGTTGTTCCAATCCGCGCTCCAGGCGCGGGTGGGAGTCGTCGGCCCGGCCCATGCGGTGGTCGCCGACAGTTGGGTGAACCTGGGCAATCTCGACAAAGCCACGGGTGAGTTGCCCGCAGCCGTCAACGAGTTCCAGAGCGCGCTGGAGATTCGCAAGCGTACGTTCGGCGCGAACAGCATTTTCAGTGCGGAGGCGGATGTCGCGCTAGCGGAGGTTCTGATCGGAGAGAGGAATTTCGCGCGTGCGGAGGATCTGGCGCGGGAGGCGCTTTCCGCCGATCAGGCCGGCTATCCGGCGCGGCACATCGCCATTGGAGCGGCCGAGAGCGCGCTCGGCTGGGCTTACCTGCAACAAGGGCGGAGTGCCGATGCGCGCCCCTTGCTCGAAGACGCCTATGCCATCGCGCAGGGCGCATACGGAGTGGAGCACCCGGAAAGCACGCGCGCCGGGATCCGGCTGGCGGACTGCCTGGCCGCGTCCGGTGACAGGGCCCGAGCAGCCGCCTTGGTGGAGATCGCTGGACCCCGATTGGACCGCTCTCTCGATCCGACATGGCACGCCGAGCGGCGGACTCTGCAGTCACTCCGGCAGGCGCTGCGGTTATCGCCAGGACCATCCCACGAGACCTCCGGCCCTAACTTGAAGCAGCCGTAGTTGCCGCCGCTATCGTGGCGTCAAGCTGGAGAAACGACGCGGCAAGGATTACAACTGAATGATGGCAGTGCTTCCGACAAGCGCAGAGATCATCCACCTGGAGAGGTCGCAGACCGGGACGGAGTTCGGCAGCAAGGGATTCGACCGGCGGTTCCTGAATCGCATGCGGCAGTGTGGCTACCTGGATTCCACGGATAGCCGCACCTCGGGTCTGGAGCGGTTGCGGCTTCAGTACGACAGCGACGGATTGGTATTGTTCCTCGGTGCGGGAGTGAGCAAGGCGAGTGGAATCCCGGAGTGGCGAGAACTGATTGACCTGATGCTGAAGACCCTCCGATTCGGGCCAACCCCGGAGAACGCTTCATCCGTTTCGCGACTGCTGGAGGAGAAAGCGAGTCTTTCGCTGCTGTCTCAGTTCGATCTTGTATCGCAGCAGTGCGAGGATTCTAACCAGCCCGGCGGATTCGTCGGCATCTTACGCGCGCACCTATACGGAGCCCGCGAGTTCCAGGAGATCCGGCGGCTCATGAACGCCATCCCGGTGGACAACGAGGAGAAGAAGCGCTTCAACTGGGAGCCTCTGCTGAAGGCGCTAGGAAAGAATGCGACGTTGGCTGCAGTGGGCGATTTGCTGCTGGGTCAGAACGGGGGCGCGACGACTGTTAACCCGAAGATTGGCGCGGTGCTGACAACCAACGCGGACAATCTCCTGCAATCGTATGTAATGGGGCGGGCCGGCGGCCGGCGACTGCTAACGACAGTGGACCGGGCGAGCGTCGGGGATCACCCAGGGATGATATCGATTTATCATCTTCACGGCTGGCTTGACGTGCGCGACCGAAGGGAACTGGCGGTCGCTCCGCCACCCCTCGTTTTCCGCGAATCGGAGTACTTCGACACCATGGCGAACCCCAACTCGTTTGCCAACTACACGGCTCAATCGTTGTTCCAGCGGCGGAATGTCCTGTTCATCGGGACTTCCCTGGAGGACGTCAACGTTCGCCGTTGGCTGTACAACTCGTTCGAAGAGAGGCGGCGGCACAGGGCACAGCTTCTGAAGCCGCGCTACGGCGATTACCCAGGAGCCGAAGCGGAAGCCTTCGTGACCTCGATCCGGCATTTCTGGTTCAAGCGAGCGAAGGAGTTGCCCGAACCGAGGAAAGTCCTTCAGAATTCGGTGGCGGATGCCATGAGGCACCTGGGAGTGGAGGTGATCTGGTACGAGGAACACAGTGAGATCGCAGATTACTTGCGGGCACTAGCGTAGTGTCCGCGAATTAATCAACTGTACAGTTCCGGTGCCCGGCGTGGCGCAGACGATCGTTGCTTGTCGTCTGCGCACCGTGCGCGAACTCGGCAGGCCACGAAAAACGATGGCCTGCCCCACGGCTAATCTACCCATGGCGTCCACTATGAAGACGCGCCCCAATGCGGAGGACGGTAGAAGTCTCGCAATAGACGACGCCCACGTGGGTGATGGCGCGGTCCGCTGGGGGTCGACCGGCTGCGTCTCGGGAAACTCCACCGCGACGGTGGCGATTTCATGGATAGCGGCGATCTTCGCCATCCTGCGGCTATAGGCTCCGTTGATCTATACCAGGAGCTTGCCATCCCGCGGCAGTTCGCCTGCCAGGACCGGCATTCCGAGCTGATACCGGGCATGGCCGAGGCGGCCGCGCCGCTCCGCGCGCGAGGAATGAAGATCGGGACCACGACAGGGTACAAGCGGCGCCAAAGCGCGCTTCAATGATGCTCGCGCCTTAGCCTAGAAGCCAGGAACATGCTGAAAAAGAGTGAAGCAGATTATAGAACCTGACATTATGATAATATCAGTCGGAAACAGACGAGAAGCTAGCCATGCAATCGGCGACGACGTTTTTGTGCGTGCTTGCGCCACTGGTGTTATCCGCGGCTCCAAGACCCGTGCCTGAGATATCTCGATACGGCAGCATTCCTTTATATTTTGAAAAGAATACGGGCCAGGCTGACCATAGCACACTGTTCACGGCGCGTTCCGCCGGAGTTTCATTTGCGTTACAACAGAACGGCGCGGCGTTGAGTCTCGCCGGAGCCGATAACCCGGCAAGAATTCATCTTGAATTCGTGAAATCGAACCCGCGCGTTGCCATCAATCCGGAAGATCCGCTGGAAGGGCACACCAACTACTACTTCGGCGACGATCCAAACCGATGGATTACGGGCGTTCCCCAGTTTGGCCGGGTTCGCTATCGCAGCATCTATCCTGGCGTCGATTTGGTGTGGCACGCCAGCGGGCAGCAACTGGAATACGACCTCGATTTGCAACCGGGCGCGGACCCGGCACGCGTTCGTCTTCGGTTCACTGGCGCCGATGCGATTAAAATCGCAGGGAACGGCGATCTGATTCTGCGGGCGAAAGGTGCGGAGATGCATCAGCTTCTGCCCGCCGTCTGGCAGGAACGCGATGGCCAGCGCACCCGCGTGGAAGCCAGCTATGTTCTTCTTGCTAGCCATGACGTTGGCATAAGGCTCGCCGGGTACAACCATTCGCTGCCGCTGACGATCGACCCCATACTGAGCTATGCCACGTATCTTGGCGGCAGCGGAACAGATACAGTCAACGCACTCGCCGTCGATTCGGCCGGAGAGGCATACGTTGTTGGCTCTACGGCCACCATGGACTTTCCCGGCACACCGGTCTCGCCGCCGCCGAACAATAGCGAGTTCTTTGTCGCAAAGCTGAACGCCGCGGGCACCGGCCTGGTCTATTTGTCGTACCTCGGCGGCGGCTACTCCGGCTGGGTGAATTTGAACGCCATTGCCGTGGATCAATCGGGCAACGCCTATATCGGCGGCATGTCGCAATCGGGGATTCTGCCCGTGACTTCGGGCGCCTATCAAACCACGACGGCTTCTTCCAGCGGCTACATCGCCAAGCTGGACGCTAACGGCAAAGTGGTGTACGGAACCTATTTGGGGGGTACGAATGGCGCGTCGGTCCTGGCTCTTGCACTGGGGCCCGGCGGAAACATATATGTGACCGGCGAGACGTCGTCGACGGATTTCCCGACAACACCCGCCGCGTATCAAACCGCCGTTTCTACGACACAGGGTTCGTATGAGCACGCATTCATGACGATCGTCAATGCATCCGGCAGCTCGCTGGTGTACTCGACGTATCTGGCCGGCTCCGACACCGACCAGGGGAACGCCATCGCCGTGGATGCAGGCGGCGACGTGTTCGTGGGTGGACAAACCAACTCGCCCAATTTCCCAGTCACGCCAGGTGTGGTGCAGTCTCAACTGAAGGGGCAGCAGAATGGGTTCGCCACCAAGTTCGGGGCGGCGGGGAACCTTATCTACTCCACGCTGCTTGGCGGGAGCGGGACGGATTCGATATCGGCGATCGCCATTGATGGTACGGGGAACGCCTTCGTTGGGGGCTCGACAACGTCCACAGACTTTCCCACGACTCCGGGAGCCTTCAATCCAAGTGGGCAGGCAGGCTCATTCGCGGCCGAACTCGATGCGTCGGCGTCATCGCTCACGTATTCTACTACGCTCCCTACCGGTAGCACGTACTACAATTCCGGACCGCCTGCCGGCATTGTCCTGGCGCCGGACGAATCGCTCTATATAGCCGGACTAACAGCGAATTCGAGTTTCCCGACAACGCCGGGAGCCCTGGTGACACCCTTGTCCGGGACGATAGCTTTTACGGGTACGCCCTATCTCATGAAGCTCAGCGCCGATGGGAGCACCCTTATGTACTCGACACTTCTGTCGGGACTGCAGTCTTCTTATTTTGGGTATCAGGCGGCCAAAGGCATCGCGTTGGATTCGGGTGGCAATGTTTATGTGGCGGGCTCGACTAGTCAGACGGATATGCCAACCACGCCAGGCGCATACGAGAGCGCCAAACCTACCCCGACGAATAATTCGGAGACGAGTGGTTTCGTGGCGAAGATCGACATGCCATCGCTCGTTGAGTGCAGCATCTCTCTTTCGGCTACCAGCATTGAGCTGCCGGGCACTGGAGGAACGGGGTCCGTCAATGTGACCGTGCCTGGCGGCTGTCCCTGGGAAGCTGTCCCGGCTAATTGGATTACGATCACTTCCGCCAGCCTGGGCACGACGTCTGGTACTCTCTCGTTCTCGGTGGGCGTCAACAACAATATCAGTTCCAGCCAGACGGGAACGATCCAATTCGGCTCGGCGACGTACACCGTGCTACAAGATGCCGGGAACTGTGCAACTCCGGTCTTCAACCCCACGTCGCTGGAGTTCGCCAGCGCGGGAGGCCTTCGAAACATCGCCGTGACGCTGCCGTCACCATGTTCTCTCAGTGCGGTGCCTTCAGCCGGATGGATTCAGGTCAACTCCGTTAGTAACACGCTTGGCTCCGGTACGGTCGGAATCTTTGTGCCAACCAACGATTTCGCGCAGCGCTCGGGGTCCGTCACGATTGCGAGTCAGACGGTTCCAGTAACCCAGGATGCTGGCCCATGCACCGCGAGTGTCACGGCATCGGCGCCCTCGCTGCCGGCAGCCGGAGGCGCCGGGACCTTTCAGATCAGCACGAGCACTCCTTCGTGCCAGTGGGCTGTCTATGGGGTTCCGGCCTGGATGCTGGTCAACGCAACCTCGCTGACCGGGCAAGGCAATGCGAATCTGGGATACGTGGTGGCGCCCAATATCACTTCGGTATCCCGCAGCGCGACTCTCAGTATTGCGGGGCAGACGGTGGCTGTCAGCCAGTCGGCTGGTCCTTCCGGCAACATCCCGGGCTTCTATCAGGTGTCTCTGTTTGCGGGAACGGGCCAGTACTACTACGGTGGGCCGTTGGGCGATGGCGGGCCGGCGACATCCGCCGGTCTTAACAATCCCCAGGGCCTCGCCTGGTCGAACGGAAATCTCTATATCGCCGATAGTTACAATGGGCGCGTCCGCGTGGTGACACCGAACGGGTTGATCAATACCTTCGCCGGCGGCGGCAACGCCACGAGCGGCTCCGCCACGAGTGTGTACCTCGGCTCGCCCAAGGATCTCGCGTTTGGAACGGACGGAAGCCTGTATCTCACCGACGATGCATACAATGGGCTCGCCTGGAAGATTTCCAACGGTATCGCCAGCGTAGTGGCTGGCAACGGCACCAACGGCTCTGGCGACCAACTGTATTATCCGACCGGAGTGGCAGTCGATTCTTCCAACAATTTGTACATATCGGATCAAACCAACAATCGTGTTCAAGAACTAAGTAATGGCACACTCTCGACCGTGGTGAGTTCCACCTCCTGCGCGTTCGCTGGCGACAACGGTCCTGCTTCCGCCGCTTCAGTCTGCGACCCAACGGGCTTGGTGTACAACACGGGTTACGGCCTTGTGTTGGCAGACTCGGGCAATCACCGGCTCCGGGCGATATCTTCAAATGACACAATCACAACGTTAGCCGGGGGCGGCTCCGGGACCGCTCCCGCTACCGGTACATATGCGCCGGCCACTTCGATCAGTCTCAACGATCCGTTTCAACTGACTGTCGACCCGATCATTAACAACTTGTACTTTACGGATGGCGCTGACGTTTGGAGATTGATCACATGGAACAATGGCAATCTGGCCACGCCCTTGATGTCGAAAATAACAGGCGGCAGCAGCGGTATTGCTTTCGGGAATGCGGATGGAGTTGCGGCCGATACGGCCGGTAATGTGTACGTATCCGATAGCTATGCTGTCTGGAAAATGACGCCCGGCTACTCATTCTGTTCGCCGAGTGGCACAAGTGGCGCGTTGACGCTGACGCCTTCCAATGGGGCAACGGGTGTGGTGCTCAACCCCATCCTGACGTGGACTACGGTGGCGGGCGCGACATCCTATAGCGTCAACTTCGGCACGTCCAACCCGCCGCCGCAGGCCGGCACGGCAACTTGCACGAGCTACAGCCCACCAAGCCTGAGCCCGAATACAACGTATTATTGGCAAGTGGCTCCACAGGGTGCGGGGTCGTCATCCGCGGTGCAGTCGTTCACCACGCAGGCGGTTGAAGTGGGCGCGGTGACGCTGACACTCAACGCGATCGGTGGGGGGACAGTGACTGCTAGTCCCTCGTCACCCGACGGCACCTATTATCCGGGGACTCAAATTTGTGTGACGGCCACCCCGAACCCGGGCTGGGTGTTCAGTTCCTGGAGCGGCGCGGCGTTAAATGGGTCTGAATGCTTGACGATCACGGGCAATACCACCGTAACTGCCGTGTTCACGGCAAACATCTCGTTGATCAGCCCAGCGCCTGGGGCGATTCTTTCCGGAACTTTGGCGAATTTCTCCTGGAATGCCGTTGGCGGAGCCACAGAGTATCAATTGTCCGTCGGCACCACTGTAGGAGGCACGAATGTTTTCGCAGGCACCACGGCTGGAACATCGCAAAGCGTAAGCTCCATCCCATGCACCGACGCCGGCGCCACCATCTACGTGCAGTTAGCTGCCGAAGTGAACGGCAGCTTCCAGACAGCGACGGGCTACACCTATCAGTGCGTACTGGGGCTGGAGGACTTTAACCACGACGGGCACCCCGATCTAATATGGCAGGATATGACCTCCGGATTGGCGCAGATCTGGTATCTCGACGGATCGCAAGGGGTCACACTTACCGGCGCGGCGAACCTGACGGTCGCCAATCCCTGGCGCATTGTGGCGGTGGCGGATTTCAATGGCGACGGCAACCCGGACGTTGTGTGGCAGGACCCGGTGAGTGGAACGGTGCAGGTCTGGTACATGGGCGGACCTGGCGGCAATGTGATTACAGGGGCTCTCGATATTGCAGGCCCCAACGCTTGGCACGTGGCAGCGGTGGCGGACTTCAACGGGGATGGCCACCCGGATTTGCTGTGGCAGGATCAGACCTCCGGATTGGCGCAGATCTGGTACATGGGAGGTCCGCAGGGCAATACCTTCCTCTCGGCGGTGAATTTGACATGGACTAATCCATGGCGCAGCGTCGGCACGGCGGATTTTGACGGCGACGGGCATCCCGACATTCTGTGGCAGGACCCGGTGAGCGGCACCACGCAGATATGGTACATGGGCGGGTCGCAGGGGGATGTGTTTCAGAGCGCGGCGAGCCTGGCTGGACCGAACGCGTGGAAAGTGGTAGCCATCGCCGACTTCAATCTCGATGGTCACCCGGACTTAGTCTGGGAGGATCCGGTGTCCGGCTCCAGCCAGGTCTGGTTCATGACCGGGGCGCAAGGGACTACAGTGCAGGGGACGGCCTCTTTGAGTGGCGCGAATCCGTGGCGCATTGCCGGACCGAACTAGCGGAGTGCCTCGCGCGGACCCGCTCTCTGCGGGTCCAGCCGCCTGAAAAGGCGTCCCCAGAGGGGACCCCAGGCCAGGATTGGCCGCCCCACACGGGCGTCTGAATACTTCCCGGGATTTCGGACGGCCTCGGGAGACTCCACCACGGCGGTGGCGATTTCATGGATGGCGGCGATCTTCGCCATCCTCCGGCCATAGGCTCCGTTGATCAAGACCAGGAGCTTGCCGTCCCGCGGGATCACCGACGAGATGACCGACTCGATGGCGAAGGTGCCCGAACCCTGCATCAGCACGGCTTCATAGGCACCATCCGCCACGCGGCCCAGTTCCAGCATGGCTTGCTTGACGGTGCGGCTGGTGGTCAGCGGGCCGGGAGTGAAAAGCAGTTTCTGGGATTCCATAGGCTTTGGATAAGATGATCTCTTATGACGTATCCGCGAGTGAAGCGGCCGCCTTATCGCGGCCGTCTGCAGGCTGCCATCCTGGACTGGGCCGGCACCACGGTGGACTATGGTTGCCAGGCGCCGACGGTAGTGCTCCATGAACTGTTCGCGGAGCGGGGAGTGCCTGTAAGTGTGGGTGAGATCCGGCGGCACATGGGCCTGCTGAAGAAAGACCAGATCCGCGCGATCTGCGCGACTGCGCGCGTCCAGGCGGCCTGGCTCGAACGGCATGGGCGCGCGCCGTCGGAACAGGACGTGACCGCCCTGTTTCAGGAGTTCATTCCGCGGCAGCTTGCCTGCCTGGACCGGCATTCCGAGCTGATACCGGGCGTGGCCGGGGCGGTCGCCCGGCTGCGCGCACGAGGGATGAAGATCGGGACCACTACGGGATATACGCGGCCCATGCTGGACATCGTACTGCGGAACGCCATGGAGCAGGGCTACACGCCCGACGCCACCGTTTGCCCCGAGGAAGCCGGTGGGGGCCGGCCGCGGCCGTGGATGTGTTACCGGAATGCGATCCTGCTGCAGGTGGATGCGATGGAAGCCTGCGTCAAGATCGGCGACACGGTGAGCGATGTCCAGGAGGGGCTCAACGCCGGCGCCTGGACGATCGCGGTGGTCGAGACCGGAAACGAGGTGGGCCTCACGGAGATGGAACTGCGCAGGCTCGGCGGTGCGGAGCGGCAGGCGCTGCTTCGGGAAGTGCGCGCGCGCTTGGCGGGCGTCGGCGCGCACTATGTGATCGACAGTATTGCGGATTGCGATGGCGTTCTGGACGATATCGAGTTTCGGTTGCACGAGGGGGAGGCTCCCTAGACTCTCACAGGCTAAAGCCCCGCACAACGCGAGCTTCGCTCGCGAAGGCCGACTGAACAATCGGCCTGCAGGTTGGCAACCTGCCCCACAGGAAATGGCCAAACTCCAGTCACAGGCTAAAGCCTGTGCTACCTCACCCGGCGCTCTTGATCAACCTTTCGGCGTGCTTGAGCGCCTCCGGCGTCAACTCCTGCCCCGATAGCATCCGTCCGACCTCGCGCGTGCGGCCCTGGCGGTCCAGTTCCTCGATCCCGGCCACAGTGCGGCCCTGGCTCTCGTGCTTCTCGACACAATAATGGTGGTCGGCGAATGCCGCGATCTGAGCCAGGTGGGTCACGCACAAAACCTGATTCGCGGCGGCCAGCTTTTTCAGACGCCGTCCGACACCTTCCGCGACGCTGCCGCCGATGCCGGCGTCCACTTCGTCGAAGACCAGCGTGCGCCTGGACGGAACATCATCGGACAGGCAGGTTTTCAGGGCCAGCGCGATGCGCGAGATCTCGCCGCCGGACGCCACCTTCTCCAACGGCTTGGGCTCTTCGCCCAGGTTCGGCGAGACCAGAAACTCGGCACGGTCGGCCCCGGCCGGCGACCAGGAGGCCGCGGCGATCTCGATGCGGAACTTGGTGCGCTCCATGGCGAGGGAGGCCAACTCCGCTTCCACGCCCTTCTCGAGCTTGCGGGCGGCGCGAGTGCGCAGGGCGGTCAGCTCTCTGGCGGCCTGCTCGTAGTCGCGCGCCAGGCGCTCGCGCTCTTTGCGCAGCTCTTCCATGCGGACGCCCGAGTGCTCCACCTGTTCGATCTGCGCGCGCACTTCGGCCAGGAAGGCCAGCATCTGCGCGATGGATGGACCGTATTTGCGTTTCAGCTTATCGAGCAGTGCCAGGCGGTTCTCAATCTCCTCCAGGCGGCCGGGATGCGCGTCCAATCCCGAAAGGTAGTCGCGCAGGCCGTAGGACGCCTCCTTGATGGACACTTCCGCGGATTGAAGGTATTCGCCAAGGCCCGCGAGCGAGGGGTCGATGCGGCACACGTCGTCGAGGCGCTTGGCGGCCAGGCGCACCTGCGCCAGCGCGGCTTCGGGCGAATCGTAAAGCGCGGCGTAGGCCGTGCCGGCGTTTTCCTGTAAGCGGCCGAGGTTCTGCAGGACGCGCCGCTCGGCTTCCAAGGCTTCGTCCTCGCCTGCGGCGGGAGCGGCGCTTTCAATCTCTTTGCGCTGGAATTCCCAGAGGTCCAGCAGGCGCAGCTTTTCCTGTTCGGTGCGCTCCAGCGTTTCGAGCGCTGTGCCGGCGGTCTTCCATCCTGCGTAGATCTCCGCGACGCGGGCCAGCACGCCGCCCGATGAAGCAAACGTGTCGAGCATGTCGCGCTGCGCGTCGGGGGAAAACAAAAGCTGCTGATCGTGTTGTCCGTGAATATCGCCGAGCAGGGGCGCCAGATCGCGCAACAGGGAGACCGCCACGGGACGGCTGCCGAGGAAGGCGCGCGACTTGCCGCCCGCCAGGATCTCGCGCTCGATCAGCAGTTCGCTTTCCTCGATGGCGAAGCCCGCGGGATCGAGCAGGGCGCGCACGTCGGCGCGGTCGCGCACGTCGAAGATTCCCGCCACGCGCGCGCGGGCCTCGCCGGAGCGGATCATTTCGGGCGAAGCGCGCGCGCCCAGCAGCAGGCCGAAGGCATCCACCACGATGGACTTGCCGCTGCCCGTCTCGCCCGTCAGCAGATTCAGCCCCGGATGGAAGCGCACCCGGATGCGATCGACCACGGCGTAGTTTTCGACCAGCAACTCCACAAGCATTGCTGAGCCGATTATAACCGTTGCTCCGCGCACGCGCGGGGTGCTACCGTTCGACGGAAGGCGGAACCATGGCTGATATTTTTCGCGATCGTTTATTGCAAGACAAAGTTGCATTCATCACCGGCGGCGGCAGCGGCATCAATTTGCGCATCGCCGAACGCTTTGCGGCGCAGGGCGCCAAGGTGGGTCTGATGGGGCGCAAGCAGGAGAAACTCGACAGCGCGGCCGAAGGCATACGGGCGGCGGGCGGAGAAGCGGTGGGAATCGCGGGCGACGTGCGATATTACGAAGAATGCGCGAACGCCCTCGGCAAGACGCGGGAGGCGTTCGGCGCGATCGACATTCTGGTGTGCGGCGCGGCGGGCAATTTTCCCGCGACGGTGCTGGGCATGTCGGCCAACGGATTCAAGGCCGTGATCGATATCGATCTGCTGGGCACCTTCAACACCTGCCGCGCGGCCTACGAGCACTTGCGCAAGCCGGGCGCGTCGGTGATCGGCATTTCGGCCACGCACGCGTTCGTGCCGATTGCGTATCAGGCGCACGTGTGCGCGGCCAAGGCGGGCGTCGACATTTTCTGCAAGACGCTGGCGATCGAATGGGCGGCGGCGGGCGTGAGGGTGAACGTGATCGCGCCGGGGCCGGTGGACGATACCGAAGGCATGCGGCGACTGGCGCCTACCGAAGATGCGCGCCGCAAGGCGATGGCAAGCGTGCCGCTGGGGCGCTTCGCGAGCAAGGACGACATCGCCGACCTGGCGCTGTTCCTGTCGTCGGATGCGGCGGCGTACATCACGGGCGCGATCTCGGTGTGCGACGGCGGGCAGTCGCTGTTAGGATCGCGCAACTTTCTGGGAACGGCCGGCGCGACCTCATGATGCATGCGGGGTTGGAGTTGGCGCGGCGGCTGGAGGCGGCGGAAGCGCTCGCCGGCGTGGCGTGCGCCCAGGCGCACCAGCGGATCAATCCGGCCGTAGGAGCCGCGGTGTTGGAGGTGGCTGGGGGCTTCGCCATCTTCGTGGGGGTGGCGTCACCGCTGACGCATGCGGTGGGGCTCGGCATGCGCGGCGAGGTGCGCGCGGACGAGATGGACCGGTTGGAGGATTTCTATCGGGTGCGCGGAGCCGGGGTCAGTTTGGACATCTGTCCGCTCGCCGGTGCGCCGCTGGTCGAGCTGGTGGGCGCCCGCGGCTACCGGGTGACAGAGTTCAATAATGTGTTAGTGCGACCGCTGGCGGGCGCTGAGTTTGCGCCGGCCGGGGCGCCGGTCCGCTTGGCGAACGCGGACGAGGAACAACTTTGGGCGCGCACGGTGGGACGCGGATTTCTGGAGAAGGACGATCTCACGACGGAGGAGATGGACGTCGGCAGGGCGATCCGGCATATGGCGGGCGCGCGCTGCTACCTGGCGTTCAGCGGCGGCCGGGCGGCGGCGGCTGGAGCGATGGCCATCGATGGCGGCCTGGCGACGCTGTTTGCAGACAGCACTATGCTGGGCTTTCGCGGCGCGGGTCTGCAGGACGCGCTCATCCGGGAGCGCTTGCGCGCGGCCGTTGGGGAGGGATGCGATTTGGCGACCGCGGCCACGCTGGCGGGCAGCGTGTCACAGCGCAACTACGAGCGCAATGGGTTCCGGGTGGCGTACACGAAGGCGACTTTGATGCGGTAGAGCTAGCGCTAGAGCCCCTGCTCCCCTCCCGGCTTCTACTGAGGCTGCGCAACGGCTATCTGGTCCTCGATTCATACGGTCATTGTGAAGCCGACTTTTGAAACAAACCGCGATTGAAGGGCTTCCGATGGCGATTTAGAACCTTCCTGAAACGCCGGACAGGTACCCCGTTCAATGACGGATCATCACCGGATCGTGCGGTTTATGCCGGTCCATGGTACATGTTGCCGTAGTCGTAGAGCGATTGAGCATTTTTCTTAACATCGATATCCCTGATGCTCTCGACGACGATTTGAGCCGGGAACGCCCCTAGATGCCCATATCCGTACATCCCCCAGCTCTTTCTGTCGCACGGCCCGAGGGGCGAACGCCGCGCTCTCGTCTGAACTCGACCCATGACCGTCACCCAGATTTCGAACCGTTTACCTGTCTTCTTTGCTTCGACTTCGACCGTCTGTTGCACCTTGCTTAGAGCATTCCAGTTCGCTGCCGCTCCTCCTTCCAGGTTAACGAAAGACGGCCACGGCCCGTCAGCGCAGTTTTGTGGGCAGTCCTGTCGAAGCCCATAATAGTAAACGCCCCGTATGGTCACTACCTTGTCACGATAGGCAGTGAAGTCTTTTGAGAGATCCCAGACGCTCATGACCGCCGGACTCGCCGGGTCTGCGACGCTTGAAAGGATCAGCATGGCAAGCACCGCAATAGGGCTGGAACGAATCATTCCTCTTCAGGATACCGTCAGAGTTTAAGACATGGCAACATCATAGTTCCGTCTATACGGCCCTGTTCGGAACCTGCCCTATGTGGAACGTCTCAAGGCCTCCGGTCGGAGCCGCCTGTCTTGTCGCGTTTCGGTTCCGTGGGCGGCTCCGCTTGCAATGCGCTCAAGTACTCGTCCAAGGTTGCGTCCAGCCGCTTATAGAGAAGGCGGCTGAAGCTCTCCGTTCCCAGCCCCTCCTGTGCCTGCTGCAAGCTACGAATATAATCCAGCCGATCTTCCGGGCGCACCGCAACTGGGGGATAGCCGGCGCGGATTAGAATCAGATTCATCAGAAGCCGGGCGGTGCGTCCGTTGCCGTCGTTGAACGGGTGGATGTCCACCACGCGGCGATGCGCTGTGAAGGCCGTGTCAGGTGTGCCGGTCGCTGTGCCGAGCCACGCGGCGAAGTCACCCATGAGCGCGGGAATTTCCGCCGGGGACGGAAACATATGCCTTCCGGTTTCGGTGCGGACGTATCGCGGAAGATCGGCATACCGCCCGGCGATGTCGGGGCGGGAGCG
>Ga0187863_10001015_pt1 | contig 23059 bp, 23 predicted proteins | sample June2016WEW_11_1_FD_132975 | JGI IMG/M metagenome (GOLD analysis project Ga0187863, IMG submission 132975) | Peatland microbial communities from SPRUCE experiment site at the Marcell Experimental Forest, Minnesota, USA - June2016WEW_11_10 | ecosystem: Environmental > Terrestrial > Soil >...
AACGGTCGCCGGCCAGACCCCGACAACATGATCGTGGCGTACAGCCACGCTGCGCTCACCCTGAATTTCATCCGGTCGCTGTCGGCCGGAGGATTCGCGGACGTGCATCATCCGGAATATTGGGAGCTCTCGTTTTTCCGTCGCGCCGGAATGCCGGACTCGCTTCGGGAGGAGTACGAGCGCACGACGAGCCAGCTTGCCAACGCCCTGCGCTTCATGGAGGCACTCGGCGAGATCAGCGTCGAGGAGCTGACGCGCGTCGACTTTTACACGAGCCACGAAGGGTTGAACTTGCATTACGAGTCTGCCCAGACTCGGCAAGTGCCTCGACGCGAGGGATGGTATGACCTCACCACGCACTTCCCGTGGATCGGAGAACGGACCCGCGCCTTGGACGGCGCGCACGTCGAGTTCTTCCGGGGCGTGGCCAATCCGCTCGGCGTGAAGCTCGGGCCGACGACGACCGGCGATCAAGTGCTTCGGCTGATCGATGCACTCAACCCACACGACGAGGCGGGCAAGATCGCACTCGTCACACGGATGGGGGCACGCAGGGTTGGCGACGTGCTCCCCGGCCTCGTCGAAGTCGTCAAGCGCGCGGGACGCGCAGTGCTATGGGTCTGCGACCCGATGCATGGCAACACGCAGGCGACGTCATCCGGGCTCAAGACGCGCGATTTCGATGACATCGTGCGCGAGGTCGAGTGGACTTTCGACGTCCACGAGGCCTGCGGGACGCACCTCGGCGGCGTGCACTTCGAAATGACCGGCGAGGACGTGACCGAATGCATCGGGGGTGCGGCAGGAATCACGGTCAACGACCTCGACAGAAATTACGCCACGGCCTGCGATCCGCGATTGAACTACCGGCAGGCCCTCGAAATGGGCTTTCGGATCGCGAAGCGTCTGGGCAGCCATCCGATACCGTAGCGGCTCGACGAGGCCGCCCGGGACGCGCGCGCCTCAGCGAATGCTCAGCCGCTCGGCAATCTGCACCGCGTTGAGGGCGGCACCTTTGCGCAGGTTGTCGCTGACGACAAAGAGGTTGATGGCGCCGGGAACCGCCAAATCGTCTCGTACGCGACCGACGTAGACGGGGTCGGTGCCCGACGCGTGCACCGGTTGCGGGTGGTTGCCGGGGCCATAGGGGCCCTCGGTCAACACGACGCCCGGCGCGTTGCGAAGCAGGCGGCGCGCTTCATCGGCCCCCATGGGCCGGTGAAACTGAATATGAATCGCTTCGGAGTGCCCATTGAGCACCGGTACGCGCACGGTCGTGGGAGAGACTCCGATATGCGGATCTCCCAGGATCTTGCGCGTCTCCTGGATGATCTTGGTCTCTTCTTCCGAGTAGTCGTCTTCGCCTGGCTTCCAGTCGCAAAGAACGTTGAAAGCGATGATCCCGGGAAACACGTGAGGCTCGGGTGGACGGCCCTCGAGCGTGGCGCGCGATTGCGCCAGCAGTTCTTCGGCGGCGGCATGCCCCTTGCCACTAGTGGCTTGATATGTGGACACGACCACGTGACGGATGCGCGCAGCGTCGTGCAACGGCTTGAGAGCGACCACCATTTGAATGGTCGCGCAGTTCGGGTTGGCGATGATCCCCCTCGGCCGGTGCGCCGCGGCGCCCATATTCACTTCGGGCACTACGAGCGGCACCGCGGGATCCATGCGCCATGCGCTCGAGTTGTCGATGACCACGGCTCCCGCTAGAGCGGCGATGGGGCCGAATTCGCGCGATACACTCGAGCCCGCACTGAACAGCGCCACGTCGACTCCGGCAAAAGCCTGCGGCGTGAGCTCGGCCACGGTCACTTCGCCCGATCCGAATCGAAGCCTTTGGCCGTGGCTCCGCGGACTCGCGAGCGCGACGAGACGCGTTAGCGGGAACTTGCGTTCATCCAGAATACGCAGCATCTCGCGACCGACTGCGCCGGTCGCGCCTACCACGGCGACAACGAGGGACATCGTCGAGACATTGGCTCAAGTTGGCCGGCCGGTCCACTCGTGAAAGCCAACTGCTACGATCGGTCCGTGAAGCACGCGGCACCGGGCCCACGGGCCGCGCGGGGTAACTGGCTCACTTGGTCGGCCGCGGTGCTCAGTGGGGGCGTGGGCTGCACGATTTCACTCCCGGTGGCATCCCGGCCGCCCACCGATGCAGTTGAGGGTGACACCATCTCCGTCTTGCGCGGCGCGCAGGGCGCCGACAGCTCCGCGGCCACGGGCGGCGAGGGTGCCCGTCTGCTTCCCGTGAGCCTGCAGGAGGCGCGCGTCTGGGGGGCAGAGTCGGACGGAGGAGTTCGCGCCATCGTCTCGGGCCTGCGCGTCGTCGTCGAACCGGACGGCGCCCTCACCGCCGCGTCGGACCGATTGCCCGCCTCGCCATCCAGCGTCGCGGCCATTCCCGAACGACTGGGTGCGGGCTTTCTCTTCGCCATCGGCACACAAGTGTGGCGCGCCGATACCTGGCTCGGTCGGGCGACCCCGATCTTCGCGTCGATCGCGTCGGGTGCGCCGATCGGATCGATCCTCGTGGGGCTCGACCGGGTGTATCTGCGGTACGCGCCGGGATCCCTCGTTGCGGTCGATCCGCGGAACGGCGAATCGCTTGATCTGGGCCCACTCCCCACCTCGCCGCACCTTGGCGCCATCGTCGCACTCGACGCCTGGCGAGCGCTCGTCGTCGCGGATCTACGTGGCGCGCTCGTGACGACGGACGCGGGTGCCTCGTGGCACCCGACCACGCTGCCGATGCCGCCGACCGAGATCGTTGCCATGGACGGCGCGTTCGGGGCGTGGGCACCGGACGAACGCGGGCACGCGCAATGGTGGCTTGTCCGCTCGGACGGTCAGAGCGAACGGCTTCCTTTCCGCCCGTCTCATACCGACTTTTCCATTTCGGGCTCAGTTCATCCCCAAGGAACGTCCGACGCGAGCCCCCGACGGATGGACGACCGAAACGCGATGCGGGCCATCTTGGGCCAGCGTCCTCTTGCCGCTGCCATCGAGGATGGCTGGCCCCTGAGCGACGGGACGGCGATGGTCGCACGCGGTGGGGCTATCGCGCGCGTTCGTCTCTCGGACGGCGCGGTGCTCGACACCGTGATGGACGCATTTCCGCTCTCCACGGCCCGATGCCACGGGGTTTCCCTGTCGCGTCCCGACGCCCGCAGCGCCTTCGGTTTTGTTTGCGGCGAGCCGCTCGGACCCACTCGGATTTATGCATGGAATTCCGCATCGGGCACCTTGATCGAGCTTCGCCGGTTTGACGACACGCGGGAGGTGACCGCTTGCGGCAACGGCGCTCTCGTGGTGCGAGGAGGATGCGCCGTCGTCACGCAGGGGGGGGTGAGCGCGGATCAAGCGGCGTGGTGCGTCATGGGTTCGGATCAGAGGTGGCACGAAATGCGCGCTGGAAGGAGCGACGGCGGCGACAGGGCGCAGCTCGTCGCGCTGTCCGACCAACGCGCCGTCGTCATCCGATCACCAAGGGGCGGGGACTTGGCGAGCGCGACATTGACCATCATTTCTCCGATGCCCGGGTCCCCGGAGACCATCCCGATCCGGCTGCCACCGCTGCCCGCCCAAGTGCAAGACGTGCTGAGGTTCGGCACTTGGATGGATGGGTTCGAGGAGCGCCGCCCCGGTGTCCTCGGGGGCTGGGTGGACGCGGGCGATGTGGTGATCGGCATCGAGATCGACGGCACCGGCGCCGCACGCGTCGGCGAGTACCTCCGCGACGCAGGCCCGCCCATCGTCTCGGGACGCTGGGGACTCGGATGGACGGCGTCACGGCGCGGCTTCGAATCCGTCGATGGCGGAATGACGTGGAGGAAAGCCCTGACGCTCCCCGATCCCATCGGCGAGCCGGATGCGGAACGCGAGCGCGGTTGCGGGCCCATTGGCTGCGTGGCCGCCGGCTGGATGCGAATCGGCTGGGGGACGCACGACGCACCTCGTCCGTCTGCGCCATCTCCGTTTCGCACCGCAGCGTCGACTCCGATCGCCCCCCCCGAGGTGCGTCTCCGCTGCGAGCCGCTCGCCCCCAAGCCAGCCATCGCCGCGTCGGACCCATCGCCGTCGGCGCTCCGAGTCGCCGCCACGCACGTGGATCCCCCACGCTCCCGCACATCGCAGACGGCCGGTGTCGACACCTGGGGCTCCGTTCCCGATTTTCCTTCGTTTTCCGGATTTGCCGGCCCGGCTCTCGCCGGCAGCGATCTCGGGCTCACGGTCGAGGCGTTCGCCGGGACACGCCCGCTCGGCCGCGTGTACGCTTGGGGCCCCGGCACCGGCGATTGGGACTCGTTCGGAGGCTGGCAGGTGCGTTGGGATTGGGCCTGGGGCGGGTGGCAGGACGCGCGATCGTCGGCCGCTGCGCCCTCCCCTTGGCCCACGCTTGACAGCGCGCGACGGGGGCTGGGAATCGGGTCCAACGCGCCGATCGCATGGGCCATCCTGCCGGGCGACGATCCGGATCACGCACTTCTCGTTTCGAAGCACGGCCCGGGGTCATCCATCGCTCGCCTGATGGTGCTCGAGAGCCATCGAGCGCCGCTGCCCGTGCAACGCGACGGAAGCGATTCCTTCCCCGAGGTAGAAGGGGCGTTGCGCACGGACGGCCGATGGTTCGTCGTAACGGCGGAGGATCCGTCCGAGGGATCGGCCGCGGTGCTCTGGACGATCGAAGGGGATCGCGCCCGTGTTTGGCTCCGAATACCACGATCGGGGTTCGACGCTCGCGCTGACCTCCGACTCGGTGCCCGGAGCGATGGGCGCGCGGTCGGCTTGATCGCCGAGGGTCAACCGGACCTCGCCAAAGCGCCGAGTGCGTGGGTCGTGAGCGTCGACTTGCAAACGGGCCAGCTTGCCGAGCCCGCGCCCCTGGCTGCGCTGGGGGCGTCCAAGCGGGAGGTCGAAATGTGTGCGGCCGACGATCCGGGTTGGGATTTCGATGCCCCCTACCCGGGCGTCATCGAGGTCGATGTCGGCGATCAATGGCACTCGACCCTTCAGGCGACCCGGGCACGACTGCGCTCGACGCGGGATCGTGCATGCGTCGTTCGGATCGCGGCTTCGGTCGACCCCTACGCGTCGGCCACGCCCGAGGCCCTGACGGGCGGGGCAAGCGGCGGTGCGGCGACCCGGCAAGCGACACGGCCCCCTACGGTGCAAGTCAGCGTTTTTTCGGCGCGAACGCGCTTTGCTTTGAGTTGTGTCGCGCGACGCTAGCTCCTCCGCTCCTCCCGGCGCCCCCCACCCGACGACGACTCGTCGCGCGCGCTCGCGATCGTGCACGCCAGCGGCCAGATCTTTCAAAGTTGCACGGCCGTCGGCCGCTTTCGTCGTGTTTTCAGCAGAAAAGGCGGTGGCACGACCACTGCACTCAACCCGAGTGCCCGTGTGGAGTGAGGCTGCCCCCCCGGCCCCTCTGCGCGGGCACTTTTTTTGGTTCATCGAGCGGGCGACCCATCGGCCCCGAGGATCTCGACGCCCGGGCCCGGATCCCACACGACCACGTCGTCCCCTTCTACGAGGGCGGTCAGTCGACGCTGATCGCCGCAGAGGCCGCGCGGCCACAGAAGGCGGCCGGTGACCAAGTCAAACGCATAGGCGTGCATCGGACACATGACGCATGCCCCCCGTCGTTCGCCTTCGCTCAGACTCGCTCCCGCGTGATTGCACGCGTCCTCGATGGCGTGTGGCGTATCGTCGACGAGCGCGACGAGCGCGTGGAAGGGTGGGTACTCGAGGCGCACCATGGCGCCGTTCGCGAGACGCGCCCGCGGCACGCGCCCGATCCATTTCATGGGGTCACCGCCCCACCGCGAGCGCCGCGTACACGACCGAGTCGTCGACTTGTCCCCCGGCCACGGCGAGCGTTTCGACCCGCGATCCATGGGCACGTTCGCCCCGTGCGATCATGCAAGCGTGGCTCAGCGCGATTCGGCACGCGGACCAGCGAGGGGACAGGTGCTTTTGAAGCGCGGCGACGACGCGTTCGCCGACCTGCTCCTGAAGCGACAGCCTTCGCGAGTAGGCTTCGACGAGGCGTCCGACCGTGCCCACCCCGACCAGGTGCTCGTCGGGAGCGAATGCGACGCACGCGATACCGGTGGCAGGCATGAGGTGATGCGGGCAGGTCGTCGTGATTGGCAGATCACGGACGACGACGAGTTCAGAATGCCCCGCGAAGACGCTGGCCGCTAGAAGTGCGTCGGTATCCACCGCATATCCCGCGAGAAGCTCGTCCGCAAACGCCGCCGCCACCCGATCGGATGTCCCGACCAAGTGAGGATCCTGGGTCGGATCGCGTCCGAGTGCGCACAAGAAAGCGTGAATCGCCCGAGCCGCCGCGTCACGGTCCATCGAAGGCAGCTTAGTTGGCCACCGACGCCGGCGTCGACCTGCGGTGCACCAAACTCCCGGCGCCCGATCGGGTGCTCGAGCAGCGGCATTCTCGACCCTTCGTGCCGCGCGGTCCGGCGCCTCAGTTGAGGTGCCGCTGGCGCACGGTGGCCTCGATCGGCCTTCGGCCCGCAAAGCCTTCGTCGAAGCCGTGGAAATGGGTCACGGCATCCTCCCCATACTTCCAGCACAACCAAACGAACCGACCGTCGACCTGTCCATAGAAGTCGACGAGCCCTCGTCGGGGGTCTTTGAGGACGACGCCCAGCTCTTCGACTTCACGCCACCCGGCACGGTAGCTCTCGACCCGCTCGATCAGGTCCCGCTTCAGCTCGCGGACCGGTAACGGATCGGAGTCTTCGATCCGAACGGAGTCTGGCGCGGTGCCGATGCGCTGCGCGAGCCGTTCGAGTCCGCGTTCGATCTCCGACCGCCGATCCATTTGGGCTCCGACGAGCGCCTTGAGTCGCGGCAGAAGGGCGTTGGCCTCTTCAATCGTGAAGACGGTCGGGGAATAGGGCATGAGGGACGCAATGATGGGACCTCGTGACCGGACCGTCAACGGGTGGCGCACGAGGGGGATGCCCAAATCAGCCAGGAAGAAAACTTACGAAGATGCGCGTCATGAAGTAGTCGGAGACCAAGATCGCGATGGACACGACCACGACGGTCCTCGTCGTGCTTTGTCCGACGCCTTCGGTCCCCCCCTGGGTCGTCAAACCGAAGTGACAACCCACGATCGCGATGATGAACCCGAATACCGGCGTCTTCGCCAGGCCGGAGAAAAAATCGATCAGGTAGACGCTCTCGAGCGCGGTCTGCAGGAACAGTCGGGGGCGGATTCCGTACTCCACGTTGCCGACGAAGATGGCTCCGAACGTTCCGAGCGTGTCGGCAAAGACGCTCAAAAATGGCATGACGATCATCGCCGCGAGAATCCGGGGCAGCACGAGCTTCTTCGCGGGGTCGCCTCCCAGCGCTCGAATGGCATCGACTTGCTCGGTGACGTTCATGGCGCCGACCTCGGCCGCCATCCCGCTGCCGATGCGCCCACCGACGATCACGGCGGTGAGCGTCGGTCCGAGCTCGCGCAGAAATGCGAGCATGATGACCCGCGGGATGTAGTCGATTCCGCCGAAGCGTTGCAGCCCGTAAGCGAACTGGATGGTCATGACCATGCCGATGAAGATCGACGTCACGGCGACGATGCCGATCGATCGGACGCCGAGCGATTCGATTTGGTACACGGTCGACCGAATCTCGAGGGGCCGGCGAAACAGGGCTCGAGCGGCACCCCTCGTCAGTATGCCGATCTGGCCCATGCGCGACACGAAACTGACGAGGCGCGACTGCCAGATTTCGATGAGCGCCGGGGGTGGCGCAGGCGGCGGGATCTTGGAGACGTGACCGCCGGCCGGGGGAATCGACGGCGGAGAATCGGTCGTCACGGATCCCCCGACGGCGGCACGTCGGCTCCCTTGGCGGCGGACGACGACGCGGGCAAGGTATGCAGCCCGTTGACGAATCGCTCGAAATCCGCCTCTCCGTCCGGGAAAAACGCCGGGGGCGCGACGTAGACGACGTCATAAACGCACGTGTCCTTTTTCATGACGTAGATGTCGTATTGCATCGGGACGCCATCGAGTTTGGCGCGGAGCATTGTGCGCATGGCCTCGCGGCCGTCGAACGGCACGACTCTCTGACTTCCAAAGTCACGCTCGGTCGTGCCCATGATGAGGTTCTGAGTCAGAATGGAGAGCGGCGCGTCGTCGCGGCGTTCGCCGCAGCGAACGTCGAAGAGGGTCGAGCCGGCTCGCGCATCGTCCCGGAACGCAAGATCGGCCCCTTCGACCGAAACGCGTGTCCACCCCGGAGGCACGGGGCCGACTCCCACACGCAGATCGCCCTTGCGAAGCACTCCATCCCGAAATGTGTCGGCGTGCGCGCAGCCGGCGAGCATGGCCAAAACGATGGGAAGAAACCGGTGCATTCGCCCGGGATGGATATCACGCACGTGTCAAATCGCCCTGGTTCGGCTATGCACCGGCGCTGCCGACCATGCCGCCGAGCGCCGTCCGCTTGTATAACACCATGACGCAGCGGCTCGAACCGCTCACGCCCATCGATCCGGGCCATGTGCGTCTGTACCTTTGCGGGCCCACGACGTACGACCACGCTCACGCGGGGCACGCCCGCACGTTCGTGGCCTTCGATGTCCTCGTCCGCTTTCTTCGCGTGCGCGGGTACCGAGTCACGTTCGTTCGCAACGTCACCGACGTCGACGACAAGATCCTCCAGCGGGCTCGCGAGAAGGGCGAACCCCCTCTCGAGTTCTCGCGGCGAATGGGTGACATCAACGCCGACGAGCTGCGCTCCTGCGGGTGCTTGCAGCCCGATTTCGAGCCGCGAGTCAGCGAGAACATCGGCGTCATCGTCCACCTCATCGAAGACCTGGTGGCGAAAGGCGCCGCGTACGCCGCACCGACCGACGTGGGCCGCGACGTCTACTTCGCCGTCCGCGCGTTTCCTGGTTACGGCAAACTCTCTCATCGCGTCATCGACGAACTGGTGTCTGGAGCGCGGGTCGAGCCAGGCGAGGCCAAGCGCGATCCGCTCGATTTCGCCCTATGGAAGGCGAGCGCCGGCGACGAATGGGGCTGGGACAGCCCGTGGGGCCGCGGACGTCCCGGCTGGCACGTCGAATGCTCGGCCATGGCGGCTCAGATCCTGTCGCCTCATTTCGACGTGCACTGCGGTGGAATGGACCTCATCTTCCCGCACCACGAAAACGAGATCGCCCAGAGCGAAGCCGCCTGGGGCGCGCCGTTTGCACGACTGTGGGTCCATTCGGGCTTCCTCAACGTCGACGCCGAGAAGATGAGCAAGTCCCTCGGAAACTTTGTGACCATCGGACAAATCCTCGAAAGGAACGACGCCGAGGCGCTGCGGTACTTCGTGCTCGGAGCGCATTACCGCGGTCCGTTGAACTTCGATGTGGAGAAGCGGGCCGATGGGCGCGTCGTGTTCCCCATGCTCGACGAGGCCGAGCGTCGCGTCGAGTATCTGTACTCGACTCGAGAGTCGCTCCGTGGAGCCGCATCGGCCGCCGATCCGTCCGCAGTCGGAGACGATCCCCTCGCGCGCACCGTACGCGAAGCCTCCGACCGCGTCATCGACTCGCTCGACAACGACTTGAATACGTCGGTCGCGCTCAGCGTGATCGCGGAGGTCGCGCGCATTGGCAACGAGACCGTGCATCAGCTCGCGAAGCCACGCAAGGGGTCCCCGTCGCGCGAGTTCCTCGAGAGGCTCGCGGCCGCTACGGTCGAGGCCCTCGACGCGTGCTGCCGGCCACTCGGACTGATGCAAGCGCCGGCAAAGGAGTTCTTCGCCCGTACGCGGGAGCGCCGACTGAGGGTGCGCGGCCTCGATGCCGGATGGATCGAGGCAAAGGTCCACGAACGGGCAACCGCGCGCGCCGCGAAAGACTTTGGGCGCTCCGACCGCATACGCGACGAGCTCGCTCGAGCGGGCGTGGAGCTTCAGGACGAGCTTGGCGGCGGCCTGACGACGTGGCGTGTCGTCATCTAGGTTTTGCCCGGGGAGATCGGTAATGCCGTTTGGCCCGACGATCGCGCAACCCATGCACGCGTGGCTCCGCTCATCGCTGGCACTCATCCTGTGGGCCTGCCATCCGGGCGTTCCGTCCGAAAGCGGCAACGCCGCGGGGACTTGCCCCAACGCCTGGCTCGACGCACCGGCCGTAGACCCGTCGATTGCCGTGCCGAGCGGAAACAGCCGCTTGGTCCTGCACGCGGCGGCGAAGGGGTCGCAAAACTACGCTTGCAACCCAGTCGCGGTCGACGGCGCGGTGACCTATACCTGGTCCTTTCTCGGCCCTGAGGCCATGTTGACCGATTGCCACTCCGAAGCGCTCGGCCACCACTTCGCGAGCGAGGCGGGCGCCCCCGAATGGCAATTGCTCGACGGGGCATACGTTCTGGCGCGAAAAATTGCGACTTCGACCGCGGACAGCGACTCCGTGCCATGGCTCCTGTTGCGCGTCGACGGCCGTGGCGCAGGTGCGCCCTTCACGGACGCTCGCTACGTCCAACGGGTGAGCACAAGTGGGGGTCTCGCACCGGTCGGGGGATGCGACGCGAGCCATGCGGGCACGTTGCGGAAGGTTCCCTACTCGGCGGATTACTTCTTTTACGGGCCCTAGCGCGCCCCAGTGCACCGCCGTCGAGAGACCTCGCTCCCCGCGACGCGAATTTCTAGTTCGGCGCCCAGGTTCCGGCGCCGACGTCGAGCTTCCAGCTGACCTGGTAGGTCGGCATGGATATCAGCGTTCCGGTGAAAATCAGGGGCTGAAACACATAGGTCGTCAGATAGTTGTGTTGGCCGGGATCGCCGGTGTTTTGGCCTTGCCAGTGATCGCCCCAGTACAGATAGACCGTTCCCCCGCTCCCTGTGATCGGCATGACCCATGTGGACTGGGTCATCCAGGCCAACTTTCCGGCGGGGGCGACATCTCCCTGGTAGGTCCACGGACCGGTCATGGCCGGAGCCGTAGAATAGAAGTCGTCGTTGGCCTGCCACCCGGTCTTGGCGGATCCGATCCAGTAGTACGTAGTGCCGGCTCGAAACACAGTGGGCGCTTCGCTGCCGCCGGTCGTTCCGTTGACGGCCGGATATTGTTTGGCCGACAGCCAGCTGTGGCAGTCGCTGGCGAGGGTATAGACCCAGCCACTCTCCGTTACGACATAGGCATCGTTGCCGTCCGTGAGGGCGCTCATGTCGCTGTGAGCGGCGATCGCCCCACTCGCGTTCAGCAAGGACCCTTTGAACGAGTAGATGCCGTTCACCGTCGGGGAGGTCGCGTAGACGACCTCCTTGTCCACCTCGTACGTCACGTCGGCGGAGTGGGCGTAGAGAACGAACTCCCCTGTGCTCGGACACTGGATGATGTGGGGCCTCTCCCCTTTTCGGTTGGGCCCGAGCTGGCCGCTCGGCTGCTGCGGCAGGATGATTCCGTCGTTCTTCCACGTCGCCAGGTCCTGGGACGAGTACATCGAGAAGCCGTTGAAATCGTTGTTGGTCGTGGTGCTTAGAAAATATTCGCCGTGCAAGTAATACGTGTCACACACTTTGATGATGCCGCCCCCGTGGGCGTCGACCAGGTTCCCGTCGGTGTCCTTGAAGGTAATGCCCGGCGGGTTGGGTGGCGCGATGTCGGTCGTCGCAACGGGATCGGTGAAAACCCCAATTTCCGATCCGGGGGCGACCGTGCAGCTTCCCCCGTCCCCACCGGCGCCGCCCGACGCCCCGGTGTCCCCCGCCGCGCCGGCTGCGTCGCCGCCGCGCCCCGCTTCGCTTGCCGCTGCCGCGTCGCCGCCGCGCCCCGCTTCGCCTGCCGCTGCCGCGTCGCCGCCGTCGACGCTGGGACCCGCCTCGACGTTTCCCCCGGATGAGCCGCTATCCTCTCCGGCGCCGCTTTCCTCTTCGACTCCGCCGCCACTGGACGCTGCGCTGGACCCCCCGCCGCCACCGGTGGTGCTTGCACTGCTGCCCGAGCCGCTCCCATTTGTGGAGGAGGCTCCACCGGACGTCGTCGACGCCGCTGAGGTGCTGCTCGACGTGCCGCCCTGGCCCGAGCTGCCGACACCGCCGTCGTCAGCTGCGGCGAAGCCCGGTTGCCCGGTCTTGTTGGCGCACGCAACGAAGGCACCATAAGCAAGTGAAAATCCACATAGAAGAGCCAGCTTTTGTCGGTTCATCGGTAGTTTCCCCGATTGCGATCCCAGGGCGATGCCAGTGTCCGGCGCCATCTGGAATGGGTCAGGGCATCCGTCTCACCCAGCGATGTCGGGGCGACGTTTGAAAGGGATAGCACATTTTGCCACGCGACGGCCTTCGAAACCGGAATGATCCCGTGTCGTTGTACGTCGACGGCCTAGCGGCAGCTTGGACCCGCGAGCGTGCACGGGGGCGCGGATCTCCGCCCGACGGTACGCGACGTGCCATGCCCGCTTCACGCGCTCGGTCGGGTCCGTCAGTGCGTGTCGGCGAACTGACACCCGCGCACGGTCTCGCGAAGGGCGGTGTCGGTCGCGACCAAGGCGGCCTCACGCCAGCCTCCCTTGTTGTGTTCGGCCCGACCGAGCCAGGCGCGCGCAACCTCGAGCGAGTGGACCGCGGCCGCCATGTTCGGCTGGTTGGCGCAGGCCGCGGGTCCCGGCGGTGCGGCCGGGGTGCACGCCACGGCGACGGCGAAGGCGAAGGCGAAGGCGGAACCGGCGGCGATCGCTTTCCAAGCGTTCATCTCTTCCTCCTGCCTTTCGTCAATGCGCGTCCGCGAAGGCGCAACCGCGTTGCGTTTCGCGGATCGCGGTATCCGTCCATTGAACCGCCCTCGCGCGCCAGCCGCCTTTGTTGTCCTCTGCCCGCTCGAGACCGGCACGCGCGTCGCGCAGCGCGACGAGCGCGCGCGCCATGTTGGGCTGGTTGCTGCAGGCCGCTTCGCCCTGCGCCGATGCGGCCCGGTAGCCCACGGTCAGCCCCGTCAAAAGAATGAACGTGAGCGCGACGATCTTCCACCCGTTCATGAGTCCTCTCCTCCTCGCGAGCGTTCAGGCTACCCAACTCCCTTGCGCCGTGCCGACCCGGGCGCCCCATGCGTCCGCGGCAGCCGCATCCTCTTGGTTTATGCATTATTTATGCATGGGCGCCTGCTATTTATCGAAATAGTACACCGGACCTTGCATGCCGAAGTCATCATCTGGCGACGATGGAGGGCGAGGTAATGATGAGCGAGGACACGACCGCAGGCCGCGCGAGCGAACCGCCGCCCAGAGAGGCGGGGGCCCCGAGCACACGGGCCATGATGCCCTTGATCCTGGTCGTCGAGGACGACGCTCGCATGCGCAAGTACCTGCGCTCGATGCTCATCGATGAGCGCTTCCGGGTCGTGGACGCCGAAACCGGGTCGCAGGCACTCGCGCAGGCCGGGGGTCATAACCCCGACTTCGTCGTCCTGGACTTTGGCCTTCCAGACCTGGATGCCGTGCAGGTAACGACCAAGCTGCGTGAATGGTCGGCCGCGCCGATCCTTGTTCTCTCGGCGCATGACGACGAGCAAGACAAGATCGCCGCCCTCGATGCCGGCGCAAACGACTTCTTGACCAAACCGTTTGGGACGGGAGAGCTTCTTGCGCGCATCCGCGTCTGGCTACGGCATAGCCAGCGGGCCGATGCGGATTCGCTCGACTCGGTCCTCGAGGTCGGAGACCTTCGAATCGATTTTGCGAAGCGCAGTGTGTCCGCTCGGGGCCAGGAAGTCCGCCTGACTCCGACGCAGTACAAGCTGTTTGGTGTCATGATACGAAACGCCGGTAGGGTGCTCACCCACGAGCAGATCCTTTTTATGGTCTGGGGCTCCTCCTACGCCAAGGAAACGCAGTATCTGCGCGTGTACATGGGCAAGCTCCGACAGAAGTTCGAGGTGGATCCAGCGCGTCCGAAGTACTTCCTGACCGAGCCGGGCGTGGGATACCGGCTGCGAGGCGAGGTTTGAACAGCGCGGCACGCGATCCGCTTACGATTTGAGAAGATTTCGTCGCGCACGATTCGTGGGGAGTCCCGCAGACCGCGAAGGAAGACTGAGCCGTTGCCCCGGCGCGTGCGAGCGCTTACGGGAGCGTCATCGAGGGTGCGGTTGGGGCGCATCGCGCCGAGAGCTTCTCCGCGACGCTCTCGGGCGTGCGGGCAGAGCTACTGGACCGCGGACGTCGAGCTACGCAACGGATGCGCCTCAGCGAACGCCATGGCGCGGGCGGCGAGCTTGATGTTGGAGCCGCCGTCGTTCGCCTCGAGCGTGACCGAGTAGTTGCCATTCTCGGGCTTCACCTCCACGCTCACCCAGGTGTCGGGAAGCCAGAATGGATCCTCGGGCAACGAGGCTCGGTCGATCCTTCCGAGAAGCGCACGTGCGCCGTGGCACTGGAGAATTCGCGTCATCCGCTCCGCCGAAACGCCCTCGGGCGGGCGGATGACCAGTTTGGCCCCATCGACCCGCTCCTCGGCGCCGTTGCCGCCATGGGTAAGAACGTGGGAATAAAGAGGCTCGGCCTGGATCACGGAGGCACTTTGCACGATCTGGAGGTCGCTGTCGCTCGCCTTCCCGGAGTCGCACTGGACGCGTTCAACTTCCGCAGCTTGCGTCGCGGGCAGAGTGCCGGCGCAACCGGCCATCGCCGGTAGTGCCAGCGGCAGTAGCCCGAAAAAGAGCTTGTTCATGATTTGCACCTCTGCGAGGTGCTCTACAAGCGTCATGCCAACATCATTTCGACAAGAACCGAGCCGAAACATATTGGAAACGAAGTTTCAGGACGGGGCAGGCTGGTGCGGCAGCCCGCGGTACTGGGACCGTTTGCGACGTGCGGTCCCATGGGGGTGGGTGCGTCACCCAGGTCAGCCCCGATGGGCGCGGTGATTGATGCATGGCATTTCCCGATCGACCGCGCCGGAGCGAGGCTGCGTGAGCAGCCGCTCTCGGCTTCAAGCAGCAGATCCGAAGCGGTCGTTGGGCTCGTCAGGTGAATCTGTTGTGGGCACGGGTAGGGACGCTCGCCCCCCGCCTCACATCAGGGCCACCGGCAGACGCGAGAAGGCGTCACGGCTGTGATTGGGTGAAAGCGGCCCACTCCTCCGATCAAGACTCTGCGCCGTTGAGTCCGGATACTCGATATCGAGGTTTGTTCAGGCACCCCCTTGTTTCCAGCTGATGGCATGTTCATTCATTGAATCACGCAACAGATCTGGAGGTGGACCTTGAAAACAGCCGTCCTCGCGGTTCTCCCGATAGCAGCGCTGACCGCGGCATGCGCGTCCGCATTTCCCCCCGCGGAAAAGGCCGCTGAGGTCGAACGACTTCAGTGCGATTCCGGCGCCACCGCCGAGAATGTCATCCGCTCGGTCAAGGTGATCGAAGCCGGGCCCCTCTACTCGTATTCGGCCTCGAACGCGGGCGACAACGACCTGAAGATCGTTGATGGAGCCAAGATCGTCGTCAGGCCTCCTGAGGGTGTGTCGGCGGATAGGCTGTTGAGAATCTTGCAATGTCACAGTGCTCAGGTGTTGCTTGGCCAGCAGGCCAACGTGGCCGCCGACCCCTTTTGGTTGCCCGGCACGTGGCTGAACATCGACGTGAAGCCGGAGCACGGCAACTATGCAGTGACACTCGAGGCGGACTCGGTCCGCGATAACCTCAAGGTCGCCGCGCACGCGATGGCGTACGGCAGGGCGCAGGCGCTGGCCGGTAACTCCGTCGACCAGTAAGCAGGGAGACGGACGGGAGCTTCGATGAATCCGCCGACGCCTTTGCTGTTGATCGAGCCGACGACGAGCGCGGGTGGGTTCGTCTCGGATGGGAATCCCGCCTCGAAACATCTCTACGGCGACGCCGGCTGACTGCGAGGCGCGGGGTTGGGCCGGGCTTTAACGAATTTCAAGGTCATCCGGTCGCTCTCGCCAATCGCGTTGTACGTGTCTCGATCCTTGTCGCCAAGACGCAGCGTCGGCGGCAGCGCCCAGACGCCTTCCGGATAGTCCTTGGTGTCCTTCGGATTGGCGTTGATCTCGGATTTTCCCGCGAGATCGAACCCCGCAGCCCGGATCTGGGCAATGGCCCATTCCTCGGGCACATATCCCTTCTTCGCGCTCTCGACGGGATCGGCGCCGGCAGTGGCACGATGCTCCTCGATCCCCAAAACACCGCCCGGCTTGAGCACGCGGTGAATCTCCTCGAGCCATGACGACAGCGTCCCGTTGTTCTGCAACCCGTGCAGGCCGCGCATGACGATCACCAGGTCGAACGTGTCGGCGCTCCCGAGCCTCGGGGCCTTCGAGTCGGCCACGACCGTCTCGACTTTGCCGTAGACCTCGGGCGCGGTGTCGAGCCATGCCTTGAAGCGCTGCCCATCGGATGTGTCGCGTGCATCGGGGGGGCCGTTCGGGTCGCCGCTCGTCGCGACGTAGCGGCCGTGCTCGTGCAGCGCCGGCGCGAGCAACTCCGTGTACCAGCCGTCGCCAGGCCCCACCTCGAGCACCGTCATCGTCGGTTTGAAGCCGAAAAAAGAGAGGGTCTCGACGGGGTGACGATACATGTCTCGCTCGGCATCACCCGGTTTGCGGTGCGCCCCTTTCGCGGCGGCGGCGATCGCCGCCTTGCCGCTCGCGTATGTTTTGTCGGCAAGCGCCTTCGCCTCCGCATGGATCTGGGGCGTCCAGCGGTCGAGCTCGGCCTTGTGCTCGGCCTCCCAGGTCGCACGATCCTCCCGAAGTTCGCGATTCCGCTTCACCCCACGGTGAGGACGAGCCACGTGACGTTCGGCGCGATCGAGCACCCTTTTGGCGTCGGCGATCGAGTCGGTCGTCACGCGCACGGAGAAGCCGTCCCCTTCCGAGTGCGTGTTGATGTCGAGCCACCGATCGGGAAGGACATACGGATCGTCGTCCCGCACTTCGATCTGCCCCAGTATCGCTCGCATCTGATGGCATTCGAGGCTGCGTGTGATTTCTTCGGGCCCCTGGCCATGGCTGGCCGCCGGGAGCAGGTACATCCGGGCGCCCATGAGGTTCGCACGTCGGTCATTGCCCGACGGCACGATCGCGTTCTCCGGCTCGACGCGTTCGACCAGCGCGGGAGCGATCAGCGTGGCGGCGCCGGCCTCTGCAGATCCCTTGCACTTGGGCTCGACCTCCTGGGCCCGGTCGATCGCCGTCCGCGTGTCCGGCAAGATGGGCCCCAAAACGCTCCCGACGCTCCCGCAACCGGCAAGAGTCAGACAGAAAGCGATGGCTTTACCCACGGGGCCCGACTCTAGCCGATGTCCACAGAGTGGCCAGCCAAGCAACCGTGCGGCGGCCCGGCCCCATCGGAAAACTGCGCGTGGCAACCTGTGGGAACCGTCCTGCGAGTTGTGGAGCTCATGGCCCATGGCTCGCACGTCCGCAGCCTCGCGCCGTGAAGGCCGAACTCGATGCCCGAGCGGACCCTACCGGCGCGAGACGAAGAGCCAGCCCCTCTCACTGCCCCGAAGCGTCGGAGGAGGCTGCATCTATGGATGAGTCTCCGGCAGGAGCGTCCACCGTGGAACTCTCCGAAGACGCGCCGTCGGCAGGCGAGCTCTCAGCAGACGCGCCGTCGGTGGACGAGCTCTCAGCAGACGCGCCATCGGTGGACGAGCTCTCGGCAGATGCGCCGTCCGTTGAGAAGCCGCCATCCTCCGTGCCCCCATCCGCCATCATGGCGAGGCAAGCGATGGGGTCTGGCGTAGCGACGCACGAGCAGTCCACGCCCGGAGGATATTGGCTCGCGGGCAGTGGGCCGTAGTTGACGGGCGCCGCATAGTTCTCTCCGAGAATGCACGGGCACAACGGCGACGGGGTCGCCGTAGTGCACGAGGCGAAGATGATGCCGAGAGCGCCCCCGGCGCAGCCGGGCTGACAAAACGCATTGCTGCTCATGCCCGACGCCGGACAGCAATAGGTTTCCGGACAATCCGGCACCGGTCCGCAAACGAGATCGCTGTTGGCGCAGTCGTTGTGGCTGAGGGCCGCCACGCAGCGATCGCCCTCGTGTCCCTCGTTGCACCCCGCCGCGGCGAGAGCCAGCGCGGCTGCCACGGCCAAAAGCAGGCGCTCGATCCGAGCGCGGCCGACCTCACGAGGACCAAAAGCCGACGTTTTCATGCCGCCTCTCTGGATGGACCTAGCAACACGGAAAGCACTTTTCTTGGTATGCATGGTTTCGCCTCAAAATCGCACGAGGGCCGCGAAAATGATCCGGTCGTCGTTTTTGACCAGATCCGGTCTCCAGCCCGTCGGTATCGCGGTTGTGATGTAGCCGTCGGGAGACGTGACGCCGCCGTGGCCCGCAAAGTAGGGCACGTTCGCCCCGCGGTGATTCCACTCGACGCTGTACGTGACCTGCTCGATGGGCATGTACTGGAGGCAGAAATCGTAGTCATAGCCGTCGAACTTGGCGCCGGGGTTGTAGTCGTAGGGATTGGTCGAAGTGGCATAATTGATGCCATCTACGCTCAAGTTCTGGGGGACCCCCGACGCCTGGCCGGTCGGCGCGAGCAGCAGATAGCGGCTCGGCATATGTACCCAGCCGCCGCCGAACGTGAACGCGAGGTGATCGCCAAACCAGGCGCGGTGGTACGCCATCGCGCTCAAAAACTGCGACGTGCACGGGTGCTTGGTGGTGCAGTGCCCCTCCGTGCCGCTTCCGCCGAACGCGGTTACCCCGTCGCCTTGCTGTCCTCCCAAGTCGAACGTCCACGATTCCGCCATCTTCGTGATGACCCCGTTCGGGTTATCGTAGAGTTTAAATTCCGCGCTGTTGTCGCTGTGGAAGCGAAGCTCTCCCGGGTTGTCCTGGGTGTCCCATCCGACGTATTGGTTGGCAAGCACCGAGAACCACTCATTGGGTCGCCAGAGGAGTTGGTCGCCGAACCCCGGCATCTCGTTGAACGTGCCGTACGTCTGCCACCCGTTGATGAACCACGGCTCGATCTTGAGCTTGTCGCTCGGAAAAATCTGAACGCGCACCCCGTTGAAGAACCAGGGCGTCATATCCGACGTGTACGACGCCAGGTAATTCCAGTTTTCGAAGTTGTCGTACGAAAACAGTCCCACGTACGACATGAAAATGCCGGCGTCGATGTTGATCCCGTTGAGGACGTCGAGGTGCACGCCGCCGTTCGCTTCGCTGATGTATCGGAGCGCGTCTTGCAGGTCGAACTGACCGCGAAACGAGCTGAAGTCGTTGCGGGGGACGAGCTCCGAACGAACGCCGAACTGAGTCAAGAGGCGGGCACGAGCATTTTTGTAGTGAAAGTCGCCTCCAAACCCGACGAAAGCGAGCGTGATTTCGTCGTCGCGCGATAGCGCCGTCGAGCCGACAACCGTATTGTCGATAGGATGGTTGAGCGACGACGTATAGTTGACGTCGAGAAGGAAGCTGCCGGTAAATATGTCGCTATCGAGGAGCGCTTTGTGCTGGCGGTTCGAGCCGTTGAGCCAGGTGAAGTCCCCGTACGCGAAGGGCTCGGCGGGCTTCTCTTTGGTGGGGGCAGGAGCTTCAGCCGGCTCACTGGAAGGCGGGAGGGCAGACGGCATAGGGGGCGATGGGGCGGCGGTGAGGGGAGGCGCCGGAGCCGGCGACAGCGTCGCGGGGGCAGGAGCTGCGGGGGCAGGAGCCGCGGGGGCAGGAGCCGCGGGGGCAGGTGCCGCGGCCGACGGCGGCGGCTCGGGGGGTGGTTGAGCGAGCAACGTGCCCTCGGACAGCACGATACAGGCGATCGTGCCGACCCATGCGCTGTGAGTGCGCAGCGAACTAAAGCGGACCATGCATTTGACTCCTCAGTGGGGTCGCGAATGGGACGTGGCATCGCGACGTCGTGGGCGAGAAGAGTGGCGGGTTGTGACGGAGCGTCACGCCCTCAACAAACGTTTGAGGATGTGTCGCATGCGCTGGACTCTAGAGGCATACGTTCTAAAAATTCGCTAAATAGGTTCGGTATTGTAATCAATATTCCGTGACGATTGATGCCCGGGTTCGGCGCGCGAGACATGGAGATACCGTAGCGAAACATTCATGACATGCGCATCGCGGGGTCGGCCAAAGCGGCGGACCTGACGCGCTGCCGGAACGCGGGTGACGGATTTCGTCAAGAGATATGGAAGGCACGTCACATTCGGCACGTATCCTCAGCCCGTGCAACGCCCGCTTTCAGCGAGCCCAATACGCGAGACGGCACATTGGAGGAGTAGACAAACGCCAACAGCGAACGGTCTCTGCCGCCGTGGCGGCTCTCGTCGTACTCAAGCCGGGGTTCCGATGACCTCTCCCGAGCACGTGCCCTAAAATGGGGTGCGAGCCAATGCGATTGAAGCGGCTCCGCGGCCATCATCTTACCGATTGCCGCTCGACCACTTCGAGGAGAACCAGAATTCGAGCCGGCGGATGACATCACCAGAAGAGCGCCTTCTTCCCTTCGCGATCGACCGTCCGCAACGACGCATGTTCCTTTGGCCGTCCATGTCGGATTGCTTGAAATCGAGCCCCACGAGGTCGGATGGTGATCGCTCGCCGGTGTTCCGGCTTCGATGACTCGGAGGGACTCCTCGCCGAGCAGCCCAAGGAGTACCGGCGCAATGGAGCGTCGTCTTCGATGACCCGGGCGCGCGGTAGCTGGCGCACATTCGGCCGACCTTGCCTGCCCCGGACAGAATCGGGGGCGTCAGTCCGGAGCGCACTGGCGGCGCCGGCGGGTCGGGTTTCCATACACGCGAGGCTAAGCGAACGAGTCCGCTACGAGATGTAAAAAAACTCGGCTTTTTGTGTATTACACATAAATAACGTGCCTTGAATGGAGCCCACCCGCCGGCAAGAACGGAAGGAATCTCGCTGAGATGGACGTGGCTGACGAGGAGCCCACGGCACGCATCGTGGCCGATGCGTCGGGCGCTGCGATCGCTCCGCGCAACGGCCTGCGAGGAGACTCGCGCGGTTGCATAGCGCGCTCTTGAGCCACGACGGCCGATGAACCGGCCTCCGAGCGCGAACCGGACCGCCGCCTTGCTCGTACAGCAAGTCATGCAATAGCTTGGAGCGCCTGTTTGCCCGCATAGCCACTCACGGAGCAGCCTCGCCGCCCGACATGAACCTCCTGTCTTCCAAACGGACCCATGCTCTTGCCGGAACCCTTGTCGTCATGCACAGCGTTGCCGCCAGTGCGTTTGCTCAGAGCCCTCCGCTGAGCCCCGCGACGGCCCCCTCATCGGCTCCAACCGCCTCACCCTCTCCGGTGACGGCTTCCTCATCGGCCCCAACCACCGCGCCCTCAGCCGCGACAGGATCCTCCGCCATTTTCACCGTTGTGCCCGCGCCGCCGATCGTGCCGCTGCGTCTGCTCGTCCCCGTGCCCGTGCCCGCCGCGAAGCCTGGACCTTCGACCACGTCCCTCCCCGCCACGGTACCCGCCCCCGCATCCCCGCCCGGGGTCGAGATTCATTTCGACGCGAACCAAGAAGGCGTCGCGCTCGCGTGGCGCCGCGACAACCCTGCGCGAACGCAAGCCATGTACAAATACGTCGCGGATGACTCCGGCGACCTTTGCATCGCCCCGTGCGACACACGGTTGCCACAGGCCAAACTGAGGATGGCACTCTCGCTTCGTGGAGACGATCCCGTCGAAGTCAAGGAGCCAGTCATGGTGTCCGCAGCGACGACCTTGAGGGGTATCTACCGGTCCCAAGGCAAGACGCGTGCGTTCGGCATCCTGGCCATCGTCGGCGGCATCGTATCCGGCGCGCTATTGGACTCGATCGGAGTGACCGTCGCGACAGAAAACAATCCGTGGTCCGGCTGGACCGTCTTCGGAATCGGCAGCGCCCTTGCGATCGGCGCGGTCGTCGTAGGAACGGTCCTTGTGCTCAAGAAAGACACCGCCACGATTGAGGTCATGCCGCAGAGCATCGCGCCCGTCGGGGCGAGGTTGGGGTTGAGCCCCGAGCGCGTCGCGGGGCTCACGGCCGGCGAGGGGCTCGTGCTGCGGGTGCGGTTCTAAACAGCGAGACCGCGGCTGGCGTGACCCCCCGGCGTGCCAGGTCGCGGAGGCTCGAAGCCACCGGCCAACGGTTCATCCCATCGTTCGTGGCCCGAGTCGCAAAGGAGCGCACAGGCCACGCGACAGCCGTGACTGCCTGGCCATGGACTCACGAGGCCCGACGGTGGCTCCCCCGGGCTGGGCCCGTCGCGACGGTCTACTCGAGCGAGTCGGCCAACTCGTTGATGTACACCTCAGATTCGTGTAACCGGAGCACAAGGTCTCTTCGAGGGCGTCCGAGGCGTCCGTGGCGCTCAGCCCACGAGAGGTCTCCCACGCATCCGGAATCCCATCGCTGTCCGTGTCAACGGGCGCAGTGCCGCCTGTGATGGTGCCATATCCGCCATTGGCGAGATTGGTTGCCGCTTGCGTGGTCCAACCGTCGTTCCACTCAAGGTGCCGTCCTTGTTGTTGTCGATCTCGTTGCCGGAGCTGTACACGGACTGATTGCCCATCTGGAAAAACGCATCGGCCACGTTCGGGGTCGAGGGGCCGGTGATGAGATAGTTGTTGACGATGTCGTGCGTGAGTGGACCCGGAGCTCGTGGCGGAGCTCGACACGGTGCCCGTATTCGGGCCGCCCACGCTGCTGCTGGCGCCGCTTTGAGTCGGCGGGGTTGTCGCGCTTGGGGTCGGGGTGGCTGTCGCGGTCTGAGTCGCCGTACCGGTGGACGTTGGATTGCTGGAAGTCGAACCGGATCCGCTCGTCGCGGACGTCCCTTGACCGCATGCGCCGACCACGATGCCCGCGAGTCCCACGAGCGCCGCGTAACGAATCATAGAAGCACCTCAAGGCCCGAACCACGGGCATTTTGACAGTATGGCGGAGCAAGGCATCGCGGGTGTGGCACTGCAGGGGGAATTCGACAGCGTGTCTGGTTGAAATCGCCTCCCGGATCGTCGAGCCGCCTAGCGTCGAGCCGCCTAGCGTCGAGCCGCCTAGCGTCGAGCCGCCTAGCGTCGAGCCG
>Ga0187863_10001016_pt1 | contig 23055 bp, 22 predicted proteins | sample June2016WEW_11_1_FD_132975 | JGI IMG/M metagenome (GOLD analysis project Ga0187863, IMG submission 132975) | Peatland microbial communities from SPRUCE experiment site at the Marcell Experimental Forest, Minnesota, USA - June2016WEW_11_10 | ecosystem: Environmental > Terrestrial > Soil >...
ACGAACGGCCTTTGGCACTATATCGATATCCCTGTTCCGACGAAAGCGAAGACATTAGAGGCGTTTTGTAAAGACGACAATTGCGTCATAGCCAAAATCAAGAGTTTCTCCGACACGCTACGAACTTCGAAAGATGACGCACAACGTCGCCAGGCGTTGTTGTTCCTGGTGCATTTTGTCGGCGATATTCATCAACCTCTGCATGCCGCGGAGCGTGGCTGCGACCACGGCGGTAATTCAGAACACGTGAACTTCTCGGCTGACGGGCAGAAGGAGACAAATGTCGCGCTGCATCATGTGTGGGATACCTCTGAGCTGGATTTGCTGATGAAGCACGCGAACATCACCGACGAGCGTGTTTTCGCCGGGATACTGATCGCCGGCATCAAACCGGCCGATGCGGAAAAATGGGCGCGCGCCACACCTGAACAAATGGCTTGGGAATCTTACAAGCTGGCCGTGTCGAAGGTCTATCGCGGCATCCCGCTCCAGAATTTCTGCGATAACCAGAAGCCGGCCCCGATGGTGACCGATCTGACGGCAGCCTACGAAAATGATGGAACCAAGGTGGTCCGCGAACAACTCATGAAAGCCGGTGTGCGCCTGGGTGCCATTTTGGAAGCGGACCTGAACCAATGAAGATACTCACTCTGCTGATCACTTTGTTGTTGCCTGCCTGCGCCGAGATCAAGGTGCTGAAAAACTTCACCCTGATCGACGGCTCCGGCGGTCCGGCAGTTGCCGGCGCGGCGATGGTGATCGATAACGGCCGCATCGTCCGCATCGGCTCGGCCGAGCGATTGACGCCGCCCGCCGGCGCTCAAGTGATCGATCTGGACGGCAAGTTCGTGATGCCGGGAATCATCAATCTGCATGGCCACATCGGCAATACGGTGGATCTCACGCAGAACGCGAAATTCTTCACACGCGAAAACATCGAAAAAAATCTGCGCACCTATGCCTCCTACGGCGTAACAACTGTCCTAAGCCTGGGAACGGATCAGGATCTGATTTTTCAGATCCGCGACGAGCAGCGCGCGGGGCGCCCCACGTATACGCGAGTCTTCACAGCCGGCCAAGGCTTCACCCTGAAGGGCGGCGTAGGTGGCATGCCGTCCGTCACTTTCAATCTGGAAAGCGCCGCGGAGGTCCCCAAAGATGTCGACGCGCTTGCCGCGAAAAAAGTGGACATCGTTAAGGTCTGGGTGGACGATTCTTTCGGGCATCGCCCAAAGATTCCTTTCGAGATGACGAAAGCCATCATCGACAATGCTCACCGGCACGGCTTACGCGTGAACGCGCACGTTTTCTACCTGGCCGACGCGAAGCAGTTGGTGAACGCTGGCCTGGACGCGCTGGCGCACAGCGTTCGCGATCAGCCCGTGGATCAGGAATTGATCGACAGCATGAAGCAGCATGGAACCTGGCAATCCGCGGCCACGCTCACGCGCGAGGCTTCCATGTTCATCTACGCGAAGCCGGCCCCGTTTCTCACCGATCCGTTCTTTACGCGCTCGGTTTCGCCCGCCGCCATCGCCACCTTGAGCGATCCGGATTATCAGAAGAAAATTGCCACCGATCCGGATTTTCCGAAATACGCCGGGCTCCTCGAAATGGCGCAGAAAAATCTGAAGCGCCTGGCTGACGCTGGAATCCCATTTGGGATGGGAACTGACACTGGGGTCCCCGGCCGCTTTCCCGGCTACTTCGAGCAGTGGGAAATGGAACTGATGGTAGACGCAGGTTTGACTCCGTGGCAGGTGATCAAGGCCGCCACCAAAAGCTCAGCCGAATTCCTGCACGCGAAGGATCTAGGCACGCTGGAGGCAGGGAAGTGGGCCGATCTGATCGTGCTGAGCGCAGATCCCCGCGTCAACATCCGCAACCTGCGGACAATCGAGGCAGTGTATATCGCAGGCAATCAGGTAGTGCAGTGAAGTGGGGCAGGGCCGTGCCCTGCCTGTTCTTGCTGACGTGAGACGCTAGCTCGCCGGCCCGGATTCCTTCGGTTTTTCCTTGACGCTGCCCGCTTTAATCGGGCTGATCAGCACATGCGCGTTGCGGCCTTCCAGGCGCGGCTGCCCTTCTACCAAACCGTGCGTGGCAAGGTCCTGCGCAAACCGCAGCAATAGCTTTTTGCCAATGTCCACGTGGGCGATCTCGCGCCCGCGGAACTGCACCACGGCCTTCACGCGATTACCTTCACCGAGGAAGCGGATGGCGTGGTTCTTTTTGAACTCGTAGTCGTGGTCATCCGTGTTGGGCCGGAACTTAAGCTCCTTTACCTGGATGATGTGCTGTTTTTTTTTGGCTTCGTGCTGCTTCTTCTTGTTCTCGTACTGCCATTGGCCGTAATCCATCGCCTTGGCGACGGGCGGCTCCGCGGTGGGAGCAATCAAAATCAGGTCGAGCCCCATTTCCTGCGCTTTGCGGACAGCGGCCAGCGTAGGCATAATCTCGACAGATCCATCGGGAAACACTGCGCGTACTTCGCGAACGCGAATCGCTTCATTTACGTTTTCCCGAACTTTGGGGCGACGGGGGGGATAGTTTCTCGGAGGGATCATTGAGAAACGAGAGCGAAGATGTGCAAAGGCATATTTACAGGAAACTCCCTAAAGGTTCCAAAAACACTACATTCAGCGTAACAGAAAGCCGGGCCGGTCGCTGGACGCCCCATCTCAATGCAACTCGGTAATCGCGGCGCCCGTGATCTTATAAGAATCGCGCTCCTGCACGAACACCACCGCCCGCAGATTCTCGCGCTTCCATTCGCGCGGCAGGCGTAGCGTATTCGTGATGGCCCCAGCGCTCGAGCCTTTCGAATCGATCTTCCCGATCACACCGAAACTGCGGACCACCGGTGCGTGCCGCAGCAACCGCCCAGAGTTTTCGCCGCGCTGCACGTTGGTGGAAAGATCGCTCTCCGTTACCGCCAGGTACACGTTGGCATTGTGTGCCTTGCTGCCTGCGGTGTTGGTAACCTGCACCGACAGATCCACCAGGTCGGGATCGCTGGCTTTGGGCGATGTTTTCAGCTCGACCAATGTCGTTTGAGCTTGCGCCGCGCGGGTAATTTCCTGAGCAGCGCGATCCGCGTCGTTGCCCACAAACGGCGCTTGCCCATTGACGATCATCTGCGGAGTATAGATGTTGTCGTTGAGGAATTTGCGGCCGTAGTCATTTTGCCGCACGCGGTATTGCGAGGAGGAAAACGGATCGGTCCAACCGAGCGAATTCCAATAATCCACATGCTCTTCAAGCGCGATGACGCGGGCGCCCGCAATCGGCTGGGTGCGGTCCATCCGGGACAAGAGCTGATCGGCGGGCGGGCAACTGGAGCAGCCTTCGCTGGTGAACAACTCCACAATCACCGGCACGCGCCGGTCGTCGGCGGCTTGTGAGTGCGCCAAGCCAAGTAAGACAAAAATCGCGACGTGCCGCATACCTTGGTTATATAACAGGCTCTCGTCCCAATGCTGGCGCCAACAAAAACGGCGGACGGCAGCCTGTGCCCCCGCCCGTCCGGTAAAGAACGACCGCCTGTGTAGCTTCGGACATTCACTCATCCCGCAGCGTCAGCATCGGATCCACGCGCGACGCGCGCCGGGCCGGCGCCCAGGTTGCCAGCACTGTGACAATGACAAGCAACAGCGGAAGGGCCCCAAACACCAGTCTGGGTGAGTCGCCCACAGCGCGGGCGCCAGGCCGAAAAACAACGTGCTCACACCGAAACTGCCATCGTAATCAGCAGCACCAGGTGGTCCGCGTCGATGTTAAAATGCACACTTAAGTCAGTGGGAACTGGGATACGACGCCACACTTCCGCGACCGCCTCGGTCACCGCTATGCCCCCGCCCCCAGCACTGCCAGGATCAGACTTTCGCTAGGAGCTGCCGTGCCAAACGCACGCGGCCGGCGCCCAAAGCTACCGATGTGCTGGTATTGGTGGTCCAGCGCGGTATGCGCCTGACGCTTTTTGGCGTGGCGATCGGCGTTGCCGTGGCGCTGGCGGTCACGTGGCTCGCGGCAAGTTTACTCGTGCACGTGAGCGCCACCGATCCGCTGGTCTTCGTCGGCGCGTCGCTCTTTCTGGCCGCAGTGGCCCTGGCCGAAAATTATCTGCCCGCCCACCGGGCCACGCGCATTGATCCCATCGATGCGCTCCGAACGGAGTAACCGATCAAATAACGCCAGCGCTCAGGATCGGAGACGTGCTTCCTGCATCTGGGGCGGAACGTGGCTAAGATCGGGCCAGTTACTACGCCACCGCCGCCGCGCTTCCACGCGCCCCGGACTCCTCGGCGTATACATAGAAGCCAAACATCGGAGTCGCTTCCTGCTTGCTCCACCGTTGCATCCTCCACTGCACCCGCACAAAACGAACCTCCAGACGAGATACTAAGTTGAGAAGGATGGAGTAGATACCGCAGTAAGACTTCGGCCCATAAGTCGCCAAAGCCCTCGAGCCCCAATTCTCGCCGTCGGAAGAGCCCCAGACTGATACGTCCAGGCCCTCTTGCTCCAAGACCGTGGTGATACCGAGGGTAAGAACCAATAACTTACCGCATTTGGATCCGAGATCGACCGCGAGCCCCTGGCCATTTGCCCATGCGGTGCTCTCAGGCAACAAAAAATCGGGTAGCATAGTAATCCTCCAGCCGGAATACGTGCCGGAACTGCTGTCTAGCTACCAGCCGGTCTTTCCCTTGCGGTTAACAACCGCTTGAATTCGACGGAAGCGGCTGCCGCCTGCTTTAGGGTCTCATGTTTAGCGTAAAAAAGGAAGCGAATTATTATCGCATTGTCGTTACAATTCGCAAACAAACTTGATTTAGCATCCTAGCCGCACTTTGAACTCGCGCGCCCGGTCCCGTGCCACTGTCAAGTCGGTAGCTTTTGCATCCTTCAAACGAACGTTCAAGCCTCCGCCCGGAAGCGGCGCTACTTCCTTGATCCAGTCCACGTTCAGCAGCGTGCTGCGATGGATGCGGACGAATTTCTTCGGATCAAGTTTCTTCTCCAACTCGGCAATCGCAAAGTCCACCGAGTATGCCTTGCCTTCCGACACCGCGTAAGTCAGCTTGTCTTCGGCGTAGAAATGCGTCACGCGCGGCAAATCCAGGAACCACAGCCGGTCGCCCAACCGCGAGGCAATCCTCTCCAGATATTCTGTCTTGCTCGCGCGCAGTAGGTCGGTGAGATTATTCAGCAAAGCCTGTAAATCCGGCTGCGCGAACGAACCCGCACCCCGCATGCGCTCCACTTTTTGAAGAGCGCGATCGAGCGACTCGGGATCCACGGGTTTCAACAGGTAGTCCACCGAGTTCACGCCAAAGGCCTGCAGCGCGTACTGATCGTAGGCAGTAGTAAAAATGATGAACGGCTGCCTGGCGAGTCGCGCCAATACATCGAAGCCGGTCAAGCGCGGCATCTGAATATCCAGGAAGCATACATCGGGCGGATCCGAAGTCAACGCCGTTACCGCTTGCTCAGGCTCCGTAGTGCTGCCGGTAACTTCCACGCGACCGGTGTGCTCCAGCATCCGGCGCAGGCGCTCCAGCGCCAGCGGTTCGTCGTCCACCAGGTATGCTCGCAGTTTCATACGCGCGGCAAAACCATCTCCACCACCGAATAACCCTCTCTCCGAAAAACGTAGAGATGCGCCTTCCCGCCGAACAACGTATCCAGACGCTGCACAAGGCTGTCCAGCCCATGCCCGGGACGAACAGCCGTTAAATCGAACCCTGGACCCGAATCGCGAACCTGGATTCGCACGCTGCCATCCTCCGCGCACGCACTCACCCGAAATTCCCCGCCGCCACTCTGCGAAGTGATCCCATGCTTCACGGCATTCTCCACCAGCGACTGCACCGACATCGGCGGCACCTTGGCGTCCTCCAATTCCGCCGGCACTTCCAAAAATCCGCACAGCTTGTCGCCGAATCGGACCTTTTCAATATCCATATAACTCTTCACCATCGCCAACTCCTGCCGCAGCGGAATCAGCGGTTGCTGGCTGGAATCCAGCGACGCGCGCAATAGGGCCGCTAGTTGCCCCACCGTCTGCTCCGCTCGAGCGGGATTCACTGCAATGAGTGAGCTGATGGAGTTCAATGTATTGAACAAGAAATGTGGATGGATCCGCGATTCCAGCGACCTGAGCCGCGCCTCCGCCGCCAGTTTGCGCGCCCGCTCTTCAGCGATTTCTTTCTCGTGCAGCTTGCGCTCCATGACTTGTACGCGCCCCCGCAATGTGGCATGCACCAACGCGCCCAAACCGAACACCATCCCCAGCGGCAATGCGACCCGAAGCGTGTTGAAGTATTCCGGCCAAAAGTGCTGCGGTATTACCAAGCCGATCACCATCAACAACGTCTGCGCGATCAGACAGCCTATGGGAATAAACACGAAGATGGCGGCCCCGACCACCGGCATCAGCGGAAACTTGTGAAGCGACAGCCGCTGCGCAAGGCCACCTATCACAAGCGTGCCGAGAACCCCAGTCAGGTTTGCGTAGACCAGCGAGTAGGCCAGGACATGCAGCAGTTCCCGGACACTGGAGACTCGATTCCCAGCGATCTGGATCAGCACAACCACCACTACGGCGATGTTGATCCAGAGCAAATTGAAAACCCACTGGCCTTTCGGTCGAGGCATATGGCTACTTCGCGTCAAGGGGTTCCAGCGTGCCGCTGCGAAAGATATTGAGGATCTGCACCGTATCCTGACCAGGCGGCTTCATCTCCCCCACCACACTCTCATAGATTGTTCCGTATTCAATCTGCTTGGTGTCGAGCGAAACCCAAATCTCTCCCCAATAGTTGCTTCGCCCCTTCAAAGTCATCCCTCCCACTGCGAGATCGAGCGGATTGAAGAACGCCTGGTATTTGATGACGGCACAATCCTGTCCATTCCTTCGCGACCGCCCGATCCATTCCAGTATGACGTCGCGGTTGTGAAAAGTGCCAACATCCGGCATCTTCACATCCTCGTCGGACAGCGTGTGATAAGGCTCATTCAGCTTAAGATGCTCGAAAGAATTCTGGCCAAAATACTCGATCATCCCCGTATCCCAAACCAGATTGCGCTCCAGGACCGCCATGGCGGGAAAGCTTTTGAAGAACCCGGGTTGTACAGTGCTGGCGGGATCGTTCCGATACCGGAATCCCTCCATGAAGTCTCGCTTCTGTGGCGCTGCAAAGGGAGCCGTTGGGCCGTCCGCATCCGCCTCAGCAACGTTTTTCCACATCACCTCACCATTCGCCAATCCGCGCGTATACTCTCCCGTCAAGCGTTGCCGCCGCATTGTTTCGCCTTTGGTATTGGCGGTGTTGTATTCCACCGTAAACCGGTAAGTTCGAGGGCCGTTGTCCTTAACGGTGGTCCCCTGCGGCAGAGTCCAGGATTGCGCAAATAGGGATGGCGCGAGCAACCCGGAGAGCGCCCATAAAATATTGATTCGCATTTGAGTAATACCTCCTAACCGGAGTTTGCCACCGGCGCCGCAGGAAGCCATCCGCTGAGCGACGAAGGGCAACGATTCCCGACCACTGGCCGTTGCGCGCCGACGAACCGGCTAGCGCTTCCGCTTGTATTTGAGCGCGATCAATCCCTTGGAGTAGGTTTTGTTTTCCGCCAGAGAAAACTCACGCTGCGGGAATCCAGGCGGGAACAGCGGGATGCCCGCGCCGATCAGCACCGGAACCATGCCGATGTAAAGTTCGTCCACCAAGTCGGCTTTGAGAAAATCCCGGGCCAGCTCTCCGCCGCCCATCAGCCAGATATTCTTACCCTTGCTTTTACGTAGCTGCCGGACCACAGCGCTGGGAGATTGGCGAGTGAAGATGACGCCATCGCGTTTCCCAGCCGCGAGCGTCCGTGAGAACACGTAAGTCGCCATCGATGATCCGCTGAAACTTCCGCCGCCCATCTTGAGAGCAGCATCCAAAGTCTTGCGGCCCATCAGCGCAGTGTCGACGGTGGCAAAGAACGGCGCCATGGAATAATCCTTCGGCACGAAAAGAAAATCGAGAGTGGCATCCGTGCGGGCGATATAACCATCCAAGCTGATGCCGAGGCCAAGCACCACTTTGCGCATGGAAGTATTTTACTTACTATTCGTAACCCAAGCCGGGACTTGTCCGCCGAAAACCTTCTCTTCGGCCGCGTAGAGCACCAGCACCGCATTGCCCGACCCTTCAAACGCGCTGAGCAATTTGCTGGGTTCTCCGTTGCTCGAATTGTTCACTCGCTCCAGCATCCATTGCGCATGCATGAACCAATCCAGCGGACTCTCGCGTTGCAGGCTAGAGTTGCTGATGAAATCCAAATAGGCTTGGAGCGTCTTGTCACGCTGCGGACCGGGCGGAATCAACTCCACCAGCGCCTCGTACACGACGCACTTCTCGTGATAATAATCCGCTTCGGATTTCTCCTGGCTCGAAGTCCAATCGCCGAGCTGGCTGAGAAAATCGGTGAGCTTGTCCTGCCACTCGCGGCTCGCGCGCTCAGAGTCGGGGATCAGTTTCCCGTCCGCCGTGAAGCGCAGTTTTTGAGCGCCTTCCAGCAACTGCTTGGCTGCGGACGATTCCCAATAGTGCTCTACCGTCGGCGTCTTTCCAGCGTGGACCGGTCCATCGCTCAGATCCAGCGTTACGCCGGGACGCGAATCGTCGCGGCAGCCCTTACTACTTTGCCTAAATTTTTCGAACGACGCCTCGGCCGCGGGAATGATCTCGGCGCGGATGTCGTCCAACGCCGATGCGAACGAACGGCCATCCGGCTGTATGCTCTCAAGCAATCCATCGAATTTAGTCCACAAGATATCGCGCTGCTGCGTTGAAATATTCGCGCTCTTGATGACGCGCGCCAGCGGCGCAAGCTGAGCGGGAGAGGAAGCTTGGCCTAGGTAGTCCAGCAGGAAGTTGAGATCCTCCTCCTTCTTTCGCTCCTGCGGAGTGAACGCGGTTTCGACCACCGCGCCCAGCGCTTGATAGAAATCCGCGACGTCGTAGAACAGCGGGTCGTAACAAGTGAGCTGCGGGAGCGCCGGCCGTGGAATTTCCAGAAACAGCTCACGCGCTTTGGCGGGATCAATGGTCACCATGTTGCGAACCGCGCGGCTCTGTAAAGACAGCGCATCCAATTTCAAGTCGTAAGCCCGGCTAAGATAGCCGGAGCGTGTATCCACAGTAGTTCCAGCCACGCCATGCATGCGGACCCGCGATTTGGCCATCGCGCCCAGCCGGAAAGCCCGCTCCACCAAGTCACGCTTGGCATCTTTATTGGTGATCTTGTTGGATTCCACTACACGCAGCAGCGCCTCCGCGGCAAATTCCGGCGGCACAGCGCGCGACAGCTCCACGATGGACTGGTAGGGCTCAGGAACTTTCGGCGTCTCAGCCAGTAGCAGGGAGCTGATGCAAACCACACCAGCCATTACCGAACCGCGACCGGAAGGGAGCGTCCGCAAAGCTGACATTAGAAATTCACGATAGCCGCGAACGAAACCGCGTCCAGGCTCGCTCCGCCCACCAGCCCTCCATCGATTTCCGGCTGTGCCATCAAGCCTTGGATATTATCCGGCTTCACGCTCCCTCCATAAAGAATCCGGCATGCCGCGGCCGCATCGGGACCGAACGATTTGCGAACTTGCTCGCGAATGAAGCGATGCGCATCGGCCGCCATTTCGGGCGTCGCGACTTTTCCAGTCCCTATGGCCCAACAAGGTTCATAAGCAATCACGATCCTGGAGAACTGCTCCATGGTCAGCCGCGCCGTCCCACCGTGAAACTGAGTTTCGAGAACTTCGTGCGTTCGATTCGCTTGCCGTTCGTCCAGTTTCTCGCCGATGCAATAAATGGGAGTCAAGCCGGCGGCCAGCGCGGCCACAATTTTCTTGCGCGCGTCTTCGTTGGTCTCACCGAAATATTGCCGCCGCTCGCTGTGAGCCACCAAAACCCACTTGCAGCCCACGGCTTTCACCATCCCGCCCGAGATCTCGCCGGTGTAGGCGCCTTCCTTTTCCCAAAACAGGTTCTGTCCGCCAATCTCAATGCGAGTATCGCGCGTCGTTTCCACAGCCGCCTGGAGGTTCACAAAAGTCGGGAATATCACGATGTCACAGTGATCCGAGTTCGCAACCAGCGGGTTGAATTCTTGAAAGAATGCGCAGGTCTCGGCGATGTTCTTGTACATCTTCCAGTTGCCTGCCAGTATGGGGCGTCGCATCAGTTACATTATCTCTCTTAAGAAACTTGCGCCTTCAGAAATCGTCGTTCCGAAGTTTTCGGCCACCGTTTGACCGATGTCGGAAAGCGTGGAGCGGAGCCCGAGATCCACTCCTTCCTGCTTGCGCGGCCGGTATGCCAGCAGCGGAACATATTCGCGGCTGTGATCGGTAGAAGGCGTGGTTGGATCGCACCCGTGATCGGCCGTGAGAATCACCAGATCGTCCGCGGACAGCTTGCTATAAAGCGACGGAAGCCACGCGTCGAATTGTTCCAGCGCCGTGGCATAGCCTTCCACATCGTTGCGATGGCCGTAGAGTTGATCGAAGTCCACCAGGTTCGTGAAAATCAGGCCGCGGTCCAGCTCGTCCAATGTGCCCAATGTCTTCGCCATGCCGTCGGCGTTGTCCTTGGTCTTCTCATGATCCTCAATGCCGTGACCCAGAAATACATCGAAGATCTTGCCGACGCTGAACACGCGAACATTTTTCGCTTCGAGCTGGTCCAGCAGCATTCCTCTAGGTGGCGGAACAGCATAATCGTGCCGATTTGGAGTGCGCGTGAATGCACCTGGTTTTCCGATAAAGGGACGCGCGATCACGCGCCCAACTTCAAACGGTCCACGCAAAATCTCGCGAGCCGTCTCGCAAATCTTATAGAGCTCCCACAACGGAATCACTTCTTCATGCGCGGCCACTTGGAACACGCTATCGGCCGATGTGTAGACGATGGGCTTGCCGGTCCGCATGTGCTCCTCGCCCAGCGCCTGTATGATCTCGGTCCCGGATGCCGCATAGTTTCCAAGCGTGCCGCGGCCGATGCGGCGCTCGAACTCGTCCATGATCTCCGGGGGAAACCCGCGTGGATAAAGAGGGAACGGCTTAGTCAGATGGATGCCCACCATCTCCCAATGCCCCGTGGTGGTGTCTTTTCCTGGAGACGCGAGCGCGCAGCGCCCGTAAGCTGCCGACGGCCGCTCTACCGGATCGACATGCGGCAGCGATTTAAGATTGCCCAATCCGAGCTTCGCCAGATTTGGAAGATGCAGCGTCCGCCGGCGAGCGATATTGCCCAGCGTGTCGCTGCCCACGTCACCATAAGCCGCCGCGTCCGGCATTTCGCCAATCCCGACGCTGTCCAACACAATCCAGGTGACGCGCGGGAAAGCGAACACGCTCATTGGCTGGAAACCCCCTTCGGGTTGGATGGCTGCACCGGCTTTCCCAAAGCCAGGTCAATTCGCTCCGTCAACATGTCCACAAAACGGTCCGGCAAAAACCCGTTCATCCGGCTCACCACGTCGCCCTTCTTGCCGAAAATGATGGTGGTGGGAATGGAAGAGACCTGCAACAGGCTCTGCAGGCCATCCTCGAAGTAGACCTTTTGAGTCCATTGATGCGATTCCAGGAACGGTTTCACCAGCGTGCGATCCTCATCGGTGTCAATGGAAAGAAAAACCAGATCCCCGGTGTCTTTAAATCTCGCTTTGGCCTCCTCGTAGAGACCGTGTTGCGCGCGGCACGGTACACACCATGTTGCCCAAAAATCCAGCACAATCACTTTGCCGAGCAACGAAGAGAGCTGTAGTTTCTCACCGTCCGGCCCGGAAAGAGTGAAATGCAGGGGATCTTTGAGTTGTGCGTTCGGATCCAGCTCGCGCAACTGCGCGCGGCGCGCAGCCAACAATGCTGAAGTATCGTCGTACGCTTTCAGGATTACATCGCCCAGGCCGGCTTCTGAGCCCTTCAACTTGCGGTAAATCTCAGCCATCATGGCGCGGTCGTGCGGCGCATCCGGGTCGGACGACTTCAACCCAGCGATCGAAAACGCATCCGCCAGGTACGCGATCGAGTCCGGAAATCTTCCTGCCTCCGACAACCAACGCGCGGCCTCGCGGGCGGCTTCCACGCTCGGAAAAGTCGCGTAACTGGATTCCGCCAGCTTGATCGCTTCAGCCGTGTTCCCAAGCAGCCCCTGGGCGCGGGCTTGCAGCAGATGCGCGCTGGCCTTGTTGCGATCGAACTCATCTTTGCGCTTGGCTTCTTCACGCCCACTGTGCGGCGTATCGTTCTTTGCGCTTGCGTCGATCAATTGCTCGAAATGGCGCGCATGCTCCAGTGCTTTCTCCGAGCTGGCCTTGTCGCCCTTGTGCAGAAGAGCCGTGGAGACGGAACCCAGCACCGGCACATTGTCCGGGTCGCGCGCCAGAATCCGCTCGCCATACTCGATGATCCGCGGATCGTCGCGCAGATCAATCGCGGTCTTCACCAGCGCCCGCTCCAGCTCGGCTTTGCGCGGAGAATTCGGAAACTTGCGCAAATGATCTTCGATGGCGCGTACGAATTCCACCGGACTGTTGCCGGCTTCGCCCAGCGCCTGCTGCAAACTGGATTGTTCACTCTGCTTGAGATCCTGGCCGCAAAGCGAAACCACCAGAATAATCGTGACCAGCCAGGGAATTGTGGCGCACGCACTCCTGCGTGCCGCGTCGGCACTCATGCCGACGCCAGCTTTCCCAATTCGGCCAACTCGCTTCATTGCTGCGCCTTTTCCTGCGCCGGCGGCGGCTTGCGGATCGCGTCCGCCAGATTAGCGGCCCGCTCCCGCGCAATATGCAGATAACTTTCGTTCTTTGCGATGCGGTCGAGCAGCGGCAGGAACTGCTGCGCGGCTACCACGCGTTTGTGATCCATACTGATTTCGAGCAAGAGCAGCGCATCATTTACACCCAACTTGTCGTAATGCGCCGCGCGGTCCAGCGCAATGAAGTCCTGTTCAGTTTCCGCAATGCGCTCAAAGCACTCGAGCAAAGCCTGCGCCGAGGTGTCAGTCGAATAGTTGAATTGCACTTCGTGCGTCTCGGTTCCGTTTTCGAAGCGAAATGTCTTGGTCCCCATGTTGGCCACTTTCAACCCCGACTCAATGGGATGCTGAAAGTGATCCAGCTTCTCGGCCAGATCGAATAACCCCTGCGTCTCGGCCTCGGTCATTTGAATGCGGATGGGATTGTCGTCGTCCTTAGCTTCCTGGTAAGTCGCCTGGCCCGAGCGTTCCACAGTGATGGCCGTAAATTCCGGCACGCTGCCTTTGAAGTATTTCGAGTAGAACAATCGCGGAGCGGCCGGAGCGGCAGCGCAGAACACCACAAGCAGCGGTACGACCTTAAAAATCCTGTTCATCGCGGTGCAGCCACTTGCAGACGGAAAGCCGCGTGGGTGGCGTGGCATATCGCCACTGCAACCGCGTCGCAGGCGTCTTCGGATTCAAGCTCTGTCTCCAGGTCAAGCAACGAATGCACCATCAATTTCACTTGTTGCTTTTCGGCGCGGCCATAACCAACTACGCTGGTTTTGATCTCGAGCGGCGAATACTCTCCCACCGCCAGTCCCGCCTCCGCGATGGTCAAAAGCACCACGCCGCGCACATGCGAAAGCTTCAGTGCGGTCTTGACATTCTGAGCGTAAAACACTGCTTCCACAGCGGCCGAATCCGGAGAATGCGTTCTAATTACCTCACGCAAGCCCTGCGCAATCGCGAGCAGCCGCGCTTCGAGCGGCTCCTTCGGACTCGTATGGATAGAGCCGGCGGCGATCATGTGGTGGGCACGGCCATCGCTCGAGATCAGACCGTAGCCGGTATGCTGGGTGCCGCAGTCGATTCCCAGAACGCGCATCGCCGTCTAAGCCATCGCCTCGAGCTCTTTTTCGTCCACGTCGAAATTGGAGTACACGTTCTGAACATCGTCGTGTTCTTCCAGCGCCTCGCTCAACCGGAGCATGGCTTGCGCGTTCTTGCCTTCCAATTTCATCAGGTTCTTTGGGAGCATGCCGATTACGGCTTCCGTGGTCGCTATGCCGGCTTTCTGGATGGCGTTCAAAACCTGCTCGTGCGCTTCGGGAGCCGTAACAACTTCCCAATTGTCGCCTGAATCGCGCATGTCCTCGGCGCCGGCATCCAGGGCAATGGTCATGAGTTGATCCTCACCGGCCTTTTCCTTCTCGACCAGAATCGAGCCTTTGCGCTCGAACATCCACGACACCGCGCCCACCTCCGCCAGGTTCCCGCCGTTTTTCGAGAACATGTGCCGGATTTCGCTCACCGTGCGGTTGCGATTGTCGGTAGCGACAGCCACCAGGACAGCCGCTCCGCCCGGCCCGTAGCCTTCAAATACAATTTCGTCGATCTGTCCGCCCTCCAGTTCACCCGTTCCGCGCAGAATGGCGCGCTTGATATTTTCGGCGGGCATGCTCACCGCTTTGGCGGCAACGATGGCGGTACGCAGCCGCGGATTCATATCCGGATCGCCGCCTTGGCGCGCGGCGATCATTATTTCCTTGATGATGCGCGTGAAAGACTTCCCGCGCTTAGCGTCTAGAGCGGCCTTTTTGTGCTTGATGGTCGCCCATTTTGAATGTCCTGACATGGTGGAACCTCTCGCCCGGATGAGGCGTATGGAAACCACCAGGATATCACGGGGAGCAGTTGAACATCGGCACCAGCGAGCTAAAGTCCAACATCTGGAGGCGCTTCTGGACCCCGCGGAGCGCGGGGAAATGGCCACTTCGGCATCGTGCCTCTCACGTCATTCTTGGTATCTCTGTGAGGCGGACATATAACGTTCACCAAACCAGTCCAATCCGGTTTCGGCGTCGCGTTCTTTGCCGGTACAACGGGGTCGGCCGTGAGAATCGTACACCGGATCGGTAAAGCCGGTTGCGGTGTTGGAGATAGCGGGGCCGAGGCCCTGATAAAGAACCGCGGTGGGGAGCTGATGGCCCAGTCGCGAGTTTTGGGCTAGCTGGGAGATTGGGTTCGTTTTGAAAAAAGCTTGTTGCCGCAGCCAGGCGTCCGGTTGCGGGATTGGGTTCGTTCCTTCACTTTTTGTTCCGGCTGAGGCGGCTAAAGAAAAAACAGGCGCATGCATTTTTTCTTTAGCTGCCTGAGCCAGTTGCATGGAGCCGCCCGCTTCATCTGAGTGTAGCGCGGCAGTTCTGAGATATACGGTCGCGACCAACGGGAGCGCGTGGGAAGGCGCAAGCGGCGCCCGATTAGCAGCCACCTTTTCTCGTAACGGATAGTCGGGCTGCGGCGGCCCGGAGCAGTCAAGGGCGGCATTTCCGGCGCGAGCGAACCCTTGACGGCGAGGACCGCCGCATAAGCTGTGACTGGAGAAAAGGGGGCTGCCAGGCTAGCTTACCTTGCCGCGCGGTTTGCGCAGGGAGGCGGCGGCCGCGCAGCGGGCGGCGAAGACCGGAGCAGCGCGGAGATCAACGTGACGGCGCGCGCGGGTTGGCGTGCGACGTTGCTCTCCTCGACCCAGAGTGACGCCGGCGCCGCGCCCCGCCGATGACATAAGACCGCGTTATCGGATAGCCGCCGCAAAAGGAGCCTCCGGCGACTGCCAGCGGGGTTTCGGCTTCGGATAACGCGCCCTTATGTCAGAGGCAATCTGCGCGGCGCCGGCTTTCCACCTGCCGGGAGGCTTATCGAATAACCACCGGCAGGCGTTCCGCGCAGGAGCAGCGCGACGAAGCGGACGGATGCGCACCTTGTCTTTCAGAGCTGCTTCACTACCAGATTCGGAATCATCTGGAAGTGCCGGACATTGTTGGTCACCACGGCGTAGCCGAGTTCCAAGGCAGTCGTGCCGATCAGCAGATCGCCAAGCGCCATCGACTGTCCCTTCGCTTGCAGGCTGCCATCGATCTTGCCGGCGCGGAACGCGATCGGTATGGTAATTGGTTCCACCGATATCTCATTCAGCAGCTCGTTGAGGAAACGCTCTCGCGCAATCTGGCGTGCGGTGGAGTTCGCTCGTTCGATCCCATGCGCCAGCTCGATGACGGTGATGATCGAGAGCGTCGCTTCCGTGTCGCCCATCTTGGCAAGCAAGTCTTCGATCACGCCGCGAGGATTTTGCCCGGCGCGTTCGGCTGCGATCAGAACCGTCGAGTCCAGAACGATTCCCACCGCCGCTAATCCCACTCCGGTGGGTGAAGTGGCTCGCGGTGCCGATCGATGAAGGTCTGCACATCTGCGGCGAAGTCCGGATCGATGGTCGCGGTCGATTGCTCGGAGAGCGAGGCCACAATCTCCGACAGCTTGCGCCGCTTCAGTTGAGCGGGCCGCAGCACGGCGACCGGCTGCGCGTTGCGCTCGATCACGATTTCAGCGCCAGATTGCACCCGATCGAGCACCGAAGCGATGTCGCGCGCCAGCTCGGCTTCGCTCATGTGGACTTGCCCCATATCTTCGATCATACGTCTTCGGCCTCCTCGGCTTCCAGTTTCTCCCGAAGCTCATGCTTGTCGCGCTCCAGTTTCGCTGGATGCGTCGCGCGGTGGATCTCCTGCAGTTGCCGGATCGCCACATGCGTGTAGATTTGAGTGGTCTTCAGATCCGCGTGGCCCAGCATGGCTTGGATGAAGCGGATGTCGGCGCCGCCTTCGAGCATCAGAGTCGCCATGGTGTGGCGGAACAAGTGGCAAGCGCCGCGCTTGCCGACGTCGGCGGCATCGACGTAGCCGCGCACCATTTCTGTCAGGTAGTCGAGCGAGAGCGGGTCACCGGCGTTTGAGAGAAACACGACTTTGTCGTCTGGTTCGCTGGCGAGTTGCGGGCGCGCGCCGTCGAGGTATTTTAGGACCCATAGCGCTGTGCGGTCGCCCAACGGAATGATGCGGTCTTTCTTGCCTTTTCCCTGGCGGATCGCGACCGTGGCGCGCTCGAGGTCCAGATCCCACAGCGTGAGGCGAACCAGCTCGATGCGCCGCATTCCGGTCGAGTACAGCGTTTCTAGAATCGCGCGGTCGCGCAGACCTAGCGGGTCGTGGATATTGGTCTGCTGCATCACCTGCTCGGCTTCGCTTGCCGTGAGCACGGCCTTCGGCAAGCGCATGCCCAGCCGCGGCAGTTCGAGTTCGCTGGCCGGATTGTGCAGGATGTAATGTTGCCGCGCCATCCATTTGAACCACACGCGCAACGGCACGATGCGGTCGTGCTGGCCGGTGAAGCTGAGCGGCTCGCCGTTCTTCTTGCGATAGTGGAACACGTGGCGCTGATAGCTTTCGAGCACCGTGCGCGTCACTTCCACCGGCTCCGAGATGCCGCGCTGATCGCACCAATCGAGGAAGAAGCCGATATGCACGCGCCGATTCTTCACGGTGTACTCGGAGTAGTTTTTGATTCGCAGGTCGTCGAGATGTTCGAGCAGCGCTTGGAGCGGCGTGGCCGGCGGCGGATTGGATCTACGCTTACGTACGACGCGAGACATCACGCACCGGTAGCTATGCGTTTTTCGCCGGTTTCGTGAAAAACACCATTCGGAGCAGTATTCATGCGGGTTTCATTGCCCCGCCAAGGGGCCGCCACCCCACCGTTTTGGGGCCGCTTTGACCCCGCCAACTGATCTTCCGACCCCGCCAGGCGGCCGTCGTATTCGTAGACGAACGATTGTCCACGACCGCCCTGATGCACGATTAAGTACTCCATTTCAGCCAGGCGATCGAGATGCACGCGTAGTTGGGTGTGCCCCCAGCCAGTATGCTCGCGCACGTCGCGGCGGCTAAAACGAAAATCTTCGGCGCGGCCCTTCACCATCGCCGCGATCAGCTCCAACAGACGGCGCGTCTGCGGCGGCAACTCATCAAGCGATCGTGCAAGCAGCCCGGACATCAGGCGATCGGCGATAGCGATGTCTTCCGCCGTCGCTTCGACGTAGGAGAAGCCTTGCACCGATTTCACGGGACGCTGATGCTGGTGGAGCAGCGCGATTGTGCGGATGAGCGTCAGGTACTTCATGTGATCGCGCCGCATGCGCGTGCGGTTATCCGGGAAGGTCAGCTCGGGAGCGTAGGGATTGGCGACGAACAGCGGCTTCGACAATCGCTGCGCGTTCTGATGCCGGCGGATGATTTCCCGGCGCTCCTGTTTGCGCAGCAAGCCCCCGAGGGTCTGCTGTTCGCGTTGCAGCTTGTGGATGGCCTGCGTCTGCTCGCGGTCTTCATTCACCGACAGCACCAGGCAGCGGTTCAGCAGCTCTTCATCGAGATCGATGGCCGTGGTCGTGAGAAAGATCATGACCGGGCCTTCGACGCGATATTGATGCGTCACAAGCTTTCCTGTCGATGGATCTTTACCGGTGCTGGCGATCGACAGTGCACCTTCACTTTGCAACAGCTTCAGCGCGTAGGAGGCGCGTGCGGCGCCCTCTTCTTCGACGATGGCCAGGACCTTGTGCTTGAGATCCATTTCGCCCATGTAATACAACGACTGGCCGGTCATGGCCGAGTACTGCACGCGCTCTTCTTCGGGCACGAAGGCCAGCACCGCGTCCATCAGCGAGCTTTTGCCGGCGGCCGAGCTCGATTGCACCACGACGGCCAGCGGCGCGTCGAGATGCCGCGAGACCACGGCCAGATACGCGACCAGCTTGTTGGTCTCTTCGCCCACGATGCCGCAGCGCTCGAAGTCGGCGAGGATGCGGTCGAGGAGCTTCGGTTCTTTCAATAGATCGAGAGCCGCGGTGCGGTCTTCTTCGGTCATCTCGACTGTGGGCTTGCCGGGATCGAGCGCTTTGCGGATCTGCTCGTCTTGCAGCTCTTCGAGCTTCAGCAGCACGCGGCCTAGATCGCGCTTGAGCGTTTCTTCTTTCACCTTCAGCTCCTCGGCGGCCTGCTTGGTGAAGGCGGCGCGCTGGCGCGCCGAGTACAGATCCAGCGTATCCACATGGAAGGCGTCGCCCGACGATACCAACACGTTCACCTTCAGCAGCTCGTGGCTCAGATTCTTCTGAAGGCCTCGGATGCGGTAGCGGCGGCCGTCCTGCTCGATCGCGATTTCGTCGCCGCTCACGCGCGCTTCCGGGTCCTTGTGTTCCACCGACGGCGGCTTTTCCGTTTTGTTCAACAGCACTGCCAGGCTCTGCGATGCCGGCGTCATCTTCAAGGCGTACTCATTGGCGTCCATCCCCTTCGGAAACAGCACGCGCGCACTGCTGACGCCCAGTTCTTTCTTTAGCTGCTCGGCTGCTGCGTCTCCGGCTTCGTCGCGGTCGTAAGCGATCCAGACGTGTTGCACGCCGTGCTTTTCAAACGCCGCTTTATGATCGGCGGTGAACCCGCCGACTCCATAGCTCGCGGTCACGTTGCGGAAGCCCGCACACCAGAAAGTCAGCGCGTCGATCAGCGATTCGCACAGGATGATTTCTTTCGAAGCTTCGAGTGCCTGCTCGTTCCACACGCCGCGGTGCGGGCCTGGCAGGTAGAGATGCAGCGGCGTGCCTTCGCGCAATCCCGGCGTGATCTTACGTCCGTACATTCCGAGCACGTCGCCAGAGAGCGAGAAGATCGGAATCACGATGGACCCGTTGAAGTGCTCGTGCCCCGACTCGCGCAGTACTCCGAGCGTCTGCAAACGTCCGCGCATCTCGGCTCCTGCCTTGCGGTTCTTCTCCGGCAATCGATAACCCAGCGTGCGGTTGGCGAAACCGATTTGAAAATGATCAATCATTTCCGGGTGCGTCAGGCCGCGCGATTCCAGATATCGCAGCGCCTCGGGCGATTGCTTCAGCGTCTCGTGATAGTAGGCGACCACCTGGCGCAGCACCTCTTGATCGCCTGAGTCGATGCGGACCGGCGGATCGAGCTTCGCCGTGGTGCCTTTCTTCACCGGCCTTTCGATCAGCGCGGCCAGCGACGGATGATCCGCCTTCAGCAGCTCGACGGCATGCCGAAAGCTCACACCGCGCGTCCGCATCACCCAGTCGATCGCCGATCCGCCGTTGTTGCAGGCGCCCAGGCAGTGCCACAGGTTCTTGGACGGCGTGACCACCAGCGACGGCTCGCGGTCGTCATGGAACGGGCAGCGTCCGATCAGATCCGCGCCGTGTTTGCGCAGCTCGATGCCGGCCGCCTTCACCAGCCGCTCGACCGACACCTCCCGCTTCAGCCGCTCGATTTCTTCGTCCGGGATGCGCGCCATATAAAAATCGACTCCTTCCAAAAATCTTGTCAAGAGGGTCTCACACGTTTTTCGGGACTTGGTTGACCGTGTAATACTGTCTCTGAGAGTATACGTAATACGGAAGTACTGTCAAGACGCGGCCAGGAAGGATACTCAAATGCCTCTTACAATCGCGGATGCGATGCCCAGAAAGAAGTACGGAGAGACGAGATTTGGCGAACGCCTGCAAGCCATTCGCAAAGCGCGTGGGTTGACTCAGGTGCAGCTTGCAGAAGCGGCCGAGACAACCCAGCGGGCCATTTCCTACTACGAGACCGAAGCTGGATTTCCGCCGGCGCCGGCGGTCATCGACTTGGCCAAGGCGCTACGCATCTCGACCGACGAACTGCTTGGCGTCAAGACGCCCAAGGTCGAGCGCATCCACGATGACACCAAGTCGCGACGACTATGGAAGAGATTTCAGATGGTCGCCACTTTACCCGAGCGCGATCAGAAAGCCGTCATCCGGCTCGTAAATTCCTTGGTCTCGCTCGGTGCCGCCAAGCAGCGAAGCGCCCGCGCGGGGTGATGTGTCACCCTATCACCAGCCGCCAAGGCGGCTTTTCTTCTGAGCTTGGATACTGCCCGGTAACCGGCGAAACCGATTTCTCGGCGAGCGCTTATGCGGCTTGGGCCCAAAACCTCCAATGAGTGTTAGGGCGACCCTGCACAAACAGCGAGAGATCCCGCTGCGAGAGCGCCATCACCAGACTGCGAATGCTGATATTGTGGGACGGCTTCTCCCCGTCAGCCACATCTGGATGCTGCCACTGGGTAGTCTGGAGAAACCTTGCTAGGTTCCTGCAACGCGGAAAGTGGCCCAGAAGAACCTGGTCACTCATGAAGAGTCTTTCCTCGCCCAGACGATGAACAAGGAACCGCATCAACTCGATTTCTTTCAACGTTCCGGGGCCAGGGCCACGATCTATGATAATGCCCGCCTGCGCATACTCCTCCCGAGTTGGCGAGAATGACATTGTCTGGCCATATACCTTAACGGACCAGTTGCTCCAGTCTGCGATACATTCGTTTGTCTCTCCGTCAAAGAGTGGCTGCTCCTCCCCGGAAGTCAGAGGAACCTGCTCGCTAAAGTAGCCCCCTTTTTCAATGCACGAGCCATACGCGTAGAGATCGTTCACAAACGCGATCTCCCTCGTCGAAAATCCGAGGACCTCGAAGCAAACGAGCCAGTCTTGGATGCCCCGAAAGGCAGTGAGACGAGTAGCTGCGAACTCCACGTATGCGTTGTCCAGTACCGGAAAATTGAACTCCGATGCGTGTTTATCGAGGTCCTCAAGAATCTGGTTCGTGTTCATACCATTGCGGGCCAACTCAAAACGAGCTGCCCATTACAATGCTACATCCCTCTACTGACAAGTCGTCGTCCCGTTTGAGCCGGTGGTGCATGCTGCCTTCTTTGCGGCCTTTACGGCAGCGGCAACCTGTCCGCCCTGCTGACGACTGCACTGAAGACACTGAGGCTGATAGACCTGTGCGCCACCCGGTGGATTTAGGGCAGTCGGAGGTTGATGGTCGCCAACCCAGTTTCCAGATTGTGTGCCTGGATTCGATGTACCGCAAGTGTTGCATCCGTGCGCATCGCCCATTTCATTGATTGCCGCCTGTTGGGCCGCCGTAGGCCGCGCGGTGGGCCCTGCCGGTATTGACGTGGGCACGTCTGTGGCCGCTGCCGCTCCGGTTTCCACCCTTGTGCCAGTTCCAACCGCCTCCACCAGCGCTGCGGCACCAGCTTCAGCCACAGGCGCAACGAGCATTACCGCGTTGGCAGCATTCGCGCCCTGTTGTTGTTCCTCGTTGGCTGGTGTGAATGCAGGTTGAACGGCGTCACCGATTCGGAAACTAGAACCTGTGAGCGAGATCAGAGCGTTCGCAATGTGATTAGGCGCATTGATTAAGCCGCTGGAGAAAGCGTTGACCACTGCGCCGAAACCACCGGCTATGTAATTGGCGCATGCTGAGACACCGTTCTGGCAATCCTTACCATTCGGATCGGTGTTCTTCAGCGGATTGTTCCGCACATACCCGTATAGGTTCCAACTCTGCGGATCCTCTGGATGCTGATCCGCAAAGGGCTCGTCTGGGCTTGTCCATCTTCCCTGTGCGCTTGAAAGATAGCGGAAGCCAAAGTAATCGAGGCCCGATTCTGCATCGCGTTCTTTGCCGGTGAACTTCTGGTTGACCACGTCCGGGCTTGACGGAACCACCACCTGCGCGCCGTAGTCACTCCCACGGCCATCCATACCGCTCGGGATTTCTTCACCGAATGGCACGTAATCATAGCGCTTCAACGGCATCGTGCCCGGTATCGAAGCGTTAACAAACAGCCGCGTGCTTCCCAGGTGATCGTCGAACAGATACCCGGTCCCTCCGACAGTAGGTTGTTCGTTCGAATACTCCGTCACCGACTGACCGTTGGCGTCGTAGACGAAATTGGTCACGTATGTTCCTACCGTCTTCTGCACCCTGCGGCCTTCGCCATCGTAGACGTAGCTGACGTTGCCCGTATTCGCGATGTTCGCCGTCACCAAACGATTCTCTCCGTCGTAAGTGAACGCGTTCGCTACCGTGCCTGGGCTGTTCTTCGATCCCGTGGACAGCTGGTTTCCTGCTCCGTCGTAGACGTAGGCCGAGCCCGGGACCCATCGGTTGTTGGTGAATTGGCTGGTTGCCGTGGGCGTCAGGTCGCCGTTCAATATGTATCCGCTCGGATTCACTGTCCGGTTGCCCCAGGCGTCGTATAGATACGATTGCGCCCACCCTTGAACGCTGCCGCTCATTTCGTTCGCCGTCAGAATCCGAT
>Ga0187863_10001019_pt1 | contig 23021 bp, 16 predicted proteins | sample June2016WEW_11_1_FD_132975 | JGI IMG/M metagenome (GOLD analysis project Ga0187863, IMG submission 132975) | Peatland microbial communities from SPRUCE experiment site at the Marcell Experimental Forest, Minnesota, USA - June2016WEW_11_10 | ecosystem: Environmental > Terrestrial > Soil >...
CGAAAAGAACTCTGTCCCGCCAATAGGCCAACGCTCGGCGATTGATCCGGCAAAGCTTAAGCACGACGCCGATGAACTTGCCGCTCTGGCGCAGTCCGTTCCGACCGCAGTTGACCAAACCACCAAGGGAATTCTTCCCAAGGACCTGAACGACAAGCTCAAGCGAATCGAGAAGCTGGCCAAGGAACTTCGGTCGCAGATTTCCCGGTAAGAATCTCAAGTGTCACTGGGGCAAAGAAAAGGCTGTGACGCTTGCGCGTCACAGCCTTATCTCTGAAAGGTAAATGATCGGTTAGAAGCTGATCTTCAGCCCCCACTCAATCGCCCGAGGAGCGCCCAGACCGTTCGTACCCGACTGCAGGGACGCACGGTTGGTACGGAAATTCGCGCTGGTGATGTCGGAGTTGGTCCCGCCGATCGTTCCTTGCTGCTGCGTCGCCGAACCAATCCCCAACACTGAGCTGCTGGCAAGATTCAAGATTCCGCCCTGCTCGTTCCCGGGCAGATCGAAGTTGGCAAAGTTGAAGATGTTGAAAATGCCAACGGTGGGCTCTATGGTGACGTGCTCTTTGATCCGATAGCTCCAACCAATGTTCAGATCGAAAGACTTCAACCAGGTAAGAGCAGCAGGGTTCGCGATGATGGGAGCCAGAGGCTGCTGGACCCCGCCCATGGACTGCAAGTCGGCGAGGGTAAAGATACCTCCGTTGATCAAGGCGCTGCCAGCCGGAGTAGGCTGCCCAGCGTTGGTCGTGTTGTATCTGTTGATTACGCCGCCCAAGCCGGTGGGGCTGATGCCGCGCATATACTGGCCAATTTGTGTTCCAGGCACGGGATCACCGATGGTTCCATCGCCGGTTACATCAGTGACCAGGATGCCCGCCGCTCCACCCGCCGAATTCGGCAGCAGAATGCTCTGCGGCAGAGGGCTGTCGAAATGGCCGATCAAACCCACCCGGAAACGCAGCGGCAGATCGAAGAATCCACCGAAAGAGAACTGCTGGGTCCGGTCCAAAGCATTGGGGCCGGTGAAGCGATCCGGGTTGAGGTAGTCACCTGCCGTGTTGACGAAATCCGAATCGGCAGCCTGACTGACATAGCGTGATAGCGAGTATGAAGCCTGGAAGTTAGCCGACTTCACGCCCGGGATACCCAGGTGATTGGCCTGCTGCTTCAGCGACAGATCCATCCCGTTGTAGACGGAGCGGCCTTCGGGGAAGAGCATGACGTTGACGCCCACATTCGGATTGTAGCCGGGGAACGCGCAGAATGGACACGGAGGTCCACCGGTGACTCCTGCGGGTTCTCCGATGCCGGCACCACCGTAGGCTGAGAGCGCAGCCGATGGGCTCCCCAATGCAGTGATTACGCAGCCGACCTCACCAGGACCCGTTGGGCACCCGTTCGCCGTCTGCACGGAGTCACGAGCTGTGGCCGCGTTGGCAGCGTTGAAAGTGCTAACGTCGCCGCCATGGTTCACGTCGATGCCCAAGAGCGTCCTCGTGCTCACATTGCGGATAAAGTCTCCAGTGAAGACCAGTCCCGGCCGGATCTGGTGTTGGATTCCAATGTTCATCTGCACCGAACGCGGCGTCTGGTAGTTAGGAGCAATCAAGCCCAGACCGTTCGAGTTGGGAGATGCGTACGCGCCTGGGTTGCCAATGAAGCTGGGATTGGAAGCGGGACCTGCAGACGTGGTCGCAGCTTGGTATGTCTGCTCCAAGTTTAGGGCCAACGGGGCGGCGGTGCCAATCGACTCTCCGCACCATCCATTGCCGGCATTGTTACCGACGCTCGCAGGGTCGTAGGGCGATACTATGCCAGCCGCACTCACGATCCCGCCCGTTCCAATAAGAGTACCTATAGGGCCCGGGTTGGAAGGCCAAGTGATCGACCCGGCCGAACCTCCGAGACATGGCAATGGAGTGCTCAGGAACGAGCCGGTGGCAAGGCGTGCCGGACGGTCAAACAGAACGTTGTTAAAGATGGCATTCTCATAATAAATTCCGGCCCCACCACGAATAACGGTTCTTCCCGTGTGGGAAACATCCCAGGCAAAACCTACCTGGGGCCCGAAGTTCTTGCCCGGGTCCCGAACCTTATCGCCCAGCCCGGCTCCCCACTGGTTTAATGCAGGGATGGCCGCCAAGTCACTATCCGTTCGTCCCGTGTCCTTCACCCAACGCAGACCGTAGGTCAGCGTGAAGTTCGGCTTGATCTTCCACGAGTCTCCACCGTAAAAGCCGAAGCGGTTATCGTGCTGCCCACCAGCCGGGAATCCAAACTGCGGCACCTCGGTCGCGAAGCCCTGACCGTTCCCGATAAACGCCCACTCTACCGGGTAATCCAACGGATTAGGATCGGTGAAGTCGCCGGTCGTAAGCGAAGGCTGCACGTCGTCGCTGAGGGTCGGAGACAGCGCGAAGAAGGAAGCGAAACCGCCGCCCAAAATATGGTTGAAGCTGCCCCCGTATCGCAAAATGTGCGAGCCGATGATGTGGCTGCCGTCGTACTTGATCTGGTGATCGGACTGATAGGTTTGCTGCGGAGCTAGGAGATTTGGTCCGGAGCAGAAGAATGAGCCGGGCTCGCATTGGGCTATGGAGCCACCACCAATATTAATGGTTGCATCGGGAATGGGATTAGCCGCTCCGGTCACTTCCGAAGCGCCATTCGCAATTCCGTTGCGGAATTTCAGATACTCAAACCGGATCGTGTGAGTAAAACTGCCCGTATTGAAGTCCACACCCAAGGCATGGGACGGGGTGTTCGTATGGTTCAAAAAGGGTTGGGCGCTTGGTCCAGCCCCGAAAGGACGGACATCACTGTTTTGATCGTAGCTGAACCGGTAGAACATCCGCGCGCTCTTGGTCAACTGATAGTCCAACCGGTCAGAGGTTTCGAGCTCACGGAAAGGCTCGCCCACATTCGGAGAGTCAGCCACGAAAGGACCTCCGAACTCAACCGGGTTATTCAGGTTCTGTTTGTTCCGCTCCCCATCGACAAAGAAGAACAGCTTATCCTTAATGATCGCTCCACCGAAGTTTCCGCCAAACTGCTGGCGAGTCCAAAGATTGGAACTGCCGCCAGGAAGATCCGCCATTCCCACGCTGCTGTTGCGGTAGTAGCCGAATAATTCGCCATGGTACGCATTGGTCCCAGAGCGGGTCACTACGTTTACCGAACCCGATGAAGTGAGCTCGGTTGACATATCCAGCGACGAAGAACTCAGCTGGAATTCCTGAATCGAACTCGCCGGAATATTCTGGGTGGTGGTGCCCACGGTCTCGTCGCTGACGTCAACGCCGTCTACTTCGATTCGCGCGGTTCGCCCGAAGCGGCCACCGAATGAAATCGACGAGAAGCCATTCTTCGTCGGATCGAAGGTGCTGCCTTCCTGAATCTGCACACCTGGCTCGAGTTGGGCGAGATCGAGGAAGTTACGCCCGTTCACCGGCAAGTTTTCAATCTGGTCGGTGTTGAGAACTCCCTGGACTGTCGCCTGTTCGGTATTCACGCTGATCGCGGAGCCCTGCACCTCAACCACGGTACTCCCCTGGCCGACTTGTAGTTTAACGTTTCCAGTTGACGTCACGCCCACCTGGATGACCAACTGCGTCTCCGTCGTGCTGAAACCCTTGGCTTCGACCCGCACCACGTAGTCGCCCGGGATCAGCGAGCCGGACGTATAGGCCCCCGCCGAATTGGTCGACGTCGTGATGACCTGTCCAGTTGACTTATGAGTTATCGTGACCCTGGCGCCCGAGATCACGGCACCGGTAGGATCTGTCACCGATCCCTGAATACTACCGGTCGCAACCGTGGTCTGGCCGAATGCCACCGAGGACAACAGCAGCGCGGATAAAGCAACTAACGCCAGCACCAAAAATCGCGCGCTGGAACGGGAGGAGTTTAGCTTCAACATCGTAAACCTTCCTTTCGGAAATGTTCTCATCGGAATTGTTTTCACCTTTAAATCGTCCAGAATCTTAGCTTCTCAAAATTGCCGTGGAACAATTGCTCCCCACCACTAAAGCAATTTGTCAGCCAGCCCCGCACCGATCTCCGATAATCTGGCATCGATATATCTATCAATAACTTACGAGGGTTGTATTGTGGGGAAGCGACTCGAATCCCCAGCCCAGAGATCCCCAAACATCCACAAAATCATATTCCAACTCCCGGAAAGAGAAAGTTTCCATGGGTTATCCGCTTGGTTAACACGCGCTGTCAGCTATTTTAGCTTGGGACACAACTTTGGCCTGGGCGAATGCCTCTCGACCCGATGCGGGTAGGAAGCCCCTCAGAAGTCCGACTTCATGGTGTAGTAGCCCGCGCGGTGGCGCACGTGGTAGCTGGAGGAATCCGGTGGCCCGGTAACGCCGACCTGAATTCGGCGGAACTGCGAGTTCGACAAACGCTGGGAGGGATAGTAGGCCAGCAGGTATTGGGTGCGGAGTTCGTCGCTAATCTGCCGGAAGGCGTCGTCCAGCTGCGACATCGAAGTCGCATAATAGTATTTCCCGCCGGTGTCCTCCGAGAGCTGGATCAGCGCATGCTCGCCGCCAATTTCCCGTCCCGCGCTATTTTCGATAGGGACCACGATGATGCTATAGACGGTAGCCTCGGCTTCCTCGGCGGCGCGCACCGCCTGTTTGTAGTCGATTTTGCTGATCGTATCTCCGCCGTCGGTGATCAGCACCATCACTTTCCGTCCCTGCCGGCGATCGAGCGAGCGCGAGGCCAAATACACCGCGTCGAACAGCGCCGTAGCCGCTCCCAGCCGAATGTGATCGATGCCTTCGTCGATGCGCTTCAGTTCGGCGGTGTAAGAGGTGGACTGCAGCACGGTTTCGCTGAACCCAAACACAGACAGCGCATCCACCGGCCGCAGGATCGCATGGGCAAACCGTTTAGCGGAAGCCTGTTCCAGCGGCAGGTCATGCCTCGTGCTCAAACTCGTATCGATCGCCAGCGCAATCGAAAGCGGCACTGCGGATTCTTTATCGAACACTGAGATCGTCTGATCCCGGCCGTCCTCCTGCACCGTGAAGTTCTCTTTCTTAAGTCCCCCGACCGGGCCTCCGTTAGCGTCCGTCACGGTCACGTAGACGTTGACCAGCTGCACGTCCACCTTGAGCGTGGTCGCCGGTACGGGCGGGGGTTGAGTTTGCGCAGGAGGCTTCTGCGCATAAGCAGCGCAGACCAGCAGCAGAATTGCGGTAGCGGATTTTCTCATTCGGTGAACGAAGTATACTTCGCAACTTAGCCGGTAATACCCTCCCGCACCGATCTTGGTCTCTCCCGCTTCCGAAGAACTTTGATCGTGGGCCGAAGCACTCTGGCTTCCGGTGACGCAACGCCTCCAGGTTCTTGGGGCGGCGCAGCGGCAGAGTTTTGGGTGGCGCAGCGCTTCCAGCCTGCGATAAGGCGACTGCCATAACCCAGGGCTTTAGCCACTGCGGTGCGCCGCGCCCAGCCCGCTCACTTAGATGCGCGCTCCGTTCCAGGGCTGCCCGGCACGGGGGAATTTCCGCGGCGAATTTCCTCCGGAAACGGCTCGCCGTCCGCCCACACCGCTCCATCCTCGAAATATTCCTTCTTCCAGATCGGCACGCTGCGCTTGAGCGTGTCAATCAGCCAGCGGCAAGCCTCGAACGCCGCGGCACGATGCCCCGATGCCACCACCACCAACACGCTGGTTTCGCCAATCTCCAGCCGCCCCAGCCGGTGGACCAGGGCAACATCGCGCACCTGAAATTGCTTCAGCGCCTGCTCCGCCAGCCCTTCCATCTGCCGCAGCGCCATCTCCTCGTAGGCTTCATAGTCGAGATAGAGCGTCTTGCGCCCGCGCGTCTGGTTGCGCACCACGCCCTCGAACACGACCGCAGCCCCATCCTCGCCCCGCTTGATGTCGGCCAGTATCCGCGACGTGTCAATCGCATCGCGGGTAATCGAGGCATACCGCAAAGCGTAGCGCTGGCGCTTGCCCTGAGCGGAGTCGAAGGGTCCCGCCGGCTGTCCCGAGAGCCCGTCCTCAGACCCGCCACTCACCGGCGGCAACAATGCCACTTCATCCTCAGCCTTCAGCGCCGTCTCCGCGCCCGCATACTGCTGATTCACCGCTACCGCCAGCGAAGCCAGCGATTCTCTCAGCCGCGGCTCCCGCGCCGCATATTGTCCCAGCACATCGCGCACCAATGCCCCGTCAGGCAGTTCAACCCAATCGCTGGATTTCCCCGCGAGATCTTTCAGCACACCGAAAAAGAGAACGCGCACGCGCATGATAAGGACTGGCCCGTCCCCGGCCCTGTTGCCAGTCTACCGCGAGCGCACTTACTGTAGCGCAACCACCTCCGCCGGCGAATCGACGCATAGATACCGAAGCGTCCGGGAAAAACCCTCCTGCCTCTACCCTCGACTTACTGTTGCACCGTTTGCGTCACGGACGCCGCACTCTCGGCGATGTTGGAGTCTCCGTAATAGGTTGCCGTAACCGCGGTTGAGCCCACGGGCAGCGTAGAGGTTGTGAACTTCGCTTTGCCACTGCTGAGTTGAGCTGTTCCCAGTACCATCTTCCCCGCAGTGAAGGTTACTGGGCCGGTGGGCAGGACGGTCGGTGAGGTGATGCTGGCGGTGAACGTCACTGCCTGACCCTGGGTCGATGGATTCGGCGACGAAGTGAGCGTGGCTGTGCTGGTGGCTTCGTTTATGACTTGGTTCAGGATTGCGGAAGTACTGGTCAAGTTGTTCGCGTCGCCCACGTAGACTGCGGTGAACGGGTAGAGGTCGGCATTGAGGGCCCGGGTGAATGTGGCCACACCACTGGCATTGAGCGGGGCTGTGCTGAGAAAGTTGCCGGCCCAGAAGAAGCTCACTTTTCCCGTAGGAGCAACGGGGCCCGAAGTCGTCACCGTTGCAGTCCAGGTCACATTTTGCCCGTAGATGGACGGGTTCAAGCTGGAGACGAGGGTCGTCGCGGTCGCCGATTTGGTGGTCGAGTTCACCACTTGCCGCAGGCCGGGCGAAGTGCTGGCTGCGAAGTTGGCGTCGCCATTGTAGGTTGCTGTGATCGTGTAGATGCCCGCCGCGAGCGAGGAAGTTGTGAAGGACGCAACCCCTCGGCTGAGTGGGGCCGTGCCTAGAACTGCCAATCCGTTGTTGAAGGTGACGATCTCCCCGTTGGGCGGAGTTCCCGCTGTCGAACTCACGGTGGCGGTGAAGGTCACCGCTTGTCCGACCAGCGAAGGATTCAGTGAGGAGGTTAGCGTGGTCGTGGTGGCCGCAATGATCACCTGGCTCACAGTGGAGGACGTGCTGACCGCGTTGTTGCCGTCACCGTTGTATTTTGCGGAGATGGAATAGGTCCCCGCAGTGGCGAAAGAGGTGGTCAGGATTGCCCGATTGCCACTGAGCGAAACCGTGCCCAGGCTTTGCGATCCGGAGTAAAAAACCACGGAGCCCGTTGCCGCTCCGCCGTACTGGCTGGTGACAGTTGCGGACAACGTAATGGACTGGTTGGTGCCCGCCGGGTTCAGCGACGATGTGATTGAGGTTGTCGTGGTTGCGATGTTTACGATTTGGCTGAGCGGAGCTGAAGTACTGGGGTTGAAGCTGGCTGAGCCCTGGTACGCGGCGGTAATCGAGTGCGTGCCTGCTGCGAGCGAGGAGACGGAGATGGATGCGCTGCCGCTTATGAGCGTCGCGCTGCCGAGTGTGGCTGAAGTGGTGTTGTCATAGAAAGTGACGGTTCCGGTTGGGGTGCCGGATGACGAGGTGACCGTGGCGGTGAAGGCTGTGGTCTGGCCGTATTCCGACGGGTTCAGCGAGGAGATCAGGGTAGTGCTGGTCGGGGTCTGGCTGGATGCGGAGCCGTTGCAGGGCGCTGGAGGCGTTAGGGAGGGAGTCCAGATGCTGCTGTCGTAGAAGCAGAGGGTCTCGACTTCGGTGACGGTTCCTCCGGTGAAACCTGCTGTCGGACTCAAGAGCAGGAAGGACGCGACATTCGTATTGGAGCCGCCATCATTGTCGACCCACAGTTGTGCCACAATGGGGTTTCCCTGTGGATCGACGGAAGGGCTCCGTGCGACTACCACACCCTGGAGTGTGGTGGGGTTGTGGATCGCGAACCAACCCTGGGTTGCATTCCAAGCCGGACTCAACAGCACGGCATCCGGGATCACGATCGGGCCAGTGCAACCGAGTCCGCAGTCATACACGTTGAGGGTCTCTAATGCTCCGCTAGCGTCGGGGTACAAAACGTCGGTAAAGCCCTCACTGAGGCTGAGGCGGGGCATGTAAGGCCGAAAGTCATGGGCGAATGTTGTTGTCGTGAAATCGAAGGCCCGCTGAACTGCGAAAAAGTTGGTGCCGGGAGTGTTTGGGTTGGAGAAAGTGTAGGTGGTTTGTACGTTGATCCCCGCTGAAGAGGGTGGGCAACCGGTGGAGCTAGAGTTGATTGTGACCTGGTCGGCCCCGGAGGAGAGGACCTGGCCTGACCACGCCGTTGTGCCGGCTGGGGTCGTGGTGCCGCCACCCACTAACACGAGTCCTCCGGCCCAGGGGTCCGGCGGCGCATAGCTATTCCCAAAGTACTCGACCGACCCGGGGAAGGAGGGGAAGCACGTGCCGATGCCTTGTGTGTTGGTCAAGTTTTGCCCACCCATCCAGTCTATGGTGGTGATGGCTTCGGTGTCGTTGGTGGTACTCCAGGTGACGGAGAAGTTGGTCGTAGTCACGGTCCTGGTGGTGGGGTTGATCTGGGCTCTCGCCCTCAAGGCTAGAGCTGTCAGGACAGCGAGGACTGCGGCGATCAGAGTGATAGTACCAAGGATGCGGAACTTTTTTTCTCGCTTACGCTGGCGGGTCATGGGGAAACCTCCTGAACTGGGGCCAGTCGAGGTCTGAGGAATCGTCAGGACTTGCGTTTCGAGACGGTTTACAGGCCGGGAGAGCCTGTGGAATGCTGTGCCGTCGGTGACGGTGCGGTCGTGCAGCATTCTAGGTGGGCGGCTGCAGCTTTGCAGTGACCGCAGTCACATCGGTTGTCAAACGAGACTGCCCTTGCAGCGCGTTTCAACGGGGTGGGATTTCTGCCATAGCATTCGGACAGAAGCGTATCCCTTCACATCCCTTCCGAAAGGCTGAAAGCCTGCATCTCCGCGCACCTCAAGCCCCCCCCCCCCCCGGCGTACCTTATAAAGTACATGACGCGAAAGTCAAGTCTACTTTCGTAGTCATCCGATACCCTCGAAAGTGGACATTTCTTCCACAGCCTAACCCCTTGAATCCATTGATCCGCCCAAAACTCCGCACGAGGAATCAACCACTTACGCCACAAATTTTCTGCAAAGTGAAATGTTCCGGTTGGAACATTAGAGCAAATGGCGCGCCCAAAAAAATTGCCAGTCCCGAAGGACTGGCAACTGGGTACTCGGTACTGGGGACTCTTCACGCCTGCGCCAGCACCACCTTGTCGTGCGCCACCTCAGGGGACGGCGTCAACATCTTCGCCGCCACAGACTCCGCCACTTCCGGCAGCGAAAAGCGCAGCGCTTCGTCGATCGTCTTCACATAATGCACGGTGAGGTTCGCCAGTTGTTCCGGCGTCAGGTCTTCCTCAACGTTCATCTTGTTTTCCGCTGGCAGGATCACGTCGGTCACTCCGGCGCGCTTGGCGGCCAGCACTTTTTCTTTAATGCCTCCCACCGGCAGCACGTTGCCACTCAGCGTGATCTCGCCCGTCATCGCCAGCAGCGGACGGATGCGGTGCCCCGTCAGCAACGACACCAATGTCGTCGCCATGGTCACGCCCGCCGAGGGACCATCCTTCGGAATCGCTCCCGCCGGAACGTGCATGTGAATGTCGTGATCGGCGAAGAAGTCTTCCGCAATGCCCAGCTGCGCCGCGTTCGAGCGCACCCAGGTCAGCGCGGCCTGCATGGATTCCTGCATCACCTGCCCAATCTGTCCGGTCATGGTGAATCCACCTTTGCCCTTCATGGCATTGGCCTCGACGAAGAGCACGTCGCCGCCCGATGGAGTCCAGGCCAGACCCACAGCCACCCCAGGCCGCTCCGTCCGCTCCTCGATCTCGCCTTCGGTGCGGATCTTGATGCCGCCCAGAAACTCCTGAATGATTTCCTGCGAAACCACCAGCTTTTCGGTCTTGCCTTCGGCCAGCCGCCGCGCCTGCTTGCGGCAGATGGTTCCGATGGTGCGTTCCAGGCTGCGCACCCCTGCCTCGCGCGTGTAGTGACGAATCACATAGCGCAACGCTGCTTCAGGAAACTCGATCTGCTCAGCCGTGATGCCGTTCTCTTCCACCTGACGTGGAACCAGGTAACGCACCGCGATGTGCAGCTTTTCTTCCTCGCTATAGCCTTGCAGTTCGATGATTTCCATACGATCCCGCAGCGGCTCGGCAACCGGATCGAGCATGTTCGCGGTGGTGATGAAAAGAACTTTCGACAAATCGAAAGTGACATCGAGATAGTTATCCCGGAAGCTCGAGTTCTGTTCGGGATCGAGTGCTTCGAGCAACGCCGACGCGGGATCGCCGCGGAAGTCGCGGCCAACCTTGTCGATTTCGTCGAGCATGAAAACCGGATCCTTGGTTTCGGCGCGGCGAATGCCCTGGATGATTTGTCCGGGCAGTGCGCCGATGTAGGTGCGGCGATGGCCGCGGATTTCGGCCTCATCGTGCACGCCCCCAAGCGACAGCCGCACAAACTTGCGGCCCAGAGCGCGGGCGATCGACTTGCCAAGCGAAGTCTTGCCCACGCCGGGCGGTCCAACGAAGCACAGAATTGGACCCTTCATGTTCGGCTTCAGACGCCGGACGGAAAGGTAATCGAGAATGCGATCCTTGACCTTCTCGAGGTCGTAGTGATCTGTGTCCAGGATCTCCTTGGCTTTCGGGATCTCGATCTCGACGCCCGAAGTCTTGGCCCAGGGCAGCACCGCCAGCCACTCGACGTAGTTGCGCGTGAGCGAGTAGTCGGCAGCCATGGGAGACATGCGAGCCAGGCGACCTAGTTCTTTGAGAGCTTCTTTCTTTACGTCATCCGGCATGCCCGCGTCGTCGATTTTCTTTTTCAGGTCATCGACGTCGCGCTGGCCTTCATCCTGCTCGCCCAGTTCTTTCTGGATGGCCTTCATCTGCTCGCGCAGGTAGTACTCGCGCTGGGTCTGCTGCACGCGGTCCTGCACTTCACTCTGAATCTTGTTGCGCAGTTGCTGCACTTCAAGTTCTTTGGCGAGATGCTGGTTAATCTTCTCCAGGCGCACGCGGATGTCGAGGGTCTCGAGCGTGTCCTGCTTATCGGGCGTGGAGAGCGACGGCAAAGACGACGCGATGAAATCCACCAGCCGGCCGGGCTCGTCGATGTTCAGGGCAACCGTGGAGAGCTCGTCGGAAAGCGTGGGCGAACCGGCGACGATCTGCTGAAACAAGGTAAGGACGTTGCGCTGCAGGGCCTCGATTTCGGAGCTGTCCGGCTGTATAGCTTCAGGAATAACAGAGACCTTGGCGCGCATGAATGGAGCTAATTGCGTAAACTCGCCCAGGCGCACCCGCTCCAGACCTTCGGCAAACACGAACAGGCTCTGGTTGGGCATCTTGACGACTTTATGGACGATGGCGGACGTACCTAGGGTGTAGAGATCGCTAGGTTGAGGGTTGTCGACGCGCGCTTCGCGCTGCGCGACCACGATGATGGTCTTATCCTCGCCGAGCGAATTAATAAGCTGGACGGAACTCTCCCGGCCTACCGTAAGGGGCAGGACGGCGTGCGGAAACAGGACCGTATCGCGCACAGGAAGCACGGGCAAAGCCCGTACGTCGTTTGTTTCCCGATGCTTAGGAAGTGGCTCGGAAAGCGGCTGTTGGCTCATTGGCTCTCCTTGAGTGTAACTCACTCAAGCTTAGATGATACTCTTCCGGAAAGGTTTCATCCCATCCGCCTAGAAGTTTCTTGGGGCTCTTGCATTCTATCGGCATTTTTCGCTCCGCTGCATGATGCCCAAGGTACCAAGGCTGACGAACTTCTGATTAAGTTACTCACTGAAAACGTGGATCGGGCATGGCTCCAACCATGTCCGTCAAAATCCGCTACACAAGCGGGCTTAGGACGCTCTTAGCCGATCACTTCAGTAAATGTTGGTCACTGACATGAGAGTGTCGCAGTCCCAGCGACTATCGGCGTTATTGAAGACCACCGCGACGTGGGTAAGACCGTCCTGCTCCATCCAGGCTCTAGCCACTGCCGATCCCGATCCGTCGGTAAAGGCGGTGAGGGTTTCGCCGAGGTAGCCCAGTTGCCCGGCACAACTGGCGACTCTTCCGGCGTTCGTCGGACGGGGAGTGAGATCGTGACTCACCAGAAAGGATACCGCCTGCTTCAGGTAATTATCCTTGCTCACATCGTCCGGCTGCTGGCGTGGGTTGAGATAAGTGAATAGAAAAACTCCGCGCCTTCCCGCATCGTCGGTGTAGCCCTTGACGAAGGAGGAGGGTTGCGGATCCCTGGACTCCCAGCTACTCCAGGATTGGGGATAGCACATTGCCAGGTTCAGGGTCGGAAACACGACCGGCAGAAGCTTTCCATGTTGGGTAGTAATATCCTGCGTCCCGGCAAGTTCACCGTCGACGTACAACTCGGCGCGATAGTTGCCGTCAGTAACGCAAGTCCGGCCCCAGGTCGTGAATAGGACCGACCGGAAGTCGCTGGCCATCCCTTGATAATCCAGCTTCCAGTCCGCCGCGCCCGAGACGGCCGGCAAAACGCGCCAAGTATCCCATTCCGGGTTGTAGGCGTACCAGAGGACCGACAACACGTCACGGTCTTTGTCGAGGTAGGGTTCCGGAGCGCGCCAGCTTAAACTCGATGTGGTTGCGGTCAACTGAAGGTCCACAGTTTTCGGGTGAAGCGAAACTCGGGAGTGTTCTTTCGGCGGCCACGCCGCTGCAATCATCTCGGACTTTAGCCGGGGTATTACCTGCCGCTCGATTTCCTGGCAGTCGATTGCTTTCTCGTGAATACCGCCGCAGTAACGATGAAGTATGTCCAGGTCGGTGATGGCTCCGGCCACGACGGCTCCCTGGCGCTCGAGCCCCTGTTTCATCGCTTGCTCATAAACCGTGAGGGCTTCCTGTTTCTTCCCGTCCGCGAGCAGCCCCAGGCCCAAGTTGAACTTGGGGACCGGATCCGCGTCGTCGAGTGCGATGGCTTTCCGGGTTTCTGTTATGCCGCGCTCCACCTTCTTGCGATCACCCTGCACCAGCCCCTCCAAAATGGAATCGAAACCGTAATCCACCTGAGGGGAGACGGGAGGCTTGAGACCTTGCTGCTCGATCATTTTCAAAGCCTGTTGTTCATGCTCGGTGATGATGGGAAGAGACTGTTTGGATGTGATGCTGACAAAGCCGCTTTCATTCAGCTGGGGAGTCTTCGAAAGCTGGGTAAGGAGAGCATAGTAGAAATTGCCCATTGCAAAGGTGGGGCGCACATCCACCGCGCACCCGAACTCCCGGGCGGCTTTGGCCAATTGTTCCGGATCATCTGAGGAACCTTCATAGAGTGTTCTGCCCTCGGCATAGTGCCGCGCCGCGTCCTGCACGGGATCCTCATCCGGCTTCTCCCCGCTCCGGCATTCCGGGCGGGCATCATGTTTTTTCGCCGTGCGAAACTCCCAACTCATGTACACGCCGTAACTGAAACTGTAAAGCACCAGGCAACAACTGAAGACCACCAGGATGAAGGCGTCGCGGGTGCGCCCCATGCTCAGAGCTTGTCCGAACAAATAGAGTGCAATGGCAAAGAGGGTGAGCATCGCCAGATAGGTAGTGGCTCTCCTCTGCCACAGCAGGCTTAGTTCGTTGTTGGCGTCCGACATGGCAAAGGCTCGTTCCGAATTCTTGCGCCCCAGGTTTACCATTTTCCTGGGGAAATTACGGTCCTGTTCGGGCCCCCACTCGCTGGTGAACCTGCGCTTCAAACCTTTGTTGTAGTCGGACAGGCCGTTCAAGAGCCGATTCCAATGCTCCAGCTGATCAAGCGCAGACTTCACATCGAGAACTGAGGGGTTTTCTCTGGCCAGATCCACGCGCTGTCTGGCGGCTTCGTAATGAACCAGGTATTCCTGCGCGGTCGACATGTCGCCAACCGTGTTGAAAAAGGTTGTGCCATTGCTGGAGTTGGCCTTAAAGAGAGTTCCCTGGTCCTCCAGGACCTGGCTGAAGGCGGCTGCGGAATGCGCCGTCGCGCGGCTGTAAAGAAGACCGCTAAGCGCACTGAGTACCGCAGTGACCGCGATCATGAAGATGGTAAAGCGTCCGAAACCGTGCGCGACCGGGGCGGTATGGACACGCACTCCCGGAAAAAGAGTAGGCTCGACTTCACTGGGATGAACCGGTTCCCATTCCCCGACGAGGTCTACCAAGCGCGTCTTCTGCCAGAGTTTCCGCCCGACCAGCACCAACAAACCGAAGGCAAATAGAGCCAGCAGGAGCGTCGTCCATGAGTTGCGATCGGCCCACAGCGCGACCGACAATCCGATCAGGGCGATAAGAACACCCGCGCACACGAACACATTCTCCCGTCCCACGCTTTTCAGGCTCAACTGCGCGAAGGTAAGAAAAGCAAGAGCGATTACGAACAGGAGGACGGCACCCGCCAGGCGCACAACCTTGCGGCGCTCATGCTCCACATAGCGCTCCGCATTCTCCCAAATGGAGGGCGGGGGGTCGTCCTTGTTGGCCGGTGCGGCCCAGCGAGCGTCGAATCCATATCCACTGAGTTGGTTCGCCGCACTTTGTTGAAGCGACTCCTCCAGCGACCGCGGCAGATCCACCCAAAAGAAATCGAGGTAGGCACGCAGCGCTCTCACAACGGCATAGTCTTCCTGAGCTTGTAGAGTCAGCAAAGCCGCCCGCCCGCGGTCGGTCGCGGAGACTCGCCGCGCCTCATTGAGGTCGTTCTGGGCCTCGGTGAGGTAAACATATTGGCTGTACTCATACCTGGTCCGGTTGGCCACCTTATTCAGAATTTCCTGACGATGGACCAGTTCGAGCACTTTCCCTTGTTGCAGTCTTCGCTCCGAGCGCAGCGTCTCATGCTCCGCCAAGGCGGCGCGGTAAGCCACCGTCGCACCCAGCATAGCCACAACCGCCATCAGCATGGCGATAGGAATGGACATCAGTCTGGCTTCTTGGTTTTCCTGGGATTCCATGCCGGGCCTCCTTAATAGTTCGTTCAAGAAAACTAGGGGCACGTACTTGAGCTAAACCGACATCCTGGGTTCGGAAACTAACGCAGACCTTCGTTCTGCATCCCGGGGGGTGGGACGCTATAGGAAACAGGTACAACAGTTGGTTACGTTCGTCAAGCGATAAGAACGCAGGCGCTCGTCAACTGCTACGGACTGCTCAACGAAAACGGGAACTTTCCCCACACCTCTAAGGGTCGGGCGCTTACGCGGCGCGGTAAATCCCCAGCACCTTTACGAACTCGGCGACCTCCCCGAGATGGCGGAGGGCGTTGCCGGCGGGTTCGTCGTCGCCGCGGAGAAAGTCCACATAGAAGACGTATTCCCAGGGACGTCCGCGCATGGGGCGCGACTCGATCTTGCTCAGGCTGATATCGCGCAGGGCGAAAACGCTGAGCGACTTGAACAAGGCGCCGGGAACGTTCCTGACTTTGAAGGCGATGGAAGTTTTGTTAGCGCCGGGCGGAATGAGGCGCTGATAGCGAAGGGCGGAGGCAGCGCTTCCCTTTTTGCCGGCGCTGGCCGCGCTCGACTTTGTCTTCAACTGGCGAATCAGGAAGAAGCGGGTGAAGTTGCGCTTGTCGTCTTCGATGCCGGCCTGGAGAATTTTGCCGGAGTATTCCAGAGCGGCGTGGCGTCCGGCAATGCCGGCAGCGTCGGGAAGATGCTGGGCGACGACGTGCTTGACGCTGCCGGCCGTGTCGTAGAACGGGACCGGTTCAATCCTGGGATAGCGGCGGAAGAAGTCGCGGCACTGGTCGAGCGCCACCGGGTGGGAGAACGCGCGGCGCAATGCGCTGAACTTCACGCCGGGAGCGGCAATCACGTTGTGCACGATGCGCAGCAGGAATTCGCCCTGGATGAATACGTCGCGCGCGACCAGAAGATCGGCGTGCTCGGCGACTGTGCCGGCGAGCGAATTCTCGATGGGGATAACGGCGGCGGTGACCGATCCATTCTCCAGGCGATCGAAAACCTCGGCGGAACGGGCGCAGGGGACGACGGTGCAGCGCGGAAGCATGCTCTCGGCAGCTTCGTGGCTGAAGGAACCGAGCTCGCCCTGGATCGCGACCTTGGTGGCGGCTTTCATCACATGGCAAGGTAGCTGGAGAAGGTAGGAAAGTGCAAATCCGCGGCGCGGAGGACGAAAGCTTTCTAGATGCAAACGCTGCGGAGGAAGCTAGTCAAGTTCCTTTCGGAGAACCAGGGCATCCACGCCGTTCGAATAGTAGCGCGGGAAGGTCTTGATCACGCTGTAGGCGTGGCGTTTGTAGAAGGACAAAGCGGAGAGGTTGTCCACGGCGGTTTCCAGTTCCACTGAGGTGGAACCAGCGGTGCGCAGTCGATCTTCGGCGGCGCGCAGGAGCAGAGATCCTACTCCGAAGCGGCGGGCGGCGGCGATCACATCGATGGTTATGATGTGGCCGCGGCTTAGGCTGCCGGCTTCGGCTACGAGGAAGCCAGCAATGGCGGCGTCGGCGGAAGCGGTGGCCGAAGAATCTTTTTTGACTTTTCCGGAATTGGGAACGACCGCCGCGCTTGCGTCGCTGATTGCCACCAGAGTGAACGAACCGCGGCGACGCATGTAGGCCTTGAGCTCCGCCCGGGAATAGGAAATGCCGGCGGGAAAACAGCTTTGATCGATGCGCCACAGCGCATCGAAGTCCGGGGGCTGGCAGTCACGGATGAGGAAGGGCACGCCGCCATTGTAGCGGGGAGGTGGATGGGGCACTACTTCCTGGCCGGACGTGGCGAGGCTGGGCCGGTAGGCGCCGGGTTTTCCACAGTTCAGTCGTGCGCGGCCTCCGGAATCGTGAATTGGGGCCTATTGTCCCCTTGCTTCGCCGCAACCTCGGACGTACCATGAGCATCAGAGGAAGCGTTGTGGGGCGCCTTCTGCTGATTGACGTGGCCGCTTCGGTCGCCGTTCTGGGGCTGTGGTACTTCGTGTTTTCCACCTACAATCGAAAAAAGGGAGCCGCGGCGTTGCGCTGGGTACAGGCGGCATGCGCGGGCAAGGGACGCATCCTGGAGTCGCATTGGATGGGAAGCTCGCGGCTGCAGGCGCGGCTGCATTTTCCCTCGGGCTGGTTCGAGAACGCGCGCGTGACTGTGAAATTCCGGCCGCGGGCCCTGCCTTTGCAGTGGCTGATGAGTTGCTGGCACCGGCAGAAAGAAACTCTGACTTTCGAAGCCGATCTGGGTGGTTCTCCGAGCTTCCATCTGGAAGTGGTGCGGCACCGCTGGTGCGCGCACAACCGCGGGATTTCGTCACGCAAGCGCGACGACCGGGAGTGGGATGTCTACGAACCCGGCCCCATCATTCTGACGACGCGGACGCACTGGAAACAGGATCCGACGGCGGAATTGAATGCGCTGATGTCGGCGCGGCGGCGAGACATTTTGCAGGTGCGATTCCGTCCAGAGTCACCGCAGTTCTCGGCTACGGTCCGCCTGGAAGCGCTGGCCGATGGAGAAGCCGCCACCGAACTTGTGAGCGCCTTGCGCGAGATCGCAGCGGGAGCGTCGACACACCGGCAGTAGACGACCCGTCGGTTTCCGCGCGTTATACTGGCTGACGTCGGGCGGGGATTTCCAGCGCGAGGTGAGCCAGCATGGGTCGGTTCTTTCGTTTGTTTCTTGTTCTGCTCCCGCCGCTCTCTGCCGTGTGGGCGCAAAACGCTCCCTCGCCCCAGCTTCAACCCCGGACTTCCGAGTCGACGAAGGTCCCTTCAAACGGCACGGACCGGCGCATCACGCTCGATGTTCAAGTGACGGACAAAGCCGGTGCACCAATTCGCGGACTGCAGCAGCAGGACTTCACTCTTCTGGACGATAAACTGCCGCTGAACATCGTCTCCTTTCAGGCCGTCGACAGCGCAGTTCCCGCCGCTACAGATCCGCCGCTCGAAGTCATTCTGGTTGTCGATGCCGTCAACGCATCATTCCAGGCCGTCTCGAACGAAAAAAACGAACTCAAGAAGTATCTCCTCCAGAACGGCGGCAAGCTCCCGCAACCGATGTCGCTCATCCTCTTCACCGATACCGGGGCCCAGATGCAGAACGGTTCCTCGCGCGATGGAAACGTTCTGGCCTCTCTGCTCGACCAATACGAACTCGGGCTGCGCGAGAATCATCGCTCACAGGGCGTCTACGGCGCGGAAGAGCGCTTCAGCAAATCGCTCACGGCCATTAGCCAACTTGCCGCATACGAGAGGACCCGACCCGGCAGAAAGCTGGTGATCTGGATCAGTCCCGGATGGCCGTTGCTCTCGGGACCACGCATTTCCCTTTCCGCAAAAGAGGAGCAACAGCTCTTCAACTCGATCGTGGCTGCCTCCACCGAACTCAGGCAGGCCCGGATCACTCTCTACAGCGTTGACCCGCTCGGTCTCGGGGATTTTAGACAAGCAGTGTATTACGAAGAGTTTTTGAAGGGTGTCAGTTCACCTTCACGCGCCCTGCCCGCCAACCTGGGTTTGCCTGTGCTTGCGGTTCAGACTGGCGGGCGCGTCCTCAACTTAACCAACGACATCACCGCCGCAGTCGCGGAGTGCGCGGCGGATGCCAATGCTTTTTACGTCATTTCGTTCGACCCCCCGCGGGCGGACAAGCCCAATGAGTACCACTCCGTCGGGATCGCGGTAGACAAGCCGGGGATCACGGCGCGCACGCGCACCGGCTACTACAACCAGCCCTGAGTTACTGCTGACTTCCCTCTTCCTTGCCACCGGAGGCTGTGCTATCGTCCGGGCCATGAGTGACCCCTTCAACAATCCCACGCCGCAATTCGGAACGGCTGAGTACGCGGGGAAGCCAGGAAGCGATCGCTGTCGCTTCTGCCAGCAGCCGATCGCCGGACGATACTATCGAACCAATGATGCAATGACCTGTCCGGCCTGTGCGGAAAAGATGCGCCGCGAATTGGCCATGGATACACATGCGGCGTATGTTCGTGCGCTTGCCGCGGGCATCGGCGCGGCCGTCGTGGGACTAATCGGGTACGCCCTGATCGCCATCCTGCTGCAGGGTTGGGTGATCAGCTACATGTCGATCGGGGTCGGCTGGATCGTGGGCACGGCGATGATGAAGGCCTCCAATGGAACCGGCGGTCGACGTTACCAGATCACTGCGGCTCTACTGACCTATGCGGCGGTGTCCATGGCGGCGGTTCCCATCTGGATTCATCTGGCCGACGAGCGCAAAGAGCAGAGACAGACGCAGCAACAGCAACTGCGGCAGGAGCAGCGCCAGTTGGAGAACGGGTCTCCGGAACAAGCGCCGGAACCGGCGCCCAGAGCGGCACGACCCCAGATGAGCTTGTCGGAAATAGGGACGTGGCTCGGCCGGCTCGCGCTCCTCGGGCTGGCATCTCCGTTCCTTCAGCTTTCGGATAGTCCCGGTTGGGGTGCGATGGGTCTGTTGATCCTCTTCTTTGGAATGAGGATCGCATGGAAGATGACCCAGGGCCGCCCGTTGCAAATCTTCGGACCGTTTGACAGTTCCCCGCAGCCATCGCGTTGAAGAACCTGCGAGCCGTGGCAGGCGAACATTGCCAACGGCCTCGCGTAGAATTGTTCTTGAAGAGCGTCGTTCAAAGCCTTGTCCTCAATCACTCCTGAGCTGATTCGAAATTGCAGGCGCTGCTCGCGCGAACTCGCGCCCGGAGCGCTGGCCTGCGACCACTGCCACGCGCTGGTGTATTCCGACAAGCTGGACCAAATCGCGGCAGAGGCGAAGGCGCTTGAGGCTAAAGGCGAACTCCGTCAGGCGCGGGAGAGATGGCTTAGCGGAGTCCATCTGCTGCCTCCCACGTCGGACCAAGCCGACTGGATTAAGAATCATGCCCAAGCCCTCGATGCGTCTGCCAATGCGACACAACTGCCGGAGCCGAGTGGCGATCAATGGGCGCAACGGTCGGGATCAGCGGGCGAGATCGCGATGCAGGACACGAGCAGGAGAAATTCGCTTACCGGACGTTTCAAGCTGACCTCACTTCTGAGCTTTGTGGTTTTCATCGGGATCTATTGGGCTGCGTCTGGCATGAAGTTTGGGATCGGCTTCGCGGTTCTGATTTTGATTCACGAAATGGGCCACTTCATCGATATCAAGCGCCGTGGCTTGCCGGCCGATATGCCGGTGTTTCTGCCCGGTCTAGGAGCCTACGTGCGCTGGCAAGCGCTGGGGGTGCCGCTGGAGACGCGGGCGGCAATCAGCCTGGCCGGGCCGCTCGCGGGATTCTTCGCAGCCGTGGCGTGTGCCGTGATCTGGTGGCAGACGGGCAATCCGCTGTGGGCCGCGCTGGCGCGCGTGGGCGCGATTCTGAACCTGCTGAATCTGATTCCTGTCTGGGTGCTGGATGGAGGGCAAGCGGTTCTGGCTCTAAGCAAGGCGGAACGCGTCGCGCTGCTCACCGCGTCCGTCGTTCTCGGGCTGGCGCTGAGAGAAAACATGTTCTTTTTGGTAGCGCTGGGCGCGGGATACCAAACGTTCTTTGCCGGAAAACTGCCGGCCCATCCCAGCCGCGCAACCACGATCTACTTCATCGCGGTGCTGACCGCGCTGGGTGTGATCATCCGGCTGATGCCGGGAACGGGGCTGGGACTGCAATAGCCGTTCGGCAATCTTTGATAAATCTCTTTTCTGCCTCCCATCAACTTTTTCGATTGTCGGCGACGGTACGCTCGCGTTATTCTTCCCTGTTGAAACCCAGCCATTTCAACTGCCTGTATCCGTAGCGTTGCTTAATGCCGACATTATCATTCTTGCTGACAACGAATAGGAGACTGAAGGACATCCATGCCTAACGAACTACGTAATTTCCTGGCACTCACCTACGACGAACTGGAAGAGATGAATCTGGAAGCGAAGGAGCAGCGCAGGAACCGCGTCGCTATCGGCAAGATCCAGGAGAAGCGGCTGAAGTATCTCACCGACGAAAAACGGATCAAAGCCGTGACCGTGCTCTTCAGCGACCTCGAAGGCCGCCTGCACATGCTGGATTACGACAAGAAGTTTCTGATCAAGAGCTGGGATAATCTCACCTTCGACGGCTCATCGATTCGCGGCTTTACCGCGCAGCGCGAGAGCGACTTGCGGCTGGGCATTGACTGGTCGGCGTTCTATTGGGGTCCGGCCGATGTGTTCGGCTCCGGCAAGGTGCTGGTGTTCGGCGAAGTCATCGACAAGGGCGGCACACCTTACTCAGCCGACATTCGCGGCGTGCTGAAGGGCTTTGCCGACGAACTGTACAAGAAAAAGGGCTACACCCTCAACGCCGCCAACGAGATCGAGGGCTTCCTGTTCAAGGGCTCGGATGCGGAGCGCAGCTACCACGAAACGGGAAAGTTCGAATACGTTAACACCGGCGGCTATTATCACTCTCTGCCTGGCGATGCGCTGCGCACCTTCATCGACACGACCGCGGAAGTGCAGCGCGCGATGGGCTTCCAGAATGAGAAAGACCATCCTGAAGTTGCGCCTTCGCAATTCGAGATCAACTACGGCTACGGCGAAGTGGTGGCCGCCGCCGACCAGATTCAGCTTTACAAGCTGATCTGCCGCCAGGTCGCGACCAACATGGGATTCACCGCTTCGTTCCTGCCCAAGCCGGTGGTGGGCGTGAACGGCAGCGGCATGCACACCAACGTTTCTATTAGCGAGGACGGCAAGAATCTCTTTTGGGACGCCAAAGGCGAAGAGAAGCTCAGCAAGATGGGCTGGGCGTTCTTGGATCGCATCCTAACCCATGGCAACGACATTTGCCTGCTGCTGAATGCCAGCGTGAATGCCTATCGCCGTCTCGATCCACACTTCGAGGCGCCGAACCAGATCAAGGCGTCGGCGGTGGACCGCGGTTCTATGATCCGTATCCCCATCGGCAACGAAAAGAGCATGCGTGTGGAAGTGCGTTCGGTTTCTCCCGATGCAAATCCATATCTGGTCATGTACTCGATCTTCAAGAGCGGTATCGATGGCGAGACTTCGAAGATCAAGAACCTGCGCCAAGCCGAGCGCTACTTACCCGATAACATCTATGACGCTCTTGCGAACTTCCGCAAGTCGGAATGGACGACGAAGATCCTCGGGGAGGACGTGAAGGGGCGTTACGCCGATCTGAAGCAAGCCGCGGCGGATCGTTGTCCGCGTTTGCTGGGAACGTTTGTGAAGGCGCCCGAGGTGCAGTATCACCACGACGTCTACAACCAGTTTCTGTGGAATTTGTTTTAGACAGCTGCAGTTGCGTCAGCAGAACGCCCGGGCCTTAGGCTCGGGCGTTTTTCTATTTGCGGCGAAATCCAAGGTGGAGAGCCCGAACTCGTTACTTGCGTGTTGCGTTTCCTCGATATGTGATTGAGATCACACATGCGCGTGATGCGAGCCGCTGCAAGCCTCGAGGCCTGCCCCGATAATCACCCTCGACTCAGACCTCTAATTGAAGCAAATACAGCCATAACTTGGACGACCCAGGAGGCGATCAGGTGGATACGCGGCATCGGGGATACCTGTTTTCTGTTCTCCTCCTCACAACCAGTCGTTACAGCTAAATGTATTCGTGGACCAGACATTGCAGCATCGCTCGGATAAACATCAGCGCTGTTCTCGGAGAAAGAAATGAGATTTCAGATAAGAAAAATAGCGGTCTCTTTGCTTGTAACAGTTCCAATCATGGCTTTGCTGTTTCTTGCCACAGTGAATCCGCCCAGCGCGTCGGCGGTTCCAAGTTATGCGCGACAGACTGGCTTGGCGTGCAG
>Ga0187863_10001020_pt1 | contig 22984 bp, 19 predicted proteins | sample June2016WEW_11_1_FD_132975 | JGI IMG/M metagenome (GOLD analysis project Ga0187863, IMG submission 132975) | Peatland microbial communities from SPRUCE experiment site at the Marcell Experimental Forest, Minnesota, USA - June2016WEW_11_10 | ecosystem: Environmental > Terrestrial > Soil >...
CGGTCAGCATCGGAGCGCCACGTGGCATCTGCGCTTCCTCCTGCCACTTTATCGCTCGCTGCCAACTCAAACGCCAAGTACCTATCTTGATCCCGAATCAGGTTATGAAACAGCTTCTAGTAAAATCCCAATTCCGCACAGCTTTTTGGGCATTCCAAAAGAAGAGGAATTCCGGCCTCCCTTATCCACAAATACCAACCCTCGCGCCGTTGACCCTGCCTCTCCGGCTGCTTAGAGTCTGTAATGGTAAGTCTGCAATCGGGCGGCAGTGCTTCCCTTGTCGGAGCGGCCAGGGAACGTTTCCGCCGCTTCTCAATCACAGGCGCGCGCCGTCCCGTTCGTTCGGAGTGAACATGCTGAAGCTGAAGAAGATACACATCCTGGGGTTCAAGAGCTTTTGCGACCGCACGGAATTGACCGTGCTGGGAACGGGCATTGCCGTGGTGGTGGGACCGAACGGCTGCGGCAAGTCGAACATCCTGGACGGGGTGAGCTGGGTGCTGGGCGAGCAGAGCGCCAAGTCCTTGCGCGGCACGCACATGCAGGACGTAATCTTTTCCGGAACCCGCGAACGCAAGGCGCTGGGAATGGCCGAGGTGACGCTGACCCTGGTCGATCCCGAGGTCTTCGCGGGACCGGTGCCCGTGGAGCCTGAGGTGGTGGTCGACCACGACGGCGAGGCCGACTGGGACGAGGACGAGATGCGCCGCCAGCGAGCGGTCGAGGCCGAGGAGATCATAGCCGCCGAACAGCCGGGCCAGATGCTCGAAGAAGACGGGCCAGACCAGATGCCGGTCCAGCCGCAGCTCGAGGCTACGGGCCTGGGGCCGCAGGCGGTGGTGCTCAAGATTCGCCGCCGCAAGTTCCAGCGCACGCCCCAGAAGGGCGAAATCGTGATTACCCGGCGGCTCTTCCGCACCGGCGAAAGCGAGTACCTGTTGAACGGGAAGCTTTGCCGTTTGCGCGACATTCAAGAGATATTCATGGGCACGGGCCTGGGTCCGGAGAGCTACGCCATCATCGGGCAGGAGCGGATCGGCCAACTGCTCAGCTCCAAACCATACGACCGGCGGGCCATCATCGAGGAGGCCGCGGGGGTTACGCGCTTCAAGAACAAAAAGCGGCTGGCCGAGTTGCGCCTGGAGAGCGCCAAGCAAAACCTGGCCCGTGTGGACGATATCTTCGAGGAAGTCGCGCGGCAGATGAACAGCCTGAAACGGCAGGCGGCCAAGGCGGAACGGTTTGCCGCCGTGCGCGACGAGTTGCGCGGGCGGCTAAGGGTGGTCCTGGCCAGCCGCATGGCGCAGTTGGATGCGGACCAGGCCGGACTGGAGAGTGAAATTGCCGCCCAGACGGAGCGCATCAACGCTTCAGCCGCGGAGATCGGCGCGCTGGAGGCCAGCCAGCACACCCTCACCGAGCGCGGCTACGAGTTGGAACTCGAGGGCCACGAAGCGCAAGGCCGGGCCAACGAAGCGGCGGTCGAGTTGGAGCGGGCCACGGCGCGGGAGCGCGGCAACGCCGAACGCGTGGGCGAGTTGGAGGCGCGGATTGCGGCGGCAGGCGCGGAACTGGAGCAGACGCGAACGCAGTTGGGTTCGATCGGCGAGGAGCGCGCGCAGCAGCACCAGTTTCTTGAGACGGCGGCCGGCGAGGCGAAGGCCTTTCGCCAGCAGGTGGAGGCGCGCCAGCAAGAGGCGCGCACGGCGGCCGAGGAGGTCTTCCTTGCGGAGCGGGAGTTGGAATCCAGCCGCCGCCACGCCATGCACCTGCTGACCCTGGCCGGCAACGCCCGCAACCACACGGCGCAAAGCGAAGAAAGCCTGGCCGCCTTGGAGCGCGAGGCCGAGCGGCTGGAAGCCGAGATGAACCAGGCGCGCAACGAGCAGGAGAACCTGGGAGTCGAGAGCGGTCAGGCCAGGCAGCGCTTTGAGTGCGCGGCCCAGGAGCTCCAGCGGCTCGAAGCCGAGATTGCCGCTGTTCGCGAAGCGCTGCAAGCCCGCCGCGCCGAAGAGAACGCGCTCCGCACCCGCGTAAACCAGTTGCGCGGCGAGCAGGCCGCGGTGGCTGGGCGGCGCGACTCGCTGCAGGCGTTGATCCGCAATCACAGTTACTCCACCGATACCGTCAGGCGGCTCTTGAAGCCGGGCGCGCTGGGCCCAGGCATGGCCCCGGTGGGCACGCTGGCGGACTTCATCGAGGTGAGCGGCGCACATGAGGCCGTGGTGGACGAGTTTCTGCGCGAGGAGCTGAATTATGTGGTGGTGGAAAGCTGGGTGGCCGCCGAGGAGGGCGTGCGCCTGCTCAAGTCCGGCGTGGATGGACGGGCCACCTTCCTGATTCATCCCGCCGAGCAACCCACGCTCTTTGAGGAGATCGCCGACCCGATCTGCGGCCCCGGTTTGTCCCCTTTGAAGGATTCGATCCGGGTGCTGAACGGCTTTGGGCGCTCGCTGGAGTCGATTCTGCCCAAGCTCAAGTACGGTTACATGGTCGAGGATCCCGGCGAAGCGTTGCGGCTTTCTTCGCACCACTCCCACGCCTATTTCCTCACTCCCGAGGGCGAGTGCTTCCACAACGCGACGGTGACCGGCGGCAAGCCGGCCAGCGAAGGTCCGCTGGCGCTCAAGCGCGAGTTGCGCGAGGCAGCAATCCGGCTGGGCAAGCTGGAGACCGGCCTGGCCCAGGCGGAGAACGAGGCAGCGGCGCTGACACGCGCTATCGAAGAGCTGACGGCGCAACTGGAGACTAGCGGCGAAGAGCGGCGGCAGGCGGAGACCGACACCGCCAACCACAGAGCGGCGCTGAAGCAGATGGAAGGCGAGGAGCAGCGCATCGAGCGGCGCATGCAGGACTGGGCCGCGCAGGCCGCCCGCAACCAGGACGCGCGCGAGGCCAAGCGCAGCTCCATTGCCCAGAAGCGCGAGGAGACCGCGCGCCTGGAAGCCGAGCACGCAGCCGCCGAGGCCGCCCTCGATGAGTTGCAAGCCCAATTGGGGAATCTGCGCGAGAAGCGCGAAGGCTTGCAGCAGGAAGCGGCGCAGGTGACCGCGCAGTTGGCCGGCCTGGAGGAGCGGCGGCGCGGCGCCGAGTCGGCCTTCCAGCGCATCGATCGGCTCCATGCCGACCTGGAGCGCCGCAGGCTGGTCATCGAACAGCAGCGGACTGCGGCCGAAGTGGAGCGCGAAGAACGGATTCGCGAGAGTGCCGCGCTGGCCGTCCGGCAGAAGGAGCTTGTTGGCGCGCGCGCCGAGGCCCTGGCTCAGACCGAGACCCTTGCCGCTCAGGCCCAGGCCCTGCGCCAGCAACTGACGACCATCGAGAACCAGCTTAAGACGGGCCGGGCGGCGCTTGACCAGTTGCGCGAAGACCGCGCCAGCCGTTCCAGCGCTGTGGCCAAGCTGCGCTCCGATCTGGAGCATCTGGAGGCAAGCTGTCTTACCGAAGTCAATGCCGAGGCCCAGGCGCTGCGCGCCGACCAGGAGATTGCGCACCTGGTCGGCGAGGCTCTCAGCGCCGAGGAGGAGACCTGCCGCACCCTGCGCCAGCGCTTGGAGCAGATGGGCCCGGTGAACATGATGGCCCTTGATGAGTACCGGGAGACGGCCGGCCGCCATGGCTTCCTGGAGGTGCAGCGCAAGGACCTCATCGACTCGATCGAGAATACCCAGGAGACGATCAAGGAGATCGATCTGATCTCGCGCACCAAGTTCGACGAGGCCCTGGCCAGGATCAATGAGAACTTCGCCCGGGTCTTCGCTGAGCTTTTCCAGGGAGGGCAGGCTTTCCTGCGCGTCACCGACGTGGAGAATCAGGCCGAGAGCGGCCTCGATATCGTGGTCTCGCCGCCGGGCAAAAGGCTGCAGAATGTGTTGCTGCTCTCAGGCGGCGAAAAGGCGCTGACCGCGCTGGCCCTGCTAGTGGGCATCTTCCAGTTCCGGCCCAGCCCCTTCTGTGTGCTCGACGAAGTGGACTCTCCTCTGGACGAGACCAACGTCACCCGCTTCGGCGAACTGATGCGGGTCATGAGCAAGGACACGCAGTTCCTGGTGGTCACTCACTCCAAGCGCATGATGCAGTTCGCCGACATGATCTACGGCGTCACCATGCAGGAGCCCGGCGTCTCCAAGGTGGTCAGCGTGCGCCTGGGAAGCCACGAACAGCACCGCGCCACGGCGTAGGGCGGCTGGGGGAATACTTCCGGATTGCCAGCAATCCGCCCGAGAATCGGGAATTGGCTCCAGCCCGGCTTTATGAGCGACTCGGGCTGTTGGCGCCAACCAAGATTCACCCCTGGCTTCGGAAGTCCCTTCATGACGGCACCCTCCAATCCACAAGGCTGATCTTGGATCTCCAAAAGGAGGTTTAGAAGAAACAGCCTAAGACGACGGCGCATGATGCAGCACGGTCGTCTTAGGTGCGATTTGGAGCTACTGAACGGTGACCGTGAATGGACAAGTGACTGTTGTCGAGCCTGACGTGCCGGTCACTGTGATCGTATAGCTTCCTGCCGTGGTCCCGGAGATGCTTGAGTTGCCACCTCCCCCACCGCACGCGAGAATGCCGCCAACGAATGCCATCAGAATTGCGAATAGGCCGAGCATCCGCAACCGGCTGTGTCGCCGCGCTGGGATGCCGAAAAACAGGAGGCAAGCCAGAGTCGCACCACTCCCCATGTACCAGAAAACTCTAGGGTCTTGAGAATGGTTCAGAGCCGCCCTTGTGCTAGCCGTCGTGGAGATAGTCAGGGTGGCCGTTCCTGGGTTTGTGCCCGTAATACTCACCAGGCTCGTCGAACCGAAGCTCATGGTGGGCGGATACTGAGCTCCAGCCGGAGAAGCAGTGACGGCCGCAGTCAATGCTACTTGCCCGGTGAAGCCGCCGACTGGTGTCACGGTGATCGTTGAGACATTCCCGGTAATTGCGCCAGGTGCGACCGTCACCGGCGTGCCGCTGATCGTGAAGCTGGGGTTCGTAACGGTGACTGAGGCAGTGCCGGTCGCTGCATTGAAGTTGCTATCACCCGAATAACTAGCCGTGAACGTATCGGTCCCAACTGTCAGCGATCCCGCTGGAACATTGATCGTTGCGCTGCCGCTGCTGAGAGTCGTTGTTGCCGAGGTAAAACTACCGCTCGTCAGCGTGATCGATCCAGTAGGCGTCGGACCCATAGTTCCACTACTGACAGCCACAGTTACTGGAAGAGGCTGCACCGTGGAAATCGCCGTTGATGACGGAGTTACCGTGACAGTCGGCGTGGCCTGCTGCGCGATCAGCGATGTATATGCCGAGACGCTTGGGCTGTAGTCTTCATCCCCGTCATAGCCCGCATAGATGTTGTGCGTTCCCGAGCCGAGCGGCGAAATGCCGGTCACCGTCGCCGACGCCGTCTGGGTCAACTGCGATAGTACCACCGCTGACGTCCCGTCACGGTTGGCTACAATAAAATCTGAAATGCCGTCTCCGTTGAAGTCGCTCACCGCTATTATTTGGGGCGTGATGCCCACAGTCACCGGGCTATGCGGCGTCTCGGTGAATGTCCCGTCTCCGTTGCCAAGAAGGATGCTCACTGTGCCCGCGGATTCGCACCAATAATCGCTGCATGGGTTGACGACAGCCAGGTCGGGAATGCCATCTCCGTTGAAGTCGCCCATCGTTGCTGCGGGGATACCATTGCCCTCCATCGCTATCGGGCTATTGGGCGTCTCCGTAAATGTCCCATCCCCGTTGCCCAGAAAGATGCTCACCGTGCCGACAGATTCGCAAGTTGAATCGCTACCGCACGGGCTGGTCACCGCCAGGTCGGCAATTCCGTCGCCGTTGAAGTCGCCCACGGTTACGGCGCTAATGGCGCCCGCCATCCAGATAGGGCTATTCGCCGCCTCCGTGAACGTCCCATCCCCGTTGCCCAGAAGGATGCTCACCGCGTCCGCGGATTGGCAGTATAGATCGTTTCCGCATTGGTTAGCCACGACGAGGTCCAGTTTTCCGTCCTGGTTGAAGTCCCCTACCGTTATGAATTGGGGCGTGAAACTGAGCGACTCGAAACCCACCGACAAAGGGCTATTTGCCGCCTCGGTGAACGTCCCGTCCCCGTTCCCCAGAAGGGTGTCGATCATGCCCCCGGATTGGCAGGTTGGATTGCCGACGCATGGGTAGGGTATGGCCAAGTCTGAAATGCCGTCTCCGTTGAAGTCCCCTACCGTTATGAATGGGGGCGTGAAACTGAGCGACTCGAAACTCAACGACAAAGGGCTATTTGGCGCCTCGGTGAACGTCCCATCCCCGTTGCCTAGAAGGATGACTACGTAGGGCTGGTACCCTACAATGACACAGGCACTGCCGCCGATGCAGATCGGAAGAGCAATGGGCGCGGCCAAGTCTAATTTTCCGTCCCCGTTGAAGTCACCCACCACTACGGAAGTTCCCAAGCCCAACACCCACAACGGGGTATCCGTTGCCTGCCTAAACGTGCCGTCCCCGTTGCCCAGAAAGATCTTCAATGCCTCGTTACCATAGTCACTTATCACGAAATCCGAAACGCCGTCTCCGTTGAAGTCGCCCACCGTTACTGATTGGGGATCGTCGCCCATATCCGGTGGCTGTAAAGTGGTGAAGAAACTCAACCCCTTCGCACCCGCGCCCGTACCCAGTGCCGCCGTGGCCAGCCTGGAATACCCGTCATCCGCATCCAGAAACGAAACGCTCCCGGTGGGCGAAGCTGCCCCCGGGGAGTCCATGTATCCCGTTACCGTGGCCGTCAGCGTGTAGTTGCCGGCAGTGCCGCTTGCCGCGATCGCGGTCGTGGTCGGATGCGTTCCGGTTACGGTGAGTGCCGCATCGCTGGAGGTGCTGAACGCGTTCGCGGTGGTCCCCAGAAACATCGCCTTGTAGCTGTGGCTCCCAATACCGGGCCGGAAGCGTACCGTGGCAGTCCCGGCGCTGGTCAACTGCGCGGTTCCAACGATATGAATGTCCGTGCAGTAGGTCGCCGAGGCGTCGCAGAAGTTGACTTGCCCGGGCGTGACCGCCGTGCCACCTGCCGTTACGGTGGCGGTGAGGGTTACAACAGTGCCCGTCGTCACCGTGACCACTGCGATTCCCGCTGACGTTATCGCCAGTGTAGTTGTGGTTGGAGTTGCTGCGGCAGAGGCGAGCCGAGGACTGGCGCATAGCCCCATCATCAGGGTCGCTGACAGAAGCGATATGTACAATTTCTCAAAGAACATGATGCATCTCCCTCGTCTACGCCGGTCGCCGGAGTGGTGTCGAGCGACGAAGGAAGGAATTCGGAGCGGGCGGAGAAAGAAAAGCCCGCGCATCATCTATACATGTTCGGCCCATTTCTTGCTGTGATCGCCGTCACGCTTATCTCCTCGGGAGATGAAGGCGAAGGGGTGCCCATCGCCCGATCTCAACAACGGCGAAATCCCCATACCGCCTATTGCGAGACCCCTCGGTTCGGATCAAAGAGCCGGTCCCGGATTCCGGGCAAATCGCCGCAAACCGGAAGATCACCGGCAAATTTCCGGCATTCGGCCGATCGTTCGGCAACGCGAGTCGATTGTTCACGGGTTCGGCGCGCGCGCAAAAAACCGCCCCCGAAGGATCACTTCTCTTCGGAGGCGCTTGTATTACACAAGTTAGACGGGGACCAGTAGCCGGCGCTGGAGGTCGGTAGCGCGCGGCTACTGGTGATCCCTGCACAAACGAAGCGAGCAGCGGCTTCCCCTTTCCACGGCTACTTCGTGTCGCCCGGCTCTAAGAGGGTGTGCTTGCGTACCCTCCGAACCATGTTGACAAATGGAGTTTCTACCATACTGCGAGTCCGGTCCGTGACGACCGTCACAGGGGTGCGTGTCAATTGAAACATTTTTTCCGGCTGACCGGTTTCAGCCCCGCTCCGGCTTCCCTCGGAGGCCAATTCGGCGGGTTCGTGCGCCCGCGGTCCGCTCCCCAACTGCTTGTTGACAAACTTCGGCCGCCGCTGGAAAATCATCGCAGTTCATTTCCCTCCGAGGCAAGGCTCTCCCGTGACAGCTCTCCTGACCACGAATCTGGGCGCAACTCCCCTGCTTGGCCGGGGGAAGGTACGCGATCTTTATGCGGTGGGAGATGCTCTGCTGCTGGTGGCCACCGACCGCATCTCGGCCTTCGACCACGTGCTTGCCACCGGCATTCCGGGCAAGGGCAAGATCCTTAACCAGATTTCGCTCTTCTGGTTCGACTTTCTCACTGAGCTCGTCGCCAACCATCTCATCACGGCCGACGTCGCCCACTTCCCCACCGCGCTGCAACCCTATGCGGATCAGTTGGAAGGCCGCTCCATGCTGGTCAAGCGGGCAGCGATGTTTCCCGTCGAGTGCGTGGCGCGCGGCTATCTGGCAGGATCGGGCTGGAAGGAGTACCAGAAGGGTGGAACCGTCTGCGGGATTCCGCTGCCGGCCGGCCTGCTCGACGGATCGCGGCTTCCCGAGCCGCTCTATACTCCATCGACCAAGGGCGAGGCGGGAACCCACGACGAGAACATCAGCTATGCCGCCACGGTTGAGGCTGTGGGCGAGGCAGACGCCGCAGCGTTGAAGCGCCTCACCCTGGCCATCTACAAGGCGGCCGCGAAGCACGCCGAGTCTCGCGGCTTGATCCTCGCCGACACAAAGTTCGAGTTCGGCAGAACCGCCGAAGGGATTATCCTTGCCGATGAAGTATTGACGCCGGATTCCTCGCGTTTTTGGGAGGGTGCGGCGTGGAAGCCCGGCGGCGCGCAGCCCTCGTTCGACAAACAGTTTGTACGCGACTATCTTGAAGAAATCCACTGGAACAAGCAGGCGCCCGCGCCCGGCCTGCCGGATGAAGTGGTCGAGCGCACGCAGGCCAAGTATCTTGAAGCCTTCCGCCGCTTGACCGGGCGGGAACTCAGTTTGTAGAGCCCGGAGTGTCGACCGGCCGAAGCGCATCATGACCCGGAGTGAACGATGACGTGGATAGATTGGGCCATTGTGATCGTGATGGCGCTGTCGGTGCTGGGAGGACTCAAGCAGGGGTTCTTCCGCTCCGTCTTTTCGCTGGGCGGTCTGTTGCTGGGCCTGGCGCTGGCGGCCTGGAACTATGGCCGGGTCGCGGCTTTGCTGATGCCCCTGGTGCGCACCGAGCCGGTGGCGAATACTATAGGGTTCGTGCTGATTGCGCTGTTCGCGATGGCGCTGGCCAGCGTTCTGGGCACGGTTTTGGCAAAAATCATGCATCAGATTGGGCTGGGTTGCCTGGACAGGCTCGCCGGGGCGGCCTTCGGCCTCTTCCAGGGAGCACTGCTGGTGACCTTGGGCATTCTGGTGGTCGTGGCTTTCTATCCCAAGGCGCATTGGCTGGCGGAGAGCAAGCTGCCCAGGCGGTTTTTTGGGGCCTGCCAATTGAGCACGCACATGAGCCCGGAAGAACTTGCCAAGCGTGTGCGCCAGGGGCTGAAAACGCTGGAAGAAGAATCGCCCCCGTGGATGCATCCCCATTCCAGTTGATTGCAAGTTGAAGAAGGACTGAACTGCACGGAAGACGTTAAGCTAAGAGAGCGGCAAGAGGTGAACGTGAGAAGAGAACTGGATAGCCTGGTGACGCAAATGCATTCCAGCGGCATGCGCTATGACGATGCCGTGCGCGAGTTCAAGAAGCAATACCTGCGCGAGGTCTTGTTGGCGCACCGGGGAAACCAGTGTAAGGCGGCCGAAGAGTTGGGAATGCACCGCAACACGCTCAGCCGCTCCATGGCGGAGCTGGGACTCCATCTGGCCGAGGTGCGGGCCAGTCTCAAGCGTCCGCCGCGCAGCGAGCGTCCTGTATTCAGCGCGGTGCGGCAGATCTACCGCCGAGGCTGACGCTTCACCCGAGGACATGCTGACAACTCCACCGACAAAGGAAGCGCGCATCGCCATCGAGCCGGGTTTTGCCTGGGATGAGCAGGACGCTTACCTGTTCGACATCGACGGCACGCTGCTGCGCAACCGCGACCGCGTCCATCGCGATTCCTTCGCCATCGGCGTCCAGCAGGTCACAGGAGTTGATATTCAGCCGTTTCTCTTTCTGACCCCCGGCGGCACGGATCCTGCGATTTTGAGCGAGGCCTGCGAGAAGGCGGCGGTTCCCAGGGCGGTGATCGAGTCGCAATGGAACGAGATTGTTAAGGCGATTCACCGCTCGTGCGAGGAGCGCCGTGACGAGATGGATATTCGGCTGATGCCGGGCGTGGAAGACGCGCTGCGCCACCTGACGCGGAAGGGCGCGCTGCTGGGCGTGGCTACCGGCAACCTGGAGGCCATCGGCTGGATCAAGATCGAGGAGGCCGGATTGCGCCAGTGGTTCCGCTTCGGCGGCTTCAGCGACCATTTTCCTCTCCGCTCCGAGCTGGTGGGCGACGCGGCGCGCAAGGCCAGGGAGCTGGCCGGCGCGGGGGCTCGGGTCTGCGTAGTTGGCGACACTCTGCGCGACATCGAGGCGGCGCGCGCCAATTCCCTGCCTGTGATGGCCGTCGCCACCGGCAAATTCAGCTTTGAAGCGCTGCACGAGTACCGGCCGGAGGTCTGCGCCTCGTCGCTGGCCGACCTGCTGGCGCTAACCCGGACCGCGCCGTGAAGCCGCGCCAATCAAAAACGAGCGCAAGCAAGAATCCCTCGTCGAGGCTGCCGGTGAGCTTCTGGACGGTTGGACTTCTGTTGGCGATCTTTCCAGTAGCCGTCTATTCCCAGGCGGCAAGCCCTCGCCAGCCGGACCAGCCGGCTCTTGCGTCGTCGTCTCCTCAGCCCGCGCCGGCAAAGGACGAAAAAGCGGCCAAGCAGCCAAGCGGCGGCGACCGCCGGCACGCTGCCAAGCTCTTCCTTGAAGCAACCAAGCTCTTCGAGAAGGAGAAGTTTGAAGAGGCGATGCGCTCCTTTGAGCGGGCGGCCGCGCTCGACCCCTTCAATGCCAATTACTCGCTGGCCGCCGCTGTGGCCCGGAGTCACGAGGTCACGGCGCTGATTCAGGCCGCAGCCAAGGACCGGCTGCTAGGCGACGCCGCGGCCGCCCGTGCCGCCCTGGCGCAGGCTCTCGAACTCGACCCCAAAAACATCCAGGTCACCCAGCATCTCCGCGAACTGGGCGACGAAGCCCTGCTGGGACAATCGGCTCCCCTCTACGAGCAGGCGGCAAGCACGGCGGGCGAGCCGGTTTCGCTCGTTCGCGCTTCAGGAATGCACAGCTTTCACTTGCGCACCGACCAGCGCCAGGTGATTCAGCAGGTCTTCAAAGCCTATGGGCTGGACGCCACGATGGACGAGAGCGTTCGCCCCGCGCAGATCCGGCTGGACATGGATGACGCCGGCTTCGAGCAGGCCATGCGGGCGCTGAGCCTGCTGACCAACTCGTTCTACGTTCCGCTGGACGCGCACCGCGTGCTGGTGGCCCGCGACACGGCCGAAAACCGCCGGCAGTGGATGCGCGAGGAACTCGAAACCATCTACCTTCCGGGGCTTTCCGCCACTGAATTGACCGATGTGAGCACGCTGGCCAAGAACGTCTTCGAAGTGCAGCAAGCGGTGGCGGAGCCGTCGTCGGGGACGCTGACCATCCGCGCGCCGGAGCGGACGCTGAACGCCTTCAACGCCACCGTCCGAGAACTCCTTGACGGCCGCAACCAGGTGATGCTTGAGGTGCGGCTGATCCAGTTGGCGCACACCGGCGAACGCAACACGGGCATTCAGCCGCCGCAGACCGTTTCAGCCTTCAACGTCTATGCCGAGGAGCAGTCCATCCTGAACGCGAACCAGAGCCTGGTGCAGCAGATCGTCTCTTCCGGACTGGCCGCCCCCGGCGACACATTGGCAATTCTCGGCATTCTGCTGGCCTCCGGCCAGGTTTCGAATTCGCTTTTGACCAACGGCGTCGCTCTGTTTGGCGGCGGGCTCACGGCATCCGCGTTGGCTCCGGGCGCGGTTACGGCCAACCTCAACCTGAACTCCTCGGACTCGCGGGAGTTGGACCAGATGCAGTTGCGCCTGGGCGACGGCGAGAAGGCGACCATGCGTTCAGGCACGCGCTATCCCATCCAAACCTCCTCGTTCTCAAGTCTGGGGGCCAGCGTTCCCACCATCCCTGGGCTCACCGGCGCGGGCAACTCCAGCAGCCTTACTTCGCTGCTTTCCCAGTATGGCGGCGGCGTGTCCAATTTTCCCCAGGTGCAGTATGAGGACCTGGGCCTGACCCTCTCGGCCACGCCCAAGGTGATGCGCAACGACGACGTTGCCCTGACTATCGAAATGAAGATCGACGCTCTTGCCGGAACCTCCATCAATGGCAATCCCATCCTGGACAATCGCGCCTATTCCGGCGTGGTGACGCTCAAGCAGGGCGAGGGCGTGGTGGTGGTGAGCGACATCGACAAGCAGCAGAGCCGGGCCATCAGCGGAGTGCCGGGGTTGAGCGAGATTCCGGGCCTGAACGACCTCACCGGCAACGACACGCAGAAGAACTACGCAACCCTGCTGATCGTAATGACGCCCCACCTGATCCGTGGAACCCAAGCCGCGGGCCACTCGCCCATGATGCGGGTGGAGCGTGGGCAGCCTGGCCTGCCCGGCGTGCCGGCGCGCTGACCATCTGCGTCTGAATCCGCGTTAGCCGTCCATGTACTTGTGGAAGAAGGCGGTGATGCGGCGGCGAGCGTCCTGTGTGGCGGGATCGTTGTAGCCGATGCCGCTGAAGCGAAGGAGCTTGAGAACGAAGCTGTGGTGGTTGTTCATGAAGGAGTGGCCTGCGTCCGGATATTCCTTCACATCGTGTGGTACGAGAGCACGCTGGAGGGCTTGTTCGAGCCGGTCGGCGTCGCCCTGCTCCCACTTGGCTAGAGCGCCATAGCTGCCGACGACGGGGCAGGCGGTCTTGAGGAAGTCGTCCACGTCCGGGGGAAGCTTTCCGCCGTAGTTGATGCTGGCGGCGGAGAAGCCGTGGCCGGAGACGAGCAGGAGGGCAAATCCGCCGCCCATGCAGAAGCCGATGACGCCAACCTTGCCGTTGCAGCTTGGTTGGGCGAGGAGCCAGGCGCGGGCGCCTTCGACATCGTCGAAGGCCGGGCCGGTGTGCGCCATGAGGTCGCGGATGACGGAGCGGAGGCAAAGCAGCAGGCCGCCCCGGTAATAGAGGTCGGGGGAGAGGGCGAGAAAGCCGGCTTCCGCGAGCCAGTTAGCCTGGCTGCGGTGATCCTGGCTCATGCCGAAGACGTCGTGAAGGACAACAACGCCGGGTGCCGAAGCTGTGGAGGCTGGAGCGGCGAACCAGGCCGGCATCTGGCCTCGCGGGGTAGGGATGAGGACGTTGGGCATGGGCGTTCTCCCTTTTCTGGCGGCGACCTTGCTGCCGACAGACAATGCTACTCCCGGCGGTTAGGCGGGTGATGAAGCAGGCGCGCCGTTGCGCTCCGCGCGTGAAGCATAGTGGTTGAAAGCCTAAGCATGAAATCGATCCGGGCCGCCGCGCAAGGCAGGGCGTGCAATTATCTTCTCAGTCTGACGCGCAGGGCGCCCGCGCCCGAGTGCGTGATGGTGCATGCTGAGGCCTGGTCGCATTTGTAGTGGATACCCACCGGATAATCCTGCCATTTGGGGTTGACGATCTCTCCGCTTGCCTTGCTGAAGAGGAAGGTCTTCCCCGCGCGGGTTTCGATGGTTCCCTGGGAGACGTCAAACTCGACGATGGCATCGTCTCCTTCGATGGTGAAAGACAGGAGCGGCGGCGCGGAGATTCGGGGCGCTTTCCTGCGGGGGGCGGGAGTTGCGGCAGGGGGTTGTCCCACGCTGGCCTGCGGCTCGTTCTGGCCCTTCAGCAACGCTTCCTGCTCGGCAAGGGATGGAAAATCGGGCGCAAAACTCCAGGAGAATGCGCTTCCATAGGCCTTCTCCAAGCACGGGAGTTCGCCTTGAGCGTCAATGGCCGCAATCTGTCCATCCGGCCCGATATCGTTCTTGAAGATCTCCTTGCCCAACTCCCGCTCCGCTTCCTGCGCGGCCAATAGCTCTTCCACCGCATGCGCCGGAGGGTTCGCGGCGGCGTTGGCGGCATCCGCTGGCGCGGCCTGGAGCGCCGGATTGGATGCGGCAAGAGCCGGCGCATTGGCGGGATCGTATTTCAGCAAAATGTCCCTTGAACACACGATAAAGCCCTGGGCATCCCGCAGGTGGATTTCGATGGCAAGAGGGCGCGGGGAATGAGCGACCGCATACGCAAACCCGGCCTGCCGGTTTGGATCGCTGGGTTGGATCGCCAGGCGGTATCCCAGCTGTTTGTCCCACTGTGTAAAAAGATGGCCCTTCAAGCCGGTCGAGTCCGAAGTGACCGATCCCCAGTCGTGCGGCTCCTCCGGGCCTCCCATATGCGAGACCAACGCGACTACGCTTCCAAAGAGAAGTCCGAGCCCCGCCACGGCCCCAATCCCGATATAAAGCTTGGTACGACTCGGGTCGGATTTCTGGCTCCCTTCAGCGGGCGCCTTTGCGCCGGGCGGCGGGGCAGTTGAGGGTGCCTGGGCGGGAGTCTTTCCCTTCGCGTCCGCGCTCGCGTTCAACGGATCGGGCAGAATGGCCCGCGGAAGAATGTCGGGAGGCGGCGGGGGCGGTTCAACGATTGCGTAGTGGACGGGCTCCGGTTGTTCTTCTGCTTTCTCGCCCGTTGGAACCTGCTGCTCGGCCTGCGCAACCTGGCCGCCAGGGATATCGGGGGCCGGTTCAATGATCGCGTAGCGGACCGGCTCCGGTTCCTCTTCCGTCTTCTCGACCTTGGGATTCTTCCCGCCGGGCTGCGCGAGCTTGCCGCGAGGGATCTCGGCGGGTGGTTCAATAATCGCATAGCGGAGCAGCTCCGGCTCGTCTTCCGCCTTCTCGCCCTTTGGAATCTGCTGGCCGGGCTTTGCGAGCTTGCCGCGAGGGATCTCGGCGGGCGGTTCAATAATGGAATAGTGGGTCGGCCTCGGTTCCTCTTCCGCGTTCTCGCCCTTGGGAATCTGCTGGCCGGGCTGCGCGAGCTTGTCACGAAGGCTCTCCGCAGGCGGTTCAACTATCGAATAATGGGTAAGCTCCGGTTGCTCTCCTGCCTTCTCGTCCTTGGGAATCAGCTGGCCCGCCCTTGCGAGCTTGCCGCGAGGGCTCTCCGGAATCGGGTTGCTGGCAGTGTAGTGGAACTCCGGTAGCTCTGCTGCTTTCTCGCCGTTGGGATCTTGCTCGTTCGCGTCCGTCATACAGTACCCTGTCTTCCCGATTGCCCGCAATCCAAGTCTATCGGTTCAATAACATTGGACCACACTTCGCCCGCCGTGGAAACCGCGGACGGCCCGGCGCGGCCTTCTTTTCGTTGACTCCGGGCCGGAATTCGGTTATTCTAAACTCCTTGCGCGGTGTTGCGCCTGGGGTCTGTGTGTACTCACCTGGACCCGGCTGGTCGATGCCCTGGAGGGATCGGCTGGAGCAGGCCACCGGCGGTTGGATGCGCGGGTTTTTCGCGAGTTCAGCCGAGCCAGAGCCCTTTGAGGGCCAACCCCGCTGCTCTCACCCGAACAGATTTGTTTGGACGTGGGTGGAAGAGGCCCGTGCGTTTCTTGCGTGGGCAAGTACGGTTTTTGCGCGAGAGTTTTGGCCGGGGCAGGCAGGTTTTTCGAAAGAGCAGGAGTGAAATGGGTACCTTTGTTCCGAGCGGGAAGAATATCGACCGTAAATGGTTTGTGGTGGATGCCAGCGGGCAGACGCTGGGGCGGCTTGCGACCAAGGCCGCCAGCGTGCTGAGCGGCAAGCTGAATCCGCAGTATGTACCGTACATCGATGTGGGCGACCACGTGATCGTTATCAACGCGGAGAAGGTGCGGCTGACCGGCCTGAAAGCCGAGAAGAAGCTGTATCGCCGCTATACCGGCTTTCCCGGCGGACTGCGCGAGGAGTCGTTTGTGCGCCTGCTGAACCGCAAGCCGGAGGCCATCCTGGAACAGGCCATCAAGGGCATGCTGCCCAAGAGCAAGATGGGCAGGCAAATGGGCACCAAGCTGAAGGTCTATCGCGGCGACAAGCATCCCCACCAGGCGCAGCAGCCGGTGGAGTTGGAGATTGGGTAGGAACAGGGACTAGGGCATGGCTGGGCGCCTTGTGTGAGCCCGGCGGAGAGAGCGGAGAATGGCAGATCTGGTTCAGTATTACGGGACGGGACGGCGCAAGGCGGCGATCGCCCGCGTCTTTCTTCGTCCCGGCACGGGCGAGTGGAAGGTCAACGGCAAGGCATTCGACGAGTACTTTGTGACCGAGCAGCAGCGCGTGGCGGCAAAGCGCACCCTGGTGCTGGTGGAACTGGCCGGCAGCTTCGACGTGGTGACCACGGTGAAGAGCGGCGGCGTCTCTTCGCAGGCCGACGCGGTGAAGTTGGGTGTTGCCCGCGCGCTGATCGAGTTCAATCCGGAACTGCGCAAGGCGCTCAAGGCCGAAGGCCTGCTGACCCGCGACGCGCGCATGAAGGAGCGCAAGAAGTATGGCCAGAAGGGCGCCCGCAAGCGGTTCCAGTTCAGCAAGCGCTAGTCAGGAGCGATTTATGCCAGTGTACGGTTGCTTCAGGATGATGATCGCCGACCCCGACCGGAGCTGGACTGCTGATTACATCGTCGCTAAGAGCGAAGAAGTGATTCAGTTTTGGAATCGTGCCCCGGAGGGCGATAAGCCGAATGTCTTGGTTGGCGTCGCCCGTTTGGGAAAGGAACACACGATCTGTGACGTTGCGTCTACCAAACTGAACGAGCCCAAGTTTTACAGAGCCAACCTGAAGAGCACGGATATGATCAAGCACCCGAAACTCGACGACGACGATCCGGATCAAGAGTAAGTTGTTCAATCTCCCCGAATAGGGGAATCAATTCCGGACTGAGATGCCGGAATGCAATCCACGAAGGAGGCCAATGGCCACGATCACAATGAAGGAGCTGCTCGAAGCGGGTGTTCACTTCGGGCATCAGACCAAGCGCTGGAATCCCAAGATGAAGGAGTACATCTTTGGCGAGCGCAACGGGATTTACATCATCGACCTGCAGAAGACGCTGAAGCTGTTCAAGGAAGCGTCGAAGTTCGTCACCGAACTGTGCGCGGGAGGCCGGACGATTCTATTCGTCGGCACCAAGCGTCAGGCGCAAGATGCCGTGGCCGAGGAGGCCACACGCGCTGGGATGCCGTATATCAACCAGCGCTGGCTGGGCGGCCTGCTGACCAACTGGGTGACGGTGCAGAAGAGTGTGAAGCGCCTTCAGGAACTGGATGAGATGGCCGTGGATGGCCGCTACGAATTGCTGACCAAGAAGGAAGTGATCCGCCTGGAGCGGGAGCGGAAGCACCTGCAGGCGAACTTGGCCGGTATCAAGACGATGAAGCGGCTGCCGGATGCGCTCTTTATTGTCGACTCGAACAACGAGGCGATTGCCGTGAAGGAGGCCCGCAAGCTGGGCATTCCGGTGGTGGCCGTGGTGGATACCAACTGCGACCCGACAGTGGTGGATTATGTGATTCCCGGCAACGACGATGCCCTGCGCGCCATTCGGCTGTTCACCTCGAAGATCGCCGACTCGGCCGCCGAAGGCGTGAATCTGGTGGGCGACAAGGCCTTTCAAGAGGAGGAGCCTGTGCCGGCAGCCGACGCTTTGGCGGTGGTGGAACCCGCGCCGGCCGAGGATCTGGACCTTGAAGCAGTGCTGGGCGGCGGGATTCGCAAGGGTCCGGCGACGGTGGCGGTTCTGCTGGAGGCAGCCGAGGGCCGCGTTTAATCTTTCTGTCGCCCGCGAGTGCGCATCATGAGACAAGCGTGGCCGCCAGGGTGGAGCGCCACGCTTTTCTTATGCCGGACGCCCGCGGCGTGGCCGACATTGCTCCGTGCCCTGTGCCTGATCTGGGCTGCTAGAAACTAAACCGGCATCCGCTCCGCTTGAACTTGGACGAGTGCCCTAAAGACGCAAATTCAGAAAAGAGAGACGAAGACAGTGAGCGAGAAGATTGATGCCAAGTTGGTGAAGGAATTACGCGAGAAGTCCGGCGCGCCGATGGGCGATTGCCTGAAGGCTTTGCAGGAGACTCACGGAGACATCGAGAGAGCGTTTGTAGTTCTGCGCAAGCGGGGCATGGCCTCGGCGCAGAAGAAGGCCTCGCGCACCACCAACGAGGGCGCGGTTGGGACGTATATCCATGCCGGCGGCAAGATCGGCGTGCTGATCGAGCTGAACTGCGAGAGCGATTTTGTGGCCCGGACCGAGGACTTCCAGGAGCTGCTGAAGGACATCGCCATGCACATCGCGGCCAGCGATCCGCGCTATGTGAAGCCCGAGGACGTGACCGCGGAAGACCTGGAGCGGGAGAAGGATATCTTTCGCGCCCAGGCTGCGGCTACAGGCAAGCCGGCGCCGGTGATCGAGAAGATCGTGGAAGGCAAGATGGCCAAGTTCTACGAGGAGGTTTGCCTGCTGGAGCAGCCCTTTATCAAGGATCAGGCGGTGAGCATCAAGGAGCTGATCGGGCAGAAGGTAGGCAAGCTGGGCGAGAACATCACGGTGCGGCGTTTTGCGCGCTTCAAGGTGGGCGCGCCTGACTGGACGGTGGCCTCGACCAAGCCCGTGACCGCGGCGGAGTAACTTCCGGCTGCGATCAGAGGTTGATGAGGGCCCAGGGCGCAAGCTCTGGGCCTTCTTTGCATGCACGAAACGCTTTCCCAGCGGCTCATGGAAGGTCAGAACCGGGAGCCTTGGGCGGAGTTGGGACTGTTTTTACTGCCGATCCGCAGCCCGAGCCCGAGCCAGGAACGCCCGCATCTTCACCGGGTCTTTGCGACCTGGTTCAGCCTCCACCCCCGAAGCCACATCCACGCCCCAGGGCCGCAACGCGGCGATAGCTTCCGCCACGTTTTCCAGATTCAGCCCGCCCGCCGCGATCAACCGCAGCTTTCCTGCGTCTGCGAAGACCGTCTTGCGCGCTTCCGCCCAATCGAAGGTCACGCCGGTGCCCCCGGCAGCCGTCCCGGTCCGCGAATCCACTAGGACCGCATCCACGTTCGGGTTGCGTGCGTGCTCGGCAATTCGACCCGCGATCGGCTCCGCGGCTCCGGCGGCAAAATGTACCACGCGCAAGATCCTCAGCGCCGGACCGAGCCGCTCGCGCAGCTTAGCCGGCAGCTCCGGGCCGCTCTCAAAGTGCAGTTGCACGCCGGTCAGCGAGCAGGCGCGCACCGTGGAGCAAATCTCGTCCAGCCCGGCGTCTACAAAGACGCCGATCTTCTCCACCGCCGCGGGCAAGAGCGGCACAATGGCAGCCACTTCAGCCGCCGTCACCCGCCGCAGGCTGGGCGCAAAAACGAATCCCAGCGCGTCGGCCCCGGCTTCGACCGCCAGCAGCGCATCCTGCAGCGAAGTATTGGCGCAGATTTTGATCCATAGGCTCATTGTCGTATCCAGGAACCGCGCGCAGAGCGATCGGCGCGGCCCGGCCCCCAGCTTGCTCTCGCCAGCATTTCAGCCAGCGCTGCGCCGGGATCAGCTTGGCGCATCAGGCTCTCGCCAATCAGGAACGCGTCGAATCCCGCCGCCCGCAGCCGCGCCAGATCTTCCGCGGTCGAGATTCCGCTCTCGGCTACGCGCAAGATGCCGGCCGGTATCTGCTCCACCAACTCAAGCGAGGTCTCCAAGCTCACTTCAAAGGTCTTCAGGTTGCGGTTGTTCACGCCGATCGCGTCCGCGCCTGTCTGTCCCAGCACATCCAGCACCCGATCAAGCTCGGCGGCCGTATGCACTTCGACCAGTACATCGAGCTGAAGGCTGCGAGCCAGATAGGCAAAGCGCTTGAGCTCGGCATCGGCGAGCGCGGCAGCAATCAGCAGAATCGCATCTCCCCGGTGGGCGCGGGCTTCCACGATCTGGTACTCGTCCACCGTGAAATCCTTGCGCAGGCAGGGGAGCGGAGCCGCCGCCGAAGCCAGCTCCAGATTGCGCAGGCTGCCCTTGAAAAACGGCTCATCGGTGAGCACCGAAAGCGCCGCCGCGCCACCCGCGTGGTAGCTCCTGGCCAGCCACTCCACATCGAAGTCCTCGCGGATCAGTCCCTTGGAGGGCGAAGCCTTCTTGATCTCGGCGATCACCGCCGGGCCGAGAGCAGCCTGCCGCAGCAACGCCGCCGCAAAGCCGCGCGGCTGATACTCCGCCGCCCGCAACTCCAGCTCGGCCAGCGGCACGCCGGCCTTGGCCGCGGCCACCGATGCCCGCGTCGCGGCCAAAATCGTCTCAAGATGAGTAGAACGCTGAGTAGCCATGCTCCTGGGTTGAGTATAAGTGGCGTGGCCGCGAGCGGCTTCGATGATCGCCTCGCGGCAAAAAGGCGGGTGCGCCCTTTCAGCGCGCGGTGCCTTGCGGCTGATCGGCGCAGGCGCAGTCAGAACCGGGATGTCAGGCTGCCGTAGAACGACCGCCCCCGGCCCGTCAGCGGCTTGATTTGGCTTATCCATCCGCTGGCCATGTAGTCGTCGAAGTTCACGCCGCCCATGGGCAGTTCGTAGTCCTTGTTGAGCAGGTTGTCGGCTGCCGCGTTCGCTTGCAGAGGCCCGCGCCGGTAGGCTGCGTTCAGGTTGAAGAGCGTGTACCCTGGTGTCTCTTGTTCAAAGCGATGCGGATCGACGTTGGATTTCCGATCCACGGCCTGCACACCAAAGCCGGCCGTGAATCCCTTCAACTCCTCGTCGAAGGCCACGCGCAAGTTGAGTGGCATCATCTGGTAGAGCGGGGTTTCCGTATCGAGACGCTCGCCATGCAGCCAGCCCGCGACGCCGCTGATCTTGCCCTGCCCGAAGCGGCTGCTATTCCAGATCGCACTGCTGCCGGAGAGATCGGCCCCGCCAATTCGCGCGCTATGATTGGCAAATTGCAGTTGGGCAAAGGTGCTCATGCCGTACATCGTGGTCATCATCGTGTCGACATCCACATAGTCCTGGACGTAAGTCATGTAAGGCGTGAGCTTGATCGCCCAAGGCGTGGCAGTCCCGCCGTGCCAGCCCGCCGTGCCGCTCACGGTGTTGGCGGTCTCCGGCTTGAGCCCGACGTTGCCCACGTAATAATTCCCGTCGCCAAACCAGCCGATCATGCCGCTGGCCATCATGTTGGTAGACCAAGCGTAGCGCTCGTAGAGGTTGGGCGACCGCGTCTTGCGCGCGTACCCAAACTCATAAGTGCTGGACGAATTCGGCTGGTAGCGGGCTATTCCGGTCACATCGAGGTTGACGTCGGTCTTGGCCCGGTTCAGTGCATTGAATGCGGCTGCGTCGTCGCCGTACATTATCGCCGAATAGCCTTGCACGGGGCCAGCATTCATCCAGACGGTATCGTTGCGGAGGCCGAGGAGGGTGGTCCATTGAGGGTTCCACTTGCTGGCCACCTCGGCGAAGGTGCCCAGCCTGATACGGCGCCCATCGTTGATGCTGGCGAAGGTATCGGGGCCCATGTACGGCGCCGTTCCGGCAACCGCCGGCCATCGGTCGTCGAGAACAAGGCGATGCAACTCGTTGCCCACCCGCAGCGTGTGCCGGTCGGCCAGTTGAACCTCGAATTTGGCGGAATAGCCAAGGTCCCTGCCGTGGGTATTCATCGGCATCCACATGGGCATGGGAAAGGTGGATTTGTCCCGGCCGATATTCATCGAGTGCCACGTTCCCTGCCAGAAGACATGCGTGTCGAGTCCCCCTCCTTCAAAGCTTCTGTGGTAATGCAGGTTAAGCGACTCGGCATAGTTGCGCACCATGTCCATTTGCGCGTTTGGGAAGCCCTGGTACGGGGTATGATGCAAGCCGCCCTCGACGGAAATGAAGTTTCTCGTCCCCTGTGCCGCAAGGGTCAGCGCGTGGTCGGTACTCTGCGCATAGGTCGAAGTGACCTTATGTCCGCTGCCGTCGGTGTAATCGTCGTTGGTGGTCCACGACCCGATGTAACCAATGCCGAATTTGCGGCTGGCCACCGACTCCGACAGCGAGCCGCCGTAGTCTTGGCCGTTGCTGCGGTAGAAGCCTGAAACCTCTTCTTCTTCGTGCACCGCCTCAGCCCCGCTGGCGAAGACCGGCCCCCTGGATTCCACCGCGATGGTTCCACCAATGCTATCGCCGCCCATGCTCACCGGCGTGATGCCCGCCAAGACGGTTACTTCGGCCGCGTTGGAGGGCGCGACATAAGAGAGCGGCGGGTTCATGTGGTTTGCGCAAGCGGAAGAGACCGTCATGCCGTCAACCACTAGCTTGGCGCGTTCGTCTCCCAGCCCATGAAGCAGCGGGACCGAGGCAAGCTGTCCATTATCGCGCAGGCTGACGCCGGGCGCGTCTGCCACCAGCTCGGCTAAGTTGCGGCTGCGCGCCTGGTCGCTGGCGTCCACCTTGAGCATGTCCGTAGAAGCTGTTGCGCCTGAGCTCTCGCTGACTTCAATAGATGTCTTTGCCGGGGCTATCTTCAATGCGACATTGGCGGCTGTCTCGTTACCGGCGGTTACGGCAAGGTCATGAAGAATTGCATTATTAAAGCCGCTGGCAGCAAAAATGACGTCATAGAGCCCCACAGGGATGCCATCGAAGACGAACCGCCCTTCAAGGTTAGTGCTGAGAGTCTTTCTGAATCCGGAGACACCGTTTCTAACTTCAACCTTAGCGCCCTCGACGACCGCTCCAGAAGGGTCTTTCAGCACTCCGGCGATGCGGCCGGCGGCAATGGGCGTTTCGGCCGCAGTAAGATTCTGTTGGGCATGGATCGAGTGCGTCTGCCAGCAAAGACAGACGGCTGGCAGCAGCGCCAGCAACAGCTTGGTTTTCATGGAACTCTCCTTCGAAAATGATTCTTCAGGCTGCGATGGCCGGAGTAACGGTCACGTTGAGCCCGAGTCGTTGTAGTCGTTTCACGAAGTACCGCTGGAGCTGGTCTTTGTTGATCTGCTCCAGATAG
>Ga0187863_10001021_pt1 | contig 22980 bp, 17 predicted proteins | sample June2016WEW_11_1_FD_132975 | JGI IMG/M metagenome (GOLD analysis project Ga0187863, IMG submission 132975) | Peatland microbial communities from SPRUCE experiment site at the Marcell Experimental Forest, Minnesota, USA - June2016WEW_11_10 | ecosystem: Environmental > Terrestrial > Soil >...
ACTGGCGGGCGGGCTGTTGTTGGGCGTCGCAAATCGCTCCGGCCTACGGCCTACGCGATTCGCGACGCCCAACAACAAATCTCATAGGAATCAGGAAAGAGACAGGAATCCATCGGAAACTGGACACTTCCCAAAATACCCGAGTCAGAACGGGACGTCGTCGTCGGTGATTCCCTGGTCGGTCGGGCCCGGCTCTTCGGCCGGACGCGAGCCGCTGCCACCACCCGCCTGAGGTGCTCGCGCGGTGCGCGGCGCCGATGCGGGCCCCGCACCTTCCGCACCCTCCCCGCGGCCGCCCAGGAGGATTACGTCGTCGGCAACCACTTCCGTGGCCCAGACCTTCTTGCCTTCCTTGTCCTCGTAGCTGCGGGTCTGCAGCCGCCCCTCCACGAAGACCTGTTTGCCACGGGTCAGGTAGTTTGCCAGGTTCTCCTGGCGCCACAGGACCACGTTCGTCCAGTCCGTCTCTTCCTTCCAGTCGCCGGTTTGCTGGTCTTTCCAGCGGCGGTTGGTGGCCACCGAGAACTTGGTCACGGACACACCGGAGGGGGTAAATCTGGTTTCGGCATCCTTGCCCAGATGGCCGATGAGGATCACTTTATTCACGCTGCGGGACGCCATAACACACGCACTGTATCACAATCACGCAAACCCGACTCGTCTGGTTTGCCAAGCCGCCTTCCTGAAACGGAACTCCCAGTACGGAGTCCATCCGGGCGGAGATGAGAATTTTGCAATTGACCTGCTACAAATGGTGCGGAATGCCGATAGAATATATCAAACGCTGTCGCGGGTGAACAGCATGCACTCCTTCTGCGGTGCCGATTTCGGATTCTGGCGAGGTGCAGCCGCCACTCTCCTGCTGTCGGCCTCGCTGGCTGGCCGATTGTCCCCCGCGCAAACCGTGCTGCGCGACGCGTCTCCGGGTCCTCTCAACATTTTCCCGAGCGATCTCGCGGTTCTCGAAGCCGGCGACGTACGAAAAGACCTGCCTTGCACGGTGACTCCCCAGAAGCCGCAGCTTGGGTTCGACATGCGCCTGCATGCGGGCTACGACATCGCCGTTCCTCTCGATGAATTCGCCGGGACTGACGACGTGCTCACAATTGTCTTCCGCGTGACCCCGGCCGCGCACAGGAATGAGCCGGTCTACTTCGAGCAGAAGGTGCGCGTACCCTTTATCGAGGCGAACGCGCGCGGGAGCGCTGTCCTGTCGGGGGCATTCGATGTCGGTGAAGGCGCCTATCACGTCGACTGGCTGATGCGGAACCGCACTGAGCGAGTCTGTGCATCCAACTGGGACACCGATGCCGAACTCCAGTCGCGCGACCGCGACGTCACCCTCACTATGCCGCCAAATGTCGTGGAGAGAACCGAAGGCGAGCAGTTTCATGAGGAACCGCCGGTGGAACGGGCCCGTGACCGGGCGCCCCTGAACATCAAAGTCCTGATCAACTTCGCTCCGGAAGACCCGCTCGCGCCCACCCTGCATGAGGTGGATACAAGCGCTCTGGTCTCCATTCTGCGCAGCATCTCCCGTGACCCGCACTTCGGCCGATTCTCACTGGTCGCCTTCAACATGCAGGAGCAGCGCGTGCTGTACCGGCAACCGAACGGGGATAAGATCGATTTCCCGGCTCTCGGGGCTGCTATGACCGAGCTGAAGCTCGGCACGGTCAACATCCGCCAACTTGGCGACAAGCATGCCGATACCGGATTCCTGAGTCAGCTCATTAAGGAGGAAGTCGGCGATACCCGGGACCACCCCGATGCCATCGTATTCGCCGGCCCCAAGGTGATGCTCGACCAGAACGTGCCGGCCGAGACTCTTCGGGACATCGGTACCGTCGATTTCCCGATGTTCTACATGAATTACAACTCAAACCCTCAGCAGGTGCCCTGGAGAGACGCCATCGGAAGGGCGGTTCGGTATTTCCACGGGATCGAGTACACTATCACCCGCCCCCGCGATCTCTGGCTGGCAGTCAACGAGATGTGTTCCCAGATTGTAAAATCCAGGAACGAAAAAGCCACGGCATCCATCTCTACTCGATAGAATGAGGGTCTTGCATAGTCTCGTCTTGGCCATAGTACTGCTCGGGGGGAGCAGTCTGGCTGTGGCCCAGTCGCCTTACGCAAATTCGCTGGCGCCGTATATCCCCTCGCCACAGATCATCGTGGAACACATGCTGGAACTGGCCAACGTGCAGCCCGGCGAGACCGTCTACGATCTGGGCAGCGGCGATGGCCGCGTTTTGATCACAGCCGCACAGCAGTTCCGGGCCCACGCCGTCGGCGTGGAACTGGTGCCGGACATTGCACGGAAGGCGTCGGACCGGATCGTGCGGATGGGCCTGCAAAATCAGGCGCGGGTCATTCAGGGTGACATTCGGGACACCGACCTGAGTCCCGCCGACGTCGTGACCATGTACATGACCACGGAGTGCAACAACCTGCTGCGCCCTCAGCTTGAGAAATCGCTGAAGCCCGGCACCCGCGTGGTTTCCTACAGCTTCAAAGTGCCCGGGTGGAAGTACAACCAGATCGAAGTAGACGACCCTTACGGCAACGGCCGCAAACACGCTATCTATCTGTACGTGATGCCGGCGCGCAAACAAAGAAACTAGACAAGCGTTCGCAACCCCTATTGTGGACCGGCTTTGCGTTCCTCATCCGCAAGCTTGTCGACGATCTGCCGCTCTTTCGCCCCATCCTCGGTTCGATGTAAGCCAAAATACACTGCGGCGAGTTCCACGTGAGCCTGCATCCAATCCGGCTTCGCCTTGACCACTGCTTCGAGATCCGCAGCGGCGCCAGCCAGATCTCCGCCGGCCCTTTTCACCAGCGCCATGGCATAGCGGGCCTTGATCGAGGTCGGGTCAAGACGCAGAGCGTGTTCCAGCGAAGCTTTGGCTCCCGTGAGATCGCGCTCGAAATAGAGCACGCGCCCGAGATTGGTAATGGCTTCCACGTCGGCTGGATTCTGTTCCACGGCCTTGCGATTCGCCTCCGCTGCGCCTTTGTAATCGGCGTTCCCTTCAAGCGCGGCGCCCAATTGGGTGTAAACGCCGGGGAGGTTCGGATTGAGTTGCACGGCTGCTTCGAGATCGTCACGCGCGCGCTCTGCCAGGTGCAGAGTCAACAAAGTCCGCCCGGCCAACAGAAGGGCGTCCGCGGCATGGCCGTCCTTGCCCACCCGTTCCACCACGTCCGCGCCTTCCTGGAGCTTCCCGCTGACGATCAGCGCCGAGCCATACACCCACGCCAAATCGAGGTTGTCCGGGGCCTTCGTGGCCAGCGGAGCCACCAGTTCCAGAGCACGGCCGCTGTCTCCAAGACGGAGATAACACTCGCCCAGGAGAACCGCTGCGCCGATATTGCCGGGATCGTCCTTCCAGAGGCCTTCCAATTGCCGCGCCGCGCTGGCCGAATCGCCCTTCTTGAACCAGGCCAAAGCGATGTAGAAACGAACCTCCTTGTTGCCGGGATCAAGCGCCAGCGCCGTTTCATAGGCGTCGATGCCCTCCTGGAACTGCTGCATCTGCACCAGGGCCACGCCGAGATTGATCCAGGCCGGCAGCGCATTGGGGCTTAGCTTTACCAGACGGCGGTAGCCCTCCACGGCCGTCGCGAGATCGCCACGCTGCTGGGCGGTCACCGCTTCCTCGAAGATTTTCCCGGTGTCGGGCGGCGCCTGAGCGTTGACAAAAGCCACGAAAAACGCCAGGCAGAAACTCGCGCTGAGGAATCGCATGTATCGACTATTGTCGCGCGGCGGGAGCCAGGGATGAACCAACGGAGATGCGGTCCCGGTAAGTTGCGATTCTCCGGTTTAATGTGTCCGCAAGTTTCTGATCGCCGCCGCGTTCCGCGAGATCCAGAGCCTGGCGCGCCGAAGCCACCGCGTCCGGGAAGCGCCCAACTTCGGCGTACATGGCGGCGAGAAGACTGAGTACCACCGGTTCCTGAGCGTTAGACAGCGCGACGGCGCGCTCCATGTGCGGAATCGCTTCGTCGAATCTTCCTCTTTGTGCAAGCACCCGGGCAAGGTTGTTCTGATACGGCAGGGAGTCGGGCTTCGCGGCCACGGCCGTTTGAAAGTGCCCGATGGCTTCATCCAGCCGGTCCTGTTTCCAAAGAGCGAGTCCGAGGGTATTGTGCGCGTCGGTGTTGGTTGGATCCACCTCCAGAGCCTGGCGGCCGTGCTCGATGGCCTCGTCGATTCGTCCCCTTTGATAAAGCGCGGTGGCGAGGTTGGTCTGCGCGAGCGCATTCCGCGATTGCAGCGCCAGATCCGCCGTGTACGCCTCGATGGCCTCATCCAGCCTGCCGCGCTGCAGAAGGTCTCCGGCCAGATTGTCATACGCCGAGGCATGTTCGGGAGCGATGTCGATGGCCTTGCGGTATTGCTCGATGGCCTCGTCTGTGAGACCCTCCCGATCAAGGGCGAAGCCGAGATTCACGCGCGCTTTTTCGTCATCGGGGTCGAGATCCACGGCTTTACGCCACTCCGGCAGAGCCTCGGCGGTTTTGCCCTTCGCCAGCAAGTCACTGGCAAGGTCGAAGACCTGGTAGAACTCGGATGCCGGAATCTCCAGCTTCGCGAAATCGCCGGGCGCGATGTTCACGAACTCCGGAATGTTCGCCGCCCGGTTCGCGGCAGTGGTGTCTTCAATCAGAATCGGCGGGCTGTCGTTGCCGTCGCGGTCAAGATGAGTCAGATACAGCTGCGTGTACGGCGACCGGGCTTTGGACGCGAACACCATCCACCGTCCGTTGGGCGAAAAGCTGTGCCATGAATTCATGAGCGGCGTGTTGCATCTCATGAGCCGCGCTTCACCGCCTTTGAACGGCACGATGAAGAGCCGGCTGTCGGGACGCATCAATTGGCCGTTCCTGCATTGCACGAACACGATCCAGCGGCTGTCCGGCGTGATCTTCGGGAAGCTGTTGCTCATGCCGTTGAACGATGCGCCGGCAATCGGTTCCGGCGTACCGCCGCGGCCTTCATTGAAAGGCATCCGATAAAGGTTGTACTGGATCTGCGTCTCTTTCGGGTCGTTGGCGAATAACGCCGCGGGCGCGCCGCGCGGGAAAGCGGTTTTGGCCTCGGCTTTGGCGAACACGATCCACTTTCCGTCGCGCGACCATACTCCGTCGGTCTGCACATACCGCGGGTCGTCGGCGCCCGGCAGGGGCTGCGTTCGTCCGGTGGCCACCTCGCGCCAGGCCAGTACGCCGCGTGTCGGGAAAAAAACCTGGCCGAAACGATAGTCGCGATAGACTGCAAAATAGTATTTCTCTTCCAGCCCGTAGGCGCGAGCGAGGTTCTGCGGGTCGCGCTCATCGAGAGTTGTCAGAATGTACCGGCCGTCCGGCGATACCTGGGACATAAACCCCGCGCGCAGTTTTCTTCCACCCTGATCGTCGCGGCTGGTGTTCCATTTGAAGACATCGCGCGTGTTGATCACCGTCTCCTCCCGCAAAGGCACGGCCGCATAAAGCGATTTATCGTTCATGGGGCCATCCACGTCGATGCCGATCGTCCTGCCATCCGCCGAGAACGAATGGCAGTTGGCACACGTGGGAAGGTTCTCCATCTCGATACGGCTACGGGTCTCCGCGATGTCCCGCAAGCGCCACTTGACGTACTTCAGCGCGTCTTTCGGAAGAATCCCGAGTTGTCCGTTCGCCTGGCTGGGGATCAAAGGAACGTCGCGATAGAAGATGGGCGCGCCAACCGCGTCCGCGGAGGTTCGAAACATCGACCGGCCCACGGAGACCGGCCGCCGACTTGCGCGATCCGTGAAACCGGTAATCGCTATGGCAGCGTCCTGTTCCCGCGAATGCCTCTTGATGGCTTCCCAGGTATCGGCGTCCGGTCTCCAGATATGGCCGGCGCTTTCCTCCGGTGTGAGCACCGGCAATTCGTTCATCTCCGACACGCACATCCGATCGATCTCGCCTACGCGCATGCGGTCGCCCTGCGTCGTCACCACAACCGGCGCGGAGCCATCCGCAAATTCGATCTCCACGCGCCACCATGCGGCCCCGGCCGATGTATCCCGCCAGCGGAAAGCGATGGGAGACAAATCGGGCGGAATGATGGCCGTGCGCGGAGGATAGTCAACGGTGATGGAAGCGGGAACGCCTGCCTGGGCCGGGTGCTGCGCCAGCAGCCGTTCAACGACGGCTGCGGAGAACAACAACACCGCCCCCGCGCAAACTGCGCGGAAATGGGTACGTCTCACAATAGGGATTGCCTGCTTCAATTATGACTCGTTCCTGCCGTGACGCGCAGGCGCGCTGTAGAATTGCAATTGCGAATGAATCGGCCAATGTTTCGTTTGATTACGGGCCTTGTGGTCTTTGGTTGCCTGCTGACGATGGGAGCCGTGGCCGCTCAGGATGGCGGCGGCGAGTTCGAGGACCTGTCCCGGCAAGCCGAAGCCCAGCTCGATTTGAATCCCGCGGAAGCGGCCGGCTTATACCGCAAAGCGCTCGCCCTCCGGCCCGATTGGGCGGAAGGCTGGCTATACATGGGCGCGTGCCTGTTCCGAACCGGACACTATGCCCAGGCGCGGGACGCGTTTCGCAAGGGCGTGCCCCTGCAGCCGGGCAAGGGAACACCGGTGGCTTTTCTCGGGATGACCGAATACGAACTGGGTGACTATAAAGCGGCGATTGCCGATATCGTCAGGGGCGAATCGCTCGGGCTGGCGGATAAACCCGGTTTTGTGGCGGCGGTGCGGTATCGCGCGGCGCTCATCGGTTTGCGATTTTCCGATTTCGCGCTGGCTTTGGATCAGATCCGGCCGCTGGCGAAGGCTGGCGACAACTCGCCCGGCGTAATAGAAGTGCTCGGCCTGAGCGCGCTTTGCATGAATGTGTTGCCTGCGAACCTACCCGCGGCAAAACGCCCTGAGGTGGAACTGGCCGGGCGCGCGGCGTGGGCTTTCGTGGCGGACCGCCCCGATGAGGCGGACCCGTTGTTCAAGGAACTCGAGGCTTCGTTCCCGAACGAGCGCGGCATCCACTACATGTGTGGCGTTTACCGGCTCAAGAGCGACCCGGCAGCGGCCGAGGCGGAATTTCATCAGGAAGTTCAGGTGGCCCCGGGAAACATACTGGCTCATGTGCAACTGGCTCTGCTGCTGATGAAGCGCGGTGACGACGACGGCGCGGTTAAAGCGGCCAGCGAGGCAGTGCGTCTTGGGCCAGCGGACGCGCTGTCTCAGGCGACGCTGGGAAGAGCGCTCATGGATACCGGGAAAATGACCGAAGCGATCGCGGCGCTCCAGAAAGCGGAAAAGCTCGCTCCCCAGGCGCCGCGGACGCATTTTTATCTCTCCCAAGCGTACTGGAAAACCGGCAAGACTGACCTGGCGCGTAAGGAGAAGGCCGAATGGGACCGGCTGCATGCCCTGGCAGAGCCTGCGGACATCACGAAGCCCTGAACCGCGCGGCGCCATTTCCTATCTAAAATGCAGGTCCGCCACGCCTTTGGTAAACTGAAGGACCGGCGAAAGGTTCAGCGGAATTTGGCTTTTACCAGGTACGTCCTCCTTTTCTTAGCGACGTTCCCCGGCATTTATTATGTGCTCGCGCTGTACAGTTCGTGGCGATTTTTCCGTACGGCGAACAAGGAACGGCCAAGCCCCGGTTTCACCCCTCCGGTGAGCAATCTCCAGCCGATTCGCGGTCTCGATCGCGAAGCTTACGAGAACTTCGCCAGCCTTTGCCGGCAGGATTATCCCGATTACGAACTGCTGTTCTGTGTCGGTTCCGGCGACGATCCGGTGGTCCCGGTGATCGAGAAACTGGCGCGCGATTTCCCGGAGCGCTCCATCCGGCTCTTCCATGGAGCGAACCGCAGCGGCGTCAACGACAAGGTAGCCAAGCTGGCCCGCCTGGTGGGCGAAGCGCGAAATGAGGTTCTGGTCATCAACGACAGCGATGTTCGCGTGGACCCTGATTACTTCCGAACCGTCGTCGCACCGCTGCGGGATCCGCACGTTGGCGCGGTCACCTGCTTCTACGCGTCAACGGAAGACCGGACGTTCGCCGAAAACTTTCAATCGCTCGGCATGATGTCGGATTTCTTTGCCGGCATTCTGGTCTCGCAGCAGTTGGAGGGTGTGCGCTTTGCTCTGGGCACGACGATTGCCACCACGCGTACTCGATTGGCTGAATTTGGCGGCTACGAGAGTCTGGTGAACCGGCCCGGAGACGATTTTCTGGTGGGCAACCTGATCGCCGAACACGGTCATACCGTGAAATTGCTGCCGCACACCGTGCTGGCGGTTTCCGATTACGCGTCATTCGGCCAGCTGATTCACAAACGGCTGCGCTGGATGGTGGTGATGCGTCATATGCGGCCATGGGGACACGCGGGACTGGTTTTTACGCAGGGACTGCCGTGGTGCCTTGCGGCGATGGCGCTGCTTCCCTCGGCGCTTGCCAGCTGCGCGCTGTTCGGCGGCTACCTCGCGTTACGCGGAGCCATGATGTGGACTATCGGCATTCACGGCCTGCACCGGCGCGGCCTGTGGAAGAGAATCCCGCTTATTCCGCTGTGGGACGCCTTCGCGTTTCTGATCTGGCTGGCGAGTTTCACGCGCCGCAGCCTGCGGTGGCGCGACAACGACTACTATATCCGCGACGGCCAGCTCGTACCGGCGGTCTCGACGGCGGAACCGCGCCAATGATCGTCGAATAATTCCTTACGGCGCGGCGCTTATCGCAATCGCCGGCTGCTGCTGCCGGCGGTTCGAGGCCAGCCGCCAGTCCACCTGCGGCAGAAACACTGAAGAATCGATCCGGTCGCGATATTTCATCGCAATGTTGATCAGCGAATCGACCAGCGAATCCGACAGCAGGTGCGGCTTGAGACCAAGATCAACCAGCTTCGAATGCTTCGCGTTGTAATAATGCTCCTGCGACTCGACGCGCGGGTTCGGCAAATGTTCGATCTTGACGGAAAGCCCCAGCCTGCGGGCTTCGGCTTGAACCATGTTGGCGAGGTCCAGCACGGAGAACTGCTCGGTGAATTGATTAAACACGCGGCACTCGCCGGGAGCTGCCGGATACAGACAGGAAAGCTCAACACATCGCACGGTGTCGCGAATGTCGAGGAACCCGCGAGTCTGTCCTCCGCGGCCGTACACCGTGAGCGGATGACCCAGTGCCGCCTGCACACAGAAGCGGTTGAGCACGGTTCCAAACACCTCGTCGTAATCGAAGCGATTGATCAGCCCTTCGTCGAGCTCCGTCTCGCCGGTGATGGTGCCGTACACCACCCCCTGATTCAGATCGGTGGCGCGTAGCCCCCAGATCCGGCAGGCGAACATGATGTTGTGGCTGTCGTGCACTTTCGAAAGATGATAGAAAGAGCCGGGCTGCTTGGGGAACGGCAGAACATCCTTGCGGCCGTTGTGCTCGATGGCGATGTAGCCTTCCTCGATATCGATATTGGGCGTGCCGTACTCGCCCATGGTCCCCAGCTTCACCAGGTGGCACTCGGGGCGGAATTCGCGAAGGGCGAACAGCAGATTGAGCGTGCCGGCGACATTGTTGATTTGAGTGAATACCGCGTGCTTGCGGTCGATCATGGAATAAGGCGCGGACCGCTGCTCGGCGAAATGGACCACCGCATCCGGCTCGAAATCGCGAATCACCGGCGCGAGAAAGTCGTAGTCGTTCACATCGCCGACGAAGAGCTCAGTCACATGGCCGGTCAGCGCCTGCCAGGTGCGAATCCTCTCTGCCAGCGGGCGAATCGGCGTGAGCGTCTCGACGCCGAGTTCATGATCCCATTGCCGGCGGGAAAAATTGTCGATGATGGCGACCGAATGTCCGCGCTTCGATAAGTACAGCGCCGTCGCCCAACCGCAATAGCCGTCTCCTCCAAGCACGGCGATCTTCATGGTGCCAGCCTCCTCGTCCGAATTCCTCCGCGCCATCCTTACCGGGGACGGCAGGTTGTACCACTTCCGATTATCGAATACAGCAACTGCTCGCGGCCCGTCTGTTGACACTTTCTTACGGTAAAGGACGGCGAGGTCCTGGGGCGCAACCAGCCTAGCGAGCTACAAGCACGATACCTCCACAAACAAGGATCGCTCCCGCGGTCCGCCGCGCCGCCAGGCGCTCGCCCAAAACGAACTTCGCCAGCACGGTCTCCAGAGCGAAACTCGCCGCCGACGCAGGCACCGCGAAACTGAGCGGTTCGGTTCGCACCAGTGCCAGAAACGCGAAAAACGAAATCGCCATGCAAAGGATGGACAACAAAAGCTTCCATCGCGTTACAGCCAGCTTTAATACACGCCCCAATCCCGGCGCGCCGGCTTCTCCCGCGGTTTTCATTTCGCGGCTTTGCAATAAGTCGCCCGCTACCGCGGAAACCACCACCGCGCTCAGCCAGATCCATCTCATCGCTGCCGGCCCTCGGGGGCCACGGTAATCCGCGGGCTGGATGCGACAAATACGGTTCCCAGCGTGATCATCGCCACGCCGAGCCATCGCGAAGCGCTCACCTGCTCGTGGAGAACAATCCTGCCGAGCAGCGCCGAAAGAACATAGCCCGAGGCCGTCACCGGCAGTACATAGCTGAGGTCGGCAACGCTGAGCAGAGACATTCGCGTAAGCAGCCAGACGATCTGCATCAGGATTCCGATGACCACCAGCGGGTCCACCATGGCGCGGAGAAAAAGCAGTGGGTTTACGGCCAGTGTCGAAGGGAGTTCCTTCATGCCCCACGCAAGGAACAAATTGCTGAGCGGCTTCAGCAGTGTCACGAACACAATCAGGCGCCACGCCACGGCTCTTCCACGATCCTCAAGCGCCGTTTTATGCGTTGTGCCGATCGCAAACACCCATTTCAGCCCACCCCAGGATAACATCTCTCAACGAACTCCAGACAGCGGATGATTCGTAAGCAGCACCTTGCCGCCGCTCTCGGCAACCACCGTCAACAAGCCACTCCCCACAAGTTTTTCCAGCCGCGCGCGCGCCGCAGCTTCGGCGACGATGTACCATCGCCCGCTCTCGCGCCATAAGTCCGCGAATCGTTCGTCGTCGATGAAAACCGCCGGCGCGCCAGGTGCATACGACCCATAGATCAGATTGTTGGTGCGGCCATTCAGCAGAAGAGCGGTGCGATCCGTGTAGAAGAATATGGACGAGAACGTGTAATAGTGATGATCCACGATCAGCTTCCCCTCCGGTGACCGCAGCAGCGCTTCGGCCAACGGCCGCGATGACAGAAAGGGATCGAACACCACCAGTGCCAGACGCGCCGCGTGAAAGAACAGCACCATCATCACAGCGATTGCCGCAATCGAACGGCGCGGCCAAAACGTTCCCACCGCGCCAATGAGAAACGCGAAACCAGCCACCAGAAGCGGCCAACGCAGGTAGGCGAAGGCCGGGAGAGTGAGGTCCCTGATGTGATCGAGCGACAGCGTGTAATTCCCGTGATGGGTATTCAGCGCGGTGAAGATGTCACCTGGCGCCGGGTAATTCCACACAGCAACGGCCAGACCCACGCAAGCAAGCGCGGCAATGGCGGCGATCACAGAGAGTACGCGCGTACCCCGGCGAATCCACGCGCCACCCTCTGCGATAGCCGATCCCAGCAGCAGCGCCAAGGCGGAATAGCAGGGCATCGAATAGTATTCCTGGGTGGTGGAGAACGTGAAGAAGACGAGAATGAAGCCGGTCCAGCAGAGGGCCAGCAGCCGGGTCTGCCCGGCGCGGTCCACGGGCCGGAAGGACAATTTGAAGACGGCCGGGAAGTACACGCTCCACGGAAACAGCCAGAGCAGATGAAACAGCCAGAACCACACGCGCGGAACCGTGTTGTAGTCGCGGGGGAAGCGCAGATTCAGGAATCGAAGAAGCTGTTCGTTAATGAAGAAGAACCACAGAAACCCGTGGTATTCGCCGGGGGCGCTGTGCATCGTGAAATCGAACAGTGGCGGGTTGCGGATGGCCGCCAGAATGTGCCACGGCGCGGCGATGGCCAGTACAATCGCCATTCCGCTGAACGGGCGCAGTCTTCGCCATGTTCGCGCCAGGAACAATTGCCGCGTGATGGCCATATAGATCAGACCTGCGGCAACGGGAAAAAGCGCGCCCACGAGGCTTTTCAGGAGCAGGCCGGCACCCAGGCTCGCCGCCATCGCCGCAGCCCACCGGCGCGGGTGAGCTTCGGACTCATCCAGCGCTCGCAGGAAAGCCCACATAGCCAGCGCGGTGGTGGCCGTCAGCATCACGTCGGGAATCTGAATGCGGGTGAAGAGGAACAGGCCGGCGCATGTTCCGATGCACAGACCCGCGAGAATGCCCGCCCGCTTCCCGAACGCCCACGCACCAAATGCCGCGGTCAGCAAACTGAGAGCGATGGACGAGAGAGCCACCGGCAGCCTCGCCACCTGGTCGCTTACGCCGAGAACCCGGTAACAACCGGCGATGGCCCAATAGATGAGTGGGGCCTTTTCCAGATAGGCGACGCCGTCCAACCGCGCCGTTGCCCAGTCGCCGGATAAGAGCATGTTCCGGGCGATCTGCGCCTGCACGGCATCCACATCATCCATCAGCGATGGAGGCGAGATGATGCAGCCGAGGTACACTGCCGCCACCGGAAGCAGGACGGCTAGGTACCAGTAGCGAGAGGAACGCTGAGTTGAAGATCCATCGCGGGCACCACGTGCGTCTGTATTTTCCATTTCCTCATCCAAAGGAACAGGATCATCAACCCCCACAAGTGGTACCCGAGATTAGCGCTTCGCGAGAGATGCGCGCGCAGGTAACGGTTCACCGCGCTACGCTCGAACAGGCCAGGATAGCTGCCCAGGCCCTCCGCGAGCGTCTGCTTCAGTAACGGCAGCAGCGGACCGCGCAGCCATTCGTGCGCCGGAATATCAAAACCAATCTTCCCATGCGACAGCACGGATTGCGGCAGGCGATCTTTCATCAGGGACCGCAGGAGAACCTTCTGCCGGGAACCGCGAATCTTGAGCCGCTCCGGCAGCGAAGCGGCGAACTCAACGATGCGGTGATCGAGAAACGGCGGCCGGATCTCAATCGAATGAGCCATGCTCATGCGGTCCACTTTGGCCAGGATGTCGTCGGGCAGATAGTACTTCTGATCGAACCACAGGTAGGCTGCCGTGCGGTCGCCGGCCAGCGATAGTTCTTCGAGCATGCCGGACAATGTATCCGGAAGCCCGGTGGCTACAAGATTGCGCTTTTGCGCATCCGAAAATGTCCCGTTCCAAAACACGTGCGCCTGCTCCGGTGGCATCCGGCAACCGGCCAGGAAGCGCTTCAGCTTGTATTCGAACCCAATCTTTTCGTCGGAGACGGGCAACAGGTTCGCGGCTTTCGCGGCGAGCTCCAGGATGGGCCGTGGCAGAAGGCGCATGCGCCGGGCCAGCGTGTTCGCGCGATACGTCTCGTAGCCGCCGAAAAGCTCGTCCGCGCCTTCACCGCTCAGTGCGACGGTCGCCGTGCGGCGCGTCATCTGAGAAAGGAACCAAACCGGCAAAGCGCCGGCATCTCCGTTGGGCTCGTCGGCGTAGCCCGCAAACTGCTCGATCGCGTCACGCAGATTGAGGTCGGTGCTCAGGTCGAGCTGTTCGTGCCGCGTCCCGTACTGCGACACCAGGCGGGCGATGTTGTCCGATTCATCGAAGCTGCGGCCCTCGAACGAAATGGAAAACGTCCGCAGCGGCGCACTCGATTGAGCCGCGGCGTAATGAAGGATGGTGGACGAATCGATGCCTCCGCTCAGCCACAAGCCCAGCGGAACATCGGACACCATGTGCTCGCCCACCGCACTCCGGAGAAGGCCGTCGAGCTGATCCTTCGCCTCACCGTAGGGTATTTCCCTTGTTGAGCCGTAAGGCAAACGCCAATATGCCGCCGACCGTACCTGTCCAAAACGCCACTCCAGCCAGTGTCCAGGGCGCAGCTTCTCGATGCCCTCAATCAACGTCCACGGGGCCGGAACATAATTGAGCGACAGCCAGCAGTCCAGCGCGGCCGGATCGAGATTGCGCTCGAACTCGGGATGGATCAGGATCGTCTTCAGTTCCGAGCCGAAATAGATCTCCGCTCCGCGCCGCGCGAAATAGAGCGGCTTGATGCCCATGCGGTCGCGGGCCAGAATCAGCCGCCGTTCCGCTTCGTCCCACAGGCCCACGGCAAACATGCCGCGCAACCGCGAGAAGCAGTCGATGTCCCACTCGATGAATGCGCGCAACACCGTTTCGGTGTCGGTGCGTGAGTGAAAGCAATGGCCGAGGTTCTCGAGCTCGGCGCGCAGTTCCGCGTGATTGTAGATCTCGCCGTTGAAGACGATGACCGTGCCGCCGTCATCGGAGATCATCGGCTGGCCGCCGGCCTCGAGATCGATGATTTTCAGGCGCGCCGCGCCCAACGAAACAATGGCGGACTCATATACCGCCCGGCGGTCCGGTCCCCGATGCGCCAGCGATTCCACCGCGTTGCGGATGCGGCCTGAATCGGGCACACGCTTTCTGTGAGTAAATCCGGCAATCCCACACACGGCTGGTTTCTCCAATTTCCGTTCGCAGGAAAGACTTTCCGCGCGACAAGGCGAGGTTCAAACCGTCCTTCTAACCTTCGTCACGATAACGAACCGCGACCGGCTGTACGTTGGATGAGCCTAAAGGCACTAAGGTTGCGCTCCGATAGCCGTTTGTTCTGTAACCGGGGTTTTCCGGCGTGGCGATTTCAAACAAACCGTTGCCCAGTTGACGTTAAGGCCTGCTAATCCGAGCGATTGCAAGGTAGAGGAAACCGCGGAAAAAGCCGATAGACCTGTTGAGGGACCCCCGGTGCATCGTCGGGCTCATCGTCTTCCGGAAGGAGTTGAATGCCTCCACAATTCCAGCGCATAGTTACCCTCTCGGTGATGATCATCCTCGTTGCTTTGTTTACGTGGATTTATTCGCGCGATCATCAGCAACGGCTGCGCCTGTGGATGATTGGATGGAGCTTCATCGTCGTCCATTTTCTTGGAGGCTTGCTAGTCAGTTTCTCGCTGATTCCCGGCATGCTGGGGGATTGGCTGGCTTACGCAACGCTGGTATTCACGGCATGCGCCTTCTTTCTTTCAGTCTGTCCCACCACTGATACCCCCGTTCGGCGAGCGGTTTACTGGGGTTTGATCGTCGCTCCGGCCGTGGGCTACTGGACCTGTATGGTGGCGAACGCCGGGAATCCGTGGCCGTACCGCGGAATGTTAGTGGTTTTACTAGGCGGGGGCATCTGGCTGGCGTTAACTCATTGCCGGCATTCGGCGTTCACCACGGTGCTGTGGATCGCAACAGCAGTTGTCCCAGGGTGCTGGCTGCTTTGGTATGTGGCAACGCGCATCGACTACGGCATGGATTTTATCCTCTTTGAGGCCTTCGCTATAACGGGCTGGTGCTACTGGCGCTACCATCGCCGCATCACGCCGGGCGTTCTGCTCACGTCGCTCTCCCTGCTCGCGTGGGGATTGGTTTTCCCGGTGGCCGAAATCTGCGCGATCCTGCACATCAACATTCCCGGCGACCACGTAGTGTGGGATCTTCCGAAGTATTTTGTCGCCTTCGGAATGATCATGACCCTGTTTGAGAATCAGACCGAGATTCTGCAGGTGGAGATTGCGGAACGCAGGCGCGCGGAGGAAGCGGCTCAGGCCGCCAACGAGGCCAAGAGCATCTTCCTTGCCTCAATGAGTCACGAGATCCGAACGCCCATGAACGGCGTCATCGGCATGACCGAACTGCTGCTCGATACCTCCATGACTCCGGAACAGCGGGAAGATCTGAACCTGGTCAAGACCTCGGCCGAGTCGCTGCTGCTGGTGATTAACGACATCCTCGACTTCTCGAAAATCGAAGCCGGCAAGATCTCCATCGAAGCAATTCCGTTCGACCTCGCCGGCATGATCAATGAGACCGTCCGCACGCTGAGTTTCCGCGCGCATCAGAAGGGCATTGAACTGGTTCTCGAACCCCCCGGGGAAATGCCGGAGATGGTGACGGGCGATCCCGGCCGGCTGCGCCAGGTGCTGATCAATCTCATTGGAAACGCGATTAAGTTCACCGACCGCGGCGAAGTGGCCGTCGGCATGGCAATCGAGTCCGGCGGTTCCGGCGAGAGGCTTTTGCACTTCACCATCAGCGACACGGGGATCGGCATCGCTATCGAGAACCGCGAGACCATTTTCGAACCGTTCACCCAGGCCGACGGCTCCACCACGCGCAGGTATGGCGGGACGGGCCTCGGATTAGCCATTTCGGCGCGCCTGGTAAGCATGATGGGTGGGCGGATCTGGGTGGAATCCGGCGCAGATGGACAGGGAAGCGCGTTCCATTTTACGGCACGCTTCGCGGCGCACCCGGATGCCGCGCAGAAGCTCACGCTCGCGCCCATAGACGCTCTGCGGAACCTGCCGGTTCTTATCGTCGACGACAACCCCACCAACCGTCACGTGCTCTCAAAAATGCTCGCCGGCTGGGGCATGCGGCCGGTGGCGGTGACGAGCGGCGCCGAGGCTCTCGACCGGCTGCAGAACGCCGATGCGGACACCGCTCCGATCCGGCTCATTCTTCTCGATGCGCTGATGCCGGACATGGACGGATTCGAAACAGCCCGGCAAATCCGTAATCTCCCTGGCGCCACCCCGCCAATCATTATGCTGCGATCAATGGGTCAGGCCGATGACGCGTTCCGCTGCCTGGATGCGGGCATCGCGGCCTGGCTTCTTAAACCGGTGCGGTCTTCCGAACTGCTCGATGGCATTCGCGCCGCGATCGGCGAGCCTTCTCCTGCGAAATCGCCGGAAGCCGATGCGGAAGCGGGCCTACCGGCCAGCGCGTCGGGCCTGCGCATCCTCGTCGCCGAAGATAACCCGGTGAACCGGACCATGGCGGTCCGGCTTTTGGGCAAACGCGGCAATGATGTGCGGGTGGCGCATAACGGGCGCGAGGCGCTTCAGGCGCTGGAAGAGGACACCTTCGATGTTGTTCTGATGGACGTCGAGATGCCGGAGATGGATGGCCTCGAGACGACGGCGCATATTCGAAAACGCGAAGAAATCTCGGGCACCCATATGCCGATCATCGCTCTCACCGCGCACGCGATGAAGGGGGACGAGGAGAAATGCCTTGCCGCCGGAATGGACGCGTACGTGTCGAAGCCAATTCACCCGGCCACGCTCTTCAAGGTGATCGAACGAGTGACGCGCGAATCGGTTGTTTTGCCGTCGTGAGCTAACGGATCTCTTGCTGGCTCACAAACGCCAGCCGGAGGCCGTCGGGTGACCAGGACGGGAGATCGGTCGCGGCGTGCCCACTCGTATAGCGGCATAGCGATTCAATCTTCTGATCCTTCAGCGATAAAACGCGCAAGGTGACCTGGCCGTCAGCGTCCCCCCACACGAGGAATGCCGCCTTCTTCCCGTCCGGCGAAAAAACGGGCTGGGTCTTGTCGCGTTCTCCCGATGTCGCCTTTTCCCAAACTTGTATCGAACCGGAAGCCGGGCCAGGCGCAGCTTTGCTCGCATCCACCGCTTCCGGCTTGCCTCCGGCTAACGACACGCGCTCGATGCGGCCATCGGAGTGGAACAGCACCGACGCCCCATCGGACGTCCAGCCCGGCGAATCGATGTGTCCCGGCGCGGTGTATGCCACCCGCGCGTCGGTGGAGGCCACCGTAATTGTCTCCAGCGTGCTCCAGGGCACTGGTTTTCCCGTCTCGGATGGCTTGCCCATCTCCACATCCGAGAAAGCCGCTTTGCGAAATTCGTTCTTGTTGTGCGCGCACACCCCGATACCCACGTAGAACGGGCCTTCCAGCGGAACCCGCATCGATCCGCCGGCGAAACGATAGCTGCCGCTCTCATCGCCAACCCAGAGGGTGAAGGTGTCGCCCCTCTTCTCAATGCGCAGCCGCTGCGGGCCCGGCACATTCGATTCGATCTCATGCGTCACGTCGCCCTTAGCCGCGCGAAACTGCAGTGAGGTGAGGCCGTCGCCATGCAGGGCGGCGTCGGCATAGGCGGCATCGGAATCCAGACTCTGTCGGATCATTAGCACCGCTTTGCGATGCGGATCGCCGTCCTTATCGAGAATGGCGAGGCGCGCGCTCAGGGTGACGTCGCCCGACATCTTCGTCCAGACGAACTGGAAATCGTCGGTTGCGAACCACATGTTCTCGCCGCTGCCACCCACCGAGTAGGTGTGCGTGGACGGGTTGTAGTCGACGGAGCCGGCATGAAGCACGGTTCCAACATCGGTGTGATTGGAAAAGAGTCCGAGCTGTGCGTGCGCGGGAATCAGGAGCAGACTGAGAGTAAGGATCGAACTGCGGAGCATGCTCCTGTTATATCGCTTACGCCAGTACCATCAGCGCCGTCTGCTCCCGCAAGCCCGACGCCGTAATCGCGCCGATACGGACATCGAGCAATTGATTGGCGGCCCGCGGCTGGGCAAGATCTACTTTCAGAAAGTTGTCGCTGAGCGCGCCCTGATCCAGCGTCACCACAGACAGTGTCCGCCCCACCATGGTCCGGCGAAAGGCGAGATTCTTCTTCTCCGCCAGCTCGCGCAGGACACGATTCCGGTCCTTGCGAACGGGCATGGGCACCTGATCGGAACGGTCCGCCGCGGGAGTACCTGGCCGCTCGGAATACGTGAACACGTGCAGGTAAGTGAACGGCAGGCTGTCGATGAACTGGCGGCTCTGCTCGAACTCTTCCTCGGTCTCACCCGGGAATCCCACCATCACGTCGGCGCCGACGGCGGCGTCGGGCATCAGCGCGCGGGCTTTATGAACACGATCTTCGTAATGACGCGGCCGGTACTTGCGATGCATGCGCCGCAGCACCGTATCCGACCCCGACTGCAACGGCGCGTGCACATGTTTGGCAATGCGCGGCTCGCCGGCCATCAGCTCCAGCAGATCGTCGCTGAAATCCATCGGTTCCACCGAGCTGATGCGAATCCGCTCGATGGCGGTTTCATTCAGAATGCGGCGCAGCAAACCGGCCAGGCGCCTGGGTTGATTTGAGTCGGTGATGACGCTGCCCGGCTCCCGGCCCCAGCGCCCCAGATTGATGCCACTGAGAACCACCTCGCGATAGCGGCCCGCCAGATTCCGAATCTCCGCGACCACGCGATCCGCGGGCATGCTGCGGCTGCGCCCGCGCACGAACGGGATGATGCAGAACGAGCAGCGATTATTGCAGCCATCCTGAATCTTGAGATTGGGGCGCGTGCGGTCGCCAGCGGCGTCGTCCACCGGAGCAGCCAGAAAGTCAGCCTGTTCGAAGATGTCGCCCACATGGATCATTCCGTGATATGGGGAGCCGTGACAGGGCAGACCTTCGTGCACAATTTCGGCAATTCTCGTCTTATGGGAGTTGCCTACCACCCAGTGAACACCAGGCATACCGGCGATCTCTTCCGGAGCGCGCTGAGCATAGCACCCCGTTACCAGAATTCGCGCCGCCGGATTCTCGCGATTCACCCGGCGCACGGTCTGGCGTACATCCTCGTCGGCGGCAGAGGTAACGGTGCACGTGTTGAGGACAACTAGTTGCGCGTCGGAAACCGAGCCGGCCTGCGCCAGTCCCTTCGCCGAGAGAGTGCTTTCGATGGCCGCCCCATCCGCCTGCGAAGCACGGCAACCGAAATTCCGGACGACAAATCTCTCCACCTCTACAGTATTTCAGTAACGCGCCCGGAAAGGCCAGCAAGGTAAAGAAACAGCGAATTCCCGACGATGAATAAGCGTGGCCGGTGAACGCGTCCTCTCCCAGGAGGAAATCGATAGTGTATTTAAGAACCTGCGCGAGTCTCCGCAGGAGAGCGACTTCGCCAGACGCGCTCAGCCTTACGACTTCCGCCGTCCGGACCGCATCGCCAAAGACCAGTTGCGCGCCATTCACGTGCTGCACGAGAATTTCGCGCGTTCGCTGGCGTCCAGCCTCTCCGCCTATCTGCGCGCCTATGTGGCGGTGAACCTGGTATCGGTGGAACAGCTCTCCTTCATGGAGTTTTCGCAATGCCTGCCGTCGCCAAGCTGCCTGGTCTCATTGGGCATGAAGCCATTCGAGGGCAACGCGGTGATGGAAGTCAATAACACTCTGGTGTTCCCCATTCTGGAAATGCTGCTTGGCGGGTCCGGGAAGTTCACCACCAGGATGAACCGCGAGATCACCGAAATCGAGCAGAGCATCCTCGACGGCTTGTTCCGCATTATCCTGCACGACCTGAAACTCTCGTGGCAGGCGGTGGCAAATCTCGATTTCACCATCGAGGCGCATGAAACCGAGCCGCAACTGCTGCAAATCCTCGCGCCGAACGAGGCCGTGGTAGCGATCAGCATGGAAGTGCGCATCGGGGACAATTCCGGGATGATGAATCTCGGCGTTCCCTCCATCATCATCAAGATGCTGCGTCAGAAATTCGACCAGCAGTGGTCCGTGCGCAAGAGCGAATCCACCGAACAGGAGCGGGAGCGCATACTGCGCCTGATCAAGCCCTCCGCCACTCTTGCGGACGCGCGCCTGCAGGGCCCTTCGCTCAAGGTTTCCGAGCTGCTGGAGATCCAAAGCGGCGACATTCTCACCTTTGATTTCCCGGTGGAACGCCCGATCGACCTGCTGATTAACACCAAGCTGAAATTCCGCGGCCACGTGGCCGGCAACGGCCGCAAGAAGGCATTCCGCATCGATCACTTCTACAATCCCACTGACTAATCGCTGAAAGCGCGGTCAGGCCGCGAACCGCAGCATATCGACGCTGAAGGCTTCCTGCTCCTCGCTCTCTATCGACTCCGCGGTCACGCCGGCGACGCCCGAGGCGAAAGAGAGACGGAAGGAGCTCGGAAGATCTTCCGCCTCGCTCGACCATTCTTCGGCCAGGTACAGCAGCGAGGAAAGCGTCGAAGGGTACTGTTCCGGGGTGTGATGGCTGGCCACGCTGTCCACGATTTCATCGGTAAAGTTCCACTTGCGCAACGCGTCGGCGCCGATCGACATATGCGTTCGCCCGAACAGCACGCGCTCCACCAGGACGCGCGGGCATCCCTGGTCCATCAGGCGAAGGTAGCGCTCGTTGGCCGCCAGTGGCAGGCGCAGCAAGGCGAGGCGTCCGACATCATGCACCAGGCCGGCCAGGAACGCCTGCTCGGGATCCGCTTTGCGCGAGATGCGCGCGAGCCGTTCGCACGTGGCGGCAACCTCGATGGAGTGATTCCACAGCTTGTGCAGGTGCCGCGAGGCAAACAGCGGCTTCAACGACGCCGCGGCCACCACTTTGCACGCGTTATCCGTTCCGATCCAGGCCAGAGCGTGCCGCAGCGTGGAGACCCGGTGCGCGCCGCTATATGCCGCCGAATTTGCGCACTGGATGATGTTGCCGGCGAGAACCTGATCCGCCGCGACAACGGATTCGACCCGCGCAAGGCTCACGTCTTCATCAGCCAGAAGACTGAGTGCACGGTGCGCCGCGGTGGGAAATACGGGCAGGCGCTCGATGACGTCCACGAGATCCGAGCCGGAGGAGACTTGCAGATAAGCCGAGAGCACCTCGGTGGCCGAGCTGAGTGCTTCGTCGCTGGTGAGACCCGGCGCCAGAGCATCGATCTCAAATGCTTCGTCGAAGCCGTCGCACATCTCGAGCACGGCCGCCAGCTTCGAGATCCGTGCGTCCGGCTGACCGCCACGGCGATGGAACACCTGCAGCAGCTCCAGCGTGGCTGGCGAAAGCTGCTCCGGCGAGGACTCGACCTCGGCTACCTTCAGTTCGGCCAGAAGGGATTGGCGCGCGCGGTCATCGGATATCAGATCCGGAAACTGGTGCAGCAGCGCGGCGCCGTCCAGGATTTCGCGGTCCGCGCGAGGAAGCTGCAGCGAAGCCGCCACCTCACGGCACCATACGGCGACACGCCGCGCGTGAGCGGCCCTGGCCATGCCTGCGGGCGAACTTCGCAACTCGTCAATTCCGTCGCCGTTCCCGGTTCGCACAAATACCTGCCCTGTGTCTAATATCGGCGAAGTCTTCTCGGGTGAAGACCCGGATCATACCTAAATCGGTCCATACACAATTCTTCTTAGTGCAAACCGCACCCTGGGTCCAGGACCTTCACGCCAAAGGGTTAGGTTGTCGGCCGTAGGGAAAACGCTCAGGGTTTTTCCCGGCCTTCCGCGCCGGTAATGAGCCGCGCACCCCGATTGAACGTCAGGTAGAGAAATCCCCATTGGACAAACACCAGGAGACGATTTGAGAACTCAACCAGGTACATTAAATGTACGAATAGCCATATGAGCCAGGCGAGAAACCCGGATAAATGCAGCCTGCCGATGCGGGCCACGGCGGCGGCACGGCCTATGACGGCCAAATCACCGCGGTCGTGGTATCGAAACGGGGGGTACTTCTGCGCACTGCGTAAACGCAGGCGAATCGCCCTGGACACATAGCTTCCCTGCTGCATGGCTACCTGCGCCACACCCGGCAGTGGACGGCCCTGAGCGTCCGCGTAGTAAGCCAGATCACCAATCACGAAGATCTCCGGGTGCCCGGGCAGGCTCAGGTCCGGGCCAACGGCCACTCGCCCGCCTTTTTCGAGCCTGGCGCCCGCGCGCTTTGCCAGAATCTCGCCGAACTCCGAAGCGCGCACACCCGCCGTCCAGATTACCGTTCGCGCCGGAAGACGTTCCGTTTGGTGGTCGTCGTGTTCCACCGTCACACCCGATTCGTCGATGCCAACCACCTTCACGCCGACGTAAGGCCGCACGCCGATGCGGATCAGCGAGGCTTCGGCTTTCTTCGAAAGATCCTCCGGGTAAGACGGCAGAACGCGGCTGGCCCCTTCCACCAGCACAATGCGCGCCTGCGTCGGGTCAATCGAGCGAAAATCATGCTTCAGTGTGTCGTTGGCGATCTCACCGAGCGC
>Ga0187863_10001022_pt1 | contig 22966 bp, 20 predicted proteins | sample June2016WEW_11_1_FD_132975 | JGI IMG/M metagenome (GOLD analysis project Ga0187863, IMG submission 132975) | Peatland microbial communities from SPRUCE experiment site at the Marcell Experimental Forest, Minnesota, USA - June2016WEW_11_10 | ecosystem: Environmental > Terrestrial > Soil >...
ACAGCCGTGCATTTTCGCTGGCACAGATTGACGGAGCTGTCCCCGCGGCGCTTTCCGCACGATTCGAAGCGGTCGAGAGGGCGGCGGCCAGATCGCGTGCGCAAAACATCGCCATGACAGCGGCTTCCGGACACGATGACCGGGGCGCGCGGCCACCCATCCCGCTCCAGCGGTTTGATCACCCAGTCGGCCGGACGGCGGCCCGCTGAGGATGGCGGAGGCTCGGGTCAGAAGGCGCGGAGGCTCAGGACAGGGAGCGGGCGGTGGGAGGGATCGGGGCAGGCAGCAAGCTGTCGCCCTCCAGGTACTTATCCACGGCCGAAGCCGCCGAGCGTCCCTCGGCGATGGCCCAGACGATCAGCGACTGGCCGCGGCCCATGTCCCCGGCCACGAACACCCCGGGCACCGAGGTGGCGTACGCGCCATCCCGGGCCACGTTGCCGCGCGCGTCGAACTCAACGCCGAGGTCGGTCAGCAGCCCCGCACGCTCCGCCCCGGTGAAGCCCATGGCCAGCAGGACCAGCTCGCAGGGCAGCTCACGCTCGGTCCCCTCGACCGGGGTGAACTTGCCGTCGGCCAGCTCCACCTCGACCAGCCGGAGCGCCTTCACCCGCCCGGCCGCGTCGCCCACGAACTCCTGCGTGGACACAGCGTAGACCCGCTCCCCGCCCTCTTCGTGGGCGCTGGACACCCGGTAGATCATCGGGTATGTGGGCCAGGGCTGGTTGTCAGGGCGATTCTCCGTGGGCCGGGGCAGGATCTCCAGCTGGGTGACCGAGGCGGCGCCCTGCCGGTGCGCGGTGCCGAGGCAGTCGGCCCCGGTGTCGCCGCCGCCAATGATGATCACGTTCTTCCCCCGGGCGCTGATCGGCGGCTCGGGCACCGGGCCCCCGCCGGTCCGGGCCTGCGACGCGACGACCGCGCGATTGGCCGGCGGCAGGAAGTCCATGGCCTGATGCACCCCGGCCAGGCCGGCGCCGGGAACGGGCAGCCCGCGGGCCACGGTGGCCCCGCCGGCCAGCACGATCGCGTCGAAGTCCGAGCGCAGCCGGGCGGCCGTGACGTCCCGGCCCGCCTGGACCCCGCAACGGAACTTCGTGCCCTCGGCCTGCATCTGCCACAGCCGGCGATCCAGGTGACGCTTTTCCATCTTGAACTCGGGGATCCCGTAGCGCAGCAACCCGCCCGGCGCGTCAGCCCGCTCGAACACCGTGACCGCGTGCCCGGCCCGGGTGAGCTGCTGGGCCGCGGCCAGCCCGGACGGCCCGGACCCGATCACGGCCACGCGACGGCCCGCCGCGACCGCCTCGGCGCTGGGCGGCAGCGGCCGTACCCAGCCTTCGGCCCAGGCCCGGTCGATGATCTCCACCTCGACCTGCTTGATGGTCACCGGGTCGGCGTTGATGCCGAGCACGCAGGAGCTCTCGCACGGCGCGGGGCAGAGCCGGCCGGTGAACTCGGGGAAGTTGTTGGTCGCGTGCAGCCGCTCCGCGGCCTCGCGCCACTCGTGCCGCCAGACCAGGTCGTTCCACTCGGGGATCAGGTTGCCCAGCGGGCAGCCCTGGTGGCAGAACGGGATGCCACAGTCCATGCACCGGCCAGCCTGTGCCTCCAGGGCCGCAGGCGGGAAGTCGGTGTACACCTCCCGCCAGTCCCGGATCCGCACGTCCACCGGCCGCCGGGAGGGCGTCTCGCGCGGCGTGGTCAGGAACCCCTTGGGGTCAGCCATTGCGTAACCCCCTCAGCCGTGCGCCGCGGCCATGACGGCCTGGTTGACGTCGCGGCCCTCACGCTCGGCCAGCCGGGCCGCGTCGAGCACCCGCTTGTAGTCCTTCGGCATGACCTTGCCGAACCGGGCCAGCGCGGTGTCCCAGTCGGCCAGCAGCCGCGCCGCGACCTCGGACCCCGTCTCGCTGAGGTGCTGCTCCACCAGGTCACGCAGCCGGGTCGCGTCGTCGTCGTCGAGCCCTTCCAGGTCGGCCATGTCCGTGTTGACCCGGACCGGATCCGGGTCGAGCAGGTAGGCGATGCCGCCAGACATGCCGGCCGCGAAGTTGCGGCCGACCTGGCCGAGCACGGCCACGACGCCGCCGGTCATGTACTCGCAGCCGTGGTCACCGGTGCCCTCGGCCACGGCGGTGGCGCCCGAGTTCCGCACGCAGAACCGCTCCCCCACCACGCCGCGGAGGAACATCTCGCCCCCCGTGGCGCCGTAGCCGATCACGTTGCCCGCGATGATCTGGTCCTCGGCGATGAAGCTGGACTCCGGGTCCGGGGCTACGATGATCCGGCCGCCGGACAGGCCCTTGCCCAGGTAGTCGTTGGCGTCCCCGGCCAGGCGCAGGGTGATCCCGCGGGGCAGGAAGGCGCCGAAGGACTGCCCGGCCGAGCCGCGGAACCGGACCAGGATGGTGTCGTCGGGCAGGCCCTTGCCACCCCACCGCCGGGTCACCTCGTAGCCGAGCATGGTCCCGACGGTCCGGTTGACGTTCCGGACCGGGAGATCCAGGGTGACCGGCTTCGCGTCCTGCAGGGCCCCCTCGGCCAGCTGGATCAGCGTGTTGTCCAGGGCACGCTCGATGCCGTGATCCTGGGTGGTGATGTTGCGGGTGGCCGTGCCCGGGGGCAGGGCGGGCATGTGCAGGATCGGCGCGAGGTCCAGCCCGGCCGCCTTCCAGTGCCCCACCGCCCGCTCGCTGTCCAGCAGGTCCGTTCGGCCGATGGCCTCCTCCAGGGTGCGCAGTCCCAGCGCGGCCAGGTACTCGCGGACCTCCTCCGCGATGAACTCGAAGAAGTTGACCACGAACTCCGGCGTGCCGTTGAACCGCTTGCGCAGCTCAGGGTTCTGGGTGGCCACCCCGACCGGACAGGTGTCCAGGTGGCAGACCCGCATCATGATGCAGCCCGACACGACCAGCGGGGCGCTCGCGAAGCCGAACTCCTCGGCGCCGAGAAGCGCGGCGATGATGACGTCCCGGCCGGTCTTCAGCTGGCCGTCGGCCTGGACCACGATCCGGTCCCGCAGCCGCGCCCGGAGCAGGGTCTGCTGGGTCTCGGCCAGGCCCAGCTCCCACGGTGCACCCGCGTGCTTGAGGCTGGTCAGCGGGGCGGCGCCGGTGCCGCCGTCATGCCCGGAGATCAGCACCACGTCGGCGTGCGCCTTGGACACGCCGGCCGCGACGGTGCCCACGCCCACCTCGGCGACCAGCTTGACGTGCACCCGGGCCCGCGGGTTGGCGTTCTTCAGGTCATGGATCAGCTGGGCCAGGTCCTCGATGGAGTAGATGTCGTGATGCGGGGGCGGGGAGATCAGGCCCACGCCCGGGGTCGAGTACCGGGTCTTGGCGATCCACGGGTACACCTTGTGCCCGGGCAGCTGCCCGCCCTCCCCCGGCTTGGCCCCCTGGGCCATCTTGATCTGCAGGTCGTCGGCGTTGACCAGGTACTCGCTGGTCACCCCGAACCGGCCGCTGGCCACCTGCTTGACCGCGGAGCGGCGCAGGTCGCCGTTGGCGTCCGGCACGAAGCGGTCCGGGTCCTCGCCGCCCTCGCCGGTGTTGGACCGGCCGCCCAGCCGGTTCATCGCGATGGCCAGGGTCTGGTGCGCCTCGGCCGAAATGGAGCCGTAGGACATCGCGCCGGTGGAGAACCGGCGGACGATCTCGGAGACCGGTTCCACCTCGTCGATCGGGATCGGGCCCCGGGGCTCCGGCCTGGGCGGCTGTACCAGGGCCGCCGGCGCCGCAACTGGCCGCCCGACCGGGTGCGGGCCGGTCGGGTGCAGTCCGGCCTGACTGCTGTTCTCTCCGGGCCCGTGAGGGGCGTGAGGCCCGTGAGGCCCGTGAGGGGCGTGAGGCCCGTGAGGCGCGCGGGCCGGGAGCGACGCTGCGCCCAGCCCACGCGGGTCAGTGTGGTCATCGACGCCGCGGATGCGGAGCAGCCCGCGCAGCGTCATGAGCCGGGCGGACTGGTCGTCCACCAGGTGGGTGTATTCCTTGAAGATCTCGTACCGGCGGCTCCGGGTCGCGTGCTGCAGCTTGAACACGGTCTCCGGGTTGAACAGGTGCGCCTCACCCTCACGACGCCACTGGTAGTCACCGCCGGTCTCCAGCCGCCGGTGATCGAGGTCGGCGCCCCGGGGCGGGAAGGCCCTGGTGTGCCGGGCCGCGATCTCGGCGGCCAGCACCTCGAAGCCGATACCGCCGAGCCGGGAGGTGGTGCCGGTGAAGGAGGTGCTGACGACCTCCTCGCCGAGCCCGATGGCCTCGAAGATCTGCGCCCCGGTGTAGGAGGCGACGGTGGAGACACCCATCTTGGACATGATCTTCAGCAGGCCCTTGCCTAGGGCCTTGACCAGGTTCTCCGCGGCCTTCTTGGCGGTGACTCCGTCAAGCAGGCGGCGGCGGACCATGTCCTGGACGGTCTCCAGGGCGAGGTACGGGTTGACCGCGGCGGCGCCGTAGCCGATAAGCAGCGCGATGTGGTGGCACTCGCGGGCGTCGCCGGCCTCCACGATCAGCCCGGCCCGCGTCCGGGTCCGCGCCCGGATCAGGTGATGATGCACGGTGCCGGTGAGCAGCAGCGACGGGATCGGCGCCAGGGCAGGCTCGGGCAGCTCGCCGCGCCCGCGGTCGGACAGCACGATGATGTGCGCGCCGCCGGCGATCGCGGCGGACACCTCGGCGCAGATCTCGTCGAGCCGGTCGCGCAGCGCGGCACCGCCGCCCTCGACTTGGTACCGGCCGTCCACCACATGGGAGGCGAAGCCGGGCAGGTCGCCGTCGTCGTTGATGTGGATGATCTTGTTCAGCTCATTGCGGCGGAGGACGGGGAAGGGCAGCACGATCTGGCGGCAGGACGCCGGGCCCGGTTCGAACAGGTTGCCTTCCGGGCCGGTGGAGGATTCCAGCGAGGTCACCAGCTCCTCCCGGATCGCGTCCAGCGGCGGGTTGGTGACCTGGGCGAACAGCTGGGAGAAGTAGTCGAAGATCAGCCGGGGACGGTCGGAGAGCACGGCGACCGGGGTGTCGGTGCCCATCGACCCGACCGGCTCGGCGCCGGTCCTGGCCATCGGGGCGAGCAGGACGCGCAGGTCTTCCTCGGTGTAGCCGAACATCCGCTGCTGGGTGGTCAGCTCCGCCGCGGCCGGCAGGCCGGCGGCCCGGTCGGGCAGGTCGTCCAGGTGCAGCAGGCCGGCGTGCAGCCAGTCCTCGTACGGGTGCTCGCTGGCCAGCGCGGACTTCACGTCCGCGTCCTCCAGGATCCGCCGCCGGCCGGTGTCGGCCAGGAAGACGCGGCCGGGCTGGAGGCGGCCCTTGCGGACCACGTCCGCCGGGTCGATGTCGAGCACGCCGACCTCGCTGGCCAGCACCACGAGCCCGTCGCGGGTCACCCAGTACCGGCCGGGGCGCAGCCCGTTGCGGTCGAGCACCGCCCCGATCACGGTCCCGTCGGTGAACGCCACGCAGGCCGGGCCGTCCCACGGCTCCATGAGGGTGGAGTGGAAGCGGTAGAAGGCGCGCCGGGCGGGATCCATCCCGTCGTGGTTCTCCCACGGCTCGGGGATCATCATCAGCATGGCGTGCGGCAGCGACCGGCCACCGAGGTGCAGCAGTTCCAGGCACTCGTCGAAGCTCGCCGAGTCGCTGCCGGTCTCATCCAGGATCGGCAGCAGCCGCTCCATGCCGCGCCCGTCCGCGGACCGCGGGAACAGGTCGCTGGCCAGCATGGCCTCGCGGGCCCGCATCCAGTTCCGGTTCCCCCGGACCGTGTTGATCTCCCCGTTGTGCGCGATGTAGCGGTACGGGTGGGCCAGCGGCCAGGACGGGAACGTGTTGGTCGAAAACCGCGAGTGGACCAGGGCCAGAGCCGAGACGTAGCGGGGGTCGGCCAGGTCCGGGTAGAACGGCGCGAGCTGCAGCGCGGTGAGCATGCCCTTGTAACCGATGGTGCGCGAGGACAGCGTGACGACGTAGCAGTCGGTCTCGTGTTCCACCCGCTTGCGCAGGCAGTACGCGCGCCGGTCCAGCGCAATTCCGCTTTCACCAGACGCCGCAACGAAAACCTGGCGCAGCGTCGGCAGCACGTCCCTGGCCCCACGCCCGCAGTGCTCCGGGTCATAGGGGGGGTCGCGCCAGCCGAGGGTGGTCAGGCCTTCCTCGGCGGCGAGCCGCTCCACCACCATGGCAGCGTCCGCGCTGGCCTGATCGTCAGCGGGCAGGAACACCATCCCGGCCGCGTAGCCGCCAGGAGGGGGAAGCTCGAAGCCGCACACCGCGCGGAAGAACGCATCGGGGATCTGGGTCAGGATGCCGGCTCCGTCGCCCGTGTCCGGGTCGCTGCCCTGGGCGCCGCGGTGCTCGAGGTTACGGAGCACGGTCAGGGCCTTGGCTACGGTGTCGTGGGTCGGCATCCCGGACAGATCGGCCACGAAGCCGACGCCACACGCATCGTGTTCGAAGCTGGCGTCGTAGAGCCCCCCGGCATCCACTGAAGCGGCAGGTGCCATCCGCACTCCTGTCGTCTCGTCCGAATTCGCGGTCTCTCATGCGGTCGGGACGACATTGGCCCTGCCATGAACCCCGGGAAGAGGGTATCGCTGGCTCCCTCGAGCTATCGCTCGTAGGTTACACGGAGATTACGCCACCAGTGCCATCATCCCCGCTTCGTGAGGTTCGCGAAACACCCGACTCGTGGGAAACATCCGCTTCGCGAGGATTGTCCCCCGGATGTGCCCGGGCCAGGTGGCCGGCAAACTCCGGCCAACCGGGAGATGACAGAGGGGCCGGTGAGGCGATCGTGTCCGGTCCCCGTTTGCCGGACGTCATGATCAGGTAGCTGACGGCCGCGATCCAGATGGCGATCATCGCCCACTGGTCCGTCCGCAGGCCAAACAAATGGTGAGCGAAGTCGATGCGCAGCGACTGGACGGCGAAGCTGCCGGTGGCGTAGCCCGCTGCGTACAGCGCGAAGACCCGGTCGCCGGTCAGCCGGAAGCGGCGCGTCGCCCAGATCAGCGCGAGGCCGAGGGCCAGGTCCCACAGGGATTCGTAGAGGAACGCGGGCTGGAAGGTGGCGTAGTTCTCGTAGGGGATCACCCGGTGGGCCGGGTCGATCTCCACCGCCCAGGGCAGGCTGGACGGGCGGCCGTAGAGTTCCTGGTTGAACCAGTTACCCCAGCGGCCGATGGCCTGCCCGAACGCGACGGCGGGGGCCGCGGCCCCCGCCACCGGCCCGAACCTCACCCCGGCGCGGCGGCAGCCGAGCCAGGCCCCGAGGGTGCCTGCGACCACCGCGCCTGGCATGCCGATCCCGCCGTCCCAGACCCGGACGATGTCGATCCAGTCGCGGCCCGGCCTGAAGTACAGCTCATAGTCCATGACCACGCTGTAGAACCGGGCGCCGATCAGGCCGGCCGGGACCGCCCAGGTGGCCACGTCGAGGACCACGCCCCGGCGGCCGCCCAGCCGCTGGTACCTGACGCTCGCCACGCGGACCGCGACCAGGATGCCAAGCACGATGCACAGTGCGTAGCCGCGGACGGGCAGGAGCCCGAGCTGCCAGGTCCCGGAGCCCGGGCTGGGCAGGAACGCGGCCGTCGTGCCGGGGGATGCCACGCCACGTGAGGCTAGTGCACCTTCCGGTAATCGGGGGGCTGCATTACCTGTTCCTTGTTGCAGGACGAGCGACTCCCTGCCCTGGCCCTCCTAGCTGGCCCGGACGCGGACCCCGGCGGCGAGCTCGGCGGCCAGGTCGCGGACGGAGTCCAGGCCAGCCTGGGCGTCTGGCGCGGCGAGCAGCCGCTGCACGAACGCTGACCCGACGATCACCCCGTCCGCGAAGCCGGCCACTTCCGCGGCCTGAACTCCGTCGCGAACGCCGAGACCGACCGCGACCGGCAGGCTGGTGGCCCCGCGGACCCGGCTGACCAGTCCGGCGGCGGCGGCGCCGACACTGTCCCTGGCGCCGGTGGTGCCCATCAGCGACGCTGCGTACACGAACCCGCGGCAGTCCGCGGTGATCCGCGCGATCCGCGCGTCCGACGAGCTCGGCGCGACCAGGAAGACCCGGTCCAGGCCGCAGGCGTCCGCGGCCTCCAGCCAGTCGCCCGCCTCCTCCGGCGGCAGGTCCGGGGTGATCAGCCCGGCCCCCCCGGCCGCGGCGAGGTCGCGGGCGAAGGCCGCCACGCCGTAGTGGTCCACCGGGTTCCAGTAGGTCATGACCAGTGTGGGCACGCCCGCGGCGGCGACCGTCTCGACGGTGTGCAGCACGTCGCTCACGCGGGTGCCCGCGGCCAGCGCGCGGTACGTGGCCTCCTGGATGACCGGGCCGTCCATCAGCGGGTCGGAGTACGGCAGGCCGATCTCGATGACGTCGGCCCCCGCCTGCGCGATCGCCACCGCGGCCTCGGCCGCGCCGGCCACCGACGGGAAACCGGCGGGCAGGTAGCCGACGAGGGCGGCCCGGTCGCCCGCGGCGGCCTTCTCGAACGCGACGCTGACTCTGCTGCCCCGGGGGGACGACCCCCCGGACCCCCCGGGCTGGCCAGCTGCGCTCATCGGGCGTCCTCCCCGGGTTCGGGATGGCCGTCGAGATGCCCGAACCACCGGGCGGCGATGTCCACGTCCTTGTCGCCCCGGCCGGAGAGGTTGACCAGCAGCAGGGCCCCTGGGTCGAGCTCGCCACCCAGCTGGAGCGCGCCGGCCAGGGCGTGCGCCGACTCGATCGCCGGGATGATGCCCTCGGTCTGGCACAGCAGCGCGAACGCGTCCATGGCCTGGGCGTCCGAGATGGCCCGGTAGCTGGCCCGGCCGGTGTCGTGCAGCCAGGAATGCTCCGGGCCAACGCCCGGGTAGTCCAGGCCGGCCGAGACCGAGTGGGTGGGCAGGGTCTGCCCGTCGGCGTCCTGGAGCAGGTAGGTCCGCATGCCGTGGATCACCCCGGCGGAGCCGGCCACCAGCGTGGCCGCGTTGCGGCCGTTCTCCGGGCTCTCGCCCCCGGCCTCGCAGCCGATCAGCCGCACGGACTCGTCGGGGATGAACGCGTGGAAGGCCCCGATGGCGTTGGAGCCGCCTCCCACGCAGGCGATGACCGCGTCCGGCAGCCGCCCGGTCATGGCCAGTACCTGCTCGCGGGCTTCGACCCCGATGATCCGCTGGAAGTCGCGCACCATGGTCGGAAACGGGTCGGGGCCCATCACCGATCCGATGCAGTAGTGGCTCGTCTCGACCGTCGTCACCCAGTCGCGGAACGCCTCGTTGATGGCGTCCTTCAGGGTGCGGCTGCCCGTGGCGACCGGGACGACCTCGGCACCGAGCAGCCGCATCCGGGCGACGTTCAGCGCCTGACGCTGGGTGTCTTCCTCGCCCATGTAGACCACGCAGTCGAGGTCCAGCAGCGCACAGGCGGTCGCGGTGGCCACCCCGTGCTGGCCGGCCCCGGTCTCGGCGATGACCCGCTTCTTGCCCATCCGCTTGGTCAGCAGGGCCTGGCCGAGGACGTTGTTAATTTTGTGCGAGCCGGTGTGGGCCATGTCCTCGCGCTTGAGCAGGATCCGGCAGTCCCCGGCCCGGGCTGCGAACCGCGGCACCTCGGTCACCAGCGTCGGCCGTCCCGCGTACCCGCGCAGGAGCCCGGCGAGCTCGGCCTGGAAGGCCGGGTCCTCCCGGGCCGACGCGTACTCGGCCGCCAGTTCCTCCAGCGCCGACATCAGCGCCTCGGGGGCGAACCGGCCGCCATAGGGCCCGAAGTGCCCGGCGTCCCGGTCCGCACCGGGCGGCCGCCCGTGATCGCCGCGGGTGGTCGCGGGGCTGGTCATCGGAGCTCTCCCGTCCCGGGCCTGAGGGCCCCGGTCGTCTCAGGCCCCAGGGCCACGGGCCTCACGGGGCCGGGGGCCACGGCCGTCACGGTCATCCGCGGTCACCCCGCAGCGCCGGGTGCGAGCCGGCGGTGACCAGGTCAGCCACGGCCGACCGCGGGTCCTTGCCGGTAACCAGGCTCTCCCCCACCAGCACCGCGTCGGCGCCGGACGCGGCGTAGGCGAGCAGGTCATGCGGGCCGCGGATGCCCGACTCGGCGACCTTCACGACGCCGTCCGGGATCTGGGGGGCGAGCCGCGCGAACACGGTCCGGTCCACCTCAAGGGTGGCCAGGTCACGCGCGTTCACACCGATGATCTTCGCGCCGGCCTCCAGCGCCCGGTCAAGTTCCTCGTCCGCGTGCACCTCGACGAGCGGGATGAGCCCGATGGACACGGCCCGCTCCACCAGGGAGACCAGCGCGTTCTGCTCCAGCGCGGCCACGATGAGCAGGATCATGTCCGCCCCGTGCGCGCGGGTCTCCCAGAGCTGGTAGGAGCTGACCACGAAGTCCTTGCGCAGCACGGGGACCTGCACCGCCGCCCGCACCGCCGCGAGGTCGGCGAGGCTGCCCGCGAACCGGCGCCCTTCGGTCAGCACGCTGATCACGCTCGCGCCGCCGGCCTCATAGTCCACGGCCAGTGCCGCAGGATCGGCGATCGCCGCCATCGCCCCCTTGGACGGGCTGGCCCGCTTCACCTCGGCGATGACCGCCACATCCTCGCCCTTGAGCACCGCCATCGCATCTTTCGGCGACGGCGCCCGCCCGGCCATGTCCTTGAGCTGGTCGAGCGTGACCTCCCGCTGCCGGGCAGCGAGATCGGCACGTACCCCGTCCAGGATCTCGTTGAGCACGCTCACGCGGTTTCGCTGTCCCCTCCGTTTGGGTTCCTTGCGCCCCGATCGTAGCGAGGCTGCTTCTCTCCGGATACGGGCCCCCTCCGGGCTGGACCCGCACGCGCCCGGGCCGGGCACGCAGTGCGCGGCCAGATCCGGAACGCCGGAACGGCGGCCGCCCGCTCGCCCGCGGTGACCGCGCCAGGGTCCGCCTGCTGCCTGATCAGGCCTGACCCAGCTCTCCGCCGCAGGGGGCGCTAGTTGAAAGCTCCTGCCCCAACGCCCGCACCTCCCCTGGCCGCCGGCCGCCCTGCTGTTCAGCCTAACCCGCGCCGTCGCTCCGGCCCGGCCCGTGACCGCCCGATGCGGCGCCGGAGGTCCCCGATGCGGTCGTGGATCCAGCGGGCGGGGTGGCCGAGTCGGTCGGATCGAGACCCTGGCTCAGCGATTCCCAGAGGCTGGCCGGGTCCGCTACGGCGACCGGCTTACTGCTGGCTGGCTGGTCGTACCGGCTGGACATGACCGGCCAGCGGGCGCCGCGCCAGGCGACCAGCAGGCCGGTCCCGATCACCAGGAGCCCGCCGGCCAGCACGGCCCAGCGCCATGGGAACGCGGCCATTTCCACGTGACTGGCCAGGGCGAGACCCGCTATGGAGCCGCCCGTGCCCGGGGTGATGCCGCTGCCGACCGTGCTCCCGCCCGGCGCCGAACCGGCCTGCGCGGCGGTCGCGCCCACCGCGGCGCTGCGCACCTGCGCAGCGGTCACCGGCAGGCTCACGGACGCCGCGATGGCCAGGCCGAACGCGGCCAGCAGGCCGCCGACGGCCCGGCGGGCCAGCCCGCGCGTCGCCAGCACCGCAGCCAGGCCCGCCAGCGCGGCCAGCCCCAGCGCACCGGCCGCGGGCACGAGGTCCTGGCCTCTCACCGCGACCCGGGACTCGGGCAGCGGATGCGGCTCGGTGGTCACCACCCGGGCCCAGCCCTGGCGGGCCGCGAGCAGCACCACCGCGGCCCCGACCGCACCCGCCAGCAGCGTGAGCAGGTACTCCCGCCGGGCAGCCGCGGCCGGGCGGCGGGTGCCCATCCGGTCGGTCACCGGGCCGGGAGCAGTCATCCCGCCACCACGGCAGGCAGCGGGTCCGCGTCGAAGCAGGTCCGGTCGCCGGTGTGGCAGGCGCCGCCGGTCTGGTCCACCTTCACCAGCAAGGTGTCCCCGTCACAGTCCAGCGCGACCGCTCTCACCTGCTGCACGTGACCGGACGTCTCACCTTTTACCCAGTACTCCTGGCGGCTGCGGGACCAGTAGGTGCACCGTCCGGTAGTCAGGGTGCGGTGCAGCGCCTCGTCGTCCATCCAGCCGACCATCAGCACCTCGCCGGTGTCGTACTGCTGGGCCACGGCGGGGACCAGGCCGGCCGCGTCGCGCTTCAGCCGCGCGGCGATCTCGGGGTCCAGCGCGGAGGGGGACCGGGGGCCGGCGACCGCGCTCGCTTGCGTGTTCATAGCCCGATCCTCTCAGGTCCGCGCGCCCAGACCTCTGCTGGCCATTCCACTGGCCCATTCCAGCACTGGCCCATTTCACTGGCCCATTCCACTGGGCCAGGCCGGGTGGCTACCATCGCGGGATGACTCTCGCCCGGGATGAGCGCCTGGCGCTGTGCGCGCTGCTGGAGCAGACTGGCCCGACCGCGCCTACGCTATGCGACGGCTGGAACACCCTTGACCTGGCCGCCCACCTGGTGCTGCGGGAACGCCGCCCGGACGCGGGAGCCGGCATCTTGGGCGGCCCGCTTGCCGGGTACACCCGGCGCGTGCAGCGGGGGCTGACCAAGCGGGAATCGTTCGGCGCCCTCATCACCGCCATCCGCGACGGGCCGCCGCGGCTGTCGCTGTTCGGGCTGCCGGGCGTGGATGAGCGGGCCAACCTCGTCGAGTTCTTCGTGCACCACGAGGACATCCGGCGCGGTCTCCCCGGCTGGGCAGCGCGGAAGGTCACCCCCGCGCTCTCCGAGGCGCTGTGGGGCCGGCTCGGCATGGCGCGGTTCGTCCTGCGCCATGCCCCGGTCGGGGTGGAACTGGTCCGGGACGACATCACCACGGACCCGGGTGAGGGGCGGGTGCGGATCACCGCCAAGGCGCGCACCCCGGTCGTGACGGTCACCGGCGCACCCGGGGAACTGACCCTCTGGACATCGGGCCGGCGGGCCGCCGCCCAGGTGCGGCTGGACGGAACCGAGGCGGCGGTCCGCACGCTCAACGGCAGCCGCTGGGGGTTGTGACCCGCGCGCCGCTCCCCCGGCCCGGCCTGCCGGCCGAGGCGCCGTGTCCCGGCCGTGGCCTGCGGGACACGGCCCGGCCCCCTGGCCGTGGCCTGCGGGACACGGCGCCGTGTCCCGGCCGTGACCTGGAGCCCGCGGCACTAATTGTTCGCTCCCAAAGCCCTCACCCTTCACGGGAAAAGCCGCGCCGCGCCACGAACCGGCCACCTCCCGGCCAATTCCTCCCGCGACGATTCCCCCGTCCGCGCCATCGGGGTGCGGATGCGGGCCAGCGCGCTCGCAGGTCGGAGGGGGACTAAGTGCCCAGGAGCAAGACAGTCGCGGCCGCCGCCATCGCGGTCAGCGGCCTGATGTTCGCCGCGGGATGCGGCAGTAACTCGAACAGCCCTAGTTCAGGCAGTTCCTCCAGCTCGGGCAGCACCACCAACGCTGCCACCGCCACGTCCGCCACCGCGTTCGGCGGAATGAACGGCCTGGTGGCCGCCTGCAAGAAGGAGGGGACGCTGAACGTCATCACCCTCCCCGCGAACTGGGCCAACTACGGCACCATCATGAAGGACTTCACCGCGAAATATGGCATCAAGATCAACGATGCCAACCCGGACGGGTCCAGCCAGGACGAGATCAACGCGATGCAGCAACTGAAGGGACAGAGCCGCGCCCCCGACGTGCTGGACATGGGCACCTCATTCGCGATCAAGGCGGATCAGGCAGGCCTGCTTGCCCCCTACAAGGTGGCCACGTGGACCGCCATCCCGGCCAACAGCAAGGCATCCGACTCCACCTGGTACGACGACTACGGCGGCTACGTCGCCATCGGCTACGACTCGGCCAAGGTGAAGGTTCCGCCCACGTCGTTCAAGGATCTGCTGAAGCCCATCTACAAGAACCAGGTCGCCATCAACGGCAACCCGACCCAGGCCAGCGCCGCCTTCTCCGCGGTCTACGCGTCCGCACTGGCGAACGGGGGCTCGCTGTCCAACATCGAGCCGGGCATCCAATACTTCAAGAAGCTGCACCAGGTCGGCAACTTCGTGCCGGTCACGGCGGGGCCGACCACCGTGCAGAGCGGGCAGACCCCCATCGTGATCTGGTGGGATTACCTGCTCGCCTCCGAGATCTCGAGCGCGGTGCCCACGTTCAAGATCGTGATCCCGACCGACGCGCACTACGCCGCCTACTACAGCCAGGCGATCAGCAAGACGGCTCCCAACCCGGCCTGCGCCAGGCTCTGGGAGGAGTACCTGTACTCCACCACCGGGCAGAACCTCTGGCTGCAGGGCAAGGCCCGGCCAATCGAGCTGCAGACACTCGTCACCACGGGCACCGTCGACAAAGCGGCCGACGCGGCGCTCCCGGCGGCCCCGGCGGGCGGGCTGAGCTTCCCCACCCAGGCGCAGGAGTCTGCCGCCGAGGCCAAGGTCGCGCAGCAGTGGTCGAGCGTGACCGGCTAGCTGATGGCCCAGCAGACTGACACGGTCGCGGTCCCGGATACCCCTGGCGGATCCGGGGCCCGGCCGGGCCGGGCCCTGGGGGCCCGGCTGCGCAGCGCGCGGACGCTGCTCGGCGTGCTGCCCTTCACCGTCTATGTAGTCCTTGGCCTCGTCCTGCCCGCGGTGGCGATCGCGGTGGGCGCCTTCCAGGACTCGAGTACCGGCGGCTTTACGCTGTCGAACGTCAAGACGGCCGCATCCGGCATCTACCTGCACGGCTTTGAGACCACGCTCGGGGTCTCGGTGATCACCTCGATCGTGCCGGGCATCGTCGGTTTCCTCGTGGCGTACGCCATCTTCACGGCGAAGCGGGGTGCCTTGCTGCGCCGCTGCGTGATCACCGCGTCCGGTGTGTTCGCCAACTTCGGCGGCGTCCCGCTGGCCTTCCTGTTCATCGCGACGCTCGGCTCGACGGGCATGGTCACCGCGTGGCTGACCGACATCGGCCTGAACCCGTACACGAACGGGTTCGACCTGTACACCTTCAGCGGGATCGTGGTCGTCTACATGTACTTCCAGATCCCGCTCATGGTGCTGGTCATCCTGCCCGCCCTGGAGGGGCTCCGCCCCGCCTGGCGGGAGGCCGCCAACAACCTGGGCGCGGGCGCGTGGCAGTACTGGCGCTACGTTGGCGGCCCCGTGCTGTTCCCCTCGTTCCTGGGCTGCGTGCTGCTGCTGTTCGGCAGCGCGTTCTCCGCCTACGCCACGGCCGAGGCGCTGACCAGCGGCAGCGTCCCGCTGACCGCCATCCAGATCGGCTCGTTCCTGAACGGCAACGTACTGGCTGGCCAGCAGAACGTGGGTAAGGCCCTCGGGCTCGGCATGATCGTCATCATCGCGATCGTGATGACCGCCTATGCGGTGCTCCAGCGGAGGTCGGCACAATGGCTGCGGTAACCGGTGACGAGGTCACGGAGGGCCTGGCGCCCCGCCCGTCCCGGCGGGCCCGGCGCGGGATACGGCAGTTCCCCGTCTGGCGCTGGGTGATCCTCATCGTGGTCGGCGCCTACTTCATCATCCCGCTGATCGCGGCGCTGCGGTTCACCGGCTTCTCCTCCTTCCCGCAGGTCGTCCACCAGGAAGGCTTCTCCGCGGCCTTCGAACTGTCCGTCAAGCTGGCCGCCATCACCACGGTTCTCACCATCGCACTCATGCTGCCCACGACGGTTTACGTGCACCTGCGGCTGCCCCGCCTGCGCCGGCTGATGGAGGGGATCACGATCCTGCCCATCGTGATCCCGCCGGTGGTCCTGATCGTGGGCGTGCTGCAGGTGGCACCCGGATTCCTCAAGAGCACCCCGTACCTGCTCGCGCTGATCTACGTGGTGCTCGCGATGCCGTTCGCCTACCGGGCATTCGACGCGGGGCTGCGCGCCCTGGACCTGCAGACGCTGGTCGAGGCGTCGCAGTCGCTGGGCGCGGGCTGGCGGTCCACACTGTGGCGGGTCATGCTGCCCAACCTGCGCACCGCGATGCTCTCGGCCACGGTTCTCACCGTGGCCCTGGTCCTCGGCGAGTTCACCATGGCCAGCCTGGACCTCTACCAGACCTTCCCCGTATGGATCGTCGCGTTCGATCAGACCAGCGGGCCGATCTCGGTCGCGGCCTCGCTGCTGGCGCTGTTCGTGACCTGGATCTTCCTGCTGGCGATCACGCTGATAGGCGGCAGGACCTCGCGCGGCGGCGCCGAGGTATCGCTGTTCTCAGTCAGCCGTCGGGTGACCCGGTGACCGCGGAGCTGATGTCAATACGGGAGGGTCTTGATGAAGGCCGCTAGGGGCAGGCGCAACAGCAACTACAACTTCGGGGGGCAAGCGGGGAACACCTCGGGCGCGACCGTCCGCCTGCAGAACCTGTCGCGCGCCTTCGGTACGACCCGTGCTCTGGATGGGCTGAAACTGGAGCTCGCCCCCGGCGAGCTGGTCGCCCTGCTCGGCCCCTCCGGGTGCGGCAAGACCACCGTGCTGCGCATCGTGGCCGGCTTCGAGACCGCCGACTCGGGCGCGGTCGAGGTGGACGGCCAGGACGTGTCCGGCATGCCGGCGGCCAAGCGGGACATGGGCATGGTGTTCCAGAGCTACAGCCTTTTCCCCAACATGTCGGCGCTGGACAACGTCAGCTTCGGGCTCCGGATGCGCCGACTCGGCTCCGCCGAGCGGCAGCGGCGGTCCGCCGACCTGCTCGACATGGTCGGCCTGGCCGCCCAGGGCAAGCAGTACCCGCACCAGCTGTCTGGCGGCCAGCAGCAGCGGGTGGCGCTGGCCCGGGCGCTGGCCATCGAGCCCCGGGTCCTGCTACTCGACGAGCCGCTGTCGGCGCTGGACGCCAAAGTCCGATTGCAACTGCGTGAGCAGATCCGCTCCCTACAGCAGCGGCTCGGAACGACCACCCTGTTCGTCACCCACGACCAGGAGGAAGCCCTGTCCATGGCGGACCGGGTGGGCGTGATGCACGACGGCAGGCTGGAGCAGATCGCCACTCCGGACGAGCTGTATGACCGGCCCGCGACACCCTTCGTTGCGGAATTCGTAGGAATCATGAACCGGATCCCGGCCTCCCTGCTCGCGCTGCTCGGCGCGTCCGCGCTCGCCGCGGATGTGGTGCGCCACCCGGAGAGCCCGGCCGGAGGTGTGGACGTGCTGGTCCGGCCCGAGGGGCTGCGCATCGCGGCTAGCTCGACCGGCAACGGGATCGTGGTCAGCCGGACCTTCCTGGGCCAGCGCACCCGGGTCAGCGTCCGGCTGTCCGGCGACGTGGTGGTGCAGGTGGACCAGCAGAGCACCAAGGCGGCGGGGCTCACCCCGGGCGACCCGGTGGACGTCAGCATCGCCGGGGCCCCGGTCATGCTCGCCGACCGCTAACATCCCCGCGCGCCGGCCTACGAGGCGGTGCTGACGCCGGCCAGCGGGAGCAGGTCGGAGATCGTGTCCAGCACATGCGGGGTCTTGGCTGCCTCGAACTCGTTCCGGGTCGTCCGGCCGGTGAGCACGCCGGCCACCAGCCCCGCCCCTGCGCGAAGCCCCGACTCGATGTCGCTCGGCGTGTCGCCGACCACCGCGAGCTCGCTCACCGCGCCGCCGCCCAGCCGCAGCAGCGCGGTGAGCGGCAGGTCGGGCCAGGGGCGGCCGCGGCCCGCGTCGGCCGGGGACAGGGCCAGGTCGATCAGCGGCTGCCAGCCGAGCCGGTCGATGATCGCGTCGCGGGTGGCCGGCGAGAACCCGGTGAGCAGGCACACCTGGATCCCCGCGTCGCACAGCACGGTGATGGCCTCGGCGGCCCCGGGCAGCGCGGTGATCCGCCCGGCTTCAACTTCCGCCCCGTACCGCTCCTCGAACACGTCGTTGGCGTGCAGGGCGGTGGCCTCGTCGCCGAGGATCTCGCGGAAAACCTCGATCTTCGACTGGCCCATGGTGGCGTGCACGATCCGCATCGCCTCGTCGTGCGCCGCGCCGCCCGGGGCCGGCCCGAACCTGTCCAGGGCGGCGGTGAACGCGGCCATCACGCTGCCGTCGTCGGCGACCGTGGTGCCGGCCATGTCCAGGCACGCGATCGTGATGCTGCTCATGGGACCCTCCCGGGACTCAGCGGCCTGTGGTCAGCCGAACGCCTGTGGTCAGCGGATGTCTGTGGTCAGCCGAACGTCTGCTCCGCGATGGCCGGGGCGCAGGTCATCCCCCGGCCGCCCGGCCCGGTGACCAGCGCCACGCCCGGCTCCACCTCGGAGCGGTGGTAGAGCTCGGTGCCGGTGACCTGGCTGTACACCCCGGCCCAGCGGCGCCGGGCGGGTGGCAGCGGGGTGCCCAGCAGCCGCCCGGCCACGGCGAGCAGGTGCTCGAAAGCATCCTCCTCGACGTCGAACGCGAACGGCTCGTCGTACTCGTGCGTGTCCCCGATCGTGAGGCTGCCGTCCAGCCGCTGGACCAGCAGCAGTTGCGCGCTGACCCGGGCGGCCGCCGCATCCTGGGGGGCCAGCCGCCGTCGGCCGGGCAGATCGAAGGCCGGGTAGTAGCGCAGCGAGTCGCCGTCCGCCACCGACGTGGTCAGCTCCGCGTTCAGCGGCGCGGTCTGCATCATCTGCAGCCGGACCCGCCGAACCGGCGGCTGAGCAAACGCGGCCAGGTGCGGGCCCGCGACCCCGGTGTGCGCCGCACCGGGGCAGAGCACGACCAGGTCGGCGCGGTGCCAGGCGCCGGTGTGGTCCCGCACCGCGTGCGGGGCCAGCTCGACGGCCTCCCGGCCCGGCAGCCACTGGTAGGCGGGCTCCGCCGGCGCGGCGTCCAGCAGGTGGGCGCGCAGCGCCGCGGGCACCAGGCGGGGCTCCACGGCGGCGTCCGCCCGGCAGAGCAGCCCGCCCGCGAACTCCCCGCGCAGCGCCGGGTTGACCGCCCGCACCGCGGCCGGGTCGAGCAGCTCGTAGCCGCGCAGGCCCGCGTCCGGCCGGGCCGCGGCCTCCTTGAGCAGACCGAGTTCCGCGTCGTCGCGAGCCAGGGTGAGCGAGCCGTTCGGCCGGAAGCCGGTGCCGGGCACCACCGCGGCGATCTCCGCCCACCTGGCCCGGGCCCGGCGGGCCAGGTCCAGCTCGGGACCGCCCGCGCGGCCGCTCAGCCAGATCAGCCCGAAGTTGCGGACGCTCGCGCCCCGGGAGCCGGGCTCGCGTTCGAGATGGGTCACCGGATGGCCGCGCCAGCGGGCCTCCAGGGCGTGCATGAAGCCGAGCACGCCCCCGCCCACGACAACCACCGACATCAGCGCCGCCTCCCAGCCAGGGCCACCAGTCAAACGGCGCGCGATGACACGGGCCTGAACACCCGGTACCGGGCGCCCAACGACGGGAAAACATCGCCTGGCCGGCCATAATCGGGGCGCCCCGGGTACTACACGGCCAGCCGATGGCACACGATAGAGGTGATCTCCCGCTCCGGCCGCACGCCGGGGGATTCGCGGGCGAACGGAGGGCTGTGCAGTGCAGGTACTCGGCATCGACATCGGCGGCACCGGGATCAAGGCCGCGCCGGTGGACACGGCCACGGGAAAGCTGCTGGCCGAGCGGGTCAAGGTGGAGACGCCGCGCCCGGCCAAGCCCGACCCGGTCGCGGCCGTAGTGGCTGGGCATGTGAAGAGGTTCCACTGGGCCGGGCCGGTGGGCATCGCGTTTCCCGGCGTAGTGGTGGACGGGGTCACCATCACCGCGGCCAACCTGGACCCCCACTGGGTCGGGCTGGACACCCGGGCCCTGTTCAGCAAGGCCGCAGGCGTGCCCACGACGCTGATCAACGACGCCGACGCGGCGGGCCTGGCCGAGATGACGTTCGGCGCGGGTGCCGGCCACCGGGGCACGGTGCTGATGCTGACGCTCGGCACCGGGATCGGCAGCGCCCTGTTCAGGAACGGGACGCTGATCCCCAACACCGAGTTCGGCCACATCGAGATCCGCGGCCGGGACGCGGAGGAGCGCGCGTCGGAACGGGTCAAAGAGCTGCACGACCTCAGCTGGGACAAGTGGGCCGGGCGGGTGGACGAGTACCTGCATCATGTGGAGGCGCTCACCGCGCCGGACCTGGTCATCATCGGCGGCGGGATCAGCCGTAAGGCGGACAAGTTCCTGCCGCTGCTGACGTCGCTGCGGGCCACCGTCGTGCCTGCGGCGCTGCACAACGACGCGGGCATCGTCGGGGCCGCCCTGTCGGCCGGCCTCGGCGTGCCCGTGGGCTGAGCTCGACTGGCCCGGCTGGCCTGGGCGGCTGGCCTGGGCGGCTGGCCTGGGCGGCTGGCCGGGGCGGCTGGCCGGGGCGGCTGGCCGGGGCGGCTGGCCGGGGCGGTCGGCGGGGGCGGCCGGGCGCCGTGCGGCCGCCGGGCTGGCGCTACCTGACCCGGGATCTCCAGGCGGGCTACCTGACCGGGAGGCCGGCGCCGCGCAGCGCGTCCTTCACCTCGCCGATCCGCAACTGGCCGAAGTGAAACACGCTCGCGGCCAGCACGGCGTCGGAACCGGCCCCGACCGCCGGAGCGAAGTGCGCCAGCTCGCCGGCCCCGCCGCTGGCGATGATGGGGACGTCCACGACCGCGCGCACCCCGCGGATGAGTTCCAGGTCGAAGCCCGCCTTGGTGCCGTCCGCGTCCATGGAGTTGAGCAGGATCTCGCCGACGCCCAGCTCCGCCCCGCGGGCCGCCCATTTCACCGCGTCGATCCCGGTGCCCCGGCGTCCTCCGTGCGTGGTCACCTCGAAACGCGCGGGCCCGGGGCGGTGATCCCCGGGAGCCTGCCGCGGAAGACCACCCGCCGCGGACCCCCCCGTGTCGCCGGCCGGTATCCGGCGGGCGTCCACGGACAGCACCACGCACTGCGAGCCGAACCGCTGGGCGGCCTCCGCGAGCAACTCGGGGCGGGCGATGGCCGCGGTGTTCAGTGACACCTTGTCCGCTCCGGCCCGCAGCAGCCGGTCCACGTCAGCGACGCTGCGCACCCCGCCGCCCACGGTGAGCGGGATGAACACCTGGTCGGCGGTCCGGCCCACCACGTCGATCATGGTCTCCCGGTCGCCGCTGGACGCGGTGATGTCCAGGAACACCAGCTCGTCGGCGCCTTCCGCGTCGTAGGCGGCGGCCAGTTCCACCGGGTCGCCCGCGTCGCGCAGGTCACGGAAGTTGACGCCCTTCACTACCCGCCCGGCGTCCACATCAAGGCAGGGAATCACCCGGACCGCCACCGTCATGGCGTCCCCAGTCCCGCCCGGTGCGGGCCGCGCCTCAGGCCTCGCCCCGCCGACTGCCGGGCGCCGCCGCTCACGCTCAGGGTGCCCCGTCCCGCAGGGCGCCGCATACCCCGAATCCCGCCAGTCCCACCTGCCCCGCAGGACCATCCCGGCCGCACGCCCCGTTCGTGATCAGATGATTGGTGCTGCTCTGGCGACACCGATCGTTTGATCACGAAGGGGCGGGCCGGGGGCCGGGGCGCGCGGACGGGGTGCGCGCGGGCGCGGCATGCGGGGCGGGGGATGGCGGGCCGGGCTCGCGGAGGCATCAGGTGCCGATCCCGGGATGGTAGGCGACGGCCTCCACCTCGACCAGCATCCGGGGGTCCACCAGCCCGGCAATCTCGATCATGGTGGCGGCGGGCATCGTGTCGCCGAACGCCTCACGGTGCGCCCGGCCGTACTCCTGCCAGCGGGAGATGTCGGTGACCAGGATCCGGGTCTTCACCACGTGGGCGAGCCCGAGGCCCAGCTGCTCAAGGGCGGCCGCCACGTTCCGCAGCGCCTGCGCGGTCTGTGCGTACGCATCATGCTCGTGGACGAACTCCGCGCCCAGGACCGATGTGCAGCCGGCCACGAACACGTAGTCCCCGGCCGCCACCGCGCGACTGTAGCCGACCACCGGCTCCCAGTCCGTGCCGGTGAAGACCCGGCGCGTCATGCCGCCACCGCCTTGAGCGCATCCTCCAGCGTGAACGCCCCCGCGTACAGGGCCTTGCCCACGATCGCGCCTTCCACTCCGTCCGGTACCAGGGCGGCGATGGCCTCCAGGTCGGCCAGGCTGGACACACCGCCGCTGGCGATCACCGGCCGCGCCGTCCGGGCGCAGACGTGCCGCAGCAGATCCAGGTTCGGCCCGGACAGCATGCCGTCCTTCTTGATGTCGGTAACCACGTACCGGGCGCACCCGTCGGCGTCCAGCCGGTCCAGCGCCTCATCCAGCTCGCCGCCCTCGCGGGTCCAGCCCCGGGCGGCGAGGCGGGTGCCGCGCACATCCAGGCCCACCGCGATCTTGTCGCCGTGCTCGGCGATGGCGGCCCGGACCCAGCCGGGGTTCTCCAGCGCGGCGGTGCCGACGTTGACCCGGGCGCAGCCGGTGGCCAGCGCGGCGGCCAGCGAGACGTCGTCACGGATGCCGCCGGACAGTTCCACCGCGATGTCCAGCCGTCCCACGACCGAGGCGAGCAGTTCCGCGTTGGACCCGCGGCCGAACGCGGCGTCCAGGTCCACCAGGTGCAGCCACACCGCACCCGCCGACTGCCAGGCCAGCGCGGCCTGCAGCGGCTCGCCGTAGTCGGTCTCGGTCCCGGCGGCGCCCTGGACGAGCCGGACCGCCTTGCCCCCGGCCACGTCCACGGCGGGCAGCAGGGTAAGGCTGCCCTCCCCGGAACCACCGGCCCCGGAACCACCGGCTCCCGAACCACCGGCTCCCGAACCACCGGCTCCCGAACCACCGGCTCCCGAACCACCGGGCGTCATCGCACCATCTCCAGCCAGTTCGCCAGCAACGCGGCGCCTGCGTCGCCGGATTTCTCGGGGTGAAACTGGGTCGCGCACAGCGGGCCGTTCTCCACCACTGCGATGAACGGCTCCCCGTGCGTGGCCCAGCTGATCAGCGGGGGTGCCATCCAGTCGGACGGCGGCAGGGGCAGCGCGCGGGCCGCGTAGGAATGCACGAAGTAGAACCGGGTGCCGGGATCGAGACCGGCCATCAGCCGTGACCCGGCGCCCACGTCGAGCGTGTTCCA
>Ga0187863_10001028_pt1 | contig 22914 bp, 24 predicted proteins | sample June2016WEW_11_1_FD_132975 | JGI IMG/M metagenome (GOLD analysis project Ga0187863, IMG submission 132975) | Peatland microbial communities from SPRUCE experiment site at the Marcell Experimental Forest, Minnesota, USA - June2016WEW_11_10 | ecosystem: Environmental > Terrestrial > Soil >...
TCGTGTACCGCTGAAACTCCGCCTGCCGAGCCAAGGTCAACTGCTGCATCTGTGATCCCCTTCCAAATACAGCTTCACTCAGAAACCATAAGGATCAAAGAGTTTTTCAGAGGTTCCCTAAAGTCCGTAGCCTTCATTCCTTGACCTGCAATTCAGGCGTCTCTTTCTTCTTCGCCTTACGGTAATCCCGGAACGCCAAAGAAGTAAATGCAAAGAAACCCACGCCAGCAAAGACGGTAATTCCCCATTTGAGGCAAGCCTCGGGCACCGATTTACTGAGCCCCCATTTCGCCCAGATCAGTAGACCGAAGCAGAGGCAAAACAAAGCAAGACCAGCCGATTTATAGCGAGAGCGAGCGGAACGAAGGACTAAGTCCGACAGAATCAATCCAAGCACAAAAAGCAGCGATATATTATCCGTTTCCGACAGACGAATAACATGTGCCATTCGCAGGAAGCCAAAGACACAGATTCCTACGACAGTAAGAAGTACTTTCAACTCCAGATCGAGAGAAGGAACTTTCATGGTCTTCCGAATCCTTTCTGTGCGAGTTCTGGCTGCGGACAAAAACAAATGCAAAAGCAACCGCAGGTTCTTCGACTCCCCTTCAATGCGCTCAGGGTCGCTCAGAATGACAGCATTGTGCTGATCTGAGGACGAATCGATATTACGCTATCAGCCGCATGACGCTATCAGCAGCATTACCCTATCAGCCGCGCCCAGGCCATGCGCGCCAAACCCACGGCCAGAATCCCCAGCTTCTGTGGCATCGGCACAGTCGCCCGACGTGAGAACACGTCGTAGTCCGCGCACTCGATCCGGCTGAGCAAGCCATGATAGATCGCGACGAGCACCCACAGCGCCGCCCGGCTCTCGCGGTCGATCAGCGGCATCAGCGCCTGCGCGGACTCATAGAACTTTTCCGCGCGCGCTGCGATCTCCGCCAGTAGCGCCCGCTCGCTGGCCGTGGGCGGGGCGTCCGCGGGCCGATGCAGCAAGGATTCCAGGGAAACGCCGTGGGCCGAGAGATCTTCCAGCGGGAGATAGACGCGGTTGCGGGCCGCATCCTCGGCCACATCGCGCAGGATATTCGTCAGTTGGAAGGCGATGCCCGTCTCCTCGGCCAGCTTCTCGGCGCGGCTATCCTTGTAGCCGAAGATGCGGATGCAGACCAGGCCCACGACCGAGGCCACGAGGTAGCAGTAGCGGTAGAGATCGGCGAAGGTGGCGTAGGTATCCGGAGGTTGGTTTCCCACCCTTTCGCCAGAAGAAAGGCGAAAGGATGGGGCACGGGGCTTCTGTGAGGCTGCCGCCCTGTTCATCTCTGGACGCAACTCGCCGCGGCAACCTTCGCTCAGAATGACAGGGTGTCCAGTCTCATCGTTTCCGGCCGAATCGAGCGAGGCGGGCTTTAGGTCCATGGTGACGCCGGCTACCAGTTCGTCCAGCAGGCTGAGCGGAATGGCAAACCGCTGGACCGCATCGCGCACCGCCAGGAAGACCGGGTGGGAAGAATCGCCGGCCTGGCAGGCGTTGCGCCAGTCCGCCAGCCAGGCGTCCAGCCGGGTGCGCCGCTCCTGGCGGGAGAAACTCTCGTCGTCGGCCAGATCGTCGGCCTGGCGCATGAACGCATAGATGGCGCAGATGGCATTGCGCCGGGCCGCGGGCAGCGCCACAAAGGCATAGTAGAAGTTCTTGGCCTCGCGCCGGGCAATCGCACGGCAATGCGCATAGGCCGCGGCCACCGCAGGCCCACGCGGCGCGCGTCCATTCGCCGCGCCTCCGCCCAATGGATCTTCGCGAGTCAATCCGTCTTCTCAGTGCGCGGCGCGCGCCCGCGGAGGCGCAGAAACGGCAGCAGCTTGGCCGCCGCGGCCCATAGCCCGAGCTTGGCTTTGGTGCTCTTCGATATGGCCGGCCGGGCGCTCAGCACATCGTAGGATTGCCGTTCGATGGCGCGCAGAATCTCCAGGCCCCCGCGGCTGAACAGGTCCAGGTCCACCGCCAGTTCGCGGCTCACCATCCCGATCAGCGGGAATCCCTCTTCAAAGAGTTGGCGGGTGTAATCGACCTCGCAGCGCATCAGCCCGCAAAACTCCGGCGTCGCAATCCCCTCGGCAAGCGTGACCTCTTTGACGCGAAAGAAGTCCATGTCGGCCTGGGGCAGATAGATGCGCCCGAGGGCGTAGTCCCGGCGCACATCCTGCCAGAAGTTCGCCAGTTGCAGCGCCGAACAGGTGGCGTCCGACAGCTTGAACTTCTCCTCGTCCGCCTCGCCGCAGGCATGAAGCACCAGCCTGCCGACCGGGTTGGCCGAATAGCGGCAGTAGGCCAGCACATCTTCGATGGTTTGATAGCGCTTAACCGTCTGGTCCTGGCGAAAAGCCTTCAGCAGGTCGGCAAACGGTTCCTTGGGAATGGAGCAATCGTGGATGGTCTCGGCCAGCGCCACAAAGACGGGATGGCGCGCCTTGCCCTGGTAGCAGGCGTCCAGTTCCCGGCCCCAAAGGTTCAGCAGGGCCAGCGCCGCCGCCGGGTCGCGCACCTCATCGCCCAGATCGTCGGAGATGCGGCAGTAGGCGTAGATGGCATGAAAATGCGGGCGCAGCGCTTTGGGCAGGAACCACGTGGCCACATGGAAGTTCTCGTAGTGCGACTCAGCCAGTTGCCTGCAATAGGCCTGCGCCTCATCCAGCGTGGGCGCGACCTCGGGAATGCGATAGCTCTCCGGCAGCGCCGCCCAGCCTCGGGCTAGCAACACTTCTTCCGACGGCGCTTCCACGGACGGCGTCTCGATCTTGGCCTCCGTCTTGACCTCAGTCTTGACCTCCGTCTTGGGCTCCGTCTTGGCTTCTTTTTCCGGGTCCGGTTGCTTGCTTGCCTTCTTGGTCATCGAGTCGCCTCAGGGCACAATGGCGGTCTTGATTTCGCTGCTCCGCTTCATCAGCTTCTCAAAGACGCGGTTAAGTTCATAGAGGTGGGCGTGGCCGGTGATGAAGGCCTGCGCCTGGAAGCGCCCTCCAGCAATCATATCCAACGCCCTTCGGCAGATAGCCGGAGTGTGATGGAAGGTGGCGCGCAGAGTGATGTCGCTGTAATGGATGCGATTGGTGTCAAGATTCACGTGAGTTCCCAGGGCGCATCCGCCAAAGAAGTTTACGGTGCCGCCCTTGCGCACCAGTTCCACGGCTTCCTGCCACGCATCCGGCAGGCCGACCGCCTCGATGGCAATGTCCACGCCCCGGTTCTTCTCCGTCAGCGCGCGCGTCTCGGCGATCGCCTTGCGAATGCTAGCCGTCTGCACCACGTGTGCCGCGCCCAACTGCCGCGCCGCCTCCACCTGTCCGTCGTGCTTCACAATGGCGATCGCGCGGCAGCCCGCCAGCGCGGCCACATGCAGAATCATCAGCCCCAGCGGACCTCCGCCGATGACCGCCACCGTATCTCCCGCATGCGCGTGCGAATCCTCGAATCCGTGCACCGCGCAAGCCAGCGGCTCGGTCAACGCCGCGTGCTCCAGTGGCACATGGTCCGGCACCAGCATCGTATTCTTAGCCACGATCCGCGCGGGAATGCGGATGAACTCCGCATAGGCCCCATTGTTGAAGAGCAGGTCGTCGCAGAGGTTTTCCTGGCCGCGCTCGCAAAAGAAGCACTGCCCGCAGGGGGCCGAGTTCAGCGCCACCACGCGGTTGCCGGCGGCAAAAGCCGTGACGCCATCGCCCGCTTCGACCACGGTCCCTGCCAATTCGTGCCCGAAGAGCGCCGGGGGAACGATCATCCGGGCATGGTATCCGCGGCGAAAAACCTTGAGGTCCGTTCCGCAGGTAAGCGCCGCGCCCACGCGAACGATCAGCTCGCCCACGGCGGCCTTGGGGATGGGAACCTCCTCGATGCGGATATCTTCGCGGCCGTGCAGGACGGCGGCCTGCATGGTGCTGCGCCCGAGAAGCGCGCTCTCGACGGTTCTGCGGCCCAGGCTGACGGCGGATTCGACCGTTCTGCGGCCCTTGACGACCACCGCGTCGACTGTGTTCAGGCCTGCTTCAACGACTGTCTCGACGGTGTCCAGGCCTCCCTCGACGACTGTCTCGACCGTCTTGCGGCCGCGGAGGATCGCGTCCTTCACCGTGTTCGCCATGGATGCAGGCTCCCTCCTACTCTCGACCGGCCCCCGGAACAGGCTCAATCATAATCTTCATTGAGACGGCTGTGGGGTAAGAAGCGATCTGAATCGCTTCCACTGCCCGCTCCAGCGGGAAGCGGTGCGAGATCAGTTGCGTCAAATCGAATCCGTTGCGGTAGCCGCCGAAGACCAGATCGGTAACTTCATCGAGGATAGCGGCCGAGGCTGAGTAGGAGCCGACCAGGGTCTTCTCATCCATGCACACCGCGCCGGGGTCGAAGTTGGCCTTTTCGTGCTGAGTCTGCGCAAACAGCATCACCTTGCCGCCGGGCCGAACGGCGTCCATCGCCGTCTGAATCAGCGCGGTGCCGCCCACAGCCAGAATCACGGCGTCCGCTCCGCGCCCACCGGTGGCCGCAAACGCTCTTTCAACCGCATTCTCCGTGCCGGCATCGATGGGGTGGTCGAGACCGAACTTAGCCGCAATCGCGTGGCGCTCGGGATAAAGATCGGAGGTCAGCACACACGCCCCGGAGCGGCGCGCCAGAGCTGCCAGCATCACGCCGATCGGTCCCTGGCCGATGACCTGCACCGTCTCGTCCGCGGCCAGGTTCAGCAGCTTGACGGCCTTTAGAACCGTATTCACCGGCTCAAGGAATGCCGCCTGCTCGAAGGGCACGCCGGAGGGAATCCGCACCACGCCGCGGTTAGCCACGATCCAGTCCATCACGCGAATATACTCCGCAAAGCCGCCGCCCGAGGGCTCGAAGCCGGCGGTCGCGCCCACCTTCTTGTAGACCGGGCACTGCGCGAAGGTCTGCTTGCGGCAGTAATAGCACTCGCCGCAGGGAACGTGGTGGTGGACCACCACCCGCTCGCCCACCGCAAAGCGCGCCACGCCCTGGCCCACCCGCACGACGGTTCCGGCCATCTCATGGCCGAAGATGCGCGGCGCGGAGTGCGAGCCAGTGTGAATCTTCTTGAGATCCGTTCCGCAGACGCCGCAGGTGGCTACCTTCACCAGCAGTTCCCCCGGCCCGATCACCGGCACGGGAACCGTCTCCAGGCGCAGATCGTCGACGCCCCGATAGACCACGGCCCGCATGGAGCTGGGAATCTTCGTTTCGGCCTGGCTTTCAGCGTTTGAAGTCTGGGTAGCCATTGCGCTTTCTGCTTTAGGCCCTTTCGTCGAGAAAGTCGAGGATGGATTCCTCGATGCTCTCCGCGGCCACCCTGCTATTCTCGCCCATCCGCGCCAGTGGAAGCCAGTACCAAGGCCTGACAAGTGCAAAAAGAATGAACTGGATAAGCCTGATTTTCCCATTTGCAGAAATAAATCTATTGAAATCAGGCAGTTGGTCCGCGTACCCGTCGCTGATTCCTTTCACGCAATAAAAAGGAATGCCGCGCATCTGCGCCAGGCGGGCGACTCCGGCGGCTTCCATATCCACCAGGCCGGCTCCGTAGGCGGCGGCCAGACGCTGCTTCTCCGCCGCGCCGGCAACCTTGGGGCTGGTGACGAGCCAGCGCTCTCCGGCGCCGGCGTCGCAACGGAAGCGCTCGCCGGTGCGGATATCGATAACTCCGGCGACGTTATGGGCAGTGCCGGGGGCGAGTTCGGGGGTCAGTGCGCCCGCCCAGCCAACGGAGAAGACCAGGTCGACGGGGCCTCCTTCCTCGATAGCGGCAAAGGCGCGAGCCGCAGCTTGCTGGCCGGCTCCAGCACACGCGGCGACCCATTCTTCTTCGGAGTCGCGCCGGGCCCAGAAGTGCACGTCGTTCCGGCTACTGTGCGGCCAGCCGCGTACAAGCGGCTTCAGCTCGGCGGGCATGGCGGCGATGATGGCGACGCGGGTCATGCTTTTCTATGCCCAGCTTGTTCGCCATTTATGGCCGACGATTGACCGGGAATGAGCATGAGCGGCAATTGAACCGCGACAGAGACTCCCAGCGCGACAAGACATGCTCGCACACTCATCCGCGAAGTGGCCCAGAAGAATGCAATCCACGGCAAGATGTACGCCAACGCCAGCCATCGGTTCCAGCCAATGTCCCTGAGCCTCCCTACGACCGCGATTAACCAAAGAGGCGCCCAAAGGACTGCTATGACCAAATAGAATACATAGACCGCATACGGGTCCGGCGCCTTGTACCATGCCACTGCTGCAAATGATTGAACAGAAAAAAGCACCGCCCATGCTAATCGCCCGCGTCCCACCGGACGCGCCAATCTTCGAAGGAAGTTGTTCAACTTGACTCCTTTCACTCACTCACGGCGCGTACCCATGCGCCCGAAACCACTCGATCGCCGCTTTCATTGCCGGGTTGACCGGCACGATGCGGAAGCCCAGCTCCTGCTGCGCGTGGGCGCTACTGGCGTACATCTTCTTGCGGCCCATGCGCACCTCTTCGAGCGTGGCCCTCGGCTCGCGCCCGCGAATGCGGCCCGTAATCCACTCCTCGAAGAACGCATAAGTAGCGGCGACGGCGAAGGGAACCTTCGCGGTGGGCGAAGGAATGCCGGTGATGGCCGACATCTTGTCGAGAATCTGCTTGAGGGTCAGGTTTTCGCCACCCAGAATGTACCGCTTGCCGGGCTGGCCCAGGATCAACGCAGCCGCGTGCGCGCGGGCCACCTCGGCCACGTCGACCAGATTCAGGCCGGTATCCATGTAAGCGGGAAATCTGCCGTTGAGAAAGTCCACAAAGATGCGGCCGGTGGGCGTGGGCTTGGAGTCGTTGGGGCCGATGGGGGTGGTGGGGTTGAGAATCACGACCTGCTGGCCGGCCTCGGCCGCGGCGACGGCCTCCTGCTCGGCCAGAAACTTCGACCGCTTGTAGTGGCCCACCATGTCGCTGAGCGCGACCGGCGTGTCTTCATTGACGACCAGGCCGTCGGTGCGGAAGCGCATCGTCGCCACGCTGGAGGTGTAGACGAAGCGCTTCACGCCAGCCTCGCGGGCCAGCCGCAACAGCTCGCGCGTGCCATCCACATTGGCGCGGTACATGGCCTTGGGATCGGGAATCCAGAGGCGGTAGTCGGCGGCCACATGAACCACGGCGTCGCAGCCGGCCAGCGCGGGCTGGAGCGAATCCGGCTCGCTCAGGTCGCCCACATGCGTCTCGCCGTCAATGCCGTCGAGGTTGGCCAGATTGCTGGTCTTGCGTACCAGCATGCGCAACTGAGCGCCCTCGATGGCCAGCGCCCGGGCCACGTGGCTGCCGATGAATCCCGTCGCGCCAGTGAGGAAAACTTTCATTCAAACCTTCTTGGTAGAGACAATCTTAAATGTTCAGCAGGGGGTGACGATTGACCCGCCGAATGTTGAGGGTTTGGACGATAATGCATAATTGCATTACAATCAAGGCAGGAGGGTGCAATGGCAATGCTCACGGTAACCTCGCGGGGACAGGTGACGCTGCGGAAGGAATACTTGCAGCATCTGGGCGTCAAGCCGGGGGAGAAGATGGAACTTGAGCTACTTCCCGGTGGACGGGGAGAACTGAAAGCCGTCCAGCCCAAGGGCACTTTCGACGATTTCATCGGCTGCCTTGCAGGGAAGACAAAGGTTCGGCTGACGATCGAGGAGATGAATGAGGCAATTGGCGCAGCCGCGGCGGAAGCAGGCATGGCAGGTCTCAAGAGATGAAGATCATCGCCGATACAAACCTGCTGGTGCGGTTGGCTGTGGACGATGATCCGCACCAAAGGCGAGTGGCCGCGGCGGCGGTGGCGGAAGCCGAAGCAGTGATCGTCAGCCGTCACGCGATCTGCGAAATGATCTGGGGCCTCGGGCAGAGCTACGGCTTCTCCAAGCCGGAGATTGCTGCGGCGGTGCAGCGGCTTTGCGGGATCGAGAAGGTCGTGCTGGATCGGGCCGCGGTCAACGCAGGGTTGGCGGCAATGGAAGCGGGCGCGGATTTTGCCGATGGCGTGATTGCTTACGAGGGGCGCTGGCTGGGCGGGGAAGTTTTTGTGTCCTTCGACAAGAAGGCAGTTGCGGCGATTGCTGAGCCGGGGGATGAAAGCCAAGTTGCTCCGTTGAGCCAGCGTCGCCTCGGCTAGCCCGGTTTATTTTACGATTCTTACGGCCCAACTGAAGTCGTGCCCTGTTACACAACCGGATTATACGGGGCGGTCCCCAACATCCTCAAACATGGCCGGACAGGAACTGACCCCTGATCCCTGTTCCGCTACTCCAATGCCTCCGGCGCGACCTCGATTTGAAAGGTCGCGCCTGGATAAAAACCTATCTTTGCCTGGAATTCCTCTGGCGGCGCAAAACAACCTCTCATGCCGTAGGCGCACCGTGCAACACCATTACAACAAATTTCCAAGCACCGTCTGTGTTGCGCAGTAAATAGGTAATACCCGCACGTTCCAATTCCTCTCCATCCGATCTGTACCGGATGGCAATCCCCGTTGCGAACGCGGACTGTCCACCCAGAATCCGAATTTCCTGCGAGCCCAGTTCACTCCTAGCGTACCCGCGCGATCGAAGACTCTCCATAACGGGGCCGAAGATTGGTTCGATTGCCGAAGGCGTCGGCAACGGGATCACTCCGAGCGGTCCGACAAGTAAAGCTGGCTGGTTGAGGTAGGGCCAAATGGCTTGAACACTCAAAGTGCTGAAGGCGCGATAGTATTCACTGAGCGTCTGTCTTACGGCAGTTTCATCGGTCATTGCTCCTCCTCCTTCAGCGTTTCCTTAGGGAACCTCTGAGCGGCTCACGACAAACTCCAGGTCGCAGTAGCGTACCTAATTCCTGCACCGTACCGACCATGGCAGCTACTCCAAAGCGTCCGGGACCAGTGCGATATTCCTCTCGCCGGCGGCCTTCTTTGCGTTGTAGGCCTTCACCCAATCCTCCCAGTGCTTGCCCGCGGCGCGATCCTTGCCGCTGAACTCGACGCTGGCAATATCCGCATAGCTCACCTTGCGCTTCTCGGTCGCGCGCGCCGTGAAGCACTGCAAGAAGGAATCCTCAAGGGTGGGGCCGGTTTGGCAGTTGAAGATGAAGGCCTCGACGCGCTCGCCGGACTTGAGAGTCAATGTTACATCGCCGCGATAGTCGCGGGCCTTTTCCATGGCCTGGCGCAAGTCTTCGTCATTGGCCAGCGCCGGAACCCAGCCTTCCAGATTCTCCTGCTCGGCGCCGGGAGCCAGCTCCAGCGCCTCCACCTGCTCGCGCGTGTACTTCGCCACTTCGGCGGTCATACGCGGGTCTCCTCAAGACTGGCGGCGGGCTCCGCGATCTTTACCAGCCTCGATGGCCCATGCGGCGCGGGCTGATCGAGCAGCTTGAGCGCATGGCGGTCGGGATACAGGCGGAAGTTTCCGCGGGCCATGGCCAGAAAGCCCTTCACCGAACCAAAGCCGTCGATGACCGCCGTGGTTTCATAGCCGCAACTGACCATGCAGTTGGCGCACTTGGGATTGCCGCTGGCCACGCCATAGTTATCCCAGGCGGTGGTTTCGAGCAGCTCCCTGTAACTCTCGGCGTAGCCCTCCTGGAGCAGATAGCATGGCTTCTGCCAGCCGAAGATGTTATAGGCCGGCATGCCCCACGGCGTGCACTCGTAATCGCGGTCGCCCATCAGGAATTCGAGAAACAGCGGCGACATATTGAACTTCCAAGTGGGCTTGCGGTTGGAAAGAATGGCGCGGAAGAGGCGGCGCACGCGGGCGCGGCCCAGGAATCGATGCTGGTCCGGCGCTTTGTCGTAGCTGTAGCCGGGCGATAGCACGATTCCTTCGACGCCCATGCCCATCACTTCGTCAAAGAAGGCGCGCACGCTGTTGGGGTCGGCGCCGTCGAAGAAGGTGGCGTTGGTGGTGACGCGGAAGCCGCGCTTCACGGCCTCCTTGATGCCCTCGACGGCGATGTCGTAGCCGCCCTCGCGGCAGACGGAGAAGTCGTGATGCTCGCGCTGACCGTCGAGATGCACGGAGAAGGTCAGATACTTCGAGGGCGTGAACTCCGGCAGGCGGCGCTTGAGTTCCAGCGCGTTGGTGCACAGGTAGACGTACTTCCGGCGCGCGACCAGCCCGTTGACGATCTCGACAATTTGCGGATGCAGCAGCGGTTCGCCGCCGGGGATGGAGACCATCGGCGCGCCGCACTCTTCCACCGCCGCAAAGCATTCCTCGGGCGTGAGTTGCTTCTTCAAGATGTGCGGCGGATACTGCACCTTGCCGCAACCGGCGCAGGCCAGGTTGCAGCGAAAGAGCGGCTCCAGCATCAGCACCAGGGGATAGCGCTTGACGCCGGCCAGCTTCTTCCTCAGCACATAGGTTGAAACCGTCCACATCTGGGAGATAGGAACAGCCATCTTTTCCCTCAGGGGCTGAAGCCCCGTTTCCAATTCGCGCCGCCCCTACGGGGCTGCGATCCTATGTCTACCGCGCACCCAGGACTGCGTTCGCTTGCGCGAACTTGTCCTGGGCTATTCTCCTTGCCTCCCTACGGGAGGCCGATCGTGCGCCGTACGAGTCTTAGCCGACGGCCGCGGGGCTACAAATCTAGCCGCCCGGCCGCGACGTAAAAGCTCTAGCCGCCGGGCGCGGCGTACAGGTTCTAGCCGCCGGCCACAGCGCGCTCCATGGCCCGCCGATAACCGGTGAGAGCCATCAGCGGAAAGTATTGGCGATACATCGTATAGGCCAGGTAAAAGACTCTAGGGAAGCCTGTACCTGTAATGATACTCTGGCGGAACTTTCCCTCACCCAAGGACTCATCCCAATCGCCGTCCGGCAACTGGCGGGTGAGCAGCCAGCGAACGCCCTTGGCGAGGGAATCGGAGCGGTCGTCGCCCGCGGCCAGCAGCCCAAGCAGCGCCCAGGCCGTCTGCGAGGGCGTGCTCACGCCCACGCCGCGCGTGTCCGGATCGTCGTAGCTGCCGCAGGTTTCGCCCCAGCCGCCGTCGGGGTTCTGCACCATGCGAATCCACTCCGCGGCCTGCTGGATCTGCGGCTCGTGGTTGTCGATGCCGATGGCTTCAAGCCCGCGCAACACCAAGAACGTCCCGTAGATGTAATTCACGCCCCAGCGGCCAAACCAGCTTCCGTCCGGCTCCTGCTGGCTGAAGATGAACTGGATGGCTTTTTCAACGCGCTTGTCGGCGCGGGTGTAGCCGTAAGTTGCCAGCATCTCCAGCATCCGCCCGGTAATATCCACCGTGGGCGGGTCCAGCATGGCGTTGTGATCCGCGAAGGGAATGTACTGGAAGATCATCTTGGTATTGTCTTTGTCGAAGCTGCCCCAGCCGCCGTTCCTGCACTGCATGGCAAACTCCCACTCGATGGCGCGCTGCGCCACCTTGTGCTGATAGCCTTCGCGGGGATTGTCCACCTTGTTCAGCGCCAGCAGCACCTGCGCGGTGTCATCGGTGTCGGGATAAAACTCGTTGTTGTACTCGAAGTACCAGCCGCCCGGCTCGGTCTTCTTGACCTTCACGGCCCAGTCGCCCTTGTGGCGGACCTCCTTTGAGAGCATCCAGTCCGCGGCCTTGATCATGCGCGGATCGTCGCGCGGCACGCCTGCCTCGCCCAGCGCGAATACCGCCTGCGCCGTATCCCAGACCGGCGAAGCGCAGGGCGTCATGCGGAAGGTCGGCTCCGGCATGGCTTCGCTGGCCGGCTCCTCGATGCCCAGTTTCTCAAACTCGTCGCGGGCGCGAATCACCTGCGGATCGTCCTCAGAGTAGCCCAGGCAGCGCAGCGCAACGATGGCGTTGGCCATGGCCGGATAGATAGCGCCCAGCCCGTCGGTCATCTCCAGCCTCGCCAACATCCACTTCTCCGCCCGGGCCAGCGCCAGCTTGCGCAGCGGACGGATGTGAACCGCCTCGGCAAAATGCAGAATCCTGTCGAGAACAAGGAAGAAATTGCGCCAGGAGATGAGCGCCTTGCGGTTCATGCGCAGGCGGAGAATAGCATTGGCGCGGCCGCCCACAAACAGCTCGTCGATCCCCTGCTCGGGCGGGATCCGCTTGAACGGTTTCTTGGCGTACATGATGGCCAGGGGAACCAGAATAGACCGCGACCAGGACGAAATCTCATAGATATTGAAGTAAAACCATTTGGGAGCCAGAACGATCTCCGGTGGAATGGCCGGCACCGCATCGTAGTCGTACTCGCCCAGCGCGCAGAGATACATCTTGGTAAAGGTATTGCATTCCACTGCGCCGCCGTGGCGCAGAACCCATTCCCGGCACTTGGCCAGCCGTGGATCGTCCGCGCCGATGCCCATTAGCTTGGCGGAGGAATAACATTTCACGGAAAGCGAGATATTGCCCGGCCCGCCCGGATAGATGCTCCAACTGCCGTCGTCGTTCTGGTAGCGCATCATCTCGGCGCAGGCGCGCTTGAGCCTGTCCGGATCGCCGCTTTCCAAAAGCGTGTGCAGGAAGATGTAGTCGGCCTCGAGCATCGAGTCGGCCTCGAGCTCCCCACACCAGTACCCTTCAGGATGCTGCTCGGAAAGAAGAAACTCACGCGAGCGCGCGATGGCCGATTCCACCTCGCCCAAGTCCGCGTCCAGCCGCCCGAACCTGGGCGCTGCAATGTTGCGCGTAGCGGATTGCGTCTTTCCCTGCTGAATGCTCATGCGGTTCAAAACGCCTCAGGATGCGCTATCTGTTTGCTGTTCGCCAGTCCCTGGTCCTTGTGCGGTCATCGCACCGGCAAAGCCTGTGCCCCGCCCGCGCTGCCGATGGCTTGCACAATCTCCGGGGGAAGTCCGAAGCGAACATTCTCCGGCATCACTTCCACCTCTTCGACGCGATCGAATCCGTTTTGTCGCAGATAGCTGACCACGTCCTCCACCAGCACCTCGGGCGCCGATGCGCCGGCCGTCACCGCCACCGTGGTCACGCCGTCCAGCCACTTGGCGTCGATCGCCTGGGAGTTGTCGATAAGATAGCCGATCGTCCCCAAGTTCCGCGATACCTCGACCAATCGATTGGAGTTCGAGCTGTTCGTCGATCCTACCACCAGCACCAGCCCGGCGTCGTGAGCCACGTTGCGCACCGCCACCTGGCGGTTCTCGGTCGCGTAGCAGATGTCCTGCGAGTGAGGCCCGGCGATATTCGGAAACTTGAGCTTGAGCGCGTGGATGATATCCCGCGCCTCGTCCAGGCTCAGAGTGGTCTGGGTCAGATAAGCCACCCGGTCCGGGTCGGGCACCTCGAGCGCCGCCACCTCGGCCACGTTTGAAACCACCTGGGTCGCCTCCGGCGCCTCGCCCAGCGTGCCCTCGATCTCGTCGTGGTCGCGGTGGCCGATCAGCACCAGCGAGTAGCCCTGGCGGGCAAACTTCACCGCCTCGATGTGCACCTTGGTCACCAGCGGGCAGGTGGCGTCGATCACCCGCAGGTTGCGGCCCTTGCTCCGCTCGCGCACCGCCGGCGAAACTCCGTGCGCCGAGTAGATGACGCGCTGCCCGTCGGGCACGTCGTCGATCTCATGAACAAAGATTGCGCCCTTTTCCGCCAACTCATTCACAACATAGCGGTTATGGACAATCTCGCGGCGAACGTAGATAGGCGCGCCAAAGGTTTCAAGCGCGATCTTCACAATATCGATCGCGCGCACCACGCCGGCGCAAAAGCCGCGCGGCTTGAGCAACAACACCCGCTTCCGAATGGGGGAAGTCTCGGCGTGATTTCCGTTCGAGATGGATTCGAGGAGAGTTGTGGTCACACTGCCAGTATACCAATGTACGGATTGCGGGGTCAGAAGAGAAGTCTGGCCGCCTCAGCCGAGCGCGATCACCATGGCACCGGCGGTGATGAGCAGGCCGCCGGCGAGGGCCGTTGCGTTGAGCTTCTCGCCCAGCAGCAGCCAGGCGAACAGCATGACCAGAGGCACGCTGAGCTTATCCAGCGGAGCCACGCGCGAGGCCGGTCCCAATTGCAGCGCGCGGAAGTAACACAGCCACGACAGGCCGGTGGCGAGGCCGCTGAGCGCGAGAAAGAGCAGGGTGCGGCGGTCGAGAGAGCGAATCTCGCTCAAGAGGCCAGCCCCAGGCTTGGCCAAGATGAGCGCCATGCCCCAGGCAAAGACCACCACCACGCTGGTGCGCAGCGCCGTGGCCAGGTTCGAGTCCACATGCGCCACTCCCACCTTGGCCAGCAGCGCGGTTGCGGCGGCAAAGGCCGCGGAGAGCAATGCCCATCCAATCCAGCTCATGGGGACTATGGTACGCCGTGCGCGGCGTTGAACTGACGGTGATTTACACTGCAATGCATGGAGATTGGCCGCGCCAGCAAGACAGCCCTTCGCGTAGCCATTCGCCGCGCCGCCCACCAGTTGATGGAGCAGCCCCGCATTCTGGACGATCCCATCGCGGTGCGGCTGCTGGGCCCCGGCTTCGCCAGAGACCTGGAGCGCGCGTCGCACCGGGTGGCGCGGGACTTTCGCGCCTTCATGGCCGCGCGCAGCCGTTACGCTGAGGACCGGCTGGCCGAAGCCGTCGCGAACGGGGTCGGGCAATACGTGGTTCTCGGCGCCGGCCTCGATACCTTCGCCTATCGCAATCCATTTCCCGCGCTGCAGGTCTTCGAGGTGGACTTTCCCGCCACGCAGCAGGGTAAGCGGGCGATGCTGGCCGATGCGCAGATCGCTCTGCCCGCGGGCCTGACCTTCGTTCCCCTGGATTTTGAGCACAAGACGCTCGCCGCGGGACTGGCCGAAGCGGGATTCGATGCCGGCTCGGCGGCGTTCTTCGGCTGGCTCGGGGTGGTGCCCTATCTCACGCTCGACGCCTTTCGCGCGACCCTGGGCACAATCGTTCGGCTGCCCGCCACGAGCGCCGTCAGCTTCGACTACGCTGTCGCGCCGAAGACTCTCAGCCCGCTTGGCCGCAAGGCCTTCGATGCGCTGGCCGGACGGGTGGCCGCCGCCGGTGAGCCATTCCAGCTTTTCTTTACGCCGGAGCAGATGGAATCGGAGTTGCGCCGCGCCGGATTCCGGCGCATCGAGCAGGTGGACTCAGAGCGCCTCAACGAACTTTACTTCAAGGGCCGCGCCGACGGTCTCAAGCTCTCCGCGTTGGGACTGGGGATGTTGGCAACTGCATGGGTGTGATGAGGGGCGCGTGGCGCGGTTTACGGGTGGCGACAATACGGCCAAAACTCTCCTTGCCGTCGCGAATTCGTGGATTCAGTGTTAGGCTGCTTGCAACGCCTCTTTGAAAGCTGCTCAGGTGATAATGCTATGCCTCGAATCCGTTGGGTTGTTCTCGCAGCCATTTGCGTGGGAGTTGTAGTCAGCTTTATCCCTGCCTATTCGATTGTGCTTCGGATGAAGGCGGAATCACTGATTCGCAACGCATCAATCGTGTCCCAGCATCTCGGCGAAGCATCTACGGTAGACACCGTGCAAGCGATCTACAAGGGAAAGCTCACGCAAATGCCAAACTGCACACCGGCCTTCTGTGGGTATGAAGTAGTCGAAGGCAATAGGGTGCTTGCGGCTCTTCACTGGGCGCCATATTCCGAGCTTCGATCCGAAATCTGGTTCCGGGATGGAATTTTGAGCGCAACGATCCTCGATTTCACCAGCAGCGCCAACCCGCATCATGGCATAGTGAGTCACGTTTATATTCAAGAAGGCAAACGTCTGGAATTCGATCTGGACCCTTGGGAGGAATCCTCCCCGGCCGATACGAATGGAATTGTGGATGTCAGCCCAGAATCCCTGAAAGCTCATGAGCAGACGGTGCTTGGATTCAACACAAGGTGCCTAACGAGCCATCGCGGATGTATGTCAGTGGCGGAGTTGCTTCCAACCGTCTGGGAGCAGCGGAAAGACGGCAGGATTCGATGCCGGCTTGAAAGCCACGAGGGGTTCATTGAAAGCCCTTGGTGATGAACGGCACGTAACCGCCCGCTACTCTGTCAAAACGAAGTGTTTTCAATCACTTACTGGGAATTCAGGCTTTTACAAGTCCAAGCACAGGCGCGAGTGGGCGAACTGGGTTGCGAACGGGCCGCTGGGTCTGTCACGCACGGCTTCCGATTTTCCTCGGGTAGTGTCCTGTGCCTGAAGTTATTTGTGTTTTTCAGTGGACGAAACGCAGGTCCTTCGACTCCGTTTGGCGCAGGAAACGCGCCAAACTCCGCTCAGGATGACAATTCACTTTATTGAGTACATTTCAGACCCAGGACACGAGCAGGAGGTCGCTCATATGTGGATTGATTCTTTGCCTTGCCCTCTACCTCAGGATCGGTACAATAGTAGGAACTCGGTCAAGAAAGAAGGTTCCGGTGAAGACGCCGTCATCGACCTTGTGGCGAGCTCTCATTCCTCTGCTCTTGCTCGCGCCTTCACCAGCCTCTCCGCAGGACAAGCAGGGCACTGTCAAAGTCGATTCTCTTGCGGTGTACTCCAAGATGTCGACAGATGGCGATGTCGTGAAGACATTGGCAAAGGGGACCGTTGTTCGCATTCTCCTTACGGTGACCGGCGAAGAAGGAAGCTGGTGCAGCATTTCGAGTCAGGATGGCTCGTCGAGAATTGGATATGTTCCGTGTTCGGGGCTTGATAGGCCAAAGGATATTCCGGCTGTGGCTGACCAGGGCGGGCCACTCCCCCAGATCCTGATTGGAATCGCGTCCACCCCAGTCCAGACGTCAAAGCGGCAGACGTATCGGAGCGAGGAGGCGGGCCCCGCGGGCCAGCCTCTTGCGGAGCTTCCGGGATACAGGTGGAGTAGTTATCCAAAGACGCTCGTGATCGCCATCCGCAGAGGGTGTCCCTTCTGCGATGCAAGCCTGCCTTTTTACAGGCAGCTCGGCGAGCAGGAAAGAAGCAACGTGCTCCGTGCCCATGTTCTCGTCGTCATGCCGAATGACGCATCCTCCGGCAGCAGCCTCCTGAGAAAGGGTGATGTGGAGGTTCAAGGGATCTTCGGTCAAAGGCTCGATGCTCTCAAGGTATCGGGAACACCGACCGTGCTGCTTCTCGATTCCAGCGGACGCATTGAGCGGGAGTGGATTGGACAACTCACGTCGCGGGGGGAGAAGGACGTCATAAACGCCGCGGAAGAGTGAGCCGTAATGCTTGCCGCGCGCTGTGTTCAACCGCACCCGCTGAAAATTAGAGGCTGCCGTTCACATACCGCTCACGTTAGATTAGCGGCGAAGAACGGGATGCCGGTTCCAGTGCGCACTTGCGAGTTCCACCTGAATAACCGGCAAACCGGATTTTACGCCACGACCAGTCGGGGCACCGGCTGCAGCCGCGCGATAAGATGAGTCATGCGCCGATTCGCTCTCGCCGCCATCGCCTTTGTTCTGCTCTCGCTCTCCGGATGCGGATACCACACGCTGGGCGCGGCCACGCATCTGCCGCCCGATGTGCATACGCTTTCCGTGCCGGTCTTTGCCACGCGCACCGAGGCTTACCACACTGAGACGGCAATGACCGAGGCGGTGATCCGCGAGTTCGCCACGCGCACGCGCTTTCGGGTGACGCCGAATGAAGGCCCGGACACCGACGCGGTGCTGCGCGGAACGATCCTCAAGGAGTCGGTGGCGCCGCTGACCTACAACTCCTCGACGCAGCAGTCGTCCAGCTTTCTCATCACCATGGTGGTTTCGGTCACACTCACCGGCCGCGACGGCAAGGTCCTCTATGAGAACAAGAACTACGTCTTCCGCCAGCAGTACCAGTCCACCATGGATCTGCCCACCTTTTTGCAGGAGGATCCGGCGGCCGTCGAGCGGCTCAGCCGCGAGTTCGCGCGGCAGCTGGTGGCCGATGTGCTGGAAGGGTTCTGAAAGAAAGGGAATAGGGAACAGGGAATAGGGCAGAACGATCCCCGATTGCCACTGGCGTCGGCGAGCCGGGAAGGTTATTCTGGAGCCGAATGATCGAGGCGTTTGTGGATCACGCTGACCGGAGACTCATCGCTTCCCACCCTTCGCTCAACCACCGCACGGACGAAGACCTGTCCGCGGGGACCCCGGCAGCGCGAAGGATGGGGCACCCAGACTGTGGCAACTTTGGGAGGCCGGCCTTATGAGCGGCGCGCGCTGGGGCGCGGGATTTGCCGCCGTGGGCCGCTTTGTGGCGGAGATTGAGGCCGCCGCGGCCGGCAAGGGGCAGTTGCGGCCCGGCTACGTGCTGGCCGGTGACGAGGTCTTCCTGCTGGACCGCTGCCGCGCCGCCGTGCTCAAAGGCTTTGTGCCGCCCGATCTGAGAGATTATTGCCTTTCGGACCTGGATCTGGCCGAGACTTCGATCTTCAAGGTGCTGGACCGGGCGCAGACGCCGTCTCTGATGGCGCCTTTTCAGGTGATCTTTGTCCGCAATCTGAAGCAACTTTACACGCGCGGCGCCAAGAAGGACGAGTTTGCCGCTCTGGATCGCTACTTCCGCTCGCCGAATCCCCAGGCGCTGCTGGTGTTTGTGGCCGACTTCCTGCGCATTCCCTCCGACGCGCGGCGCATGGAGATGGACGACAAGAACCGCTTCGAGCGGCTCACCGAGACGCTGGGCCGGCACTGCGGCATGGTGGAGCTGGCGCGCGTGAGCGAGGAAGACGCCATTCGCTGGACCGCGGCCACAGCGCAGGAGGGCGGCGCGCGAATGGACCCCGACGCGACCCGTCAACTGGTGGACGCGCTGGGCGCGGATATGATGCTCATCAGCTCGGAACTGGAAAAGCTGCTGCTCTATACCCTGGGCCGCGGCCGCATCACCCTGGGCGACGTGGAGACCATGGTGCTGGCGGCCAAGCAGCGTTCGCTCTATGAATTGACCGACGCCATCAGCGCCCGCGACCGGGTGCGCGCGCTGGCCCTGCTGCATGGGCTGCTGAACAGCTCGGACGCCGGCGAGGACGCCGCCATCGGCCATCTGTATATGCTGGCCCGGACCTTCCGCCAGATGCTGGTGATCCTGGAGAAGAACGTGCGCGACTCGCGCGCCATCTGGCAGGCGCTTTGGCAGGGCTTTCGCATGCCGCCCTTTGCCGCCGACGATCTGATTCGCCAGGCACGGCGCTACAAGAGCCGCCGCGATCTTACCAGGGCGCTGCGGCTGATTGCCCGCGCCGACCTGGAATTGCGCTCGTCGCCGCCGGACAAGCGCCTGGTGCTGGAGCGGCTGGTCTACGAACTGGCTTCGGAGCCCAAGCCGGCCTCGCCGCTCTTTGCCTCGGGGCAGCTTTCGTTTGAGGTTTAGGCGCTACCCAGGTTCCGTCCGGCAATTGGCCATCCCTTCCAGGATGCCGCTCTATCGCACGCCGTGTTCATTCAGCCAGGAGCTGTACTCATGGTCCACTTTCTGAATGTGGCTGCTGAGCCAGTCGCGCAGGAAGTTCATGAGATCGAGGCTCAGCGTGATCTCGCCCTTCTCGAAGCGGGCGGCATACTCCTCGACCTGTTTGATGAGCTCGCAGTGCTTGAGACGGTGAATGGCCAGCCCTGGATAGCTTGCCGCCGCCAGCATCCGCTCTTCCGTTGCGAAATGCGTATGACTGTACTCCACCAGCTTGAGCAGCAAGGGGCCGGTCAGGATTCGCGCCTGGCCTTTCAGCATGGCGGCGTGAAGATCGTTCAGCAGTCCAAAGAGAACGGTATGCTGGCTATCCAGGACTTTCACCCCTACTGAGTATTTGTCGTTCCACGTCATCAGAGCCATGCGCAACTCCCTGCCGGAAGGCCCGGCACTGGAGTTATCGGCCGCAAAAGCGATGGAGTTGAGCGGAGGTGCGGGTAGCCAGCGGCCGATGGATCGCTGCCGCGTGCAGAGCCGATGCACTAGCAGGCTGAGGAGGAGTTCGGGATTGGGGGCGAAGTTGGCGGAAAGGGCTCCTCCGTGGCTAAAGCCAGCGATGATTCTGTTGCGTTTATGCGGGGGTTGAAACCCCCGCCTCCCTCCGAACTGACTTGTTTCGCGGCTTGCAGATTCGCTTTTGAGCGGTGGAGGCGGTGCGCGGCGCAAGCCTGGAAGTTGCCGAGGGCGAGGTGGTGGGTCAGGTAGCCAGCCGCGTGGCCGTGATGCGCGCCGGGCAGATTGTGGAGACGGGGCCCTCGGCGTGGCTGCTGAACGCCCCCAGCATCCTTATACGCGCAGCCTGCTCGCCGCCGTGCCGGCGCTGCGCACCGACCGCGGCCGGCCGCTGGCGATGGTGAGTGGTTCGCCAACGGAATCAGAGCTATACTCTCTCCATGCGGAATGAGTTGGTGGCCGTTGTCGCGCGCAAGATGGGGCGGGTTGCCGCCTCCACGCGCCGGATTCCCCGCGCGGGCCGGCAGGCTGGAGCTGTGGAGTTCATGGCTGGAGCAAGGGGAATTCGACCCTTGACGCAATTCCTATGCGTCCCGGCCGCGGCGCTCCTTCTTTGTCTGTCCGCGTGTTCCGCCGGGACTGTATTGCACGGATTATCCAATCAGCCCGAACAGCCCCAACAGCCGGAGCAGCCCGCAAAGCCGGCAAAGCCAACGCAAGCAGCTCACTCAACGCAAGTGGCGCAGGGCGCGCAACCGGCAAATCCCGCCCACCACGCGAACAAGCGCGAGCCCAAGCCTGAACCTACCCAACAGGAACTCTTCGAGTACATTCGCGGAAAACTTCTTACCCTCAGTCCAGCCGACGGGTTCAACGACAATCTGGAGGTGACGTTCGATCCAGCCACTTCGATCCTCTCGATTACCCAACCCGACGGCCGCTGCGACATCTTTGTCAGTGCGCTCGATACCAACAGCCCGATCTGGGAGGTCATGGATCCGGGCGACTCCTACCATCCCCGCGGAGAGATCTTGCGGCTCACCATGACTTCGTCTAGCGGGAAGAAAGCCAGAACCTGCTACGACACCGAGAACCAGGTCGACAAGAGCATCTCCGGAAACCGGGTTCGATTGGTCTTTGCCCAGGACAAGGCCAACGCGGTTCCAGACTTCACCTACAACATGACCAAGGCAATCAAGAAGCTGGTCGTGGCCTCCGGCGGCGCTGCCGAGAAGAAGCTCTTTTAAGAAATCCGCGCACAAGTTCCTCTTGGCGGCAAGCATTTCCTCAGGGATCCGCCGCGGCGGACTCCGCGTTGATTTTGCGGCATTTGTGGCACGACTGAGAGCTTATCCGTAAATTGCTGATTCTGTAGCGCCGCTCTCCAGAGCGGCTGTCGAGCAGGTCACCAGACCTGCACTCATCGCCTCTGGCGGCTTGGAAGCCGCCAGAGGCCGGTCTGGAAACCGGCGCTGCAATTTGCGGATGGGCTCTGAAGCCGTGCCCTGTTACAAGGCGGCCCTGGGCAGAGGCCCCTTAAAGTTCGCACAGCATAGATGATTAGAATTACACGACTCCATCAGTGCAGCCAGCGGAGCCCGGCGGGCTTGACGGGCGGCAGGGGCAGGACGATGAAGTCCTGCGCCAGTGGCCGTCTTCGCGGCGGGGCGGGTTTGGGGAGTGCTGAGGCGGCATCCGGTCGAGGACAACGATGCCCAGATGGGACCAGAGGCTGTAAGCGAGATCGACGGAGAGGACGGCCACGGTCCAACCCTCCACGGTTTAACGCTAGCGCCCGGCACGCCAGGGAACAATGGAGGATCAGAGCAGGTCGGCCCGCGGTTGAAGGCCTTGGCCGCAATTGAAACTCGCTGCCGAAATGGGACGCGCGGAAGGTCTTGAAGCTGAGGGGGCTCCGGCAACGAGGCTCTCTGGAAGCCAGCGCTTCGGGGGCAGCAGACCGCGCCGCACACAATTGCCTGTGCAATCGCGATCCGTTTGCCCGGCTTTCCGCGGGCTCGCGGTGTACAGCGGGCGGCCGGATGCGCTATCTTGGGGTCTAGCCCATGATTTTTTCGCGCGATTATATCGGGTATCTGGCCCGCCGCACGGTCAAGCACCTCATCAACGCCAAGATGATTACCATCAGCGACTTGAAGGTGTGCGAAACGCGTGTGACGGAGGCGCTGCTCGAAGAGCTCTCCCTCGAGGACCGCATCAACGAAGAGGTGCGCGTGATTCTGGACGCGTACTCCGAGGAGATGCGCAAGTCCGGCGCGCAGTATGCCGAGATGTTCAAGAAGGTGAAGACCGAGCTGGCCAAGAAGTACAAGGCGGTGCTATGAGGATCAGCCCCGACAAGCTGAACAAGCTGGCCCACGCCGTGGCCGACACGCTGGCCGAGATCGACGAAGTGGGCTTTCTGGAGGATCGGAACACCATTCGCCAGGAGGCGCGCAAGGCGCTCACGGCGCTGCTGACCCAGGAGGCGGGGATCGATTCGGCGGCGCGGCTGAAGATCGCCAACCAGCGGAAGATCATCGTCGAAGGCTCGCAGGAGTGGGAGATTCTGTACCGCAAGTACTACAACGACGAGGTGCGGAAACTGGGGATCTGAGCGGCGGCTTGCGGACCTCGGAGGGTCTTTGGCATTACCCGGAGTTTTTGTTAGAGTAGATGAGTGGCCGGCGACGGCTGCTTCAATGCGGCGCTATCGTCTAGGGGTTAGGACGTGAGATTCTCAATCTTAAAACCCGGGTTCAATTCCCGGTAGCGCTACCAGCCATTTGACGCTAAAGCCCGTTAAATCAACGGGCTTTTCGTTTGCTCCAAAATCGCCCTGGCGCCCGCTGGCCGCAAATAACGCAATCCGTCTGGGCACGCGAACCGTGAAAACACTCTGCCACAGTTTGCACTTGAAGTGTAAGCGTCCTGAGTTCCCCTCTGGCATAACCTCGGGGGCGCGACCGACTATTCAGTCATGGTTCATTCAGAGGGTGTGGGAGAGGCGCGTCGCGCGCGGAGATGGCGATCGGTAGCTGAGA
>Ga0187863_10001030_pt1 | contig 22909 bp, 19 predicted proteins | sample June2016WEW_11_1_FD_132975 | JGI IMG/M metagenome (GOLD analysis project Ga0187863, IMG submission 132975) | Peatland microbial communities from SPRUCE experiment site at the Marcell Experimental Forest, Minnesota, USA - June2016WEW_11_10 | ecosystem: Environmental > Terrestrial > Soil >...
AGACCCGATCGAGTTCCTTCACAATCACAAGAAATGCCTGGTGAACCAACGCGAGGTGCATTCCGACACGCATTCGTTCGCCAATTCGCTGCGTGCCGCACTGCGCGAAGACCCGGACGTGGTTCTGATCGGCGAAATGCGCGACTTGGAGACCATCGAGTCGGCGCTGCGAATCGCCGAAACGGGCCACTTGACGTTCGCCACCTTGCACACCAACTCGGCGGTGTCGACGATTAACCGCATCATCGACGTATTTCCGGCGCACCAACAGCCGCAGGTACGCGCGCAATTATCAATGGTGCTGGAAGGAATTCTTTGCCAGTCCCTATTGCCGAAGATCGACGGCCGGGGCCGCGCGATGGTGATGGAGATTCTGATTCCTACCGCCGCCATTCGTAACCTGATTCGCGAAGACAAGATTCACCAGATTTATTCGGCCATGCAGACCGGCACGGGCACATCCGGAATGCAGACGTTCAATCAGAGCCTGGCGAACGCCTATCAACAGAAGTTAATTACGATAGAAGTGGCGCTCGCGCGTTCATCGAATCCAGACGAATTACAAGACTTGATCAACCGCGGGGTCGTTTCGCCGCCTACAACCGGCAAACAGCCTGTCCGGCGGTAACTGCAGATAAGAAAGAGGAGGGAACAGATCATGCCGGTATTCACATATCGAGGAGTCAACCGGGCGGGCGCAACCGTCACGGGCGAGCGGACGGCTGCCACCAAGGCCGAGGCGACCACCTCGCTTAAGCGGGAGCAAATCAACATCAGCAAGCTCTCCGAGAAGGGGAAAGAGTTCAACATTCCCACTTTCGGGGGAGGCGTGGATTCGAAAGAGCTGGCCATCTTCACGCGCCAGTTCTCGGTGATGATCGACGCCGGCTTGCCCCTGGTCCAGTGCCTGGAAATTCTCGCGGGGCAGCAGGAAAACAAGACCTTTCAAAAAATCCTCAACGGCGTGCGGGCCTCGGTGGAAGGGGGCGCCACACTTTCTACCTCGATGAAGCAGTACGAGAAGGTATTCGACCCGCTTTATTACAACATGGTGGAAGCGGGCGAGACGGGCGGTATTCTCGACACCATTCTTCAGCGGCTTTCGAGCTACATCGAGAAGAACGTGAAACTGAAGCGCGCGGTGAAGTCGGCGGCGATCTATCCAACCGCCGTGCTGGGTATTGCCGGCGGCGTGATTATTCTTCTTCTGTGGAAGGTGGTGCCGATTTTCACCACGCTGTTTAATGGACTCGGCGTGGACCTGCCGCTACCCACCAGAATCGTGATCATGCTCAGCAGCTTTATCGGCAGCATCTACGGCCTGCTGATCCTGGTGTTTTTCGTGGGCATCGTGTTTGCGGTGAAATTCTGGTACGGCACACCGCAGGGGCGGTACGCCATAGACAGCATTTTGCTAAAGCTGCCAATGATCGGAATTCTGCTGCGCAAGATCGCTGTGGCCCGATTCACACGGACCCTTGGCACTTTGATTTCCAGCGGCGTGCCCATATTGGAAGGCCTCGATATTACGGCGCGTACTTCCGGAAACGCCGTGGTTGAAAGAGCCATTACAGCAACGCGAAAGGCCGTCGAAGCCGGGCGTTCGCTTGTGGATCCTCTGAAGGAAACAAACGTTTTCCCGGGCATGGTGACGCAGATGATCGGCGTTGGAGAACAGACCGGCGCGATGGATGCTATGTTGCAAAAAATCGCCGACTTCTACGAAGACGAAGTGGACGCGTCGGTGAAGGACCTGTTGACGGCCATGGAACCTATCATGATCGTGGTCCTGGGCGTCGTCGTCGGCGGTATCGTTATTTCGATGTACCTGCCACTGTTCTCGTTGATCGGAAAACTTGCCGGTCACTAAACCCAGGCGTGCAGACAGCTTGATGGGGGCGCTCCGTTTAACGAGGCGCCCTGCTGCAACAGCATTGTAGCTACTGTTAATCCTCGAAAAGGATCCAGCCGGTGAATTCAGCGGGACCGGCAACGAAAGAAAATGAAAGCCGCAACCAGCGTAAGTGAATGGCTACCCTGGCTGGGCCGCGTCCGCTTCCTGGCCATTACTTTTCTGCTGGGCATCGTGGTGGCGGCACGCCAGCTTACCCCCGCATCCATATCGGTCCGGTCGTTTGTTCCACTGGTAGCGCTGTGGTACATGCTCGCCATTGTTTACGTAATTCTGCAGCGCTGGACTCCGCAAGCCCGCGTCCATGCGCCCCTGCAGATTATCTGCGACCTGCTGATCATCACGGGCGTGGTGTACACGACGGGAGCGCAGGATAGCTATTTTATTTCGCTTTATTTGCTCGTCATCCTCATGGCCAGCGTCCTGTTCTTAAGGCGCGGAGTTTTCCTTGTTGCCGGAGCGAGCTTTGCACTTCTCGCAGCCGTAATCGAACTGGCTTATTACGGAGTACTTCCACACACGGCGAATTCGGCGCCGGCACAGAGCTCTCTGGCTTCCTGGCTGGCCAGCAATTTCTTTGCGTTTATCGCAGTTGCATACCTGGGCAGCCTCTTAGCGCAAACACTTCGCAAGAAAGGCGTGGAGCTCGAAGAGAAGAGCGAAGAGCTGAAGGATCTTCGAGCGTTCAATCAGGACATCATCGAATCCATGCGCGGCGGCTTGCTGACCACCGATCTCGACGGCCGGATTTTATTGATGAACCATGCAGGAACGGAAATTATGGGCCGCGAAGCGATTCCTCTGCTGGGCCAAAAAGTTCAGGATGTATTTCCAGGCTTCTGGCCCGTAGAGATGGACGGCAGCGGAAGTCCTGTCGCGGCCCGCAAAGAGGTCGAGTTTCGCACGGCAGCCGGCAATATCCGTTTCCTCGGACTATCGATTTCGCCCTTGCGCACGAGCCAGAATCCCAACACCGGCTTCGTTTATAATTTTCAGGACCTTACTCAATTGAAGCGTCTCGAACGCGAAGTACTCACCAAGGAGCGCATGGCGGCGCTGGGACGGCTCTCAGCGGCAATAGCGCACGAAATTCGCCAGCCATTGACCGCCATGACCGGAGCCCTGAAGGAACTGGCACGGCTGGCACCCCTCGATGATGACGATAAAAAGCTGGTCCAAATCGTCAGCCGCGAGTCTCAGAGGTTGAATCAGATCATTACCAATTTCCTCGATTATTCGCGCGAAAAAACATATGCCTTTACGGATCTCGACCTGGTGCCGATCATCGAGGAAACGCTTTTGTTGCTCGAGCATGACGCAACGGCAAAGGGCAAATATCGATTCGAGCGCCACATCAATGTCCGCAATGCCCGCGCTCGCGCCGACCGCGATGCCTTAAAGCAGGTTTTCTGGAATCTTTGCAATAACGCGCTGCGCGCGATGCCCAATGGCGGCATTCTGGCTGTGGAGCTCGACGCAGACGAAACCTGGGTGCGCATTACGATCCGTGATACCGGCATCGGACTTGATACCCGCGAATTAACGCGAATTTTCGAACCGTTTCAGTCAGGGTTCACCGGTGGCACCGGGCTGGGACTGGCCATCGTCTACCAAATACTGCAGGCGCATCGCGGTCGCATCCGCGTGGAAGCGGCCAAGGGCGAAGGCGCAGAGTTTGTCGTCGAACTTCCGCGTTCCGTTGCGGCGCGCGCCCCCGTGCGGCAAGCCAGAGACAAACAGGCCGAAATGCTCCCAGTAGGGAAAGGGTAGCGCGCCATGGCTCATTTACTTGTGGTGGACGACGAACCTTCGATCCGCGAGCTGCTTGAGATCAGTTTCCGCAAAGAAGGCCATAAAGTGGAAGTGGCTTCGAGCGGAGAAGCAGCCAAGGCGAGGCTGGCCGCACAAATCTTTGACATCGTCATCTCCGACATCTGCATGCCCGATATGGATGGAGTCGAGCTGCTTCGTTACAGCAAGGAAGTTTCTCCTTCCACGATTTTCATTTTGATTACCGGCGTCCCCACAATCGATACGGCAATTGATGCCGTAAACTTCGGCGCGGACCGCTATGTAGTGAAGGGTGACCGTTTGCTCGACGAACTGCGGCCGGCCGTCCAACAGATCGCGGAGAATCAGAGATTGAAGAAGGAAGCCGGTGAGCTTCGCCGCCAGATCCGCCGGCTTACGGGCTTCGACCAAATCATCGGCACGAGCCCGAAGATGCGCACTCTCTTCGATATGATTGCCACCATCGCTCCGCAATCCAGCCGCGTGCTGATCACCGGCGAGAGTGGAACAGGCAAGGAACTTGTGGCTCGCGCGATTCACGAAAACAGCGCGCGGGCGAAAACAGCCTTTATTACGATCAATTGCGGGGCATTCCCGGAGACGCTCCTGGAGTCCGAACTCTTCGGCTACATGCGCGGCGCATTTACCGGAGCGAATGAAAATCGCCGGGGGCTGTTTCAAGCGGCCGACGGCGGAACGCTTTTCATGGATGAGATTGGCAACATGAGTCTGACCATGCAGGTGAAGCTTTACCGAGTCCTGCAGGAAGGAAAAGTACGCCCGCTGGGAAGCAACGAAGAAACCAGCGTGGACGTCAGGGTGATCGCAGCTACAAATAAGGACCTGGAGAAGGAGATTATCGAGGGGCGATTCCGCGAAGATCTTTTCTATCGCCTGAACGTGATCCCCATTCATCTTCCGCCGTTGCGAGAGCGCAGCGAAGACATTCCGCTACTGGCACGGGCCTTTCTCGATCGATATTCCAAATCCATGGGAAAGAAGATTGAGGGTATTGAGCCCGAAGCGCTTCGGCGTCTGGAAGTTTATGAATGGCCGGGCAACGTCCGCGAATTGGAAAACACAATCGAGCGCGCGGTCGCACTGGAAACGAGCAAACGTGTATCGGTGGAGAACCTGCCGGAGCGCGTTACGAGCTTCTATCAGGAGTCTCGCTCGAACGGGCATTCTGAAAATAAAGCCTTCCTCATTCCCGATGCCGGTATGGATCTGGAGAAACTCATTGGCTCCACCGAAAGAGCTTATTTACTCGCGGCTCTGGAATGCTCTGGAGGAGTTCGCATCCGTGCTGCAGAAATGCTGAAGATGACTTACCGCTCATTCCGCCACTACGCAAAAAAACACGGAGTCTAAGGTGTTCCACTTCGGTGCAGGCTCTTAACGTCTTTGCGCCCGACGTTTATCGGCCTTTCTCCTCTCCGGCCCAAGACCAAAACAATTTTCTGATTCCGGCTAGAGAAAAATAAGCGTGGCACAGCGTGTTAACACTCGACTTACCGCTCGTTTTCTCGAGATTTACGAGTGTTCGCCCGAACGGCGTTGGTCGTGCTCTATTCGTGGTGTACCCCGCCAGGGTTACAAGAAAGATTGAAGCTCGTAGAATCGGCCAAGGAGAAACACGCTAATGATTAAGAATCAGAGAGAGAAGGGTTTTTCACTAATCGAATTGTTGATCGTTGTGGCGATCATTTTGATCATCGCAGCTATCGCAATTCCGAACTTGCTTCGCGCCCGTATCGCGGCCAATGAGGCTTCGGCAGTAGGTTCGACTCGTACGCTGGATACGGCTGAAATCACGTATTCTTCGACGTACGGCACCGGCTTTGCACCGTTGGCCAGCCTCGGTGGCGCGGCGCCTTGCGTGGCCGCAGCAGCGACATCCTGCTTGATCGATCCAGTTCTGACCCTTGGAACCAAGACCGGTTATGTGGTTGCCGCAGTAGCCGCAACTGGTGCGGGTACCGTAGCTTCTCCGTTCCAGACTTTCGAAGTGAACGCCACGCCGTTGTCAGTTTCGACTGGTACGCGTGCGTTTTGCTCCGACCAATCTGGTGTGGTTCGCTACAACACGACCGGTGCAGCGATTGGCACTGGCGCGGGTAACTGCGCTGCTGTAGTAACCATCCTTCAGTAGTTATCTGTGTTCCAAACGGGGAGGAAGCCCAGCTTCCTCCTCGTTCTTTTTTTGCTGGAAACCTCAGTCAATGCGGAGCGCCTCTTGGGTCATTTCATCGTCTAAGTTCCATGAGCCAGGTCGGTAAGACCTTTCAAGGCATTTTCGGCAGACAAAAATAGTCACAAGATTCGCTCGGGAGCACCCATTTCGTCACGGTTCAATCGCTGGCTTGAGGAACTAGCTCCCATCCTGCTGATAATGAGAGGTATAATCAGTGTGTCGTGACGGTACATGGGGCGAGCCATTGTGGAACGCCGCTTGCCTTTACGGTGGGTGTACCCCGCCAGGGAGTACTAAAGAGTTTGAGCATTTTACTCAAGGAGAGAGAAGACATGAATAGGAAACAGAAGGGTTTTTCACTTATCGAATTGCTGATCGTTGTGGCGATTATTTTGATCATCGCAGCTATCGCAATTCCGAACTTGCTTCGCGCCCGTATCGCGGCCAATGAGGCTTCGGCAGTCGGTTCGGTCCGTACACTTGATACGTCAGAAATCACGTATTCTTCGACGTATGGCACTGGCTTTGCACCGTTGGCTAACCTCGGTGGCGCGGCGCCTTGCGTGGCCGCGGCAGCGACAGCTTGCTTGATCGATCCAGTTCTGACTCTTGGAACCAAGACCGGTTACGTGGTTGCCGCAGTAGCCGCCACTGGTGCGGGTACCGTAGTTTCTCCGTTCCAGACTTTCGAAGTGAACGCCACGCCGTTGTCAGTTTCGACTGGTACGCGTGCGTTCTGCTCCGACCAATCTGGTGTGGTTCGCTACAACACGACCGGTGCAGCGATTGGTACCGGCGCGGGCACTTGCGCCACGGTAGTGACCATCCTCCAGTAACTTGGGATGTGTTCCGAAAGGGGAGGAAGCTCAACTTCCTCCCCTTTTTTTTTAAGAGAAGGGGCAGTGAATTGCAAATAAACTGTCGTAAGGCCAGAAGTGGATACATTCGGGGCAGCGTTTATGCGAGTCAGGCGAAAATACAACTCGGCCCTCAGCTCCAACCGGAAGAATAGCGGCTACGATTCCCGCGGTTTCAGCCTCATCGAACTGCTGGTCGTAGTGGCCATCATCTTGATCATCGCCGCGATCGCGATTCCTAGCTTTCTTCGGGCACGCATCGCAGCGAACGAAGCTGCCGCCGCAAACAACACCAGGACCATTACAACCGCTGCGATAACTTATTCATCGACCTACCAGAACGGTTATCCAAGCAGTCTTGCAACTATGGGCCCACCGCTGGGCGGCCCGGCTACTTGCGATGCCGCCGATCTAATCGATACCCTTTTCGCGACCGCGCCTAACCAGAAGAGCGGTTATACCTACGCTTACATCGCATCAAACCCTGTAACCGTTGCTGCGGGTTGCGGCGCTGCGGGCGACAATAATTACTTGGTGACGGCCACTCCGATGATGGTGGGGATTACGGGATCTCGAAGTTTTTGCAGTGAGGAGCCCGGGGTCATTCACTACGATTCTACCGGAGCCGCCACGGCCAGCGCCGCTGCATGCGAAGCGCTTCCAGAATTGTAATAGTTTGCCTGGGCGTTCCTCTTTTTCGCCTCAGTTCACAATGCATTCTTGTTAAGATACTCGCGTGATTTGCGTCCTCTTTTTTCTCACTTTCGTGTCATTTCAATCTGCGGAGAAACCTGCAAAAGACGCTCGGCAGCTCGCACGGATGATTGACGCGCACTATCGCCGGGCAGCGACCCTCAAGGCCCGCTTTTATGAGAAGTTTTCCGACGGCGCCGGCGCGGCCTCTGCTGAATCCGGAATTGTGTACTTCTCGAAGCCCGGGCGTATGCGTTGGGAGTATGAATCGCCGGAGCAAAAACTTTTCATCGTTGATGGAGCGAACGTGTGGTTTTACGTTCCTGCAGACCGGACCGCGAGCCGGGCAAAAATAGGAGAGAGCTCGGACTGGCGAACGCCGTTGGCGTTCCTTACTGGAAAGACCGATCTTGCTCGGCTTTGCCGGAACATCGAAATCGTGGACGGCGCAAACGCGCAGGACGCCAACCTTGGCGACCGTACCACCGTCGATGGGAACACGCTTTTGAGTTGCGCTCCTCGTTACAATGCGGCCGATCCTGGTGAGCGCATTCGAGACGTTCTGCTTGAGGTAGATCCCGACGATCGTCTAGTTCGCGTGGTAGTCCGTCAGGCGGGGAAGCTGGAGACGGAATTTCGATTTGGAGACTGGGAAGAAAACCTGCCGATTCCGGAGACGAAATTTCACTTCGTACCTCCGCCAGGCGTGGTCATCGTTGATGAAGCAACTCTCGCGGGCTCCCTACGCTAGCCTTCCAGCCAGTTTGCCTATGTAACATCATAGTAATGCAGGGATATTGCGCATAGGACGCGGGTTGTAAGGGGTATGGTAAACTAGAAGGCAAACGTCTCAATGGGCGGGACGTCTAAGTCCTAAATGACTGAATTTGTCTGCAAAGTCGGGGATACCACTGGTCGAGTTTTCCAGCAATTGGAGACGGCACAGTCGGAGGCTGAGGCGAGGCAGAAACTTGCTGACCGGGGATTCTTCGTCTTCTCGGTTCGAATGCACTTCGATTTGCTTTCTCAGTTCAGCGGGGCTGCCCGCGAACGGAAGATTCGCCCTGCCGATTTTCTAATTTTCAACCAGCAATTCAGCACCTTAATCAAGGCGGGCTTGCCGATTTTGAAGGCGCTGGAGCTCCTCGCCGAGCGAGCCGCGGCGCCTCGTTTGAGGCCCATTCTCCAGGACGTGCGGCAACGTGTACGCGATGGGGCCCTGCTTTCCGAAGCGTTGGCAGCCCAGGGATCGTTCCCGGCGGTGTACGTCACGGCGATTTCGGCGGGCGAACGCAGCGGCAATCTAACAGGAGTCATCGACCAATATATTTCGTACTTGCGAGTGAGCACTGGTTTCCGCACCGCTTTGCTCACGGCATTGATTTATCCCGCGATTCTGGTGGTGACCGTAATTTTAGTTCTCAGCTACCTGGTGACATATGCCATGCCTCAGTTTGCAAAACTTTATCAGGATCTGGGAGTGCCTTTGCCGGCGATGACGCAACTGATGCTGAACATGGCCGTGCCGCTGCGCAATTATTTCGTCGTGTTTGCCGGGATTGCTGTTTTGATCGCTGCTGCTATTTTCTTGTGGACGCGGACGTTGGAGGGAGCTCTGGCGATCGACCGTTTAAAGCCCAAAGTTCCGATCGTGGGCGATATCTGGCTGAAAGGAGAAATCGCCCAGTTCCTGCGAACGCTGGCTACTCTTCTGGCCGGTGGCACACCGCTGGTTTCCGGGTTGCAGACATCTTCGGCTGCCATCGGAAGCCGCCTGATCGCGACTTCCGTCGCGCGAGCTTCTGAGCGAGTTCGCGAAGGCAAAAGCCTTAGTGAGAGCCTGTCCGAAACGCGATTAATCCCGCCGCTGGCTTTGGAAATGATCGAGGTTGGCGAAGCGTCTGGTGCGCTTTCGGCCATGCTGACAAGCGTCGCGGAATTCTATGAAGAGGAAGTGAGCACCCGATTGCAGCGTACTCTGATATGGGTCACGCCGGCTATTTTGGTGGTCATGGCGGTGGTGGTGGGCTTTATTTTGATTTCTCTCTATCTGCCTCTGTTCTCCCTCCAGATAGGATCTCCTGGAGGCTAGATATCATATGGCTACGCTCAATAACAATCCGATTACCGGCAATGCGCCTAATGAAGCGGAACGCGAACAAGCTCGCCGCTTAGCGGAACGCTATCGGTGTCCGTTTGTAGACCTTCGCGAGCAGCGCATCGATCCTGAACTGTTTCGAAGCATTCCTGCCGAACTAATGTTTCGATACAAGTTTGTCCCTCTCGAATCGCACGAGACCACATTGACCGTGGCCATTGCAGACCCGAGTCAATTGCAGCTCACCGACGAGCTTTCTCTTTTGCTCGGCAAGCGACTGCAGATAAAAGTGGCCACTACCTCGCAAATTGACGATCTCCTGAAGCGGACGGAGCAATCGCAACGCGTGCTCGATCAGGCTACCGAAGGTTTTACTCTGCAGGTCGTCGGAGACGAGGAAGACAGCGACGAAAACATCTCGATGGACAAGCTTACGCGCGGCGATACCGGCGTTAGCCCCGTCGTGCGGCTTGTGAATACGGTCATTTATACCGCGCTCGAGCGCCGCGCGAGTGATATTCACATCGAAACGCGCAACACCGAAGTAGTCGTCAAATACCGAATTGACGGCGTATTGCAATACGCCATGCAGCCGCTGGCAAAAGAGTGGCACGCCACCATCCTTTCACGTATCAAGGTCATGAGTGAACTCGATATCGCTGAACGACGCGTGCCGCAGGACGGGCGCTTCCGGGTACGTTACAAAGGACGCTTTATCGATTTCCGCGTTTCCATTATGCCGTCGGTTCACGGAGAGGACGCCGTACTTCGCGTTCTGGACAAGGAAACTCTCAGCGAAAAATTCCACAACCTGACACTGGATGTCGTGGGGTTCGACCAGCAGGACATGACCCGCTTCCGCCGCTACATTCACGAACCGTACGGCATGGTCCTGGTCACCGGTCCAACCGGCTCGGGAAAAACCACGACTCTCTACGCGGCCATCAACGAAATCAAGAACGATGAAGATAAAATCATCACCATTGAAGACCCCGTGGAATATCAAGTGCGCGGCATTACGCAGATCCCCGTGAATGAAAAGAAGGGGCTGACTTTCGCGCGCGGCTTGCGCTCCATCCTGCGCCACGATCCGGATAAGATCATGGTCGGCGAAATTCGCGACCAGGAAACGGCCCAAATCGCCATCAACTCCGCGCTCACCGGACACCTTGTCTTCACCACCGTGCACGCGAACAACGTCACCGACGTGATCGGAAGGTTTATCAATATGGGCGTCGAGCCTTACAATTTCGTTTCGGCGCTGAACTGCATTATGGCCCAGCGCCTGGTGCGCGTGATTTGCGAGAACTGCAAGAAAAGGGTGCATTATTCGGCGGAGGTTTTGAAGGAATCCGGTCTGGATCCGGCCGAATGGATGCAAGTGCCGTTCTACGAAGGCCCCGGCTGCCTGGAATGTTCCGGCAGCGGTTATCGTGGCCGAAGCGCGATCACGGAGCTCCTCGATCTTTCCGACCGCATTCGCGAGATGATTATTAATCGCAGGCCCACTTCGGAAATCAAACGAGTAGCCAAGGAAGAAGGCATGACGTTTCTGCGCGATTCCGGTATGGGCAAGATCCGCGCGGGAGTTACCACCTTGCGCGAAATCAATAAGGTGACATTCCTTGACTAGCGCCGCGAGCCTGACAAGCCAGTTCTACGAACTCGGCCCCGTGCGCCGTATCGAGCGCTGGCTCACGGCTATGCCGCACCCGACTCTGGTGGTTGACATTTCGTCCACTCACGTCGCGGCCGCTCGCTGGGGGAAAATCAATGGCGCCTTGGAATCCTACGCCGTCGAACCTCTTCCGTTAGGTGCCGTACTTCCGTCTCCGGTGGAAATGAACGTAGCGCAGCCGGACGCAGTGCGCTCGGCTCTTCGACGCGTATTCAGCCGTGTTCCAGCGCGCGAGCACGGCCTGGCGCTTATCATTCCTGATCTGGTCGTGCGCGTTTTCATTCTGCCGTTCGACGCCCTTCCGCGCAGCGCGGACGAAGCCCTGCCTCTCCTGCGCTGGCGCCTGAAGAAGAGCGTGCCATTCGACGTGGACGAAACGGTGGTCTCCTGGATGCGCCAGGCCGGCAAAGACGGGAATCTGGAAGTCGTGACCGCGGTTGCGCGACAGAAGATTATCCGGGAGTATGAGGAAATCGTTCTAGGTTTGGACGCGAAAGTCGGAGTCGTTCTGAGTTCAACCCTGGCTACACTGCCTCTGATAGAAGAGCGCGACGCCACACTTCTCGTTCGCATGTCCGGTAAAACATTGACCACCGTCATCGTGCGTGGTGGTAACCTATGTGTTCATCGCTCGACGGATATGGCGAGCGACGCGTCTCTCCTCAGCCCGCAATCGCTGCTCGACGAGATTTTTCCCGCAGTGGCTTACTATCAGGACACCTGGGGCGGAGCGGTGGACCGCGTTCGTCTTTCAGGGCTGGGAGCGCGCGCGGACATCTTTCGCCGAGCGCTTTCCGAAGAACTGAAGTGCCCGGTAGGGCAGCTGGCTGAATCCGAGCCTCCCTTCCATCTCGATTCCGGCGCAAAAGATCTGCTGCATCAGAATCTCGATGCGCTGGTCGGCTGGATGATGAACGGAGGGTCCTGAGCGCGTCCGCGCGCTTCGTATATATGAAACTTCGTCTCAATCTTGCTACCAGGCCGCTGGAAAACAAACGGCCGTTTCTGGCTCTCTCCGGCGTCTTGGGCGCTCTCGGTATTCTTCTGCTTCTGCTTTTGTCTCACGGAGCTTACAAATCGTGGCGGGCAAACCGGGATTTACGCGCGGAAATTGCTCGCTGGGAAGCCGAAATCCGCGCCAATAAGCAGAGGCAGGCGACCTTGCAGGATTATTTTCGCTCCCCGCAAGCGCAACAAGTGTTGGATCGAGCTGCGTTCTTGAACTCGCTTATCGGCCAGCGAAGTTTTCCGTGGACCAAGATTTTCATGGACCTGGAGAAAATTTTGCCCGCCGGCGTCCGGGTGATGAATATTTCTCCGAGGCTTGTGAACGGAAAAGCTGTGGTCGAGATTACCGTCGGCGCGGCTTCGGATGACAGCAAGATCAAGTTTATCGAGGCGCTCGAGAAATCACCGGCGTTTTCAAACGTGCAGATTCAGGGCGAACGCCACTCCGAGCAGATCACGCCCTCGTCCGACAAGATCACGCTGGAGCTTACGGCGCTGTACGAGACTACATGAATATGAAACGATCCTGGAATACCTGGAAAAAACTGATCTTTTGCGCGCTGGGGGTTCTGCTTCTCGCGGACTTGGCCCTGCTCTTCATTGTTTGGCAATCCTCGCGCGAAGGTGTGGAGGGCATGCGCGAGCAGCGAGGCCGCTTGCAGAACGAGGCCAAGCTCCTGAAGGCGGATGTCGCGCGAGGTGATGCAATTCGCGCTTCGCTTCCCAAGGTGGGAAAGGACTGCGACGCCTTTTATCACGACGCGTTCCTCGGCGCCGGCACCGGTTATTCAGCAATCGAAGAGGATCTCGGAAATATCGCCACCAAGGCAGGTTTAAAGACCACGACAATTACTTTCAACCAAAAAGACGTGAAGGAAAGGGGAGTGACACTTGTGACCGTTCTGGATTCGGTCGACGGAGATTATCCGGCCATCATCCAATTTATCAATGGTCTCGAGCGTTCGAAGTATTTCTATCTTTTGAATAATCTTCAGCTGGACACGGCCTCGGCCGGCGATATCCGGCTGCATCTGGAACTGCGCACTTATTTTCGGATCTGAGCCGATGTCACGACGAACACAAATCGGGGTGCTTATAGGGCTGGTAGTTCTTCTCGTAGTGGTGTACCTCGCCAATCGCACCCAAATGCCCGGCTTGCAAGGCGTCTTGGCGTCCGACGGTAAATTTCAACCGCTAAACGTGGACGAGCCGCAGCTTCGAATCGACCTGCTCGAAAAACTTCAGAAACTCGAATATTCAGGCACTCATCGCAATATTTTCAGCGCGGTAGCTCTCCCTGTTGAGCCCACTCCGGAAGAGAAAAAACGTCTGGAGCATCAGTACCCAATTGTCTCCCAGCCGCCGCCTCCGCCTCCGGTCCAGGTTCCCGCACAGTTTTTCGGGTATGCTTCGATGAAAAGCAGTCCAAGGCGTTTGGCGTTTTTCCTCAACGGTGATGATGTAATCGTTGTGCAGGAAGGCTCGGTTTTCCTCAGCCGCTTCCGGCTGGATAAAATCGGCAATGACTCGGCCGATGTGGAAGAAATTTCCAGCGGACGGCACGCTACTGTTCCAATGGTGCAGCCGCCGGCAGGAGACGCGGCTCCGGGTTCCCAGCCGCCGCCAAGCCAATGAATTTCCGGTCCCATCCCGACGCAACACCACCTCGATGTTTGCGAAATCGGGTCGCACGCTCCAGAGGTTCGGAAGAATCCGGATTTGCTTTCTTGATGGCGCTCGGAATGATGCTCATACTTCTCGCGCTGTCTCTGGTCGTGTTGCAGAATTTCGTTACCGACGGCAAGCGTGCGCAGGAAGAGGAAACAATTTGGCGGGGCGAACAGTATCAGCGCGCCATCCGCCTCTATTACCATAAGATGGGCCATTACCCTCAGGCGCTTGAGGATCTTCAAAAGGGCGGCCTGCAGCTCCATTTCCTTCGCCAAGCTTACAAAAATCCGATGAACAAAACGGATGGCACTTGGCGTTTCATTTACGTCAATGCCGCGGGCCAAATTATCGGCAGCATCCGCTATGCCACGCTGCAACAAATGGTGCTGATTGACCAGTATGCCGGCCTGCTTCCGGCAGCTGCTGCTGCGCTAGGTCCGCAGCCGGCTCAGATCGGAGTGCCGGCAGCTAGTCTTGCGAGCAGTTCGGGTTCGCAGCAACCGCAAAATCCACTGGCCGGAATTCTTCCTGGTTCCGGACTTTCAGACTATGCCGCAGCAATCGGCGCGGCACAATCGCAGCAACAAGCCCAGAACTCGCAGCCGGGATCCTCGGGCCAATCGCCTGATCAATCGAATGGACTACTTCCACCCGGCATTACCGCTGACCAAGTGAATCAAGCCGCCCAAACCGGACAGCTTCCGGCCGGCATGTCGGCGGATCAAGTGGCCCAGCTCATTCAACAAAGTGGCCAACTTCCGGCTGGCATTTCAGCGGCTCAGGTGTCTCAGTACATCCAAAGCGGACAACTTCCGCCCGGCATTACGCCGGATCTAGTGGCGCAGTACCTCCAAAGTTTGCAGGGTCCGCAGGGTGCTCTTCAATCCGGCCAACCAGGTCTCGGAGCATCGCCGACTGGGCCCTCAGGTTCGTTCAGTTTAGGGTCGGCATCGAGCGCACAGCCGGGTTTGGGCGGTTTGGGCGCGAATCCGCTGCTGGCAATGAAACCAACGGGAGTAGTGGACGGCCCAGTCCTCGGCGGTTTTCTGACGGGCGTTGCATGCACAACGAAAAAGAAATCGCTCAAGGTTTATCGACGGGGAAATAAATATGAAGAGTGGGAATTCATTTGGAATCCTCTGGAAGACGCTCTAGCTGCCGCGCAGCAAAGTGGGGGTGCGCCGCAGGGAGGGGTTCTAGGGCTGGGCCAAACCTCCAGTACGCCCGGAAGCAGCTTTGGGGGGAACTCCAGTACCTTCGGAAACTCCTCGACGTCGCCAGGGTCTCCCGGGCCGCAGCAACCCCCACCCCAGCAGCCCCCGATGCAGGCACCACCCCAGTAGCTTCGTTACGATTCGCCCTACCGAACCAGTCAAGCTTGCAGCATTCGTGTGTTTGCACGGCGCGAGCAAACTTTTGATTAACAATGCTGGGGAGTTTGAATACCGAGACGCTTCCCGCCTCGGATTATTTTCCGATCGTGGGAGCGGTCGTTGAAGCCAGGCTCGCCGTGATCTTTCGCACGTACTTCTGTGTTTCGGGGAACGGAGGAATGCCGCCATACCGCGCAACCATGTCTGGTCCTGCGTTGTAAGCAGCCAGCGCCAAAGGCAAGTTGCCGCGATATCGCTCGAGGAGGTCCTTCAGGTAGTGCGTTCCTGCATCTATGTTCTGCGCCGGATCAAAAATGTTTGCCACTGAATAGCGCGCTGCCGTCTCGGGAATTAATTGCATCAGTCCCTGCGCTTGTTTGCGCGACACCGCGCGGGGATTGAAATTCGACTCCGCGGCGATCAGGTGCGTGATTAATTTTTCGTTCACTCCATGCTTCAGCGCAGCCGCGTGAATCAAATTCCCAAAAGGGCCATTGGCCGGCGCCAGTGCCGGGAGCGCGGCAAAATGATCCTCAGGCTCGACGGAAAGCAGATCGCTGGCTTGCACTTCCACCGTGCCGCCGTCCATGGACAATCGCACGACTTCGCCGGAGCGCTCGTAGCCCGTGATATGCAGTCGAAGTCCCGAACGCAGCACGGCATAGTCGGCCCGCGCTGTGGACGCGCCAGCCGCTGAAAAAATCATCGCGGCGAATATCATAATCGGAAGTGTTAGGCGACGCATTCGTGGTCTCTTACTTCGCTTTGTGTTCGCAACTCTCGCTGCTGTCCAATAATCAATTATACCGCGGTGGGCTCGCCACAGGCCAACTCATATCTTGCCGAGGGCGTAGGTACCAATAGCTTCCGCCAAGCCATTCTCATCGTTCGACGAGGTCATCGCCCAGCCGAACGATTTCAACTCCTCCACGCAATTGGCCATCACCACCGGCAGTCCGGCAAACTCAAGCATCTCGCGGTCGTTCCAATTGTCGCCAATGGCCATTACCTCTTCTCGGGCAATTCCTCTGCGCCGGGTCCATTCTTTCAGCGCCACTCCCTTCGTCACGCCAGCCCGCAAAACATCGAGGATCGCAAAGTCGCGCTTCTCATATTCGGTTAGCGCAAGTGTAAATCCCGCCGCGATTGGCAGCGCCGCCAGTTGGCGCATCGCCGACCGGATGGGCCGGCATCCTCCGGTGTACAACACCTGGATCGGGTCCTCGCCATTCAGGCAATCCACGAGCGGCGAGACCACGGCGATGTATGCGCGGTTCCGCTGAAAATATCCTCCGCGCCGCGGATCGTCCCAGTCCACCTTTTCGAAAATAATCTGGCGCTCGAGCACCCGATCGAAAACAACCCCGGCGTTTGCTCGAAACTCCGCGGTCGCTTCCAGCACTTGCCGCGCCGTATCGCTCGGGAGAAGATGCTGCTGGTGCGTCTCGCCGTTTTTGCTCTTGATTAGCGCGCCGTTGTTCACGATCAAATGCAGATCGCACTTAAGTTCGTCGGCAATGGGGCGCGCGAAATCGAACCTCCTCCCGGTAACCAGCACAATCTCAAGTCCGCGAGACGCCGCCTCCGCCACCGCGCGCGCATTCTTTTCCGGCAGTTGCCCACGGCTATCCAGCAGCGTTCCGTCAATGTCCATCGCAATCAATTTGATCGGCACACTCATATTCTACCGTGACATCTGCCGCGCCGGCTCTGCTGCGCTGCAATATTCTCTTGCGGTCGAGCGAGCAACCACAGGGCAACCATCTGAGATTGTTGCACGTCCATATAAGGCAACTGGAATGTCCGATTGTTTGCACACGAAATCGCGATTAGTAGTAGATTTGTCTTGCGGCTGGTGCAAGGCAGCGCCGGTCGAGCATGTCGGTAAAAGGGAATGATGGAGTCTTTTCTCAATCTTCTGTGGGTCGCAATTGCTGCAGGCGCTTTCTGCTTCTGGCGGACTCGCTGGCTGCACGAGCGCCGCGACCATCGGCGGCAACCCCTGCAAGAATGGACCGCCTTTGCCTGCGCCCTCGTTCTTCTGTTCTTCGCCGTCTCTCTGACCGACGACCTTCACTCCGAGTTGATGATTTTCGACGAATGCTCCACGAGCCGGCGCCATTCGCTCAGCCTGACGCGCTCGCACGATACGCCACAGCATCGAACGGTCGCGAATCACAGCGGCCTGGCGGCAACTGAGAGTGCTTCGTTTGATCCGTTTCAAGATTTTGATCGGCTCGTTCTTGCCAAGGAAATTTCGCCCTCATCCCTTGAATTGTCAATCCGCCCAGGCCGAGCTCCGCCGTCCCTGCCCCTTTAGCACGGTCTATCGCTGCCTTTTATTTGCTGCAGTGGACCCCAAGCTCCTTTCAATACTAATCCGAGCGCGTTTGGATCAGTAGCCAAACACTGTCTCTCGATCCACAAGAGTATCTACCAAGGGCGCATCGCGTCGTTATCGGAGTTCTTGTATGAAGACAGCGTTTTTGATCTTGTGCTGTGCGTTGGCCGTTTTCGGAGCCGGCTGCGGCGGCGATTCCAAGCGGGATGCAGCGGCGGAAGCGCCTCCCTCCGTGTCGAGCGTGCAGGAGGAAGACTCCAGCGTCGTCACACTCGAGCATCCCGAGCGGTTTCCACTTGTCGCGGCTGTCGAGCATATTGCCACATCTTCGTTACAAGTGACCGGAACTGTGGCTCCCGATGTCTCGCGCACGGTTCCGGTCATCTCGCTGGCTTCTGGGCGAGTGGTGGATATACGCGCTCGATTGGGTGACACGGTGGAGAAGGGCCAGCTGCTGATGCGAGTTCAGAGCGTGGACGTTGCCGGGGCATATTCCGATTATCGAAAGGCTGTCGCCGACGAAGTTCTCGCTCGCACGCAATTCGAGCGCGCCAAGGAGCTTTATCAGCACGGCGCAATTGCGTTGAACGATCTGGAAGTTGCCCAGGATGCGGAGGAAAAGGCCAAGGTCGACGTGGAGACCACCGCGGAGCATCTCCGCGCGCTGGGAAGCCCGCTGGACCGCCCCGGAGCGATTGTGGATATCGTCGCGCCGGTCTCTGGCGTGATTACCGACCAACAAGTTACCAACGCGGCGGGAGTACAAAGCCTATCTTCCACTAATCCCTTCACAATTTCTGATCTCTCGCACGTTTGGATTCTCTGTGATGTCTATGAGAACGAGCTGCCGAATGTACACGTGGGCGAAACTGCCGACGTCACTCCCAACGCCTATCCCGATCAGGTCATCGAAGGCCGGATCAGCAACATCGGAGCCGTTCTCGATCCCGCCCTCCGAACGGCTAAGGTTCGCATAGAGGTGCGCAATTCGGGGACGCTGCGCCCCGGAATGTTTGTAACTGCTACCTTTCACGGTTTAAAGAAAGAGATGCACGCCTCCGTTCCGGCATCCGCCATTGTGCACTTGCACGACCGCGACTGGGTCTACGTGCCTGTGGAAGGCGGCAAATTTCACCGGATAGAAGTGACGAGTGGAAACATGTTGCCAGGTCGCATACAGGAGTTGCTCTCCGGATTGCAACCGGGGCAGAAAGTTGTAGCGAATGCACTGGAATTACAAAACACACTGGAACAGTAAATGATTCGTGGACTCGTAGATTTTGCGCTGAATAACCGTTTTATTGTGCTGACGATTGCGATCCTTCTCCTCTTCTGGGGCGCGATTTCGTTCCACAACTTGCCGGTGGAAGCTTATCCGGACGTGGCGGATAACTACGTCCAGATCATCACGCAGTGGCCGGGTCGAGCAGCGGAGGAAATCGAGCAGCAAGTCACAATTCCAATTGAAATTCAGATGAATGGGATTCCTCATCTCACCCATCTTCGATCCGTATCGCTTGCGGGCCTTTCCAGCCTGATGCTCATCTTCGATGACGAATCGAACAATGACTGGAATCGTCAGAAGGTGCTCGAAAGACTTTCGCAGGTCACGCTGCCCGCTAATCTGCAGCCGCAGATGGGCACCGACTACAGCCCAGTCGGCCAAATCTTTTTTTACACGTTGAAGAGCACCAATCCGCAGTATGACGTCATGGCGCTGAAATCTCTCGAGGATTGGGTTCTCGAAAAACAGTTCAAGTCAGTGCCAAATGTTGTTGACGTTTCCAGTTTCGGCGGCATCACCCGCGAATATCAAGTTCGAGTCGATCCGGCCAAGCTCGTTGCTTATGGCCTGAGCATTGGCCAAGTCGAGCAGCAACTTGCTAACAATAACGTGAACGCGGGAGGAGGATTCATTGAGGAAGGTCAACAGCAAATAAACGTCCGCGCTGTCGGCCTGGTCAGCAGCGTTCAGGATATTGAGCAAACTGTTCTGAAAGCTCAGAACGGCATCCCCATTCTCGTGAAGGACGTCGCCGTCGTGACGCAAGGACCCAAAGTCCGCCTGGGTCGATTCGCGAAAGCAATTCATCGCGAAGACGGGCAGATTATCGATGACGACGATGTAGTTTCGGGAATCGTTCTGTTGCGCAAGGGCGCGGCCGCCGATCCGACGCTCATTGCGATTCACGAAAAGGTGAAGGAGCTGAACGACCACATCTTGCCTAAAGGAGTGAAGGTTGTACCGTTCATTGACCGCAGCGACCTTGTGCACTTCACCACTTACACGGTACTGCGCAACCTGACCGAAGGAATTATTCTCGTCGTCATCGTTCTCTTTCTCTTTCTGGGCAATGTACGCGGGGCGCTCATTGTGGCCCTGACGATTCCGTTTTCTCTCCTCTTCGCTTCGATTTGCCTTGATTTGCGCCACATTCCGGCCAACTTGCTCTCACTCGGGGCGCTCGATTTCGGAATGGTCGTGGATGGGGCCGTAGTGATGGTCGAAAATATTGTTCGCCATTTGAGCACTCGCAGCGGCAGACCGACGATGCAATGCATCCGGGACGCCGCCCATGAAGTGCAGCGTCCGGTTTTCTTCGCCATCGCTATTATTATTACGGCTTATATGCCGATTTTCACGCTGCAACGCGTTGAAGGGCGGTTGTTCAAGCCCATGGCCTGGACCGTCGCGTTCGCGCTGCTTGGAGCGCTCATTTTTTCGATCTTGATCGCACCGGTTCTCGCCAGTGTGTTTTTCCGCGATAGCATTCGTGAATGGAGGAATCCGGTTCTTGTATTTCTTACGAACCAATACCGGACACGTGTGCGCTGGGCTATTGAGCATCGCTGGATTACTTTGACAGCAGGCATTGCGGCATTAGGTATCGCTGTGTTCCTCGTGTTTGGAGGCGTGATCGGCTCGGAATTTCTGCCACATCTCGACGAAGGAGCCATCTGGGTCCGCGGCACGCTGGCGCCCAGCACCGGACCCAGCGAGGGAACGCATGTGTCTGACCAGGCTCGAATCGCGCTGGCCTCCTTTCCGGAGGTTACGGTCGTAACCAGCCAAGTGGGGCGTCCGGATGATGGAACCGATACCACAGGCTTCTTCAACACAGAATACTTCGTTGATTTGAAGCCGAAGGACAAGTGGCGTCCTGTTTTCCACGAACGCAAGGACGAGCTCATCGCAGCCATGGACCGCGAGCTGGAGAAAATCCCAGGTGTTATCTGGAATTTCTCTCAGCCGATTGAAGACAATATGGAGGAAGCCGTCAGCGGCGTGAAAGGCGAACTCGCCGTCAAACTATATGGCGACGATCTTAAGCTGCTCGAAGAAAAAGGCGATCAGATCGTAGGCATCATGAGCAAGATTCCTGGAATCGAGGATCTGGGGCTGTTCCGAGTCCTCGGCCAACCCAATCTCAATTTCACAGTTGACCGTCTGCAAGCCGCCCGTTACGGCATCAATGTAGCGGACATGCAGGACGCTATTCAGACCGCCGTCGGCGGAAACGCCGTGAGCCAGGTACTTCAGGGCGAAGAGCGCTACGACCTCGTGGTGCGGTATCAGGAGCCTTATAGAGATACGAAAGAAGCGATCGAGAGCATTCGGTTGCTTGCGCCATCCGGCGAGCGCGTTTCGCTGGCGCAATTGTGCAAAGTATCGGTCACCGATGGCGGCTCGGAAATCTATCGGGAAGAAAACTCACGCTATGTCGCCATCAAGTACAGCGTGCGGGGCCGCGATCTTGGCAGCACGGTAGAAGAAGTGATGAAGAAAATTGGGGAACAAGTCAAACTCCCTACCGGCTACCATCTGGATTGGGCAGGCGAATATGAGAGTCAGAAGAGATCCGAAAAACGCTTGCTCATTGTCCTGCCAATTACCATCCTCTTAATTTTTATCATTCTCTATGCCATGTTTGGCTCGTGGAAGTGGGGACTTTTAATTCTTGGCGTCGTCGCCATGGCGCCTATCGGTGGGTTGCTCGCGCTGCTGATTACTGGCACGCACTTTAGCGTATCCTCCGGCGTCGGCTTTCTAGCGCTTTTTGGCGTTTCCGTTCAAACGGGCGTCATTATGCTCGAGTACATCAATCAGCTCCGGGCGCGCGGCCATTCGATCGAAGATTCTGCCGTGGAGGGCGCAGTTCTCCGGCTCCGCCCCATCATGATGACGATGCTAGTTGCCACTCTCGGACTACTCCCCGCCGCCCTCTCGCACGCCATTGGTTCTGATTCGCAGCGCCCTTTCGCCATCGTGATTGTGGGCGGCCTCATTGCTTCCCTGGTGATGGGAATCTTCTTGCTTCCCACGCTGTACGTCTGGGTTGCGCGCGACGGTGATAGGCTCCCGCAAGCCGAATCAAACGTCGAAGTCTAGCGGGTCGGTCACCATATACGTTTTGGCGGCTGCGCCTGCGTTTGTTAAACTAAGTCTTCAGTGGGCAAAGTAAACTCCCCTCTGACATTTCGCGCCAATCCAACACAATGCTGGACTGGGATTTTCAGCAAATGAAGATCGGCCTGGAGTCCATGAAATGAAGTCCGCGGTCTTAATGCTCGGCATCGTCTTTGTAATCGCCGCTGGCGGGTGCAGCAGCTCGGGCAGCGGGTCTGAGCAAGCCAACGCCCAGGTTCAGGCCAGCCAGTCCGCGGCTCCGAGCGACAACGAATACGTAGCGACTGACGCGAAAGGAATTCAGACTATCACGGTGAAGTCTTCCGCGGTCCCCGACTATCTCGTCTTGCCTGCGCACATCGAAGCCGATCCCACTCGCGTAGTCCATGTTTATCCGCCTGCCGGAGGCCGCATCGTCGAGATGAAGGTCCGTCCCTCTGACCACGTGGAGAAAGGCCAGTTGCTCGCTCTGCTCGAGAGCAACGATCTTTCCCGTGCTGTTGCGGATTATCACAAAGCCAAGGTAGATGCGGAGGTGAAACAGCAAGGCCTGACCCGCGCGGAAGACCTCCTCGCGCACCACGCGATCGCGCAGAAGGATTACCAACAAGCTCAGGGTGAGGCCAAGATCGCTCAAGCTGAATTGGAAGCGACCGCGCAGCTCATTCGCGTTTTCGGAATGGATCCTGACCATGCCTCCACAGAATTGCGTGTCGTCGCTCCACGTTCCGGCGTAGTCCTGGATATCGGCGCGGCCAGTGGCGAGTATTCCAAGTCTCTCGATGCGCCGCAGCCGCTCTGCACCATCGCCGACATCTCAACCGTCTGGGCGCTGGGTGACATTTACGAAAGGGATTTCGCGGGTCTCAAGATGGGCGAAGAAGC
>Ga0187863_10001033_pt1 | contig 22870 bp, 19 predicted proteins | sample June2016WEW_11_1_FD_132975 | JGI IMG/M metagenome (GOLD analysis project Ga0187863, IMG submission 132975) | Peatland microbial communities from SPRUCE experiment site at the Marcell Experimental Forest, Minnesota, USA - June2016WEW_11_10 | ecosystem: Environmental > Terrestrial > Soil >...
CAATCTCGCGCTTTCCATCGCGGCCCTGGTCCTGGTGGGCGCCTGCGACATGGTGAGCGTCATCATCCGTCACACGCTGGTGCAGCTTGGAACGCCGGATGAAATGCGCGGACGCGTTAGCGCCGTCAACGGGCTGTTCATCGGTGCGTCCAACGAAATCGGCCAGTTCGAATCCGGCCTCACGGCGCAGTGGTTCGGCGCAGTTCCGGCCGTAGTTCTGGGCGGCGCGGGAACCATCGCCATCGTTCTCCTCTGGACCTGGCTTTTCCCAACGCTCCGCCGCGTCAACGAGCTAGTCCCGAGTCCCTAGCCCCCAACCCCTCGGGGGGTTCACTCTTCCCGCAGTGCCTGAATCGGATCGATCGCCGCTGCCCGCCGTGCCGGAACCAGTGCTGCAGTCACGGCAACCAATGCCAGCGTCGCAACCACGGAAACCAGTGTCACGCCGTCAGTTAAGCGAACGCCGAACAGCAACGATTGGAGCGCCTTGGTATTTAATGCCAGCACGGCAAGCACGGCGCCAACGCCCAGCCCCACCAATACCGGACGCGCCGCCACGAAGATCACGCCAGCCACAATTCGGCTTGGCTGCGCACCCAGCGCCACGCGCAGGCCGATCTCTTTGGTCTGCGCCGTCACCGCCAGCATTACCAAGCTGTATAACCCGACTGCAGCTAACGTCAACGCCGTCGCAGCGAAGAGCGCCAATACCTGCGCGCTCAGCCGCGGCGTGTCCAACGAGCTAGCTACCACTTCTTCCACTGTCTGCACTCCGAAAACTGAGCGATTCGGCGCGACGCTTCGCACCACTTGCCGGATGGCTGAAAGAATCTGCCGCGGATCTTGAGACGTGCGCACCACGTAATCCGGATCCGGCCACGACCCTCCCGCAAGACACATGTAGACGTATGGATAAGGCGGTACGTCCAGTCCGTCCTCCTTCGCGTTCGCCACCACGCCAACAATCCGAGGCGCATTCAGCAAGGAGCCGCCGAAGCTAATGTGGCGCCCAATCACGGGACTGCCGTTGCCGTATTTCTCAACAAAGCTTTGATTCACAATCGCGTTGATGGGTGACTTGAAGTCGGTTTTTAGCGCTCCGCATGCTTCGCCTTGAAGCAGTGGCATGCGCAACGCCTGTAGATAACCACCGCCCACGGTTCGTTCTCCCACTAACGTCTTGCCGCTCTCCGCATCGCCGCTGGACCCTTCCATCACGGCTTCGAATCGTAGCGTGGCTCCGGTAGCCGGCAGGAAATTCGTGGTGCCCACTGCCTGCACACCCGGCAAACGCCCCAGTTCATCCAGCAACTGCGCCTGCATTCTTCCCAACGCCGGCCGATCCTCGGACCATTCCGCGCCCACGTGGAATGTAATCACATTTTTTGTATCGAACCCGGGTTCTACTTGGTTGAGTTTCGAATAACTGCGAACCAACAGCCCCGTGCCCAAGAGCAGAACCAATGTCACGGCGAATTGCGATGCTACCAACGCCTGTTGCAAGCGTCGGCGTCCGCGAGCTTGCGTGCGCGTGGCCTGGTACAATCGTCCGCTCAGCTCGGTCCGCAAGGTTTCAAAAGCCGGAGCCAGTCCAAACACCGTCGCTGCCAACACGCTAGCGCTTACGGTGAACAGCAAAGCGCGCCAATCCAAACGAACCTGATCCACGCGAGGGATGGTAAGGAATGCAGCGCGGATAGCGCTCACGCCCCACACCGACAAAGCGAATCCCAGCGCGGCGCCCGCCGTCACCAGTAACAAAACCTCTCGCAGAATCACGCCAACAATTTGGCTGCGCGTCGCACCCAGTGAACTTCGAATTGCCAGTTCCCGCTCGCGCCGGTGCAACTGCCCCAGCATCAGGCCGCCGGCGTTGGCGCAAGCGATTAGAAGTAGCAGCACCACCGCCCAGAACATCAACGACAATGATGCGCTGTGTTCTCCCACTCGCTCGTCCTTCAAGTCGTGTACCAGCGCCGACCAGCCTTTGTCGGTGGCCGGAAACTGGCGCCCCAATTCCGCTTGGACGCGCGAAAGCTCAGCCTGCGCCTGCGCGGGATTTATGCCGGCCCGCATGCGCCCCACGCCCGAATAAAATCGTGCCTCCCGTGCTTGCATCAGCCCGGGATTTAATTGCGCGGGCATCCACAGATCAATAGCCGCGGGCGCAAAACCATCTGGCGTCACTCCTACGATTGTGTAGCCTTTGCCACTCATCACCAGCCGCTTGCCGATTACTCCCGGATCGCCGTGATAGCGCCGCTGCCAAAGCCGGTAACTGATCACCGCCGCGAGCGGACCGCCGAACTTGTCTTCCTCAGGCTTGAACACGCGCCCGATCACCGCCGGCGCTTCAAAAACTTGGAAATAGCGCGGCGCTACGCGGCGTCCGGCCAGCCGCTCCGGCTCACTGCCGCTCGAGTCCGTGACGTTCTCCGAATAAGCGCCTGAGATGACCTCGAAACTCTGGCTGAGCCGGTTCCAATCCTCCACTCGAGCCGGCGCAATCAAACTGGTGTTCTGATTCTTGGCCGGATTCGCCTCCATTATCGAGACCAGCCGCTCGGGATTCGGATAGGGCAGCGGCTTCCACAAAACCGCGTCGATCAACGAAAACAGCGTGGTAGTGGCGCCGATCCCCAACGCCAATATCAAGATAGTTGCGGCGGCGAAAGCCGGCCGGCGGAGGAGCGACCTGCAGGCGGATTTCCAGTTGGTCATGCGAATTGGACGAAGTTTCCACCGCCACGGTTAGGCGTGTCAATTGAACCCCAGCACCATCTGCCGCTACGAACGAGTAACCGGCCAGGCCAACCTAGGTTCGGAATCCACCAGGAATCTTGAATTGATCACAGCGCATGTGGCACGCCACGTTGGTCCCGTGGCCCAGGTGATTCACGAAACCGCATCGCAGTTCGTGCATGTCGATATCCTGCACGTTTTGCCGTCCGCGAAGAGCGACTTCCATGTACTGGTCACCAGCGGTATGAGTGACCGGGCAATGAATGTTCCTGAGGGTTGCGACGACTGCCGCTTCGCTGAGTTATATCTCTGCCGCCGGCATCCTGGCCGCTTGCCACACAGAATTTCGATAATGAACGCAATTACTGGCCCGTCCGTCTGCTGCAGATGCTAGCCAGATTCCCGCATGTTTTTTCGGCCTGGCTCTGGATTTACCACACCGTCCCCAACTTCGATCCGCCGCAACCGTATGCGGATAGCACCAGCCTGTGCGGAGCGATGTTGGGCCTGCCCATCTCCGTACCCATGGATTTCGCCAGCCTCAAAGTCCCTGGCTCGCCGGCCATTTACTTTTTCAGCGTCCTGCCGCTCCATCAGGAAGAAATGGATTTCAAGATCAAGAACGGAGGCGAGCCGCTGATGGCGAATCTTTTCAAGCAGGGCGTGATCGCCGATATCGTGGATCCGGCCAGAAAAAGTATGATTCAGAAAAAGCGCTCCGGGCTGTTTTAATCTCGCCGCACCATGCGCACGAAGTAAGCTGAGAGAAGTGAGCCATTCTGAATTCGGGGACGCGAAGCGGCCCCTCCTGTCTCCTGGATTCTCGGGCGCGGAAGTGCCCGGCGGAGCTGCAAGCTCCGCTATGACCGGCTCCATCATCCAAATCAACATCTCCGCCGGTGGCATCCCCAAGCGCCCCATTTTCGAAGCTGTCGTTACACCCCAAGGCATCCACGGCGATGGATGGTCGCATCCCGATATTCACGGTGGGCCCAACCAGACCCTGCTGGTGATCACGTCCGAGGGAATCGATGAGCTGATCGCGCAAGGTTTCCCGCTATTTCCTGGCGCGTTGGGCGAGAACCTGACCACTCTCGGGCTCGACCGCTGTCAATTCCGCGCCGGCCAACGTTACCGCGCCGGCGAAGTCCTCATCGAGCTGACCAAGCCGCGCGCTCCATGCGCCACGCTCAACGTCTATGGCCCGGCAATCCAACACGCCATTTTCGACACTCAAGTCCAATCCCGCGATCCATCCAGTCCACGCTGGGGTCTCAGCGGATTCTATGCGCGGGTTCTTAGAGGCGGCTCGATCCGGCCGCGGGATCCGATCGCGTTGATCGAGCAGTTGGTTTAGCAGCTATAATTGATGTAGTAGACCACGTCGTCTAACGCATGTCTAGCTTGCTCGAAACTATCGCGTTCCGCCAGCCCCGGCGCGCTCAAGGTGAGATCGCGACTTTAGCCGGCGACCTTCCTTCCAGCACCCAGGCTCAGATTGAGGCACTGCTGGCATCTGCAGCCGATCCCGACGCCGCGCTCCACTACCTGGCCAGCCTGAAACACCAACATCCCGATGCCTTCAAGCGGCTGGTGCAATCCCAAACGCACCTGCAGGAATTGATCGCTGTCTTCTCCTACAGCCGCTTTCTTTCCGACGAAATTCTCCAGAACCCCCAATGGATTGAGCAACTGGCCGACCTGGACCGCGTCCTGCTGGAGAGCGAGTACAAGCAGCGCCTCATCATATTTCTGAGACACCAGCCCGCAGGAACGCCTGAGGTTTTGTCGCTCGCGCTATTTCGCCGTCAGCAGATTCTGCGGATTTTGCTGCGTGATATTTTGGGCCTGTGCGCGCTCTCGGAAACCACAGAAGAGCTCTCCAACCTGGCGGACGCCATCCTGGACGTAAGCTATGAACGAATCCGCGCGGAGTTGGTCTCTAAGCACGGCGTTCCTCGATACCTGGATGAATCCGGGAAGCCGCGCGAGTGCGGCATGTCGGTGATCGCGCTTGGCAAGCTCGGCGGCCGCGAGCTCAATTACAGCTCCGACATCGATCTGATGTTCGTCTACACCGCCAGCGGCGAGACGGACGGCGCGAATCCTATCTCGAACAAAGAGTTTTACAAGAAAGTCGCGAATCAATATACAGAGCTGCTGTCTACTTACACTGCCGAGGGCCTGTGTTACCGCGTGGACCTGCGCCTGCGGCCCGACGGCAGCCTGGGCGAAGTGTGCATTTCACTCGACGGCGCGAAAAAATACTATCAGACGCGCGCGCGCGATTGGGAATTGCAGATGCTGATCAAAGCGCGCGTGGCCGCTGGAGATCCTGACACTGGCCGCGAGCTGCTGGATTCAGTAGAGCCGCTGATCTATTCCACCACGCTCGATTTCTCGGCCGTGGAAGCTGTCTCCGCCACGCGCGAACGCATCAGCGAAAAACTGAACCGTCGGCGCCTTGGAAAATCCGCATTCGATGTCAAGTTGGCGCCCGGAGGCATCCGCGATATTGAATTTTTGGTGCAATGCTTGCAGCGGCTGCATGGCGGGCGTGCGCCCTGGGTGCGGCATGGCGGTACAATGCTGGCCCTGGCGCGCCTCAACGACAAAGATCTTCTTTCAGCCGCCGAATATGGTCGGCTGGTATCCGCCTACCGTTTCCTCCGCAACCTGGAACACCGTCTGCAGTTCGCCGACGACCGCCAGACGCACACGCTGCCTTCGAGCGAGCGCGACCTGGATCTGCTGGCCCAAAGAATGCCCACCGCGCAACTCGGCAGCGCACCCTCGCGCGAAAAACTGCTGCAGGAGCTAAATGCGCATCTGGAAGCCGTGCAGGAAATCTACCATCGCGTGATCCACGCGCAGCGTCCCAGCTACTACAACAGTTACTACAACCTGGCCCCACCCGCTCCCGCCGAGGTGGAGCGGCCGGAAACAGTTGAAGCCGTGACCACCAACCTGGTCCGATTCCTCGCCGAATGCGCGCCAGAGCTTGCGGATCGAGTTGCGTGCGCGGGATTGCGGCGCGGCGCGGGCGCGTTCGAACATTTTCTGGAAAAAGTTGTCCCGAATCCGGAGTGGTTGTCGCTGCTCAATTCCAATGACACCGTGGCGCGCTACACGCTGGATGTTTTCGAGCACAGCCCCTATTTTGCCGAAGAATTGATTAGGAGCCCCGAGTTGATGGAGGAGCTGACGCACCTAGGGCCCGCGAATGCAATCTCGTTCGCCGAGGTGGGTGGACTGTTCGAAGATGTCTCCGATTTGCGCCGCTTCTTCCGCCGCGAAATGTTTCGGATTCAGGGCGCCAGTCTGTGTCTGCGGTTGCCGGTCTTCGAGACGCTGGAAACTACTTCGGACCTGGCGGACGCCGCTATTGCTGCCACTTACCGTATGGCGCTGGAACAGGTTGCGGCATCGCATCCTCCAGCCGCGCCGGCATACCAATTGCGCAACCAACTGATGGTGATCGCGCTGGGACGCCTGGGCATGCGTGAATTCGATCTGGCTTCCGATGCCGATCTGGTTTTCGTTCTACCCGACGAAGATCATGACGAACATCTGTTCTGGACCCGCGTAGCCGGCCGCATGATCGACCTCATCACCGCCTACACCGGAACCGGATTGATGTTCTCCGTCGATACTCGCTTGCGCCCCAACGGAAGCGCCGGCGCACTGGTGCAGTCGGAAGCTTCTTACAAGGACTACTTCTCGAAGAACGCCGAAGCCTGGGAAGGCATCGCCTACATGAAGGCCCGCGCCGTGACGGGCGACACCGAGCGCGCCACCAAGTTCTTGAATGACCTGCAACAAGTGGACTGGCGCAGATATGGCCAAAGCGGCCGCTCGAAAAAAGACCTGCGCCAGATGCGTTTGCGCCTGGAAAAAGAACAAGGCGCGGGTCATCCGCTAAAGGCGGGCTTGGGTGGTTTCTACGATATTGACTTTTCGCTGCTGTACCTGCGCCTCAAGGCCGCCGGCATCTTCTATAAAGTATTGAACACACCCGCGCGCATCAACATCATCGAAGCCATGGGCCACCTGGAGCGAGCCGACGCCGAGTTTCTACGCGACGCCGCAACTTTTTATCGCTCGATGGATCACGGATTACGGGTCTACTCAGGACATGCCGAAGGCAGTCTGCCAAACTCCGAATCGCAGCTGGAAGTCCTGACCGACCTGGTACACCGCTGGACCCCCGACCATCTAAATCATCAGCCGCTGAAGAGCGAGCTGTCCAAAATCCAAAACCGGACGAGAGAAATCTTCGACCGCCTATTTTCTTAGAGAACGCCGCAAGCAACCGAACCGAATAACCGAATAACTGAACAACCGATGAACCGCGAGCGCCAGCTACGCCCGTTCTTGCGCTATCTGTTCGCGAGCGATCCGAATCGCTTCGATAAACTGCCTGGCGCGATCCTCGAACACCTCATGCCGCCCGGCGCGAATATTGGGGACATCAATCAACTCCGCACCCACCGCTACCGCGCACGCGCCGGCTCGCAGAAAATCTCCGATGGTCTCCAGATTCACTCCACCAGTGGGAATCATTTCGATCTGTGGAAATGGCGCTCGCAGCGCCTTGATGTACTTCGCGCCGCCCACCGCGCTGCACGGGAAAACTTTGACTGCATCGGCGCCCGCCTGCCACGCATTCACCACCTCGGTGGGCGTCAACGCTCCAGGCGTTATCACCTTCGAGTAGCGTTTGCATATCTCGATGGTCGCCGGGTTGAGGTTCGGAGTCACAATGAATTGCGCACCCGCCAGCATGCAGGCGCGCGCCGTCTCCGGATCCAGCACCGTCCCCGCGCCCAGCACAATCTGATCGCCGAATTTGTCGGCCACCTTTTCCAGCGCCCGTATCGCACCCGGCACTGTCATGGTGATTTCGGCTACCCGGATTCCTCCGCGATAGACCGCGTCGATGGCTTTGATAGCGCCGTCCGCGCTTTCGGTTCGGACTACTGGGACAATGCCAATCTCGAGGATGGCAGATAGAATCTGATCTCTAGTCATGTCTTAAGTGATGTAACCGTGTGCGCGGAACCAAGCCACTTCATCCCGCACCGTTTCCTCAAACGGCCGGAACGTGGCACCCAATTCGCGCACAGCTTTTGCGGAATTCACCGCCACCTTGGCGTGCATAATGCGAAGGCCCGCAACCGTCAGCAGCGTCGGAGTGCCCGTCACACGCGCCCAGGCTTGCGATGCGGCGCCCACCGCCAGCGATAGTCCGTACGGAATCTTGCGCGTCGGAGCAGGCACGCCCGTGACGCGCTCAAGCGTCGCGAGGACTTGCCCCAAATCCGAATACTGTCCACCCACGATGTAGCGCTCGCCGGACTTCCCGCGATCCATGGCGTTAATCGTTGCCTGGGCGACATCGCGCGCGTCCACGATGGAACAGCCGCCATCCAACACGCCCGGTATCTTCCGGTTCAGAAAATCCAGCACCAGCTTTCCCGCCGCGGTGGGAGCCGAATCGCTTGGTCCCCACATCCACGAAGGCAGGATCATCACTACAGGAAGCGTCCTCTCTTTGAGAAATCGCTTGATAGCGAGCTCGGTGTCGATCTTGCTCGCGAAGTAGAGGTTGGACGCGGCGTGATCATCCGGTAGCGTGTTTTCGTCGCTAAGCGTGCCGTCCGGCTTCTTGCCGATCACGCCCGCCGAGCTGATGTGGATGGCCTTCTGGACACGCTGCTTTTCCGCCGCAATCAACAGGTCTACTGTGCCTTGCACGTTGATCTTTTCGAGCGAGGCCTTGTGATCGCCCGGCTGATAATATTCCCGGAAATACGCCGCCGTGTGCAACAGAACATCGCAGCCGGCCAGACTCGCGGCGAATCCAGCCACGTTGCCCATGTCACCGGTGACGAAATCGATTTTGGCGTTGGGAAATACTCGCTGAGCTTTTTCCTTTGATCGGACCAGCCCTCGCACCTCGTGGCCTTGATCGAGCAGGGCCTGAACCAAATTGCTGCCAAGCAGCCCGGTAGCTCCAGTAACGAACGCGCGCATACGCTAACGAGATATTACAACATTCCGCGTGGCGCAAACTCTCAGTTTGCCGCGTTCACACTCGTGTGAACGCAAGTTTGCACTCGAACGATTGGGTGCGCCGCGTTATGGCATCATGGTGCTGGACTAAACCATGAGTCGCCTATCCATCTGTCTCTCTCTCTCGCTGTCGCTGACCGCGCTCGCCGCAGACAAAAACGTCTGCACTGGCGACCCCGATCAATGGAAACAAATCTTCGACGGCAAAGACCTCACCGGCTGGCAACATGTTGGCCCCGGTAATATGACCGTGGAGGACGGATTGATCCACACCCACGGCGGCATGGGCCTGCTCTATTGGACCGCCGGCCCAATCGAGAATTGCACCCTCCACGTGGTCTTCCGCATGCGAGATGAAAACGACAACTCTGGCGTATTCGTCCGCATTCCGGTCGAGCCGCGCGAAGAATGGATGCCGGTCCACTACGGCTACGAAGTCCAGATCGACAATCACCCCGAGCGTGGTGAGGATAAGGAAGACGACACGCATTCCACCGGAATGCTCTACTCGCTCACCAAGCCGCTCGCCAAGGCCTGGAAACCCGGACCGGAATGGAACACCATGGACATCACGCTCGACGGCCCGCGGACCATCGTCACATTGAACGGCGTAAAGGTTACCGATTACAAGGAAGGCGATACGGTGCCGCCGCGCAAATTCGATTACGAGCCGCAACGCGGACGGCGCCCCATTCTCGGCTACATCGGATTACAGAATCACAGTGACAACGACATTGTGTTCTTCAAAGAAGTGGCCATCAAGCCGCTCAAGAAATAGTTGAGGAGGTCAATCCTATGAACTCAAATTCCTCTCGACGTCAGTTTTTGCGAGCCGGCTCCGCGGCGGCCGGTGGATTAATGGCTGCCAAGACCGTTCTGCTGGACCCGCGACCCCTAGGCGCGGCGCAAGAAGCTGCTTCATCCGGAAAGAAGCTTCGTTTCGCCATTGTTGGTATTGGCATGGAAGGGTCGGGTGTTCTTGCCACTGCGATCACGTTGCCGAATGTAGAATGCGTGGGCGCTGCAGATTTATACGATGGCCGTCACACCTTGGCGCGAGAGATCACCGGCAACCAGAGTTTGCCTGTCACGCGCCGTTATCAGGAACTGCTGGATCGCAAGGATATCGATTGCATCCTTGCCGCTGTGCCCGATTTTTGGCATAAGCGCGTTGTTGTGGATGCGTGCAACGCCGGCAAAGACATCTATTGCGAGAAGCCGATGTCTCACACTGCTGCCGAAGGCTTTGAGATGGTCGACGCGGCGAAAAAGAATAATCGCATCGTGCAGATCGGTGCACAGCGGGTCAGCTCCGTGCTGTGCGCGAAAGCTCGCGAGCTGTACCATGAAGGCGCCATCGGCGAAGTGGAGAATGTCGAGCTCACCTTGGGACGCAATGATCCCACTGGTGCTTGGGAGTATCCGCCGCCGCCCGATCTTTCTCCACAAAACCTCGATTGGGATACGTGGTTGAATGATGCCCCGAAGATTCCCTTCAATCCCGAGCGGTTCGCGCGCTGGCGCTGTTGGAAGGAGTATGGCACCGGAGTTGGCGGCGACTTGATGGTCCACTTAATAAGTGGGATGCAGGTGACTCTCGGCTGGAATGAGCCGCCCCGTTCGGCTTCCGCCTTGGGAGGGGTTCTCCGTTGGAAGGACGGCCGGAACATGCCCGATATTCACACCGTGCTGTTTGATTACCACGGGATTCCCGTTTACGTCCGGCTTGGATTAGGCACCGAATCGCCGGAATCGGCGCGCTACTTCGGGCCCAAAGGCATTCTCGACACCGGCGAGTTCGAAATCCACCACAGCCGCCAGAAAGGCGTGGACGTCTCGCCCAGCTATTACACATCCAGCTACCCGCAGAAGATGCGCGACGAATACGTCAAGCAATGGCACGAGGAGCATGACGTGCCGCCCGGCCAGGAACCGATCTCGAGCGATACATCTTATCGCGGGGACGATTGGGACGATCTTCGTCCGCATCTGTCCAACTTCTTTCAATCCGTACGCACGCGAAAGCCGCCGGTGGAAGACGCGGTCTTCGGCAATCATGCCGCCATCGCCTGCCACATGGCCAACGAATCGTATTTCAGGAAAAAGACAGTCTACTGGGATCAAGCCACGCGCAGCATCGCAACGTAACGTGGGGCAGGCGCTTCCGCCTGCCAATTGCTTTGTTGGTCGTGGTAGGGACGGGCAGATTCGAACTGCCGACCTGTCGCTTAGGAGGCGACCGCTCTATCCATCTGAGCTACGTCCCCGGGTGGGTGTCATACTTGATTCTAAACCACTTCAGCGTTCATCGACTTCTTCATTCCGTTATCTCTGCCACAAAACTGACAGAATAGTATCGGTTTTTGGCCTTAAGGGAAAGCTCATGACGCGATCTCCAATCTAGACTCGTCTCATGCCGAGTGTCTCGAACGTGTCGTTCCGAAATTGGGGATTGAGCCTTCTTGATGCAACATCAACCTACGGAGGCCGCGATAAAAGTGTCGGAAGATAAGAACCCAACTCGCCGCATTTTCTTGGGCGCCGGCGCCGCAACACCCGTTCTGATTAGCGCGATTCTGCCTGCGGCTCAGGCATTGGCACAGGGCGTACAAAACACCTTGCGAACCGTGATGGATCTTATGATTCCGGCGTCCGACGGAATGCCCTCTGCCAGTGAAGCCGGCGGGCTGCGTTATCTGCAGAGCCTGATGGAGCATGACAAAGACGCTGCGGCCGATATCGGAAAAGGCCTGACTGTGGCCGACGCTTTCAGCGCGCGTTCATTTGAAAAAACCTTCAGCCAGCTCCAAAAGAACGATCAGATTGCCGTTCTAAAGGATATGGAGAATAGAGCTCCGGCTGTTTTTGATGCGCTGAGAGCTTATATCTACGAGTCGTATTACACGCAACCGGCCATCTGGAAACGGATCGGATACGAACTCTATCCGACCGATCATGTGGGACCTCATCTGAAGCCGTTCGACGACTCTCTATTGGAAAAGGTCCGCAACATGCCCAAACTCTACAGGGACGCATAGCCAGTGCCGAACAACGAAATCGACGTCCTCGTAATTGGCTCCGGTGCTGCCGGCGCGGTGATTACAAAACGGTTGACCGACTTAGGCGCCAAGGTGATGTGCCTGGAACAGGGCGGCTGGATCAAACCCACGGATTATCCCTCCAACCGTCCTGATTGGGAAACTCAACTCCGGCGTGGAAGTTTTCATTTCAGCCCCAACATTCGCAGGCGCTGGGAGGATTATCCGGTCACCGAGACCGGCGCAAACCCGCCGGCCGTGTTGATGTTTAATGCAGTGGGCGGAAGCACACACCACTGGGCCGGACATTTCCCGCGCATGCACCCTTCCGACTTCAGAACACGCACGCTGGACGGTGTCGGCGACGATTGGCCAATCTCTTACGAGGAATTGAAGCCCTACTATGACAAGAGCGACTTGGATTGGGGCGTCTCGGGCCTCAATGGAGACCCTGCCAATCCGCCGCGATCACCACGGCCGACTCCCGTTATTCCAATTGGTGTCCTTGGCGAAACCATTGGCAAGGGCTTTAACAAGCTGGGATGGCATTGGTGGCCATCGGACAACGCCATCATCTCGAGTGACTACAACGGAAGGCCGGCGTGCGGTTTGCATGGAAAGTGTATGTTCGGCTGTCCCATCGGATCGAAGGCATCGACCGATGTCACTCATATGCGCACTGCGATCCGCAAAGGCGCACTCTTAAAGCCATGGTCGCGCGTACGTGAGATCACCGTTGATCAGGCAGGACGTGCGAAGTCTGCGATTTACTACGATCGCGAGGGCAAATTGCATGAGCAACCGGCGAAGGTGATTATCGTATGTTGCAACGGGATCGGCACCCCGCGTCTCCTCCTCAATTCCAAGTCAAACTTGTTCCCGAATGGATTAGCGAATTCATCGGGGCTGGTGGGCAAGAACTTCATGACCCATCCATTTCGAACCCTGGAGGGAGTCTTCGAAGCGCCTATGGACGGCCATTTAGGGCCGTTTGGCATTCCTGCCATGAGCCAGCAGTTCTATGAAACGGATCTGAGCCGGGGCTTTGTTCGAGGGTACACGCTGCTTTTAGAACGCTCATTTGGTTCTCTTCATCAAGCGTGGGGCAGTTTCTCGGGCCATCCGATTGCTTGGGGTGAAGATCATCACAAGGCGATGCGACAGCGTTTCCCTCACCTAATCCGTGTGACCGTGATGGGCGAAGACCTGCCGGAAGAACACAATCGCGTCGAGATAGATCCTAATCTGAAGGATACCAGCGGTATTCCGGCGCCGCGTGTCGTGTACGGCTACAGCGAGAACAGTCTCAAAATGTTGGAACACGGTGGAAATATGTCGCGTCAAGCCCTGCAGGCAGCGGGTGCGACAGACATTCTGGACAGCGGCCTGGTCACTCCGGCGTACCATCTGATGGGAACGGCGCGCATGGGTACGGATCCGCGCAAGTCGGTTGTAAACGCATCCCATCGGGCCCACGACGTCCCCAACCTCTACGTGGTGGATGGGAGTTCGTTCACAACCTCTGCCGCTGTAAATCCGACATCGACGATCGGAGCGCTTGCGTTGCGGGCAGCCGACAAGATCTGGGAACAACGCAAGGCGTAGCCGAAAAACAGTTATTCGAAGACACTCACGGGCATCGTTCCGACAGCCGAAAGGCGAGGCCGAAATTCCATGTGCGGCAGCACGTCGCGTTCAATCTCGATGCCCGGCGCAACTTCTATCAGATCGAGTCCGTCTGACGCCAGGCGGAACACTGCTCGCTCGGTGATATACAGTACTTCTTGTCCAAGGTTTCTAGCGAAATCTCCGGAAAACGTGATGCGCTCCACGTCGTTCACGAATTTGTGAATCTTGCCGGGCTGGACGACGCTTAGCCGTCCATGCGACCACTCCACCTTGGAGCCTTGCGCGTCGAACGTTCCACAGAAAACCACCTTCTTCGCATTCTGAGCAATTTCCATGAAGCCCCCAGGACCGATCAGATTTCCCGCAAGATGCGACACATTGACGTTTCCAAACCGATCGGTTTCTCCCATCCCGAGAAACGTGATATCGATTCCGCCGCCACTGTAGTAATCGAACTGTTCAATCGAGGGAAGAATTACTTCGGGATTGGCGGCCGCCCCGAAAAGCGCGTCATCCAGCATTCGTCCGTTATGGACTCCCTGCTCCACACTCATCCAAAGGCTGTCAGAATTGCTCTGTTCGGCAATCACTCCGAAGATACCCCCCGGAATGCCAAATCCGAAATTCAGAGACGCACCATTTCGAATCTCGAGCGCTGCACGCCGGGCAATAATACGCCGCTCCAATTTGTCTGGGAGGGCGGCGCTGGCCTTCGGCAGGTGAGCTCGGCGCGCGCCGCAGATGCTGGGATCGTAGCCGAGTCCATAGAACTGTTGTTGAGCGGAATCCTGCACGATAGCGTCGACAAGAATACCGGGAACTCGCACGAAGCGCGGATGCAGAGTTCCGGCTTCCACAATTTGCCGAACCTGCGCAAGAACCCGGCCGCCGCTGTTGTGCGCTGCCAAAGCAACGGTGTGAATGTCCATGTCGATTGGCTCTTCTTCGGGACTGATGTTGCCGCGCGCGTCCGCGTAAGTTCCTCGGATAATGGCAACATCCACTTTGAATGGCTTGTACCGAAGAATCTCGCGTCCGTCGATCTGCATTACCTCCACCAGTTCTTCACGGCTGCGAGCATTGCATCGTCCACCGTCGTGACGAGGGTCGACAAAAGTTCCCAATCCGGAATGGGTAAACAATCCGGGCCTTCCAGCGCCGATCTCACGCAACAGCTGCTGAATCACACCGCCAGGGAAGCAATAGGCTTCAATCTTCTCGTCGCGAATGAGTTGCTGAATCTTTAGAGACCAGGTGAAATGCGCCGCGATCACCTTGCGCAGCATGCCCTCATGAGCAAAGCGATTTGTTCCAAGCTTATCGCGATCACCCAAGCCGAGCGAGTGGACCAGCGTCAGATCGCACGGATGTCCGGTCTCGAGGAAGCGCTGCTCCAGTGCGGCAAGAATCGCTTCCGCCGAAATCATTCCAGCGCCGTTGCCGCTGATCGCGACCGTGTCGCCGTCATGCACCAGACCCGCGGCGCTTCGGGCGTCCAAAAACTCCAGCCTGCTCATGATGTTTTCACCGGTTCCGAAAAACGGGCTTGCGTTTTTCTCGAAATGCTCGCAATCCTTCCGTGCAATCCTCAGTAGAGAGAGCCTGAGCGGCAGCGCTGGCATGGTGTTGACGAAGGTCTCGGTGCATGCTGGAGAGCAGGCCCTTCGTCAGAGCCAACGCTACCGGCCCGTTCGCGCTTAGCATCTCTAGCCAGCCGCCCAACTGTCGCTCCAGATCGTCAGCATCTTCAGCCAAGGCCGTGATCAATCCCCAATCGAGCGCTTGTGTAGCCAGGATTGGCGCGCCTAATAGCGTCAGGTGACGGGCGCGTGCCACGCCGATAGTTTCGGCCAGACGGCGAATTCCCATCCATCCACAAATCATCCCGAGGGTAACTTCCGGCGAGCCGAACTTGGCTGACTGAACTGCGATACGAAGATCGGCTGCCAAAGCCAGCTCCAACCCGCCACCAAGAGCGTGGCCTGAAACGGCTGCGATCACCGGCTGGGGCAGCGCGGACAGCCGTGCGAATACTTGGATGCCGTACAGTATCCAATCACGGCCCATGTCATTCGGGGAAAGAGAACCCCAGGCGTCGATGTCACCACCTGTACAGAAGAACCGCCCCCGGGCGCGGATCACAACGACTCTCAACTCGCGATCGGATTCGATTTGCGAAATGATAGAGTCCAGCTGTTCCAGCATCTGCCGATTCAGCGCATTTCCCTTTTCAGGACGATTTAGAATAATATCGCCGTAAACGGCAGCTCCATGTTCTTTGCGTAAGAAGATGACTTCTGATTCCATGCTGCCCCCTAAAAGCGCTGGTCTCGCCTAAAACCTATGCCTAAAACCTCGGAATGGTAAGACCGCCGTCGACGGTCACTGCCTGACCGACGGTAAAAGTCAAACGCCCTTCGGCCATGGCGCGAACCGTCGTCGCAACGTCCGCGGGAAAGCCCCATCGTTGAGCAGGCACAATGTCCGCGATCAGCGTATCGTACGTCTCCCTCACCGGGCGAGTCATATCCGTGTCTATAATTCCTGGCCGCACTTCATAAACCCCAATCCCTTCGCCCGCCAACCTCACTCCAAATAACCGTGTAGTCATGCTCGATGCACACTTCGAAACGCAGTACTCAGCACGGCTGATCGAGACAGCAACGGCATTGCTCGAAGTAATATTGATGATGCTGCGATGTTGTCCTTTGATTTCGCCTTGTTGCAACATTTGCCGCGCCACCGCCTGACTCAGAAAGAACACCGCCTTCGTATTCACCTGGAAGCAGCGATCGAAGCTTTCGCTGCTGACCTCCAGAAGATCGCCTCGTTTAGCAACACCGACGCCGGCATTATTCACCAGGCAATCGATCCGGCCCCAGCGGGCGGTTGCTGCCTCAATTAGTTCTGTATGCTGGCCGAGATTGGCTACATCGCAATCGAAAAGAACACTCTCGGCGTCTGACTCGCCGATCTCCGCGACGAGCTGCTCCGTGAGTGCTGCCTGATCATCCAAGGCTATGTCGTTTAAGAGAACGTTGAAGCCCGATTTCGATAATGCCACCGCGCAAGCCCTTCCAATACCGCGAAGTGCGCCGGTTACAATGGCAGTCGGTCTTCGAACAAATGAGATAGCCATGCCTCACATCGTATCCATTGATCTTATGATCTTATGCAGTGCGAAGAGCGTGAACTACGCCGGATAAGTCAAGAAATGATATTATCCGGACAATACGATGGATGGTTGTGTCCGATAGGTAGTGAAGGCGGACGATGAGACCTCAATTCGAACACGTCACAATCCCCAAAGGCTGCTCAATTCGCGTGCTCAATCGCCGGATTCCGGAGATTCCATTTGAGTGGCATCACCATCCGGAATGCGAGTTGACGCTGACGCTGAACAGCCGTGGATTGCGCTTCGTTGCAGATCATATCGGCGCCTACGATTCTCACGACTTGGTGCTGGTTCCGCCCGGGATGCCGCACACCTGGGCATCCACCACGGCCATTGATGCGTCAAGTCCGCACGTAGCGATTGTGCTATGGTTTACCGAACCATGGGCGCTGCAAATTGCGGATGCGTGCCCGGAGTTTGCTTCTCTTCGAAAGTTGCTAAAGCGGGCAACTTGCGGTCTGAGTTTTCCGACATCGGCCGGACAGATGATGGAGTCGTTCTTGCCGGGGCTGCTTTCGAATTCGTCGCGCGACCGGCTTCGAGCCGCGCTGGATGTGCTGACAGACCTGGCTGAGATGGAGGCAGTTGCGCTGGCAACGCCGCAGAAGTCAGCGCGGATAACAGTCGATGAGTCGACTCAGCTGAAACGAGTCTTGGATCTGTTGCATGAGCGGTTCGCGGAGCCGATTCGAATGCGGGATCTGTGTGCCGCGGGGAACATGTCCGAACGATCTCTTCACCGGTTGTTCGTGCGTCACCTGGGTGAGAACATGACCGACTACCTGGGCCGGTTGCGGATCGGACGGGCTTGCATGTGGCTGGTGGAAACGGACCGGCCAGTCAGCATGATTGCAACGGACGCCGGATTCTCCAACTTATCGAACTTCAATAGGCGATTCCGAGCCGTGCGGCAGATGACGCCAAAGGAATTTCGGCGCTACTACCTGAAGCACGGGCACATGCCCGAGTTAGATTACCAGGACCTAACCAAGCGTTCGCCATCTTTGGAAGCGGCGAAACGGCCCAGCCATAGACCGAAACAGATCCGAAATTGATTTGCCAAGAGTGAACGTTGCGTGAATGTTTACTCGATCCTAATCTCGGGTGCTTCTCACGCACGCGGCGGCGACGCTTCGCGCAGCACCGAAAGCAGTTCAACATCCGTTAGGATCTGGATACCATGCTCGCTACAACTCTTGAGGACCGTCCGGTGATGAAAGTGCCGGTCTAGCGTGCATAGGACATCCGCTCGCCCAGACAACGCCGTCTCCAACACTGGATCGTCTTCCTGGTCGTTGGGAACTAGCCTTGCGCCAATTTGCGGATTGACCAACTCCGCGAAATCCTGGAGAGCCTGCGTGTATTGCTCGATGTCGAGCGGCGTGAGCGGCCAGATGGCTTGCAGCCGCGGATAATTCAAAACCCGCTCAGTTTCACGCAACAGAAACGGCGACAAAACTAGCACATGATCTGCCGATTCCAAGATCGTAAGCAGCAGGGTCCGCGCCACGCCTTTCGAGTGTGGATTAGCTCGCGCTAGAATGTTCGTGTCGAGAACGATCCTCATGTCCGCCGGGGGCGGATATGAGTCATCGCTTCATCGACCGCGTCATCGACCTCTCCTTCAGCGACGTCCTGCGCCTTAAGAGCGAGTTGGTCGAGGGCGCCCCTCAAACGTTCAGCACTTGCCCGGCGGGCCTCACCTGAAGGAGCCGGATGGGGATCGAGAGCCATAATGCTGACTTCTTCGTCATCACGCAAACTACGCCCGAGCAAGTTTTCTACAGCGCTCCTGGCCGAAGCCGGGAGATCTCGCGCAAAGTTGATCGAGACGTTTTCCATCGCGGACTCTTATTAACCATTCTAACTGCACCGATCACCCAGTCGCCATCGGGACTCTTCACTGTATCAAAACTGTATCAAAACCCCACCTCATCTGGCCTCTTGAAGATGCTGAATTGGCGAAAGCAGATTCCCCAAGTTGTTAATAAGACAAAGAATCGAAATGAAGAAATGTAACCCTTGGAACGCCGGAGTGCGCTTAGGAGGCGACCGCTCTATCCATCTGAGCTACGTCCCCGAGAGTGGCGCTTACTTGATTCTAAAACACTTCAGCGTTCCTCCAAAGGCCCCCAACTCTTGACAAAATATCACATTAGATATAGTCTAAAAACTTGATGGACGCCGAGGCAATTAAACGCTCCTTGGACGGCAGCGGTTTGCGGTGCACTCCGCAGCGCTACGCCGTGATGGCGTTTTTAATGGAGCACAAGGGGCATCCCACGGCTGCGGAAATATTCGAAGCCGTGAATCGCGTGGATCCGCGCTCTTCCCGGGCCACCACTTATAACAATCTGCGGGACCTGGTGCAGGCGGGTCTGGTGCGTGAAGTGGCCGTCGAGGGCCGGGCCGCGCGATTCGATGCGAAAGGTTTGCGGCACCACCATTTCATCTGCGACCGCTGCGGCAATGTTGAGGACATTGAGTGGTGCGAGGTGCCGAGACCTGCCTCGGGCTCCCTCGGTAAGCGGATTCTTCGCGAGTGCGAACTCATTTTCCGCGGGCTCTGCACGAAGTGCGCTCCGCGGCGCGCGGCCCGTCACGTGTCGTAGACGCGTGGAGCCGTTTTCTTGATTAATTCAAAAGAAGGACAAACATATGGAAAAAACACTCACAGAAAGTAAGTGCCCGGTAACGGGCGGCGCTCGAAGGCACACGGCTGGGGCCTCGGCCAATGCCGCCTGGTGGCCAAATCAGCTGAACCTGAACATCCTGCACCAGCATTCCCCCCTGTCCGATCCCATGGGCAAGGAGTTCAATTACGCGGAAGAATTCAAGAGCCTTGACCTGAATGCCGTGATCCAGGACTTGCATGCCTTGATGACGACGTCGCAGGCTTGGTGGCCGGCGGACTACGGCCATTATGGGCCGCTCTTCATCCGTATGGCTTGGCATAGCGCCGGCACTTACCGCATCGCCGATGGCCGGGGCGGCGCGGGTTCCGGTTCACAGCGGTTTGCGCCCCTCAACAGCTGGCCTGACAACGTGAGCCTCGACAAGGCACGCCGGTTGCTCTGGCCGATCAAGCAAAAGTACGGCCGGAAAATATCCTGGGCCGACCTCATGATTCTCACCGGGAACGTCGCTCTGGAATCGATGGGATTCAAGACCTTCGGTTTCGCCGGTGGGCGCGAGGACATTTGGGAACCCGAAGAGGACATTTTCTGGGGGCCTGAGGGCAAGTGGCTGGCGGACGAGCGCTACAGCGGCGACCGTGAGCTGGCCAGTCCTTTCGGCGCCGTTCAGATGGGCCTGATTTACGTGAATCCGCAAGGGCCTAATGGAAAGCCGGATCCAGTCGCCGCGGCACGGGATATACGGGAAACATTCGGCCGCATGGCGATGAATGACGAGGAGACGGTGGCCCTCATCGCCGGTGGACACACGTTCGGGAAAGCCCATGGCGCTGCCGATGCTGACAAATATTGTGCTCCAGAACCCGAGGGCGCCGGCATCGAAGAGCAAGGCTTTGGCTGGAAGAACGGCTTTGGCAGCGGCATAGGCGCACACGCGATCACTAGCGGCTTGGAAGGCGCATGGACCACCAACCCGGTGAAGTGGGACAACAACTACTTCCACAACCTGTTCAGCTATGAATGGGACCTAACGAAGAGTCCCGCCGGCGCTTTCCAGTGGACACCGAAAGACGGAGCCGCAGCGGGCACTGTGCCGGATGCCCACGATCCTTCGAAGAAGCACGCCCCCATGATGTTCACCACCGACCTGGCACTGAAGGTGGACCCGAACTACGCGCCGATTTCGAAGCGTTTCCACGAGAATCCCCAGGAGTTCGCCGACGCGTTCGCTAAGGCTTGGTACAAACTGACGCACCGCGACATGGGACCTCTCTCGCGTTACCTCGGCCCGCTGGTTCCCGCAGAGCCGCAGTTGTGGCAGGACCCCGTTCCCGCTGTGGATCATCAACTGATCGGCGAGCAGGACATTGCCGCTTTGAAGGCCAAGATCCTCGCATCCGGACTATCCATCTCCCAACTGGTGGCGACGGCCTGGGCGTCGGCGGCAACATTCCGCGGCGGCGACAAGCGCGGCGGGGCCAACGGTGCGCGCATTCGCCTCGCGCCGCAAAAGGATTGGGATGTCAACCAGCCGGCAGAGCTGGCCAAGGTCCTTCGGACGCTGGAAGCGATCCAGAAGGATTTCAACGGTGCGCAGTCCAATGGAAGAGGAAAGAAGGTTTCGCTTGCCGACCTCATCGTTCTCGGCGGCTGCGCAGCCGTCGAGGCAGCTGCAAAGAAGGCCGGACACGATGTGAAGGTTCCCTTCTCGCCGGGGCGCACCGATGCGTCCGAGGAGCAGACCGACGCGCACTCCTTTGCGCCGCTCGAACCGTTGGCTGACGGGTTCCGCAACTATCTCCGCAGCGGACTGCCGCTGTCGGCTGAGGAGCTACTGGTGGATCGGGCGCAGTTGCTGACGCTGACTGCCCCCGAGATGACGGTTCTCATCGGCGGCTTGCGAGCCCTGAATACTAACTTCGGGCAGTCCCAACATGGCGTCTTCACCAACCGGCCCGAGACGCTGACCAATGATTTCTTCGTCAACCTGCTCGACATGAATACGAAGTGGCAGGCCTCCTCTACGTCCGAAGGCGTGTTTGAGGGGCGCGATCGCGCGACGGACAAAATCAAGTGGACCGGCACCCGTGCCGACCTGCTCTTCGGTTCTAACTCCCAGCTCCGGGCAATCGCGGAAGTTTATGGATGTGACGACTCGAAAGAGGCGTTCGTGAAGGACTTTGCGGCTGCGTGGAGCAAGGTGATGAACCTCGATCGCTACGACCTTGCCTAGAACGCGATACCAGCGACGGGCCTGTGGTCCTCACCAGCGCTTCAGGCCCCTCTCTCCGATGTCCGTGCGGTAGTGCATGCCGTCGAAATGAATCTTCCGGACTTCTTCATAAGAAGTGGTAATCGCAGACTGCAGCGTCGCGCCCGACGCCGTGACACCCAACACACGGCCGCCCGAAGTAGTTAAAACATTATCGACAAGTTTTGTTCCGGCATGAAATACGGTCGCGCCGGTAACTTGATCCAGCCCCGCGATCCGATCGCCGCTTCGAACTGCGCCCGGATATCCCGCGGCCGCCAGCACCACGCAAACCGATGGATCCGCGCGCCACTGCAACTCGCTCTCATCCAGGGTGCCGTGCGCGGCGGCGAATAACGGCTCCACGAAATCGGATTCCATGCGATGCATCAGCACCTGCGTTTCCGGATCGCCCAGCCGCGCGTTGAACTCCAGCACTTTCGGCCCGTGGCGCGTCATCATCAAGCCCGCGTAAAGAAAGCCGCTGAAGGGATGTCCGTCCGCGCGCATGTGTTCGATGGCCGGACGTATGATCTGCGCGATGATCATCGCTTTCTGAAAATCACCCAGGATTCTTCCGTCGCAATAAGCGCCCATGCCGCCGGTGTTGGGTCCTTGATCGCCATCGAAGACTGCCTTGTGATCTTGCGTGGGTTCGAGCGGGAGAATATTTACTCCGTCGCTCAGCACGATGAAACTTACCTCTTCTCCGGTGAGGAATTCTTCGATCACCAGAATCGAGCCAGGCGTGAGGAGTTGAGCGATAGCCTGCTCGGCTTCCTCCCCGGAATTGGCGATGATCACGCCCTTCCCCGCCGCCAGCCCATCCGCTTTGAGCACCACCGGAAGAGTGAATTCCGGTAACGCGGCCAGCGCTTGATCCACCGATTGCACCGTGGCAAAGCGTGCGGTCGGGATGCCGGCACGCAGCATGAACTCCTTGGCGAATGCTTTGCTCGCTTCTAAGCGGGCGGCTGCGGCCGTGGGACCAACAATGCGCCGCTCCTTCTCCCGAAACCGATCGACAATGCCGGCCGCGAGCGGAGCTTCGGGCCCCACGACGGTTAGGTCCGCATCGATGGATTCGGCCGCGGCTAAATAATCGGAAGTCGCCAGGCAAGTTGCGACCTGCGCTATGCCTGGATTGCCAGGCGCGGCATACAATGCGGACGTCTTGGCGCTTTGAGCAAGTTTCCAGCAAAGCGCATGTTCCCGGCCTCCTGAACCAATCACAAGAATCTTCATCGCAGAACTAGAAACTAACACACTATGTCACACTAAGAGCTGAACCCCGATGAAGTCCTCGAAGTACGACGTGATTGTG
>Ga0187863_10001034_pt1 | contig 22852 bp, 22 predicted proteins | sample June2016WEW_11_1_FD_132975 | JGI IMG/M metagenome (GOLD analysis project Ga0187863, IMG submission 132975) | Peatland microbial communities from SPRUCE experiment site at the Marcell Experimental Forest, Minnesota, USA - June2016WEW_11_10 | ecosystem: Environmental > Terrestrial > Soil >...
CGCTATTCTAGGTCAGATCAAGATCGACAAAAAGGAAATCCACCTGCTGGGTTACGAGACCTCCCGGGATGAAGTGCACATTATAAACACCATGCCCGGGACGGTTTCAATTCGAATCAACTGCGCCCTTCTTCCTGGATTCCATGTCAAACAGGGCAATCCCGACATTGGCCCGACCGAAACTTCCACCATCGCCTTCGATTACGATGCTGAAGAAGCTAAGAAGCAATGTGGCGAATGCTACAAACTGCCCAAACCAAGGCTCACAGCTTACATCCGCGTCGAACCCACCGCGCAGGTTTTTGCGGTGAGAATAACCTTTGGGATTCCGCCTGAGGTTGAAAAGCAATTGCCCAAAGAACTGAGGCCGTCGGCACCGAAGCAGTAACTGCCCGATTGGCATTTCCCGTGCCTAGCCAAGGTGTAGAGGCTTTACACGGAATGATTAACATCGATGTGACTTTGGGCAGCACCGGGACCACCAGTGGAGCTGCCGCCAGCTCAACCCAGACGACTCAACTTTCATCGGCTTCGGCTCAATCGTTTACGGCGCTCCTCTCGGAGGCGCTGTCGGAAACGCTATCGAAGCTCGGAATCAATCCAAACAGCATTAATCTCACTATTGAGGACACGCCGAGCCAAACTCCTGCCACGAGTCAAACTCCTGCCGCGACTCAGACTCCCGCCGGGGGGCAAAATGCGACCGGGGGGCAAAATGCGACCGGGGGGCAAAATGCGAGTGTTAGTCAAGCGCCCGCCGCTACTGGGAATCTGGCAACCGTAATACCGGCCGTGGTAGCCCCCACCCCTGCGGTTGTCGCTCCCCCAGCCGCGCCAAATATCCCTGCCTCCGCGCCTGCGGCGGCTTCCAGCACCGAAACTGCTGACGATATCTACTGGTCTAACCAGCCGGCAGCCGTTCAGCAACTTCGTGGAATCCAGGATATGGACCAACGACAACAACTCGCGACACAGCTGGCGAACGAGGGTTACTCAATCGATGTCCCCATTATGGTGTGGGGATGGGACCCGGCTAAGGTAACTGCGGCCAGAGAATCGTACGGCTATACGTGGGTTCCTTCAGCGTTGCAGCAGCCGGTGAGCGCAGCTCCGGGCATAACGGGTGGCGGAATTATCCAATATGATCCCACTCAGCCGCCCAGCGGGTCCATTCAAGTTGCGTAAGCGGAATAGGGCAAGTCAGAGACTTGCCCACCCTTTATTCGATCGGAATGACCGTGGAATTGGCGAAGTACTTGTTTCCCGACGCATCCACTAGTATCAGGCCGAACGGCTGTCCGGGACCTGGCGTGGTTGTTGCGGGCACCTCAACGCCAATAATATAGACCCCAACTAGTCCTGGCGCATAATCAACTGTTGTATGCCCCACGCCCTTGTTGTTCAGGCCGGTCACAATGGTCGCTGTTACAAGTTGGCCAGCGCCGGGTTCGTTGGTCGCCGCTGCCGGTGTGACCTGGCCAAGGCCGGTTGCAAATACATAAATGGTCTCGCCGCGATGTGCGGGATTAGTGGGACTCACGTAACTGCCGTCGCTCCGCACTGCGACTGCGATGGTCTGGTTACCGTAAACGTTGGTGAAGACACCTGGCGCATAGGGCTGGGTGGTAACGGTCAACGGGGCCGCCGGGCCGCCACCTGCAGGGGTGAGCATAACCGACGTGCTACCGGGTTGTGTTTCAAAAGGTACCTGAATAGTCATCGACTGGACGCCATTTTGATTGGCGACATAGAAGATGGGCGCCGGCACGCCGTTAAATGTGATGCTGACGCCGGCCAGAGTGACAGGAAGCGGGCCAAGGATGCTGAGGCCGCTAACCACGCCCTGAACGCCCTGTGCAAATCCCGCGCCCTCGATGGTGACGATCTCTCCCGGCGCCACGCAACCCGGCGGCTGGCAGCCATTTTGGAGCTGGAAGAAAGTGCCGTTCAGAAACACGATATTCTGTGGTCCTGGAAGTCCCGCAATCAGAGTGAATGTTGTAGTGAAAGTGGCAGAGGTGGCCACAATGGAGATATTCCCGGCCGTTGCGCCGGCGGTGACCGTAGTAGAGGCCACACCGGTGGGATCAGTAGTGGTGCTGGGCGTCGCAACAATAGCGCTGCCGCTCGACACCGCAAACGTCACGGGAGCGCCGGGAACACCGTTTCCTTGGTTGTCCACCACCTTAACAAGTAAGGGCGCAGCGAAGGCTGCGTTCACCAGGGCCGTCTGATTGTTACCGGAAACCTGCTGGATAGCCGCCGCTGTGCTGGCAACCGTGAGCGAGAACGAGGCCGATGTGTTGCCCGCGGTCACTTGTACGATCACGGTTCCCACCGTGCTGCCGAGAGTGACCTGGGTGGAGGCGGTGCCAGCTTGATTAGTGCCGGTGCTTGCGTTCTGTAGCGTAGCCGGCACTCCGCTGGAGAGCACGGTCCAAGTAATGGGCGAGTAGTCCGTCAAGAGGTTCCCGAATGAGTCGGTGATTTGCACGACGAGGGCATTTGGCAGCTGCGCCCCAGGTTTGCCGGTCTGGTTATTCCCCTGCACCAGCGTTATTGTTCCGGGAGGGCCGGGGGTAATTTTTAGTGTGAACGCGGCGGTATCGAAGGCGTACCCGTATTGAGCACCGATCAGGGCCGTTCCAACCACGCCGTCCAGTTGGAGATCGCAGGATATCTTGCCGTTCGCAGCGGAGAGCACGCCGTTTCCTGACGGATCGTTGCAAGTACCGAAGGGTACGGAGTTAACTGGAGGTATGGAGCACACACTGGGCTGGTCGGGCCCCGTCGGGGCCTGAGGCACACAGGCGAAAACGCTCACGTTCGGGATGGGAAACCCCTTGCCATCAACGATCTCAGCCGTAAAAGCGCCGGGGATGATAGTTCCCGCCTGTCCGGTCAAGGTTTGTCCCTCTTCCGGTGTAAGAAGCTGGATCGTTGGGTATGGCACCAAACCCGAGTTAAAGGGGTAAGTTGTCTCGTAGAACGTGACGGAATTCGTGCCGGCGGCCTTCGCGGAGATCTGGGTGCCGACTGAGCCAAGACCAAGAGGCACCGAGCTGCTGAGGAAGCCCACGGATGCCACGCCTTGGGCGTTGGAGTTGGCCGTTGCCCCGGTGGAGGTCTGAGTGCCCCCAAACAAAGTCCCTGGGCCGGTTACGATAGTGAATGCAACTGCGGCGTCGCTCACCGGCTTTCCGTTCAGGTCCGTAACCAGCACTTCCAACGGAGAACCAAAGCCCGCCAGGGATGTATTGATATTCTCGGTCACGAGTTGACCTTGTCCGGCGAGGATGGCGAGAGCGCCCGCGTTCGGTGTTGTGGCGGACCCCACTGTGACGGTGAATGCGTTTTGGAGCTTGCCAGCGGTGGCAATAACGGTGACGGTTCCGTTCGACGGCGGCGCTGTCAAGATGGTGGACGCGTATCCATTCGATTCGGTGGTGACTGACGTGGGTAAAACGCTGCCGAGGTTCGTCGAGAAGGTGACGGTCACCCCACTCAATGGCTTGCCGTTGACATCCACTGCCAGAACCACCAGCGGCTCACTCGTTGCATTGGGTGCGAGGGTTTGCTTGTCCCCGTATGCCAGCAATGCAGCAGGACTCCCAGTGGTTTCCGGAGCCAGGTATTCCAGGGCGCCGAACGACTGATTCGGAAGCGTTAATTGTGCGGTGAGTTGATCCACGGTGAGATTAACTCTGTATAGGACGTTGGCTGCCGCCACAAAAAGGTATTGCGGCGTGGTCCGGCCGGTGAAGGGGACTTCATTGGAGACCGCTATGCCCTGCACAAAGGTGGTGGGAGCACCGGCAATGGATGCACCCGCGATGCTGATGGAGCCGCCCGTGCCGACACTCACCTGATACAGACCTTCCGTTTCGCTCGAGTATGCGAATACTGTTGAGGTGCTGCCAGTCTGGCCGCCCACCAGCAGCGTGTCAAACACAACACTCAGGTTGGGGACAAAATTTACGACAACTTTCGCAGTGAGATCGATCAGGAGGATGGCTTGGCCGGTAACCGGGGTCTGATTCACTGCCAGCGCATATTTGCCGTCCGGTGTGAAAACCACTTTTCCAGGACGAGCGTTTACTCCGATTACTCCACCAGTAGTGGGCTGCAGCGTGGTGGGATCCAGCTCCAGTATCTGATTTTGATTGCTGACATATACACGTCCATTCGGGCCGACCGCAATTCCCGTTGCGTTGCCCAGAAATCCGTACTGGTGTGTACCCTTGGTATTGGTGGTCAGGTTGATATCGTTCACCTGGCTTCCGCCTGTTGAGCTGGTGCCCAAGGCATACGCTGTCTTCCCATCCAGACTCAGGGCCACGTCAAAAATAGTGACTCCGGTGTTCACACCCCCCGGCACTAATTCCTGATCCTTGGTGGTTTCAAAAATATGAAGAGTGCCGGCTGCCACTACCACTTCTGAGCCGTCGGATGTAATCGCTCCTGTAGTGGGAGTTGTTACGAAGCTGGCGATCGATGTGGGATTTTGGAAATTGGTGTCAACTGTCGTAACTGAACTGTTAGTGGATTTCGCGATGACGTAATACTTCGACCCATCGGGCTTGGGCAGAATCAGAAACGTGCTGTCTCCGGCGGTGAAATTACCGAACGATGTCAGTGGATTTACACCAAACACCGCGACATTCGACCCCAGCGAATTGAATCCAGGCAATGCCGCGATATCATCGGCCTGGAGATTGGAAACGAACAACCCAGTGCAGGCTGCAAGGAACAAGGCTAGCCTTCTAGACATTTTTATACAAGAACCTTTCCGTAGGATGTAGCTGGGACGCGGGGAACTAACTTTACAAGCGTACCACAAAGTGTCGAAAGTCAAGTGCCTACACCACAAAAAAAAGGGGGAGCCGAAGCTCCCCCTTTTTGGTTAATGCGACAACAGTTTCGGTTAGTGACCTTCGTTCTCGCCGAGGACACCTGTCCTGCTGTTGGTGGCAGGAGCAACCCCGTTCAAGTTGAAGGGGAGGTCCAGCTGGATGGCGAGATAACCTTCCGCCACATGCTGCGCACCCACATCGCTGATGAAGGCGAATGCGTGACAGTATTGGAAGTTGGCTACCGAGATGATGTAACCCTCGAAGCCCGGCACCGCCGGCACTCCGAAGTTACCACCACCCGACAGGTTGAAGATCAGCTCCTGGCCAGCCGGCACCGTTTGAGTTACAAACGGCGGAGGTGCTACACCTCCTCCGACTGTGCTGCCGAAGTAGTAGAGTTTCACCGTGCCCTGTTGCGGTCCGGTGCCAAATGGGTCAAGCGAAGTGTTCGCGATTGCGATGCCCGTGTCAAACCCGGACTGGTTGGTCACGAACGGGAAGAGCAAGTCGCAGGTACACAGATTGATGTCGAACGCGGCGAGCGGTGTGGAAGTGTCGCCAAAGCGTGGAATCGGGTCGGTGGCGGTAGCAGTGCCCACGTTACTGAGTGGTGCAAAACTCACGTTCACCGTGCCAGCGCCGGGCGCCGGCAGATTCTGCGCGGTGTTAGAGATAAACGCGACAAATACCGTGATGCTCGCGCTCTCCGGTACGTTCGGATCAGAGTTTATAACTTCGTATGTGGCAGCGCCAGTGGTTCCGCTGTAAGTAACTTCAGCAACACCACCAGTTCCGGCTACGGCCGTGAAGCCGGCTCCGGAGTTACCATTTACGTCAGCCGAAACCAAGTCGATTTGGCCGGTTGCGAATCCGGGGTGCCCATCCAAGGGCTGCGGAGGCGTTGTCGGAGTACCGCTAGGATTGAGCAGCGGCGCTGTAGTTGCCAGGAAGATATGCACGCCGGCTCCTAGATTGTTGAACCGGATCAGTAAGCGCGTTCCGAAATCGGCCAAGCCGACAATCGGAGTACTTGTGAATAGCTCAGGCACATAGAAGCCGGATTCCGTGTTATACGGGTAACCCGGCACGTTCTGATCTTCAGGCGTAGGCGAAGTCAAACCATGCGCCGTGTCTTGGGACAAGGCGTAATTGCGCCTCTTGAAGGATGAAGCAAATCCCTCCTTGACCGTAATGAAGACATCTCCACTATCGTCAGGCGCGACGCTACTCCCTAGAAGATCAGGGTTGTTGCTGGTGCACTGTAGCCCATTAAACGGAGTGGCCTTCGCTATGAGGCCAATCTGAATCAAAGCCACGGTCTGAGTCGGATTGTTGATGGTGACCTGTTGCGAACCGTTGATCGCGATGTACATCGTGATCTGGGTCGGAATCAGCGTGGAAGATACGCCGAGCTGGAACGCGTTGGCGCGAACGTTAGTAACACGAATCACGCGTACGCCAGTGGTTCCAGGCGCGTCAATCGGCACGCCCAAAAACACAATCGAGCTGGCGCTGTTCTGCTGCCCGGAAAACACGTTCGCCTGCGTTTGATAGGGACTCGGGGAGGGTACCCCGGCGAAGGTTCCGGTTTCAGCATGTGAGAGACCCTGCGGGGTGGCCAGGATCTGCGGGGGCGAACCAGCCTCCGGTACCGCGTTGGTCGGTATCGGGGCAGCCGGATGCGGATCGTCGATCAACAGCGTGGCTTCCGAGATATTTCCCGAGACAAGCCGGCTGGTGATGTTAGTATTCAAAAAAACCGTGACGTTCGACAACGGAATCGCCACACCCAAAAGTGTCGGAGTTCCGCCGCTGCAGTTCAGGAGCAAATCGCCTACCAGCTCCGTCAAGCCTTCCGCACGCACGATTGTTGGGGTGGCCGCGTTTGCAGTACATTGAAACGAAGGCCCCAGGCCAATTTGCGCGTTCGCCGTGCCGCCCATACCGAGCAGAAGGGCTACTACAGCAAACGCTAAGAACCATTTGCGAAAATCTGCCATTTCCTTCTCCTTGTGAAAATTGAAATTGAATTGATGGAAGTTCTCTTCTTCAACCTGAGCCTCGAGTCAACAACCGTCATGAAGATTTCGAATTTCACCCGACCAGACCTGGCGCGAAGTGGCTCTGCACTGCCTTTCCTGCCTTGCCTACCCGATTTCGTTTCATCGTCTTCATTTGGGCTCAACTTGTTTTCTTAAACTTCTCGTAATATCTGTGCTCGCGGGATTCATGCGTCAAAGATGAATGCCGCCAAACCGTCCGGATGCAGTCAAATCATTCATAACACTACTACGCAAGGTAAGTCAAGCGTAAAGTACTATTGGACTATTCAATCTACTCCCGAACTCAAAAACGGCCTAGCACATGATTTAACCATAGCTTGCCATGTCAAGTCAATACTTTACAGCCAATGGTAAAGCCAAGCGCTTGAATGGCGTCCAGAAAGGTGTTACCGGTACGTACTGCCACTTACCCCCAAACTAGGGTGGGCGCCAGCAACGCCTCTTAAGGTCATTCTTTGACGGACTTCTTCAGATCCTTCAGCCGGCTTTTTAGCTCATCGGTGGCGTCGGACATCTGGTTGCTGTCATAGATCACCCGGGGAGTCATAAATATGATCAGCTCGGAACGCGATTTGGAATAAGAGTGAGTCCCGAAGAGCACGCCCAGATACGGGATCCGGTGCAGCAGCGGGATGCCGGAGCTATTCAGAGTGTTGGTTTCTGAAATGATGCCCCCAATCGCGATAGTGTCGCCGTCCTGTACTGTGATTTGAGTCTGAATCGATTTGTTGTCGAAGGACGGGGATTGAATCCCGCTGGTAGTAGTTGGCGTTGGGTCGCTCACTTGCTGATTGATCACCATGGTAACGACGCCGGTCGGGGTCACGCGCGCGAGTACATTCAACGTAACTCCCGTACTCACATTCGATATGGAGTTGGCAAACAGGGAATTGCCTCCGGACTGGACTCCGGTCACGGCCTGCGCCGAAAGCGTGGGAACCTCCGTGCCGACGTTGATGCTGGCCGCGATGCTGTCGGTGGCAATCACGGAAGGAGCTGAAAGCACTTTGGCGCGGCTCTCAGATTCCTGCAACTGCACGGCAGCCAGCAGTTCGCGGCTTTTTCCCACCAGGGCCGCTCCCGAAAGATTAGTCACGCCGGCGCCGAAGTTTGCCAGGAAACTGTGCGAGGTGCTTCCGGATATTTGCTGCAGCATGGCGGAGACGTCGCTCGAGAACGCGTGCGTCAAGTCAACCGAGTATATCTTCGCTTCGATCAAGACCTGGCGCGGTGGAATATCCAGATCTTTTAGCAGGGTCAAAATATTGTCGTATTCCTGAGGAGTGGCCTGGATCAGCAGGGTGTTGTTGAATGGATTTGCCACCACGCGTGGCATGTGAGCCAACATCGCGCCTGGATACTGTGCGTTCCCCAGATAATTGCCGGTGAGGTCGGGCGCGCCAGGGATCCCGGTTGCCGGAGCGTTTGGAGCGCCTGGTATTGTCACACCACTGGCGGTTTGTCCGGTGGCGTTAGGATATTGCTGATAGCCACCGCCGTACGCACCGCTGCCGTAATTCCCGCCCGCACCGTATCCGCCGCCGTATTGTCCACCACTACCGTACATGCCACCGCCATACTGGCCGTATTGTCCACCACCGCCCATCCCACCGCCGTACATCCCACCACCCATGCCACCACCGCCGCCCATCCCACCGCCGTACATGCCGCCCATTCCGCTCTGCGCCATGCAAGTGGCCATGCCGCCGCCGTATGCTTGTCCCGGTGTCGCGAACTGGGTGTAAAGCGCATTGATGGAACATCCAATGGACTGAGCGTCGCCGTAGCGAACCCGATAGACATAGCTTTGGACAGCCCCCGCGCGCGATTTCACCGGAACGTCCAACTTATCGAGCCATTTCCCAACTTCGATGAACGCTCCAGGATTCGGAGCCACTGCCATGATGGTATTAATGCGGTCGATCGGAAGAAATTTAATGGGGGACGATTTCTCGGACAACGAGATCGATTTGACAATGGCTTCCAATTCCTTGGCGAGATCCGAAGGTCGGCCGTTCTTTACTTCGAAAACATGAACTCGTTGATTGGCCAGTTGATCGCTGTCGAACATGGCCACCAGATCCATCAGCCGGCGCATGTTCCTCCGGCTGTCCAATATCAGCAATAGATTGGCGGGCGGGTACTCATAAATGGATGCGTTCTCGCCGATGAAGGGCGTCAGCACCTTCATCAGCTCGCTCGAAGTGACAAACTTGAGAAACATCAGATTCAGCATGATCTGGTCGTCATCGGGGACGTTGCTGGAATCGGTGGCTTTTTCAGGCTTCAGGGCGTGATGTGAAATATCGGCCAGAGGCAGAATGCGATACAGCTCACCCTCCTTCACCATGCCGGCGCCGTTGATGCGGAGAATGGCTTCGAGTAGCGATTTTGGCTCAATGTTCTTGGTTTCGCCGTAGGTATTCAGAATCACGCCACCCTTTACACGCGGATCGAGAATGTAGTTTATCTTCAGCTGGCGGGCCAGCATGTCGATGACTTCCGTCAACTGTACGTTATTGAGATTCACGCCACCGTAGTTTGTCGGCGGCCCGCTCAGGGCGGGCAATGGCCCCGGTGGAGTTGTTGAAGAAGGGGCCGGTTGCTGCTGGTTGGGATTAACGGGTGGCACCTCCGGAGTGGGATGCGATCTCGGAATCTGCGGAAAGGCGGCGGCCGACAGGACTAACGCCAGCAACCCACATCGATACCAGCAAGAAGCGCAAAGGGCGCGGCGCGCACCGCAAAACGGACCAGGAACTGGCCCGCGCCGCGCTCCGTTTTGCCCGAGTTCCTTAGAGGCGCGCACTTAGTGTTGCTCCGGAGGTTTCGCGGCATCGGCCGGCTTGTCGCGGGTGGCGAAGGCAGCCTTCTCGTCATCGGTCATTTCCGACTTTTTCCGGGTCCAGGTTTGCGGACCGAAAGGTGTCGGGCGCTGAAACCGAACGCTGTCGCCCAGATCCGTCACAGTCGTTTGGACTGACGATGGAGTTTCCGCGTGAGGCTCCTGATCCTCCGGTTTTTCTTCCCACTTGCTGACGCCAAACGGCGTCTTGCGGTACATCCAGCGCTTGCCTTGCGGGTCGGTGTAGCGGAACAAATTGGGGCCCGCTTCCTTCGCTCCAGGAGGAACAGTTGGCAAAGCAGCCCCAGCTTGCTGTTCAGGCGTCAGCTTGACCTCGGCCGGCGCGCTGGTGGGCTGATGCAGGTTACGTTTTGCTGACTGGCTGGACCCCGCAACCGCTGTATGCACTGGCTTCGCCGGCGCAGCCGCGGGAGTTGGGGCCTTTGAGCCCACAGCTTTCTTGTCGTCCTGGGCTTTTTTATCGTCTGACTGCATCGCGAGCGCAAGCGCCGCGCAGATCCCGAGCAGTGCAATGGTCTTCATAATTTCGGTTGTCCTCTCATTTCACCTGCTCCCAACGGCAGGCACTGCCGAAGGGTGTTGCGCTAACTACTTTCTTGAATCCGTCCGCCACGGTTCCCACAGCCGAATCTTCACCCGGCTTGCAACCTTTCATATCGGTGGCGCCTACCTCAATCCAACGGTCCGATTTGGACGAATCCGACAAACTTTGCGCCTGAGGCTTGGGCGCGGCGTTGACGGCCGGGGCGGCTGACGCTGCCGGCACCTGGGCGGTTTCTGGCCCTTGCGCGGATCGGTCCATCAGCTCGTCGATCCGTTTCTTGAATTCCTTGCCGTCCCATTCCAGGACGACGTATTGATTGTCCACAGAGACGATTTTCCAATCGCCTGCCTGGTCATCCACGCGGTATGCCCTCTGCGGGGCACCCCTGCGCACACTCAGCACCACTGCCGCCGGCGTGCCGGGCCACAATAAAACCCCACGCGCCACCGGAAACGCCGGAACAGGCTTCTCTTTCGGCGGCACCACGTCGATGATCACCTGCGGATTGCGGTCCTTCGAAAACAGATCCAACTGCGCCACTTCGGCGTACAAAACAGCCGCCAGCGGCGCAACTTTAGGCAGCGGAGCCAGACGCGGGGCCGGTACCGGCATGATCTTTTGCGACAAAAACGCTTGCGCCCGGGCATGCGCTTCCACCCACTCGCGGCGCATCTGGAAAACCAGGAAGCAAACCAGCGCGGCCAGCGCCAGATCCAGCAGCATCAGCTTGCGTGTCACAGCGCGGGCATTCCCTTCTTTTCCGGAACCAGCCGGCGTGGAACCAGCCCGGAAACCGTCAACCGTACCGGCATGGATTTCGATTTCGGATTCGCCGCCCCGCAGCGTATCTCATCGGTAGCGATGATCTCTGGCTGCGCGCTCAAGGCCGCCAGCAGATTCAGGAGATCGTCAATGCGGCAGTCCAGGCTCACCGAAACCGTGACCTTGGCGTAAGATTCCCCGTACGATCGCGGCTGCCCCAGTTCGGATTGCCGGATGTCGAGCGGAGGGATTTGGGCTTTGGCCAGGCGGCGCATGATCTGCAGCAGTTGCGCCTGGGCCTGTTCGGCGGTGTCGCCCGGAATCAAACCCCTCTCGCGCTCGGCCAGCTCAGTCGAAACTTGCTTCAGAACGGCTTCCTTGCCATCCACGGTGGCTAGCGCTTTTCTCAGAATGGCGATGCGCTTTTCGTCCCGCTCCGGGGTCTCCGCCGGCGCTACCACCTTACCGACGCCGCTGACGCTGCTGGATGAGGAACCGCTTGCCCAATAGATCAGCGCCGCAACCGGCAGCACCACGGCCAGGATTAACAATGCCCGCTTGTCGCGATCCTGCAGCGTCATGGCGCCACTCCTTGACGCGCGGCCCGGATGCTGAACAGGTCGCCGTTTTGGCCACGCGCGATCGGAACCACAAACGCGGAACCGCGAAACTGTCGAGAGCTGTCCATTACCTTTAGTAATGCGGCGGCCTGTTCCGCCTCGCCCGAAATCGTCAGAGAATCGCGCGATAATTGCAGCGAAGTGAGCCAGGTGGGCGGCGCGAGCAGTTTGGTTACTTCACTCAAGCCATCCAAGTCCTCTTTGGTGCGGGCGCGGAACGTGTCCAGGGTCTGAGCACGATTGCGCGCAATGGCGATTTTCCGGTCCAGATCCACCGCCTTGCGGGCTTGCGGTTCCAGCTTGTGGATTTGGGCGCGCAACAGCTCCAGATATTGCCCGTTGGCATATTTCGGATACGCCAGCACTGCTCCGAGCAGCAACAATGCGATGCTCGCGAGCGCGATGGCCGGCACGAAACGCAGCCGCGAAGTGGATTGCCGCTGCTCCTGGGGCAGCAGATTCACGGCCAGGGGGCGCAGCACGCATGCACCAGCCAGCGCCGTGGCATAGGCCAGCGCAGAACGAGGAAGATCGTAGTCCGCGGGCGCGGCCAGCGGTTGAGGAAGTTTGTCGTGCAGAGCCGCGGGTTCAGTTTCAGGAGGAAGCCGCAGCTCCGCTATGGCCAGCGTACACGCGCTCGCGGCCGACCGGTCTACCCGCGCTGAAAATATCGGACGCGCCGGACTCTCGCCATAAACCTCCAGCTCATCGCCCGATTCTTCCAATACCAGAAATCCCTGGGAAGGCGGATTGGAAAATATCCGCACCGCGGTATAGATGGACGGCGCCGAAAAAGTGAAAGATGCCACTTTCACACCTGCCTCAGCAAACCGCGTGCCGTAGCGTTCCAATACCGTGCGCCGCGTGATGCCCACCAGGATGGACGAACTCTTACCAATCCGCGCCCAGTCAAAAACCGCTTCTTCTTCAGAATACGGATTGAGTGAATCAATCTCGAATCGGATGGCGGCAGCTAGATCCTTATCCGAAACGCCCGGAAGCATTATCTGCCGCACGATCACTTCATCGCGCGGCAACAACACCCCGGCCGAAAGATGCGCCACTCCCAATTTCTTCAAGAAATTTGCGTAGGTGGCGCCCCACTCGCTGGCGGGCTGTTCGGAGAATCGCGTAATCGCCAACTCGCCCAGCACTCTTACTCCGGACGGCCGCACGCGAACCACGGTGACCGTCAGGCTATCACCGCTGATCTCGATCCCGATGCCCGTCCCGATGGCGAGCCACTTCTTGAAGTCGGTAATCGTCATTGCGAGGCAGCCGCCTGATTTGATAAAACCTGATCTGACCAAACCTGATCTGACCAAACCTGATCTGACCAAACCTGGTCATACCAGCGCATGATGTGGAATGGTGGATTCCATTCGGGTCCGAGAAATTTCACCAGCGCCTCAACAGATCGGCTCAAATCGGAGTATTGCCCGTCGGCCAGGCGCACTCTGGCCGTGGCGCGGAGAGTGGCCATGGTCGTCTGGGTTCGCTGCAGCCGTGAGAATCCCGTTGAGCCATCCGAGAATCCGGAGATTTGATCGGACGACGCAATCGGCGTAGTCTTTCGCAGCGCCACGATGGCAGCCACCGCTCCGGCACTCACTCCAATGGCCTGCATCACCGCCGGTTCAGCCGTGTTCACGTCGATCATGGCCGACGATCCGTAAACCGAAAGACAATCGCGGAGCCCGGCGCGGCGCACCAGGTTCCCTTGTGGATCGTGTATGTAGCTTCCGTAAAACAAGTCCCGTGTTACCCCGCGCACCAGCAGTAATTCTTCAATCTCCTGAAAAGACGCATGCCGGGCCCGAAAAGACGGCGTGAGCGTCAGATAATATTGGTCGAACTCGGTGAAGGACCCGCCGGGCGAGCCGGACCGCCAGTCCAGGATGCCGAGGGTGATGGCCTGCGCCTGCGCGGGCGTGGTCCCCAGCGCCATCAGCAGGTTCATCAACTGCTCGGCCGGCGCCTGGTTCACGTTCAGCTTGGCCGTCTCCGGAATCAGCTTCACCACTGCCGAGCCAGTAGGAAATTCGAATCGCATTGCGACTACCGGGCGTGATCCGTCGAACATCGACGTACCGTCCGGATTTCGGAAGGCCGGCCCCCACTCGATCCGAAGCATCGCCCGGCTGATGGCGCCGGTCGCCAGGTAATAGGCGTGGAGGGAGTCCACCGCCGTGGAGGTGCGTTCGGTCTCCGCTCGCACCGTGCTGGCCACTGAGAAAGCGATTGCGGCCAAGGCTGCCGTGAGCCAGAGCACGGCCAATAATGCGCTGCCCCGCCGGTCAATACGCATACTCCTCCATAGGCAGACGCGTGACATGAATCGGCATGCTGAGCGTCACCGGCTCCAACCGCGCCGCGCTGGGATCGAGTGGCGCCATCTCGATGCGAACGGCATTCGGAAGGTACTGTTGGTTGGTCCAGAGCGGCTCCCAGCGAGCGGATTCAGGCGGCGGCAGTAGCTCGCGAAAGCTGAAGCGGCAATAGGCCAGCTTATCGGCCAGCACAAAAGAAGTGGGTCCTGTCTGAATGGGAATAAATACCGCGCCAGGACCACCCGGCGCGCAGAATTGGCCGGCGCCGCGCGGTCCGGTGTACCAATGTTCGTTCACCACCAGCCGCACGCCTACGTCATTTTCGCCGGGAATCACCAGGTATTCCAGAATCATCGGCAACCCCCGCGAACCTTCCTGCAGGGAGTAACTGGAAACCAATCGCATGGCCTGCGGCTCGCCCTGAAAAAATGCAATGCGCGCCGAAGGTCCCTCGCCGCCGCTCTGGCAATCCGCGGTGACCGGCATAATCCCAGCCACCTGCTGTTCGAGGATGCGCTCCACCCCGGCCACGCGCCGGTTGCTCATCAGCCGGGTGTCCACTTTGTTCATCGCGCTCAGGGCCACGCGCAACGAGATGACTATTGCGACCGAGAGCAAGCTGAATAAAGTAATAGCGATCAGTAACTCGAGTAAAGTAAAACCCGTTTCTCGTTTCTCGTTTCTCGTTTCTCGTTCCGAACCAGCCACCAGCCACCAGCCACCAGCAACGATTTTCCTCATCGCCCGATCCCCGCCGCCCGATCCTCCAGCGTGATTACTGATCTCCGAAAAGCTTCCAGGTTGAGCGTCCGGCGTTTCTCGCCGTTCATCCACCAGATCTCCAGCTCCACGCGCTCTAGATAGGGCGTGCCTGGTCCCGCCGTGGGAGGCATTTCGAACGGAGAGAGGCGCGCACGCCATCCAGCCTTCAGGTCGCCTGCTACCTCAGGACCCCAGATTCCTTCAAAGGGCGTCAGCTTCGGCAACTTGCTCGCGATCAGCAACTCGTCCATCTTCTGGCGGCCCAGCAGCGCGGCGCGGTCGTAATCGGTGAGACGTGCGGCGTTCGCCATAGATGTTGAGAGAGCCGACATCAGTCCACTCACCGCTATCGCCAGGACGAGCGTAGCCACCAGCACTTCCAGCAGCGTGAATCCGCGCTGCTTCATTGCGGCTGCTCCACGCGAGGGACTCCCGTGATGGGGTCCACGCGCACGATCCGTTCCACATTTTTGCGGTTTATAAGCTGGACTCCGAAGCGTGGCGGCGCGCCACCGGGATAGAGCATAAATACTCGCGGCGCATCGGGATTCTCTGGCAACTCCGGAAGAATATGCGTAATGGAGACGCCCTCGGGCAGTTCGAGTTTGCGGAAGAAGCCTGGCTCGGTGGAGCGCATGGTGAGCGCGTTTTCGCTCTTCGAAATAGTGATCTCCACAGCCTGCTGGCGCCGCTCCGCGCGATTGAGTCCCGAATTCACGAAGCTAACCACGCTGGTGGTGGCCGCGTTGAGGCGCAGCGAATCGATGCCGGACGTAACCGCCGGCAAGCTGACTCCAACGATCAAGGAAATGATCCCGACTACTACGATCATTTCGATGAGGGTGAGCCCGGTTTCTGGTTTCTGGTTTCTGGTTTCTGGTTCGGAAACGAGAAACGAGAAACGAGAAACGAGAAACGGCGCTCTAGTTTTTCCAACTGACAATGTCGGCATTGACTCCATCCCCGCCCGGCTGGCCGTCGGCGCCGTAAGAGATTATGTCGGGGGCATCGCCGTGTTCTCCGGGAAAGTGGTAGACGTACGGATTGTGCCAGGGATCATTGCCGATCTCCTTGTCCGTATACGGTCCCTGCCAGTTGGTAGCGTTCTCCGGCTTCTCCCGTAGCGCTTGCAAGCCTTGCTCGGTGGTCGGGTACACGCCGTTATCCAGCTTGTAGGAGCCCAACGCTGTCATGTAAGCATTGATTTGCGCACGCGCAGCCGTTACCTTGGCCCGGTCCGCTTGCCCCAACATCCTGGGCAGCACCAGCGCCGCGAACAGCGCGATGATCACCACCACCACCATCATTTCGATGAGCGTTACGCCCGCTTCTCGTCGATTTCGTCTCTTCATTTGCTACCTCCGCTACACCGCAACATCGTTGATACTGACAATCGCAACCAGAATACTCAAGATCAATGTGCCTACGATCAATCCCATTGTCAGAATGATCAGCGGCTCGAACAAGGACGTAAAACGGCGGATGGCCGTGCGCGTGTCGGCATCGTATATGTCGGCCATTCGAACGAACATTGCGTCCAGCCGCCCGGTCTCTTCGCCTACGCTCAGAAGATGACCGGCCAGGGGCGGAAATTGCCCGGCGCGTTTCAGAGGACTCGCGATACCTTCGCCGCGCTTCACTCCAGTCGCCACGATTTCGAGAGATTTGGCGATTTTCTGGTTGTTCAATGTCGCTCCCGCGATTCCGATGGATTGCACCAAGGGAACGCTGTTCGAGACCAACGTTCCCATAGCTCGGGCGAAACGCGCCGTTTCCGCTTTCCGCAGTGCATCACCCAGCACTGGAATTCGCAGCCGCAGCGTGTCCCACCACAATCTGCCACCAGGCGTGCGGACAAAGCCATACAAGCCTATAGCAGTGAGAATCAGTAATGTTAAGCCGATCCATCCATAGCTCCGCAAAAAGTAACTCACGTCGATCAGAACCTTGGTCGGGCCCGGGATCGGGATGTGCGATTGCTCGAACACCATGGCAAACCGCGGGACCACGAAATTCATGAGCACCAGGATGGAAGAAATGCCCACCACCACCAGCAAACTCGGATAAGCCAGGGAAGAAAGAATGTAGCTGCGCAAATCATCGCGCGTGCGCTCGAACTCCGATAAGCGTTCAAAGACCACGGCGAGAGATCCGCTGGCCTCGCCCGCACGCACCATATTGATGAACAGTTCGGAGAAATAATCCGGATGGGTTGCCAGGCTGTCGGCCAGCGACTTGCCGCCCTTTACTACGCGCAGAATATCCACTACCAACAATCGAAAGCTGGCGCGCTCGGTAAGCTCGCTCGTGATTGTGAGCGCGCGATCCAGCGGCACGCCGGCATTCAGCAGCGTCGATAATTCCTGCGTGAAGAAAAGAACGTCCTTGCGCTTACCGCCCTTGAAGCCCGGCAGCTTGAACTCAAATCCCTTTTTCGGCTCGCTGCCGACATACACGGGCGTGAGTCCCTGCCGGCGCAATTCCTGCGCCACCCAGCGCTCAGTCTCGGCATGAATAGTCCCGGTGCGAAGCTGTCCGTCCGAAGCCACGGCCCTGAAGTAGAAATTATTCATGGCGGATCGTGGCGCACGCACTCGTGCGTGCCGCGTTCACACTCGTGTGAACGTCGTGAAGTCTTCCAAGTCCTTCTGTTCGCAAGTGTGCGAACACGGCACGCACGAGTGCGTGCGCTACGGAGATTTTTGGGGACCAAATGGCACTAATCGTAAAGTGGAAATTCAACGCCGCCTTCCCCACATCTACCCAGAGAACCGCTGGCTGTTCGTCACTTGGCACTTGCACGGCAGCCTGCCAGCGTCCCGGTTCGCGCCGCCGGGCAAAAGTACTGCTGGCGAAGCCTTCGTGTGGATGGACCGCTACCTCGACGAAACTCGCTCCGGCCCCATGTTCCTCAAGCAGGACACGATCGCGCAAAGGATAATCGATTCGCTCTTTAAAGGCAGGGAACTCAGTCATTACCAGCTTGGACCGTTTGCGATCATGGCAAACCACGTCCACGTGCTGCTGCTTCCTTTGATATCGCCGAGCAAGCTCCTTCAATCGCTCAAGGGATTTACGGCGCGGGAAGCGAATAAGTTGTTGGGACGCACAGGAGAGCCGTTCTGGAGGCGCGAATCGTACGATCGCTGGGTGCGGGATGAAAGTGAATGGAACCGGATCGCGCGGTACATCGAGAGGAATCCTGTAAAGGCGGGGTTGGTGGCACAAATCGAGGACTATCCCTGGTCGAGCGCCAACCCAAAATGGCGTGAACGGCTGTCGTAGCGCACGCACTCTTGCGAACACACGCCCAGCGTTCACACGAGTGTGAACGCGGCACGCACGAGTGCGTGCGCTACAGTTCTTGCGTGACACGCATTACCTCATCCGGCGTCGTCAGGCCGTGCGATATCTTCAGCCAGCCATCTTCCCGCAAGCTGCGCATTCCGTTGCGGCGCGCCACGGCCGTGATCGCCAGTGCGTCGTCGCCGCGCATGATCTGCTTGCGGATCTCATCATTCAACTCCATCAGCTCGAAGATTCCCACGCGCCCCGTATAGCCTGACCCGAAGCAGTTCTCGCAACCGCGGCCGCGGAAACACGGCACCGTCTCGCCATCCGGCGCGATGCGCGTTCCGTCCGGCGCCTTGCAACGATCGCAGATCAGCCGGACCAGCCGCTGCGCCAGCACTGCTACCAAAGATGAACTGATGAGGTAGTTTTCCACGCCCATATCGGTGAGCCGCGTAACAGCACTGGGCGCATCGTTGGTATGCAGCGTCGAATATACGTAGTGGCCGGTGAGCGACGCGCGAATGGCAATATCGGCCGTCTCCCGGTCGCGAATTTCGCCCACCATAATCACGTCCGGATCCTGACGCACAATGTGCCGCAACCCGGAAGCAAACGTCAGCCCAATCTGCGTGTTCACATGGATCTGGTTAATCCCATCCATCTGGTATTCCACCGGGTCCTCAATGGTGATGATCTTCTTGTCGCTTAAATTAATCCGCTTCAGCGCCGAGTAGAGCGTGGTGGATTTGCCGCTGCCGGTCGGTCCGGTGACCAGAAAAATACCGTGCGGCATGGACGTGAAATGCTCCATGCGGCTGAACATGTGTTGATCGAAGCCCAACCGGCCCAGATCGTAGAAATCTCCGGCTGAGCGGTCCAGCAGGCGCATCACCACGCTCTCGCCGTAAAGCGTCGGCAAAGTCGAAACGCGCAGATCCACTTCGCGGCCCAGCGTCTTGATTTTGATGCGTCCGTCCTGCGGGAGCCTGCGCTCAGCGATATTGAGCTTGGCCATCAGCTTCACGCGCGAAATCATGGCGGCCTTCATCTCGCGCGGCGGCGGATCCTGGTTGTAAAGTATGCCATCCACGCGGTAACGGATGCGGAACTCCTTCTCGAACGGCTCCAGATGAATATCGCTGGCACGCTTTTCCACCGCCTGAGCGATGATCGCGTTCACTTGGCGGATGACGGGCGCTTCACTCGCCATGTCGCGCAGGTGCTCCAGATCCTCGGATGCCTCCGCGCCGTCGGCCAGCAGATCCGTCTCCCCGCGCGCCGACTGGCCGTAATATTTGTCGATGGCGTCGAGGATTTCCTGCTCAGCCGCCAGCACCGTACTGATCTTCAGGCCAGTGCAGTTGCGAACCGCCGCGATAGTTTCTACATCCAGCGGATCGGCCATCGCGAGCGTGACCGTATGGTCATCGCGGCCCACCGGAAGGCAGCGGGACTGACGCAGGAATCGTGGAGAGAGTGCTTCCGTCTCGGGGGAAACCGAGGGCGGACCCTCGATCGCAACCAGCGGCACGCCCAACTGATCCGCCAGCGCCGCCAGTACGTCGCGCATGGCCACAAAGCCCATGTCGACCAGTGTCTTGCCGATCTTATCTCCACGCTCTTTCTGCAGCTCGAGTGCGCGCTCCAGATCTTCTTCCGAGATCAGCTTACGCTCAATCAGGATTTCGCCCAGACGCATGGATCAGAACTCTTGCACGGTGAGGGCGCTCGCGAGCGTCGCCTTGTCGGCCCGGCCGGTTCTCACGTCCAATAGTGCACGCTTCGACGCGTGCATCACAATCTGAGCCGGAAGGCCATCCGTATTTTCGCCGTGCCAGTAGAAAAGAGTTACTCCCAGCGCGATTTGCTCCTCCGGCGGAACCGAATCCAGCGAGCCGGCTGAGTTGAGCAGCACCTCCTGCATGGCGCTCTTCAGTTTCGGAAGACGCGACAATTTCTTCTCGTGAATGCGCTTGAACTCATCGGGGGTGATGGTCTTGTGAAAGGGGCTAATTCCGGCCGAGGGCGCCAGATTTAATTCGCTCACGAATACCGCGCCATATCCGCCAATGTAGGTGCCCTGCGTAACGCCGAGCAGCTCTACCGGATCATCCGGCCAGATTCGCCGCAGTTCATTATCCACCCCGTCCTGCATGGCTTGGATCATAGCGTGGCCGACTTTTGGTTTATCCGCCAGTGATCCGAACGGGAGGGCACACAATAGAAGGACAACGGCGGTCAGTTTCATTGCCCGGCCTTCTGCTGGTCGTTCACAGCCACCATCAACCGAGCCGTTTGTTTTTCGTAGTACTGGGCAGCCTGCTGCACAATAGCCAAATCGGTCTGGCGTTTCGATTCGAAGCGCTTCTCGGCTGCATCCAACATTTCTGCCGTCTGCTGACGCTGTTTGGCCACCACGGCATCCAGACGATTGTTCACCTCGCGCTCGATCCGCTGCTCGATCTGTGCGGTGTTCACCGTGGGCGTCGCGACCGGCCGCGCGGGCCCATTCACAGAAAACCCATGCACCAGGATGGCCGCCGCCAGCAACATCGCCGACGCAAAACCCATCGCCGGACCCGATCGCCAGATGGTTTCATACCAGCGTGGCTCGAAAACTTTGTCCGATACGAATGCGATCCGTTGCGGCGCCTCTTCCTCGACGAGCGAGCGCAGCGCGGCATCGGTCAGCTTCAAACGGTCCAGCTCTTCGCGGCAACTCTGGCACGCACGCACGTGATCTTCCACCGAGTTTTTCTCAGCCCGGGCCACTTCGCCGAGAAAATAACCTTTCAAATCCACAGATGAGCAACTCATTCCACGCCTCCCATGTTTACAGGAGCTAACGTCTGCTTCAGAAGGTCGAGCGCGGTATACAGCCGGGATTTCACGGTGGAGACCGGGCAGGACAGGATCTCCGCCATCTCCTCAAACTTGAATCCCTGATAAACCTTCAGTAGGACGGCTTCGCGTTGGTCGTCCGACAGCAGGCCGAGCGCGCTCTGGATAGCCAGGTTCAGCTCGATGGGAAACATGCGGCCACTGGATTCCCCGCTCCTGAGCTCGCCCGCGATCTCACCCTCCGGCCGATTCTTCCGCAGCAGCGAGAAGGCCTCATTGTGCGCGATGCGAAACAGCCAGCCCGGAAATTTGGCCGGATCTTCCAGCTTTTTCAAGTTTTGATAGGCTTTCAAAAATACGTCCTGACTGAGATCCATCGCATCTTCGCGATTCGAAACCAACCGCAGGAGGTAGTTGAACACACGTTTCTCCCAGCGAGACACGAGTACGTTATAGGCGTCCACGTGCCCCCGTCGCGCCTTAGCGATCAGGTCGCGGTCCTCAACCTCCCGAAATATCAAACTTCGGCTCCATTCACAAAGACGGGCCCCGGGGCGAAAAAGTCGGAGGGCCGGTTGCCTTGATTCTTGCAAAATTGGAGGCGCGGCCGGGAGGCGGTTCGAAAGCAGATAATCACAAAGCCTGTTGGTCGACCAGCCGACGCTGAGACTTACCATCTGCAGGGCAGCTATACTCGCGGCGAATCCCCATGATACCCTCGGCGGTCCAACGTAATCGCAGTCTCGTCTCCGTGTCAGCGCCATGATCGCCGCAGGCCCAGTCCAGAACGTCCGCCGGGCCCGATGCATCGCGGAGCGCTTCCCACTCTCGCTTCTGCATGGATAACGGCTTGCGTGGATTTGAGGCGGTACCGAACACATGAAGCCGAGGGTTGGCTTGAGACAGCCCAACCACAATTCCCGCACTCTTTCCACAGGGGAGCGCTTCGGTTTGAAGGAAGAATTCCTGGCTCCTCCCATCGTGGTCATAGTCGCCAAAATGCATCACTTGCACTGGTGTGCGCTTCCTGACGGCGACAGCAAAGTCCGCACGCTGATAACCTTTAAGGTCTTTGTCGTAGAACGGCCAGCGTTGTAAAACTGCCTCGCCGCGCCAGTCGGTGAAAAATGGCGTGAGACGCAGACGATCGATTTCCACGCCGTCCCGGAGCCTTGAGAGAAATAATTCACCAGCCTCACCGTAGGCGAATCCCTGGCAGGGACAAGTAATCGCGCTACTAAAGTCGTCCGCGCCGCACAGGGGCTTCGGTGCCGACGTCCACTTCAACTGCCAGGTCTCGATGAGCCCATCTACAATGATTTGTTGCTCCTCCCGAACTCTCGCGGTCGGATATTCTTGGCTGAACGTTCCAACCGCCTGTTGCCCGAACCCCGTCAGGGAAAGTGCGACAAGCGCACAAACCGACGCAAGGTGAGGCCTACCCATTTGGTTCAAGTTACTACGAAACGGTGAATCAGGCCGCGACTTCGACGTAATCGACCGCAATGCGCGGTTCCGGGATCGGTTCCCCAATCTCACGCATCACCTCGAAATGAGCCACAAGTGCGTCCTGGAAATTGCGCCGCGTTTCTTCGAGCGTGTCCCCAACTGCGGCGCATCCTGGAACGTCCGGCGAGAAAGCCGAGTAGCCTGTGCTAGTTGGTTCGATCACCAGGGAATATCGTCTTAGACTCATTTCAAGCCTGCCTTCTTGAGTATAGCGTTTAACGTTCCCGGCGCCAGTTCTTTACCATCGTTTCCCGGCACAGTAACCAAGTACGCTTGTTCGGCGTGTTTGAAGTGCCGATGGCTGCCCTTCGAGCGCATCTCCCGCCAACCGTGCTTCTCAAGCAGTTGGATCACCTCCCACCTTCATGGGCATAAACGCGCTACTTCCTGGATTTCGGAGGCCGAGCC